>Ga0307928_10000137_pt1 | contig 46022 bp, 68 predicted proteins | sample AceLakmetagen232_FD_201815 | JGI IMG/M metagenome (GOLD analysis project Ga0307928, IMG submission 201815) | Saline water microbial communities from Ace Lake, Antarctica - #232 | ecosystem: Environmental > Aquatic > Non-marine Saline and Alkaline > Saline | place: Antarctica: Ace Lake...
GGTTGGTCGTTCTTTGCATGGGTGCCCTAATTGCGTTTGTAGGGCGGGAGGAATTTTGGAAAAAAAATAAAAAAAACTAACTTGAACAAAAATGTTCCTGAAAATAATTGTTCTCTTTTTCAACAAGTTATATTTTCTTTTAGAATTTCGAAATTAATTTTTTGATTTAATTTAGTCAGTAAAAACCATCAAATCTTATTCAACTTTATATACTTAATTTTCTATATAGATCATAAATGATAATGAACAAATTTGTTCATTATATTTTTTATTTCAAAATTTGGTGAAACCAATTGGTAAAAAAATCAACAAATAAAATAAAGGGAAATCCCATTCTCCTTATTGCGTTAGTAGCTGCTATTGTTATTGTTGGCTATTACGCAGGTTCCGTATTAGGGATGTGGGGGGCAACAGTCACTGAAGCACCATCGGTTGAAGACGACGATGATGATTCTTCTTCAAGTACGACTATTGCGACCGACTATGAATTCCTCGTTCTGGATTATTATAATGGGGATGAAATGGATGAAGACGACCACGATCTGAATATGTATCGTGTAGATGTATCCGAACTGGATGCTGACGAAATTGACGACCTCCTTTATGCCGATTATTCATTGGCCACATCTGCACTCGACTCAGGTGATGATTATGATCCCGATGAAGATTACGATTACTATATGTTATTAAACGGATCCGATATCTGCGACTATTGGTTTATTCCTGTGTTAGGATTGAACACAATCTATGCTATGAATGAGACCGAAGATGTTGCAATGGTAGCCTATAGCACAGATGAACTTTCCACAACTGTCAATCAAACTAATTATGATGAATGGACCATCCGCACCCAATGTCTTGATGGTGCCGAAGGAACCGGAGAAGCCACTGCCAAAGAAGGATATAAAGGCTGTTATGATTTTAGCGACGATGACAACACGTATGTTGTAATTAAAATCACGTTTAACACAACCGCTCAATTATCTTGGTGTGATTTTGAAAGCAATTATGATGTCAATGAACTCACAGCAGCTTCAGTGTTATATTATGAAGTGGATGTTGTTCTTTTAGATTCTCAACTCTTTGAAATCGACTTTGGGTCAACCCTCGGCACTGCATATGAAGTAATTCAAATTGACGTAGCCTATGGAGACGCCGACAGTTGTACAAGCTGGGATGCACAGAACTAAGAGGTGTTTTTGTGAAAAAACACAATTTTTTTTTTCTTTTATTTTCCTTTTTCCTCATTCTTGGAAATCTTTGCCTGGTGCCGTTAGTGGCTGGGGAAGGAGACGAAGAAATTTCTGAAACTCAAGTTGAGTACTGGGAGAATGTCGATTTAATTGCCCAAAATCTGCAGTTAGATGTCTTAAATTTTCCGGATGATTCGGATATGAATTACGAAATTAAAAATATTCATTGCGACTCAATTGAAGCCTATCCCGAGCAAGAGATGGAGGATAATCTTTTTCTCTATACTGCCCGGCTGTATTTGCATTTTGAAATTGATTTTCTTACAATGTATAGTGTCGAAGATACGTTTCCCGATGCGGATGAAGAGGAACATTCTAAGCGTTTTTTACATTTAGAAACGTCGGAACATCCTGAAACTCCAAAGGTGTATCCGTGGACCAGTTATAATTATTATACCGAATATGCTGCGTATGATGAGTTAGGTGACTGTGAAGCGACCGGGTTTGATAATTTTATTTTCATTGACGCGTCATACAACTCGCTTAAATCAGAAACGTTGGATTTTGGGGCCACTGAATTTTCTTTTGCGAATAAGGAATTTACAGCCGAAGTTTATCCTGCCTATTGTGAAGAAATATCCTTTGAAACGGTTGAGTATAAAGATAATGTCATATGCAACGATGGATCTTCATTTTCGATGGATGAAATAAGTCGAGGAGGAGATGCAAAAGATGATGTGATTGACTGGGCCGAAGATGCACATTTGGGATTAAAAATTGAAGAATCCTATTCCACAAATGAAGCTACAGAAGGTGGACAACAAGGAGAAAGCTATTTCCAACTTGGCAGCGGTATTGGCAATAATGATAATAAATTTGCACTCAAAATGATCCCAGATGTCTCGATTCTCAAAGATGAGATCCGTAATCGCTATCGGTATATGGTCGTTGATACTAATGACGCGGCTATTTCTGGATCTGATGCTGGGATTGAGGGTAAATATTGCGAACCAATGGAAGAGAAGTCCTTTACTCGGGTTTATGGCTGGCATGTTGAAAATAAAATCGTTCATACTGAATTTGAAATTCCCATCGATGTTTATTCGCTCACGGAAGTTTCTTATGATGAAGAATCCGATCATGCCGATACAGGGCTCCCGGCCTATCAATTAAATGACATGTATTGGGAAAATTTATTCACCGGCACGACCGAAGTGGTTGTGACTCTATTTGATGAGGATGTTTTAGTTGAAATTCCCGATTGGTTTATTCCAGATTGGAGTGGTGATGATATATGGGGAAATGTCCAAAACATATTAATTATTGTTGCAGTGATAGCCGTGATTGGGATAACCTGTTACCTTTTGTTTTATCTCTCGAAAGCAAAAAAACTCAATAAACTCAGGAGGAAATTTTGATGAAAAAAACAATTTCTCTTTTTTTGATTTTTCTTATGTTTTTTTCAATTACATTAATTCCCATGGGAAAATGTGATGAAGATGAAAACCGGATGGATAGTGAAGATATTGCTTTTGCCACTATTATGAATGATTTGAGCATCACCGGCAGAAAAGATCAGAATTATCCTTCTTCCGAATATATTAATGAAGAAGATTGTAATTTGGGTGAACTAACTTTAGAAACCTCCACTCTGCTTGATTATACGAATGGCGATTATTATCGGACCTATAAATATCAATTAGAAATCCGACAAATGTTTTATTTAACTATTGATGTGGCTAATTTTATTAATAATCCCCATAAATTCGTTGCAGTCGATGAATTTAGTGAAAATTATTATCATATTTTGCGATTTGGGAGTATTGTCCAATACAAAGAATATGTTGTTGACGGAATGGATATGCATACAGAAGACATTTCTCTTGGTTTACTTACTCAATGGGTTTTTGAAACATCGTTTAAATCAGGGAATGCACCTGTATCATTCGGTGATTTTACCGCGACGAAATCATTACTCTTGAAGACATTTCAAGCTACTGTCGATGATGCTGAACTTGACATCAATTTAGGTGAACGTAGCGAAATGTTGTTTACTATTGAATTTGATTTTACCATTGCGGTGAATTTTGTGGAAGCTCTCGCAGATAATCAAGAAGATCCAATTACCGATGAAAATGATGAAAACATTGGAGAAAATTGTAACCCTATTGAATTAATTGAACCTGATGATGAAGAAGATGATCCAGAAGAAGAATCTGAAAATGATAAAACTGTTACAATTAATCTATTTCCAATCATTTTAGCGGTGGTTATTGGCGGAATTGGGGTAATTATGATACGGAAACGGAAGACCAAAAAACGTAAGAAACAGAAATAATTTTTTTTTTTTGATCACAGGAAGAACCAAACTATGTTCACTGCAGCGGATACCAAATCGGGCTTAATTGCCCTGTATTATCAAAATTTAACTAACCGAACACAGAACCCGGATAAAATATTTTGCAAAATACTCGATCAAGAAAAAAAAGATGAAAACTATGAAAAATAACAATCCGGACCTACGCATAAAATTAATTTCTCATTTATTCCATGTAATCTTAATTTATGTCTTAATTGCTCAAATAGTATTATTCTATTTTGAACTTATTGCAATTATTTTTGTCATAATGCCATGTATCCTTCATACTTTTACAATTTGTTATGACATCCTTACCGTTAATACAAAAAATGCGAGAATGTTCTTTTTATTAGGTAAAATTGGTGAAGATTTTGGGAAATATCTCCAAAAATTAGATGTTGAATTAGAAGATGAACTCATTAGAACGGAGCTGAGAAAAGAAGTTGAAAACCAAGAATAAAAACCCAAAGAAGCGGATTAATTCTTCCTGGCTATTAATTACAATTATTATATTGCAATTTTGCATTTTTCCCATCACTACTTCAGATAATATTAGCGAAAATAAGGATAATTTTGATAAATCCCCGGATTCACAAGCTTTTGTAAGTTCGGATATAAATTATGTCCATTTTATTCATAGGCGAGGGGATTCAAGAATTTTATGGGATTTTAATTGGGATGGAATGTATTCTGTATCTGATGCCAATGTAATGTGGCATTCATTTTCATTAGGCACTTTTCTATCTGATTTATCACCGTTAGTCTCCGATTCAACAGAATTTGAAAGTAATGTTCAAGTCAATGGCTATAATGTAGAATCTTCAAATGTCGTCCCATATGTAGTTGGATCCACATATGTTGATTCATATTTATTAAACCATACAACTTCAGGGACTCCTACACCAGTTCAATTTTCTATTGAAGCTTCTGACTCAGTTGATTTTACTGCATCGTATTTTCAAAATGGAGGGAATTTTGCAGTTCAAGATTTGAATGTAGATTTTGAATTTGATATGAGTTATCATTTTGAACCAATTTTAGAAATTGACTCAGAATATTACAATTTAGGTAATATCCGAGTTTATGCTTATAGCCTACTACAAGGCACAACCGATTTTCAATGGTTTGAACAAGATCCAAATGCAATCATCTTAAATCACCCTAATTATCGTTATAAAATATTAGATAAAAATACAAATGAAATTATTTATGAGGATTTTGACGATGTTATTTTTCAAACCTATCGAGAAATTGAAATTGATTCAATCAAAATTACAAATAATGCTGGAGAACCGGTCAATATCACAGCAAAATTCAACTCTGGGCATTACAAGGGCTTTCAATCATGGAATGAATTTCAACCTCATTCAACAGATAATGATATTATCCCAAATGGACAGACAATCCCATTTATCGAGCCAATAATTGACGGCCATAGGAATGTGTTGACAGTTGATGAGATAAATGGCAATTGGGAAGGGATTGTATGGAGGGATATTTGCACTGCTCGAGCCGAAAGCACGATTGAATTTTGGGTCAATATTGAAGATTCTGGTAAGAATTTAGGTGTTTATTTATGGGCTGGGACTGGAAGTTATCTGACAATACTTAATTTTAATGGAACAACAAAAACAATTACTTTAACTGGGCATATAACGACGCTTGGGACTTATGAATGTAATAGATGGATGCATGTAAAAATATATACAAATTCGGGAACTCAAACTAAAATCTGGTTAGACGATGAGCTAATAGGTGATTGGGCAACGTCTTTTAATACTGGAGTTATTGATTCACTCATGTTTATTACTGATGCAACGTTAGCTGGAGGGAAATGGTATTTAGACGCTATTGATTCCGATCTTTTTGATGATGATTATTACGAGGGCAGAAATAAAGAACAAAATTCCTCTACGGAATTAATAGATAATTGGAATTCCTACCCATGTTATGAAGATGAAGGTCATTTTCAAGGCTATGAATCATTTAATGGTTATGTTGATGGTTCTGAGCCATTGAAATGTATGAGTGGGAGTTCTTATTCCTCATATGTTCGTAATTCAGTTTTAGACGGTCATTCAAATTATGTCAATATTGCAGAAGCTGGACACTTACATTATGAATTTGCCGATCAAGACGAATGTTCAATAGAATTCTACCTACGGGTTGAAGGTGGGTCGGGATGGCAACCTCAAATTCGTTTAGGGTCAGGAGGGTATATGTATCGCAATTTAGGTAATCTCATCTGGTATGATTACGGATCGGGAGGGCCAGATTATGTAATTATTTCATCGATGAATATTAATCAATGGTATCACATTAGAGCAACAATTGATGCGTCGAGCAATATTGATTTTTTTATTGATGGAGTGGATGTAGGAGATTATTCATGCAATAGCCCCGATTTTGAATATCTAAAATTTTTCAGTTTTTCAGGATGCCCGGATATGTATGTTGATGCAATTGATTATTCGTGGGAAACCAATTATTATCCTATGCGATCAATGATTACAAATACAACCTATGATAGTTTTGAATGCCTTCAACCAGAATTTAATCATTTAATTACCCCTTATACTTCAATATTAAATAATAGGACGTATAATACTACGATGTATTATACAATTGATGATTTATACTCAAATCAATTAGAAAACGGATCGTTATTTGTAAATCAAACCCAATTATATTATAACTCACCGAATAACCGACAATGTTTTATAAGTTTGGCCGATCAACGGGGAAATTATTTAGATTATCAAAATTACAAAATCTATATTAACGATTCAATTATTTATGAGCAAAATTTTTATCGCGAAATAGATACTTCCTGGAATATTTCGATTTACTCCAGGTTCAATAAATATATCACAAGCTCAATTCACACTGTGGATCGAGATGATAATTATATCCCCATCGCGTTAACGTTATACTCGTTGAAAATATACAATCAACAGCCCTATTTTAATTGGGTGAATTTATCCACAAATCCCTACAATTCTCAATATTGGAGTGAATATATTGCACCCAACGAAATAATTGAATATCGAATTCCTTCCGGAAATTATAAGCTTAATGTATCGAATTCAGAAACATCAACTTCCACAGTGTATTCCTATACGTTAATATCTGACGATATATTGCTAATCACTTCATCAAACACGATTCAAAACATGATTTCAAATATCGAAAATGTTAATACAACAATTGGAAATCAGATTACTAATGTTGCTATTAATCTTACCAATCAAAATTCCAATATCAACAATACCATCATCAATATTGAAATCAATATGGATAATATGAATTCATCATTACAAACTGTTTTAATTAATCAAAATACGGAAATAAATAATTTGGCTACAGAAATTGACAATTTCTACTGGTTTACTAACCAATCTCTTGTAAATTTAAATTCGAGTTTAGATACATTATTTTTCAATCAAGAAACCCAAATTTCTTCAATAAATTCGACGATTTCGACGTTAGTCGTGGGAATCGAAAATGAAATTCATTTATTGAATGCGACGATTAATAATTCATTTATTCAATTATCTAATGACCTATTGATTATGGAATCAAATATCAACACAAATTTTCTTTCAATAGAAAATACAATTGATTTAATCGGAGATAATATCACTTCAAATTATATTTTGATAAATAATTCCCTGGATTTAATTAGTAATGATATTGGCAGTAATCAAGTTCAAATGCTCAATCAATTATCATTGGTGAATAACTCAATCATGAATTTCATGAGTAATTTAGAATCTCAAGTTTATCTGATTAATAACTCGATTTATTCTGTCATCAACACAATGTCCCAATCTCTCACTATTGATAATAATAATATCGAGGGAAATTTGAGTGTTTTATTGACACAAAACGAATATTTGACTCAGATATACCAAAAATCTATGTTCTCGGATTTTTTGAATTGGACAGACGCTTCATTAAATGCTTCATACATCGAAAATCAAATCGATGTGTTCGAGTTTATCAATAAATATCGAAATGAAAACGTGGAAGTTCAATTACGATATCAAGATGAGGTGGATGAATTAAATGTCATTGCTCAACAATCAAAAGAACAATGGCTACCAAAAACTAATGTCGAATATAGGGTAATTTCCACAAGTACCGGAGAAGAATTAGAAGAATGGCAAGAAATCGAGAATGAAACGGTTGAAGTGGGCTTTTATGAGGAAACCGTGCCTGCGACTCCGGAGGATTTAGATGAGTTGTATGCTACTTCTGAGAATAAGATGGCTGATCTCTATTTATTGATTCTGATTGCGGTGATCTCGTTGGTAGTAATCTCAGTGCTGTATCTAAAAACGAAAAATTCGCTCAATAATGACTCTGACCAAGAAAAGAAAAAACGGAAAGATAAAGATAAAAAAGGCGTGAGAAATGATTCTGCTTGGTATACAATGGGGGATGAACGTAAATCTAAAAATAAATCGAACGGATCGGTCTATGCTGCAGTCATTATCTCGATTATCGTGCTCCTTACGTTTTTCCTATTATTATAATTATTATTATTTACAGGTGATCAAATGACAATCAGAAAACAACAACACTCAACAACAAAACTACAACTCAAAAATCGATACGTACCAATTCATACCAAAATATCGTTCCTTTTGGTCTGCTTGGGCACGGGCATTATGTTATATATTTGGGTGCGATATTGGGAAACTGAAACACTCTGGGCCAAATCCGCACTCATGCAATTCATGTTTGGTATTTCGGGGTTAGTTGGCACTCAAATTCTATCTCATCAGCCCTTAATCCCACAAAACCATCAATATAAACAAGTTGAGATAGACACAGGGATCCGAGCATGTATTATTGTAATTGTTTCCATGTTCACTCAACTCATTTCACAACAAGCACTGTCTTTCTCGGTCGAAGAACAAGTGTTGTATTATGTGTTTGCTGCCGTCACGGAAGAGGTCTTCTTCCGGGGATTCCTACTGACCATATTTATCACATCGGATCGTAGTAAAGGGAATTTTACTCCGCGAAAAATGTTAGGCTGTTTAATCCAAGCAGTTGCCTTTACTGCGATCCACCAAAATTATTATGCCGACCCCGCGATGTTACTCAGTGTGTTCTTAGGGGGATTTTTATTGGGTCTCTTGTATTTGCATTGGAGAGACCTGACTGCCAATATTTTAGGGCATTTTATTTTGAATTTGATTGCGGTGCAAAATATTTTGGTATTACTCTAAGCCAGGTGAAAAAAATGAAACAAATAAATTTGAAAAATCTGAAAAATCTAAAAAAAGGATGGAAATATCTGCTCTTTGCGGGGCTACTCTGTTGTTCGGCAATTTTAGGGTATTTTCTCACGAATGTGTGGTTTCTTCCCCCACACCCACAATAAACACAAGAAACGAATTTGGTGATATCACATAATGGCAAAAAAATCGACAAAGCAGAAAAAACAACGAAAACAACAAAAACAAAAAAAGCCAAAAAAATCAATCCCTGCCAAACGATCCAAAATTTCCAAACAGTCAGGTCTTAAACAAATCTTGGCCCCACAACGGTTATTTTTACTATTGGGAATGGCGTTTTTTATCGCAATGGTGTTTTCCATTGTGATGTATACGGGAGAACGAGCCGGTATTATTCCATGGATGTATCTAAATTATTTACCTGGATTAACTTCCGCGGAAAATGTTATTGTATTTATCGGAACGGTGGTGTTTGCGTTTTTTATTGTGTTATTATGTCTATCGGGGGCTTTTCTGAAACAAACAAAATAAAATCAAAAAAAATCAAAAATAATTAAAAAAACAAACGAGGAAAAATCAAATGGTTCGAAAAGAAATTTCATGGGCAACTGCTGCCAAATTGGGAACATTTACCGGGTTCTTAGGGTTTATAATCTTTTTACTGGTAGAAGTTGCGTGGGCCCAAGCAATGACTGACACAATTTTAAAATATTCCGATACAGGGATGATCAATTTAATTATTATCTCGGGGTTTCTGCTCAGTATTGTGATCTCAGTGATTGCCGCGGTGCTCAGTTCAGATGTCGTGTTTAAAAAATATGCATTATATGCCGCAATGTTTGCGTTTATTGTCAATTTTTGGCTCTGGTTGATGGTGGCCTATTATTATATTGGCAAATATTATCCTGGAGTGATTGATAATTTGACTATCACCGAAAAAATCATCGGCTTACCCCGGATACTTTCGTATTATTCCATTTATTGCTTGGAAAATGTCACCCAACTCTGGGCCTATTCTCAATTTACTTTTGCCATCCTATATTCCATTTTTTTAAAACTCTTGGGCACGAAACAACGCTCCAAATTTCAATTCAAATATAATTACTACAACTACTAAACACAAACACGAGGTGATAGCATGGCAAAAAAACAACCAATCAAACAAGCGGAAAAATCCAAACCGCAAAAAAAAACAGCTAAAAAAACCAAAAAATCCAAGAAGAAAGTAGCGAAGAAGGAACAGAAGAAGCAGAAAAAGAAGAAGGAACAGAAGAAGCAGAAAAAGAAGAAGGAACAGAAGGGGTATAATCAACAAATCGAACGAAAAAACCTACCTGAAGGTAAAAAACAAACCATTTATTATGGCAAAGGGAAAGATCGTTCAACAATTACAATTACTGCGAAAAAAGCAGATTGAAAATAACACAAATAAAAAATAAAAAAAATAGGTGAACAACTTGACTGTATCAAAACAATCAACACAAACCACAACTACAAAAATGAAAGGGAGCCGAAAGCATAATTGGCTTTATGTAATAATAAAGACCATTTTCTCTGCCATGGCCATGATCTATGTATATTTCAATTATTTGAAAGATACTGAACCGGCTTTTACTCGCTTTATGTATATTTTTCTTTTCAGCTGTATTTCCAGTGTGTTAATCTCTTGGTTCTTGCGTTTAATTTTACGGTATTGGGAAATGGAACTCAATTTTCAAGCGAGACTCACGATCATTATGCAACATTTCTTATATTCATTGTTAATTTCGTTAGGTTTTATTACAATGATATTTGAAAAATATGATTTTGAAATCGAAGATTTGAGTGAAATCTGGACAATGCTCCAAGATATGATCTTCTGGGAACTCGTAGCTATTCTACTGTTCTTGAAAATATGTGTCTATCTGCTCTGTGATTGGATGGCAGATAAGGCAGCTTTCGGAGGGTGATGGAAAGATGATCAAACAAAACGACAAGAAAAACAAGAAAAATAAGGAAAATAAAACTAAAACAGAAAAGCAAAAACAATCCGTGCAGAAAAAAACAAAACGGGCACGTGGTCGAATCGACGGGCTGGAAGCCGCATCATGGATCTTATTTACATTAGTCTATGCGGTGTTTGTCTCGTTTTTAGGGGGATTTATCAAAACCCAATATAATGAAATTGAGTATTTCTGGGGAATGCCATTTGATCTGGGCCAAGGGGTCTGGATTTTAGGCTTAGCTCTGTGGGGGATCATCAGTCTCTTTCTCAATATTCATTACAAAAAAGATTAAGACAAATTAAGTGCACGATAAAAAAAACAAAAACAAACAAAACAACGAGTAAAAGGTAAAAAAAAATGGGCCAATTTAGTGAAATGTATTCAGGGCAATACGGGTGGTACACCGCGCTTCAATATTCAATGATCGGATTTTTAGTTGCATTTATTTTAATTCCACCTGAACATAAAATATATTTATTGCCCTTGGGGGTAATGTATGCCCTTCTCTTTTGGGGGATTCAAAATAAATATATTTTAGAGAAAAAAGACAAGATCGAGGGCAATCGCTTTATCGATGCATGGATCGTGCGGGATAAAGCGTATTCAGAAGAAATTCTATTTGGGTTTTCAAAACCTGAAGCAATCGATCTGAAAATAAAAGATCCGAATAAAAAAATCGAAAAGACCGAGTTTTTTCAAAAAATTACCGCGGAACTGGAAGCAGAGCTGTATGCAGAACAACAAGCTCAAGTATTGGAACTTGATTCTCAAACATTTAAAATGACCAATATTGGGGGAAATAATCAACTGTCTCAACCGTCTCCAACTATTACGAACAATAAAAAAGGGAATCAAAAACAAGCCCCTGTTAATCCTTACAAAAATACATTAACAGTCAAAATTGATCCGAAACGGGAAAAGAAATTTGAAGATTTTTTAGAAAAAAATGAACCACATGCATATAATCTTCGCCTTTATGAGCCGGTCGAATATTTTGATACGGATGAGCACAGGTTTTCACGAATGATCTTAATTTGTCGTGATGAATTTGAAAAGAGCTTTGTGTTTAGCAAAATCGGGATGGACGTCGATGGGTATTCTATCAATGCCCAAGCGGCAAAGGCCAATTTAGTTCATCTGGCATGGATTGGAGATGATTTTCCGTTGATGATTGTTGATTATACCGAACGAGACGCCATCAACCGGATTGATAATGTGATTGATTCCGATATCATTCAATCACTCAAAGAAAAGGTCATGGAACGGATGATTCATCGCCATCGGAATGCATTCAAACGTTTTGAAATGGAATTACGCCAAAAATCAGTTGAGGCAGATGATTATTTCACTAAATGGGATGATTTAGTACAAGATATAGAAGATCGGAAACTGGATGATATTTATGAAGATCCGGTTCCTGATACTGAAAATATCAAAATTAAAAAAGCAGTTTTTGGGATGTTAATTGGATTTGCGCTTAGTGCCATCATCCTTTTAGGGGCACTGATTGGGCTAATATTAAAATATTCAGGGGCTTGATATGTTATGGGTGGAAATAATGATCAAATGGAAGACCTACGGGCAGCAATGGCAGCGACTTTATTAAATAAAATTATTGATTTTCTAAAAAATAAAGAGTTAGAAGCCCATAAAATTGCTCCGAAATTACTTGGTCAAGTGTTTAATATCCAAGCAATTGCCAGTGCGACTACATTGACTGCCACTTCCCATAGTGCCAGTAAATATTTTACCAAGAATGTTGCAAAATATATCCAACAACTCAGACGACGCCACCCGAATCCACGACTTACTCAAAAACGACGGACACAAGTTGCAGTTTCGTATTTACATGCGTTGCAAGCGTATTTCGGCAGTTGGGACCAAATTGAAAAAGTCACTTTGCTCGACGGTCTTCGTAAATCACCATTAACCACATTCCCTGAAGAGTTAAAACAATTTTACCAAGATTCACAAGAAGAAGACGATTAATCATGTATACTACCATTCAACTGTGTTTTATTTTTTTTGTGTTTCTCCCTCTTCTGGGCTTTTTTTCTCCACAAATCTCTCGGTTCATTAATTTATGTTTCCTTTTTATTTGGGTTATCCCGGTTTTGGGAATGTTTTTTCAACAAATCTCTCGTAAACGTCGCAAGAAATTTAAAAATATTACTAAACTTTTTTTTCAATTTCTCCTGGACGAAGCCAATAATCCCGAAAGTGTCTTCAACTGCATGAGCTTAGGCATGCGTCGGGCAGGAAAGACTGCGAAGGCCATGGTGATTATCGATAAGCTAATGACTGATCCGAAACGAAAACTCTGTTTATTCCGGGCGCCGCATGAACTCTACATGGCATTAAATAAACATTCACCGTGGGGATTTCGGGATGAGAATATTGCTAATGCTATGAATGCGTGGTTTGGAGGGAGTGGGTATGTGAAAATGAAAAATCGCATTTATGAAGCTGCCTCGTTAGATAAAATTGAAAATGATAGTATTGTCTATATGGATGAATCCTTAGTTTCCGCCAATGCGAAAGAAGCATTGAAAACGGATTTACGTGAACTCGGCAAATCAAATGCGTATTGGTCCCACAAAAGAATCATTTTACTGATGAACGCTCAAGACGGCGGGATTATTAAAGATTTACGCAATAAATCCGAACTCAAGATTTACAGCCGGTTATCCATGCCATTTTTGGAAAATAGTAAGGATCCTTTTATCATAGCCAATCGAGATCGGTTAAAAAAGCTCAAACGGGAACGTGGATTAATAGATGCTAACCTATTTCATTTTACCAAACGTGGCTATATCGAATTTGATTTACTGAAAGAATGTCCGTGGTGGCATACTGAAATTTCAATGAATCTCAAGGATGCCAATACCGACGCTCTCATGGAGCAAACTCAGCAAAAACAAGATCAACTTACTCCTATTGTTGAAACAATCATTAAAGATTTAGGGGTAAAGCAAATTAAAAAATCCAGCTTGGGCTCAATCATTCGTGGGTATCTCATTGAAAATCATTTGGATTGGTATAATAAGTTTAAAAGTTCAGTCACTGAAATTGAAGCTCGCTGTAAATATCGGGCCACATTGATGAAAGATGAAAAACAACAAAAAGAAGCTGAAGAGGTGCAAGCGATACTTGATGGCACCACTCCTTCCGTTTTTGCTGATGGGGATGGGTTTGGGCAATATGTGCTCAATAACATGCCGAAGAAAAAACGAGCCAATGAAATTTTTCAATTCTTGGTTCAAGGAGTCCCTCAATCGACAATTCGTGACACTCTAAATATCGGAAGTGCGGGAAAACTCAATGGGATAATTCATGAATACTCTGAAAAGCAAATCGGGTATTTTTTTGAAGATTGGTTTGCTGCCACCCATGGTGGGGGACCCGTTGCACATGAAAGCCATGATCCAGATTATATTGATCCCCGGGATGGGAAAGTATATTCCCTCAAATATCGGTATAACGGGGATAAAACACTCTCATTTTACCAAAGCAAAAATTTTGGGCCGGAGTATAAACATATTTTAAAAAATAAAAAAGAAGGCAAAGAACCACTTGAATATTACGCAGTGCTCTATAATCCCCGGTGGAAAAAGAACCAAATGACCATGAAAAAAGTAGATCCAATTAATGATATAGATAAAGTCATTTTTGAACGAAAATAAACAATTATAAAAGAAAGAAAGGGATAACCATGAAAAACCAAACAAACCAAAATAAACAACAAAATTTAATAATAGTCCAAACGGTGATAAAAGAAGCTATCGCAGCTTGGCCAGAATATGGTGCGGAATTAGCCTTCGGTATGCTTGTCGGATCTTTAGAAGCGGTATTTACGGAAAGTTCGATTTCTGATGTCTATGGAAAAGCTGCTAAAATATCCAAAGATCCAACCAAAATAGAATTTACTAAATTTTATATCAATAGCTATCAAAACTGGCAAGATCCGGAGAAATTAAAATCATTACTGAGAATAAAACTGCCGAAATTTGTCTTCTCAGAAAATTAAGGTGGAAATTAAAGATATTGAGTTTGCGTTGGGAAAATTACTAAAAACTAAGGTCTGTACGCAAGAGCAAAATTATTTTATCATCACACAAGCTCACTCAGGTACAGTTGTGATGAGTCCATAATAAAAATTGTCTTAGACTTTCGGTTGTTCTTTTTTTTTAATATTTATTACATACATGGTATCTTTTTCAAAATCTAACAACTTACTTTTGAAAACCCATGCCGGAATTTGGAGATTATGTTGGTTATTTTTAGTATTTCTGTATATTTTAGAATCAAATTCTACCATTTTTTACACCTATATTTACCAGTAAATTTACAATAATTTATAAATTATTAAAATCAATTAAACAATACATGTAATATTACATGTAAAATGATGTTTTCTAATTTCAAAATTTTTTATTATGAAAAAATATTAACAGATTAACAAAATTACTAATAGAAAAGAATATAAAATGTGAACAAATATGACAAAACGAAGAACCAACCCATACCACAGCTCATTAACTTCAATAAATCCTCTTGATATTTCATTTGAAATTGAGAAATTTGAATCAAATGGAAATATTGTTTTAAGAAATGATTTATGTTCTATGAAAAAACTTCCTGATGAGTTTAGAAATTGTGATATCCTTTATTCTGAACCAGCTTGGAAAAGTGGTTATGAAAAGTTTATTGCACGGGCAAAAAAAGAGCAATCACAATATCAAGAATATATAATGGCGATCAATGATGTGATTTTGCATGAAAAAAGACCAATTTGGATTATTTTAGGATCCCATATTCTTTCCAAATTCAAGAAGCTTGATCAGATAATTCCCATTAATCTGCATGGATACATGACAAATCTATGTGGGTGGAATGATTTACATGATTATGGAACATTTAAAACAAATTATGATTTTGTGGCCAAATTAGCAGAGAAATTTTCTTGTGTGGGTGATTTTTGTGCTGGATATGGAAATACTGGACGAATATTTCAAGAACATCAGAAAAAATTTATATTAAGTGATATAAATGGGAATTGTATATATCAAATTGCCAAATCCTTGATGGGCTATAAGATGATCACTGATGACTAAATGGAAATATGGGGATAGTTGGGAGAAATATCCAATTCAGAAAGGTGAAGTCTGGTTGGAGGAAAAAACTCAATCTAAATTACAAGTTATAGATATTTTTGATGAATTGCCTCAATTTATGTTAGATGCGGATTTCTTATATATTGATCCACCTTGGACGACAGGAAATATTAACTCATTCTATACAAAAGCTGGAATTCAAAAAACCCATGCTTTTGAAGACTTTGCCGATATTTTGTTCCATCGAATTCAAGAGATTTCTCCAAATATTTGTTTTATTGAGATTGGGAAACAAAATTTGAAATTATTCTTAGAAAAACTTCACAATATTTTCCAGTATGTGCAGTATTGGGAAATCACATATTATAAGAAACATCCTTCTTTTCTTACACGAGGGAGTAAAATTTCTTTTACAACCCAAAACTATACTGGTATGGATGATATGAAAACGCCAAATGTTGCAATTGCTTCAGAAGATTGCACATGTGTGGGAGATTTGTGTTGCGGACGAGGGTTAATTCCTCAATCTGCTTTTCGGTTAAAAAAACGTTTTGTCAGTACAGAATTAAATAAAAGGAGAATGGCTTGTACTATTGAAAAAATAATTAAACTTGGAGGAAAATTTAATGAAAATCACAGATTACATTAAAGATAAGAATATTCTTGATATTGAAAAATATCGTGTGTTTTTTCTGGAAGATCCTCAAAAAGCTCAAATAACAAGCGTTCCTGAAAATACATATTTGGTTTATCATAAGGAATATAATCCTCCCAAGATTGATTCGGTAGTAAATGTCGATTTTGAAACGTATAAAAATATTTATTTAGAATTGGACCCTCAATTCTTAATCTTAGTTGGGTTAAACAAAATTGTAATGCCATCTTCCAGGTGTGATTTTATCCAAGAACATTTATCGACATTAACTCAGACTATGTCGAAAATTAGTATTGATAAAGCCCCATTCATAGGTGAGCCTTGGCGTCTTTTTTTTCATTACTTATATACAAATAATAATAAATTCGGATTTCCACACAGTTATGTTGCAGAAACTGAATGGAAACATTGGTATTATCGAGATTCACCACAATGTCTTTTTTCTCCCGCAAATTTACAATATTATTTACGAAAAACATACACGAATCTTAAAGATTTGACAACTACTTTTCAATTTCAATCGGTAAAAGATGAAGAATTGATTTGGTATGAAGAAGCCAAAAAACATGTATTTGGAATTGCAGAACCTCAAGATCGTGATGAATTCTCGGATTATTATAAAGAGTTTGAGAAACAATACAAACCTCGGCATTTTCAACCAAAATCGCTTATTAATGGTTTAGCGAAAATATGTAATAAGAAATTTAAAATAAAAGTAAATAATGATATGTATTTAACAAATCAACCGCATATAATTCCTAAATTGCCTGTGTTTGATTTTATTATTGAAGAAAATTATCGTAGATTAGGAATTTATAATATGGTAATTAAATGTGGGAATGGGGAAATTAAATGGGAAGATTAATCCGCAAATTTTTAGAGATTTCAGTATTGGATGCTGCACGACAGCGGATTAGTATGCTTTTTGATAATTTTGAAACCATTATTGTGTCTGTTTCTGCGGGAAAAGATTCAACCGTGTTATATTATTTATGTGTCCAAGAAGCGGAAAAGAGAAATCGAAAAATAATTGTCTTTTTTTTGGATCAAGAAGCGGAATATGATGCTTCAATTAAGTTAATGCGGAAATTGATGGATCACCCTAATGTAATTCCTCATTGGTACCAAGTCCCAACCTACATGACAAATGCTACGAGTTTGGAAGATTATTTTCTCTTTGCTTGGGGCGAGGGTGAAGAATGGGTTCGAGAGAAAGAGCCAAATTCTATTCATAAAATTGAAGAAGAATATCCTCGTCGATTTTATCCATTTTTTGAATGGTATGAAAAAAAATATCCGGATGCAGCTCATCTCATCGGATTACGCACTGAAGAAGGCATTACTCGATATCGGGCTGCCACGAAATTCGAAGGGTGGAACGGTTTAAAATGGAGCACTTTGGCAAATGGGACTGCCAGATTTTATCCAATTTATGATTGGACAGTGTATGATGTATGGAAATTTATTTACGATTATAACATTCCTTACAACAAGATCTATGATTTGATGTTTTGGGATAATTATGGGATATATGGCAAGATGCGAGTATCTAATCTTATCCATGAAAAATCTTTTCGTTGTTTAACCGATTTACCTCGATTTGAACCTGAAACATTTAATAGGTTATGTCGGAGAGTATCTGGCATTGATACAGCTGCACGATATGCAACAGAAAAATTGATTTTTAATAATAAAACACTTCCAAAACATTATAAAAATTGGAAAGAGTTTAGAGATTTTTTATTGACAAACATACATAATCAAGAACATAAAACTAAATTTGAAGATCGCTTTGCCAAGCAAAAAAATAACGAACGAATTTTCCAATCACAAGTAGGACAATTATTAATTAATGATTATGAAAATTCAAAATCCTTTAATACAAAAAAAGAAGAAAAAGATCAAGAGACAAAAGATAAATGGTGGAAGATATTATAATGACTCAAAAAAACATTAAAAATGAAAATGACGTAATTCATCGGTGTTTGGAACCAACCCAGATTGCTGTTGATGAAATTATCGCAAACGATTATAATCCAAACCGCATGCCTGATCGGGAAATGACGATGTTAAAAGATTGTATTTTAAAATACGGATTTTTATTCCCAATCTTAGTTGCTTATGAGCAAAAAACAAAGAAATATCGAATAATTGATGGATTTCATCGGTATGAATCCTTAAAACGGATCGGAGAGACAAAAATTACTGCAATCATTTTAGATATTCCATTTGAAGAATGTATGCAGCTTACCATTCTTATGAATGAAATTAAAGGCATGCATCAAGTAGAAGGGATGGCTGATTTTATAGTGCGGTTAAAAGATCAAGGTGTAAATGAAGCTGAAATTTGTAAGGCATTAAACAAACCACGGGATGAAATTAACCGGCTATTGATGACAAAAGGCATTGCTCCCGCCTTTGCAAATGTCAAATATAGTAAAGCTTGGGAAGTTCAAGAGAATAAGAAACAGAAAAAGAAAATCTAATTTTTTTTGTAAATTAACTTGGAAATTAACAAATAAGAAGCAATGTTGATTATGAATTTTCAAAAACGTATTTTAATCATAGTTTTATCATTTGAATTTGACGAAGGATATTATTTCATTTCTTCTTTAACTTTATATAATTATATTAAATAGATATTATATCATGCAACAAGCATTATTATCGCTAAGTTCACTTCTCTCTCCTCATATTTCTGAAATCAAAACAACAAAAGCACATCAATGTGAAGGCCTTTGTGCGTTCTGTGCCTTACAAAACACAAAAGGATACAAAGCGGTTGAACTCTTTAAAGAACTAAAATTATTTACGCGATATAGCGATTTAGAATTATATGGTGATGTGGTCTGTTTTGAATGTTTTAAGGTTTTCCGCTATCAAAAAGTCCGGTCAAGACATTGGGTAGTTACAGCGAAAAAATGGCAATTATTACAGCGTGAAGATATCTTAGCAATATTATTACATCCTCCAGAAGATCCATGGGCACTTTATCTTACCGAATCTCATAAAAAACACGGGTGGATTAGGGGGATGTATGCAATCAATTATGATAATTCCAATATTCAGCTCATCCATGAAGATTTCGTTCTCCAGACTTCATTACTTGAAATAAAAGCCCTTGCTGACATCATTCAAAGATTACTGGATGGAGGATATTCAAAAACGCAAATCAGAGGGAAATGGAGTGCAATGGCATTAAATCGTTTAATGGAGACCCCTTTATTTTCTGCATATTTAGAATTAGAACAATACTGTGATACGAATTTATTACATGTCATTTTATATATTTCCACAAAATCAACAATAGAAACTGAAAAAGAAAAACAAAAAGAAAAGTGAACTTTAATGAATCCTAAAAACCCTATGATTTTATTAGAAAATATATATCCCTCCGAAATGGTAAAAACAATTCAAGCCCAAGATGGTGCTGAATTTGAATTGCGCCAAAATTTTGCCAATTTGTTAGGGCATATCTATAGACGTGTGGATTGGGGAACGATTGCTTCTGGAAAAGCATTAGCTCCCGATATTTTCCAACACCGTTTATTTTTTGCCGCCAAAGAGGATAATGTAGAAATGTTCTTAGAACAAATCTGTTCTAAGCTTAGCATTCAATCTACATTGATCCCTGTTGAATTAGTGTTAAATATTCAACAAAATGAAAACCATATGAATTTTTTACGGGAACGAACACGAATTTTTACAGCATATGCGATGAAATTATCAAAAGAATTAAAGATACAACGATTAAATCAAATAAAACAATCAAAAAAGGATGAACTCGATGAGTAATGAAAATATTAAAATAGAAGGGCATTTATTAGCATTATCCCCAATTGCCCATAATGGAAATGAAAAATCTGGGAATACCGTTACGTTACGCCGGATTTATATGATCACAGCCGAGGGAAAAAGGAAAAATATCCCATATTTAGAAGGAAATGCAGTGCGAGGAATGCTTCGTCGGTTATTGATGGGGGATTTTTTCCATCAACTAAAAATTCCAGCCCATACGTTAAATCCTCGAGTTTATCACATGTTCTTTACTGGAGGAAATTTAGAACAAGTTTCTAAAGGGCAAGGGGAAATTGATATTCAGCTCAGGCAAAAAATGGCCGAATTACTCCCTCCGATTGCAGTGTTAGGGACAAGCTATCTAAATCAAGCGATTCCTGGAAACTTAATCGTCTCCAAAATGTATCCCATTTGTAAAGAATTACAACACTTTTACCCTCTTTATGGGATAAAAGAAAATGAGTATCCCCAATTTAATGTCGAACAATTAACCAGCGAGTCATTTCAAACCAGACGGGATGATCGGAAAGTTCAAACTGTGAATAGTAAAAATCCGATGCAAATGAAAATTGAGACCGAAGTGTTTATTCCTGGAACGAATTTCATGCATTATTTCATTTTATCCAATTTGACCAAAGTGGAATTGAGTATGTTTCATCACTTAATGCACCTTTGGAAACAGAAACCAGTCTTCGGTGGGAAAAGTGCTATTGGGAATGGGCAAATGGAACTCAACTATGATCTGTCCAAATTACCTTCCTCAGATCTCTATTTCAAATTTGTTCAAGATAATCGCACGAAAATACTTGCATTAATCACAGAAATTGAAAACGAAGGGATAAATCGCACCCAAAAACGCCCGAAAAAAACTTCGGCAGCCAAACCAACAAAAAATAAGATTAAGGCGGATCAAAAAATAGCTGCAAGTATTTTGGAGAAATAAAATGGATTTCCCAAAACAATTAGACGAATTTGGAAAAGATTGGGTGTTTGAAAATTTGGAGATCATTTTCACCATTGGTACTCCAATGCTTCTCACCCATCCATTTATTGCGTTAGATTCCCTACTCTTACATCTCTATGCAAAGGAATTTTACCAAAAAAATTTCAATCTACTACCTTCCAACAAGATCTTACGAGATGATCTATTTCCCCCTCAATTGAAAATTCCTATTAAAAAAGATGTCGCCACTGGATTATATCATTGTTCCTTTTCCATTTTCGATGAGAAAATAACTCTTTTACCGCGATTTCATCACATTCGACGTCGCTTTGAAGATCGTTATTTACATTTAATGAAAAAGGTTAAAAAAATTGGGATCAATAAAGGCACATTAAAAAATTATGATATGAAAATCGTTCAAATCTCCCCAAAGACGGTTCGGTTTTATTGTGTTGGAGTTAAAACCATTATTGACCACCTTTTAAGTAAATTAGAAGGCCTTGGAAAAAAAGTCAATACAGGGAATGGAACGATTTTAAATTATGAAATTCACTCGTGTAAAAAAGATCATAGTTGGGTGAAAGATGGGATATCCCAAAGACCTATTCCCGTTCGTTATCTCATGTCTACTTCGCGTCAAGTGCCTATGACATGGGTTCCCCCTTATTGGGCCCGCGATATGATTGAAGTGTGCGCTCCACCAAATGCCAACATTACTTTCCAACCGGGAGTTTTATGCACTTAGATTTACAGATAATTTGTGATGGATGGAAGGAAACTTCCCATTTTCGTAAACTTGTTAAAGCAACACAACAATCAATCTGTCATGCAATCTCTGATCCCGCTCATACATCAATTTCATTTTCTGGAGGCAAAGATTCGTTAGTATTACTTCACTTAATCACTTCAATTTACCCTACTATTAATGTCTGGCATTGGGATTATGGGATTTTTATGCCACGGGAATTTGAAAACGCTATTATGGCGAATTTAAAACAACTTGCACCAGCTGTTAATTTGATTTATGATAAAAGATATTCTAAGAATCCACATTCAGCTTCAGGTTATCAAGGCTTTTATGGTGCTATCAACAAATATACAACCAAAAAACAAATATCTTTGACAATTATCGGATTACGAAAAGAAGAATCTTGTGCTCGTAAATCGCGATTAACCAGAGGAAAATTTGAAAAATATTCGAAAAATAACACATTGTTTTTCCCATTGGCAGATTGGACATGGCGGGACATCTGGAGTTATCTTTACATTCATCAGATTTCATATCCAGAGATTTATGATCTGTATGGCCCATTATTAGGCTGGGAAAAAGTGCGTTTCGTCACATTTTTTGACCCCGAATTTGAATTCTTAGGGGGGCCGAATTTAGATAAATTCTTCCTATATGAAATGCGAAATCAATATGTCTAAATTATAATTTTTTTTAAAAATAATAAAAAAAATCTCAAGGTGCCATTGGATACGATGGTGCATTTGAAGTAGATTCGTCTTTTTTGAACAACATGATTATTTGAATCAACATTAATACTACAGCGCCAATAATTCACTCAAGCATAGTTGTGATGAGCAATTAATTTTTTTATATAATCATTTTCTTTACTTTCGATCATCTCTCTCCGTCTTCAAAAACTTGATTATAGAAAATATATTGTCAATAAGGAAGATATATATACTTATTTGTATTATAATAATCTAAATAAAATAGAGTTTATGCCAAAATTAAATATCTCTTATTTTATTATATTTGAGGTTAAAAAAATGTTTGAATACGAGCATGAAAATTTGGAAGATATTATTGATTTTGCTATGATTTCTCGGTTAGATCGAATGATTGAAAATTTAGATTATTTGAAAAAAATGTGTGCAGTTCCAGAAAATAAAAAAGTGTTATTTAAGAAATTTAAAAAAAAAATGGAAATTTTGGAGTTCATGGGTGTGGAATTCTAATTGTATACAAATTAAAGATTTTTTAATTCATCCACCATAAATTTTCTCACTAAATATTGAACTAATTCACCTCTTCCAATCAAAGTGCGTTTTAGATTTAGCTCTTTTGATATGAATGATTGCAATGGGGGGATTACCCCAAATTCTGCAATTTGCAAAATCAGATATTCATGAATAGCCTCTTTAGCTTCTTCGGTAATTTCAACAATTTTGGATCGTTCAACAGGGACATAAGTGATAGTTCCGCCTTCGCCTTCGCTCCATTGTGTTATTGGCTCATAATCATCCGGTAATTCCGCTGCATTCATACGTCCACATGCAATACAGAAAAATTTATTATCAGAAAAGATGTATTTCTTATCTCTTTCCGATGTAATGATATGGAGTCGACTCGTTGATCTGTCAACATATCTTAACATAATTTTTTGATCTCAAGTTTATTTATATTTTCAAAATCATATTTTAATTCATGATGTGGAGACTTGTTCACACAAGTCAAAAAAATATCAACATCACTTTTTTTCATGGCCTGAAACTCCGGTTTTGGTGCCTTTTTTCATAGGATCCTGCAAGAAGCGAGATTCTATGAGAAATTGAAAAAAAATCAGTATGGGCTTCAAACAGATGTGCCCCGCGGGTAAGAAAACTGTTACTCTACAGAGGAGAATTACGCCACCATCTCAATAAATGGGTCATTGTAGGGTCGGTGAAATGGGTTCGATCTATCCTGTTGAAAATGCGTATACGCGAGTAGATCATGAACTTCGGCTAAACCGTGAATAGTAATATTATATTCCAACTCGGCCCGTACCAGCAAAAAAATATTCTTTTTTTCAATGCACACATTTACATTCACTTGGAGATTAATCTTATGCAAAAATCTTGTCGTAAAGTATCTAAAAACATTGGAGTTAATCAAAATCGTCACACTCCCATAAAATTTATCGAATTTACGTTAACATCAACCAATCTACGGAAATTGAAATATGCTATTGGTTTAATTTCCTATCAATTAACAACCAAAGCAGAACGCTTTAACGGCCCTCTCTGCTTACCCACAGTAAAAAACAACAGCCACACCATTTTTTCCCAACAATTTCATTTTTACGGCACTCAACCACTGATCCAAAAAATTCTTACTACAATCTATCCTGGAATTGAAACTCAAGTTTTTGAAAAAAATACTGTTACCATGTTTGGTTCAGGAAAGAAACAAAATATTCTCCTTCACAAAAAAAAAGTCCTAAAAAAGAAACGACGGATGCGTGAGAAATTGGAGCTGCAAGAAGAACAACTCTTATTTACTTCTCATGTACAAAAATTACTTGATCAAAATGCGACTGCGTTTCCCAAAGCCAAAAAACAGAAAACACAGAGTAATCGAATCGAAAAAAAAGTTTCAGATCTTCCCCCGGTGGAATATGGAACTGAGAAGAAGAAAATGCACTTTTTATCCGCTCGAGAACAAATCAAATATCGCGAGCTGGAAGATCAAACTCAATTTCACGCGACGCGGGAACATTTTTCACATGAATTTCGCTTACTTCACCAACAGAAAATGAGTGAATAAACATGATACATTGTAGCGTCGAAAATCAATTAATTAATCCCCCACTTCTATTTGATCCCTATATTCAATATGATCTTCAAATCAAATATTTAGAAGAGAATACCTGGAAACAAACAATTCTTATTCCGATCAAAGACTGTTATTTCTTTCGGGGGATTTTCTTTTATGGATCAAAGTATAAAATCCGTGCGGAAATCATTGCGGAGATTCGTGTAATTACAGCGTTTGATATTAAAATAATTTATACACAGAAATTAAAGAAAATACGAATAAGAAAAGGATGATATATATGTTTCTCACGTAATATCAATATTAGAATATTATTTCAATACATGTTTGTTAGGTAGATCAAAATGAAATTATTTGAACCGGAATCGGATTTAACATTAAATATTGCATATGTTGCTGGGGATATAATCACCGCTCTGAGAAGTTCTGAAACTCCAATCCCTCTATCAAAATTAATGAAATCGTTCCTAAAAACAGATTTAAGAAGAACACATGATTTATTTTTCGATGCTTTAACCTTTCTATACCTATTAAATATCATTAAATCAAGAAATTACACAGTGGAGTTAGAATCTCAGAAAAAAAGTATGGAAAATGAAATTGAAGACATAACAGGAAAAAAAATTAATCAAATATCAATGGAAAATCAAAGACTCGATCAAAAAATAAAATTGATTGAAAAGGGGCTTGAACAGAAGAAATTTTTAGATTCTTATAAAGATATAGAGAAAGATCTAATAGAAAAAACAACTCAAATTTCCAAGCTCCTAAAAAATTATAATCAAATCGAACAGAAATTAAATCAATATAGTAATTCAATCATATCTAAAGAAATAGAAATAGATAAACACAAGATTATAGAGCTTTATTATAGTACAAAGAAAGTTTTTGGTGATATAATTAGCAAAGAGCTTGATAAAGTAATTGTATTTAGAACATCACTTGAAGAGAGCAGAAAAAACTTTGTTAATAAAAAAATAAATGAATTATCTGAAAAACGAGATGATATATTAGAAAAAATTGATATTTTTGATTCTCAACGTGCGAAATTACTAAATATTCTAGAAGAAAAGAAAGCATTAGATGAGATTAAAAACATTTATGTTAGTCTAAGTGAAATAAAGTCAGAAAAGGAAAATATTATGAAAAAAAGTTATAATTCGACTCTAAAAAATTAATAAAAAACAAACAGATGTCATGAAATCCATTGAAAATATATCAGAAAGTATAGAAAAATCTAAATCAAAAATTGATCAATTATATACTCTATTTACCGGCTTAATTGATAAAATAACTTATGTCCCTGAAGCAAAAGATGCTTATATCGCAATTAACTCCAAATCTGACCCAAGATCACCCATGTCAATAGAAATTTCAATTCCATCAAGTCTTTCGTTGGGTGAAAATCAAGTCCAGTTTTTAATCTATGACTTACTTATTTTTTTTAACATTTTAGAAAATGAGATTGAATAGTTGTTTCAAAGAATGGAACCTCAATGATACCAATTTACATCGGTGGGTTAGTAAATATAAACACGAAGCAAAATATACTCCTGAAATGTGTGACCAAAAAAAAGTTGAAAAATTGGATTCTTGGATATGATTTTTTTATGTCGTTTATTCTCCCACAATATGCCAAAATCAAAGCCCAGCTGCACCGGGGCGACTTATTTTATATAAATCTCATTCTTAGTAAAATTTAACTAAATAATATTTGTTTTTCTAAGGGAAATGAATTGCATTAATGTTGGGTTAAACTTTACCTAAACCTTAAATATTTTGAAAATCATTGATGTGATGTGGGTTAATATTTACCTAAACATTAACTCAAATGTATCATCATAGTTTAAAAAATGTTTGAAATTTTGGTGGAAAAAATGAATAAAAAAAAAAATATTACGTTAAAATTAAACGCCCAATATGTTGAAAATAATATTGAGCCCTTTATCGATGAAAAAACAGGTATGAATAATCGTCCTGATGTCATCAGGGAGTGGGGTCGAGAATATGTTGAGCGACATGGATTTCCAAAAAAAGAAGGAGATAGGGAATAAATGTTTTTCGGTCTCTTTCATATAGTTGTCATTTCCCCTTGTTTAGTTATGGGATTTGACTCATGGGAAAAACTCCGGGAATATATTAACCGGTTTAAGGATGGCGATTATCATAAATATACCTATCGCATAAAAAAAGGTCCTTCCGATTGGTATTCCCATAAACAATTTCCAAGTATCCAGGAAAAATTAACAAAAAAAATAACTCCCCTTTCAAAAGAAGAGCAAATTTTTAATGTCAAACGAGCTCTTTTTCCGGAGCTTTTGGAGGCCTAAACGATGTCCAATCTTCTCTTTTTGAAAATCATCGGGTTAGATAGGAAATCGGATAGGTCCGAATACATCATGCATCTGTCTTCCTATCCCCTTTATCATACTGATTTTGGTATTCCTGGGGACGAAGAGATCGATATCAAATATCTTCCAAAATTTTTGGAATGGTTGAAAAACATGCTATTTTTCTTCAACAATCTCACGGAAACTGCGTATATAGCTCTTAACTATTCAAATCATCTAAAATTAGATTATTTACAAAAAATAGTGCAATTGGATATTACTGGGGTCGAACAAACAATAACACAAATTCAAATCCTTCACAAAAAAGGTGTCAAGTGTAGTCTTGTGGTGGGTTAAATGGAACTTAAACCAATTCAAAAAAAAATAATAACCGCATTAGAGAGAACTGGGTTATTATCAAGGCCGGAGTTAACAAAAATAATTTCCCGATCCTTACCCACCATAAGGAAATATATTCTTCTGTTAGTAGCGAAAAATAGAGTGAAAAACTCTCGGGGAATCTCTCATGGTTCTACAGAGTTTATTTCCGTTGAACGGCCACGGTCTGCTATGAATGGAGCAGTAAAAACGTTCACAATCCAATGTTTATATCTGAATGGAAGTAAAAACTATGAAAATGATTGAAGATATTGCGAGTGGAATTATAACACATATTGGTGATATAAAACCAAAAGGCGGATTTATAATAGTTGTAAGGGAGAAAGAATATCTTGTCCCTGCCCGAATTGAGTTTTCTACTTCTAAAAGAAAATTAGCTTGTTTATTTTTTGAACACAAAATCACAGTGATTATAACAAGATATAAATCAAGTAATGACATAATTCCTCGTTTTGGGTTTGGAATTGATAAGAATGATATAAACTCATTGGACAGGTGGAAAAATTTTATTATCTCTTTTCGAAATTACAATTATTTGAAAAATCTATCTGAAATAATAAATGAGATAAAAAATGGAAGGGTTGATTCAATAAATGAGAAAGAATTTGCGAACTATATTGAAAAACTCTATAATGAACGAAATTCCTTTCATAACTCGTCAGCTGATGAATACGATTTAGTGCCAGACTGGATGGTTAAACTTGTTCAATTTGTCAAAGGATCTATGTTATGTATTGAACCGTTGGGGATAATCCTTGTAAGAGAAAAAACATGGAAATTATTAAAAATCCTATCTAAATTTGATAAAAGAGCGAAAAAGAAAAAAGAACGCAGTAAATTACCCCCAGAATTAATTGGGAAAAATTTACAATATGAAAAACAAACAAACGGTAAATGGATTGTTGATATTTTACCTCGAAATGATTTATGTTATTATGAGAAATTATATCAAAAAGGTATTAATTACAACTTAAATTTTTTCTAAATTTTATTCTTTTATCATGAGATGTTAAATATTTATTTCGCAGGTTCAACTCCGGCACATCTCGAAAACAGTGTAAATACAGTATTATGAAGTGAAAAACATGAATAAGCAACAAATACGGGGATTTTGTGGAATTATCTTAGATTCCCTGAAATTTAATCAAAATGTAGGTGCTACTCAATGAGTAATTATATCCCATTCGAGTGGTGCTGCGAGAACTTACAAACACGAGTACAAGATTCGACTCATCATAAGGGATTTGTGCCAATTATTGTGAAGGATGATAATACAAAAGAAACCACCTTTTTAGGAATTGCCTATAAAACCAGTGCCAAAGGCTCTGGCTTAATGCTAAGTTATTGCCCGTGGTGTCAGAAAAGTATTCGGCCCACAGAAAAAGAAATCATCGCAATAAAACAAGAAGAAGTGAAAATACATGGCTGATGTCGAAGTAGTAAACAACTTGATTGCAGATCGCACCCAAGGATATATTCACTTTTTAGAACACCGAATCTACACCCTCAAACGAATGCAAGAACAAGAACAAAAAGAAAAAGAAAACCAAGGTGGAAAAACACATGGAAAATCTACAACAAAATAAAACCAAGCAAAAATACATGTTTACGGTTGGAAATACGTTTGGAGAATCATGGTGGGGACAAGAGATTACTAAAAATAAATAAGACATTTTTGTGATTTTAATTTTTTTGATATTTTTTAATTTTATTTTTACCAAACATTTAAATACTTTTGCACCTCTATTTAATTAGAAGTGAAAACTATTATGAAAACTCAACTTGAAAATGAAATAAATGAATATTTGAAAACTGTATTAAAAACAAATGAAATTGATTTTAAGCGTGGAGATGATCTTAAAACTGTTATTAAAATAAACATAAAAGATTTTAAGGAATCACTTAAAAATTATCATGCAAAATATGAACGAGTAAACGGAAAGGGAAATGCGGGGAAATATGTCATGCGAGGCATTGCGAAATTAGAAACGATCGTTCAAATGTTAGAACAATATTTAGAATAATTTTTTTAATTAAAAAACTAAAAAGTGAAAAATATTATGAACACACAACAATTAAATTTACATGAAATTAATGATCAAACGGGATATGCAGACGGAGATAAATTTGCTGATGAAAAATCTGTAAAACAATATTTTACAGTAGAAAATATGAGAGATATGCAATTTGAAAAATTATCTCAATCTGAATTAAATAAAATGGCTGAATTTGTTATAGATAATCATTCTCATATGATTATAACAGATGAATCACTGGGAAATATGTAATGCGAGTAATTGCAAAATGGGAAACAATTGTTAAAATGTTAGAACAATATTTAGAATAATTTTTTTAATTAAAAAACTAAAAAGTGAAAACTATTATGAACACAAAAAATTGTGGAAATTGTCGATTCGGAACTAATCATGAAAATGGGTTAGTTTCATGTGAATTACTGAGTGATTTATTTAATGAAACTGATGATTGTGATGATTATCAAGAAGAAAGAAAATCTGAAAAATCTGAAACAATCTTTAAATTTGAATCAAAACGAGATATTATAATTTACATTATAAACATATGTAAAAATGCGGAATTAGGTGAAGAAATTTATAAACAAATGGAATCTGAAACAGATGAAAATCTCAAAATTATCTCATATGATGAAAACTACTATTCTTTCAACGATACTCGATTTAATAATCAATTTGATAATTTAAAAGATGCAGCATTTGAATCCATTAAATCTAACAATTAATTTTTTACGCTCTACTTTTTCCCATAACAACGAAAAACCAATTTTGTGTTAATTGCGAAATACTTCAAAAACGAGTTAAAAAATTAGAAAAATATATTGAAAAACAACAATTCACAGGCAAGTTTTTAGGAGGAATGAAAGAAATTGATTTAGATCTTTCCAACCATGCGGTGAAATGGGAATTTTCAATTAATCAGGTCTCACTTTTTATTAAAAAATGGAAAAAAGATTATATAATTAATTGGTCCCAAAGTGTGTATGATAAAAACAAAAAATATTTCATTTTAGAGCCATCTTCTTCTGCATCTTCCAAAAAAATTAAAGACCATATTCAACGAACTCGCTTTTCATTTGAAGAAGCGATCAATCATATGAAAGAAATTCTACTTAAGATCAAAGAAGTGGGAAATATGATTGAATTCCAGAAACGCTTAGATTAGATTTCGCAATATATAATTTATTACAATTTTTTCAATTCTATTTATTATTTTAAATCACAAACCCACACCGGGGATAATCATAATGCCAAATATCGAAGTGAATTTTAATTTATTTTTTCCATCTCCAGGAGGAATTTTAAGTTTTTTTGAAATTCTCAAAGATCACCAATTTATTCGCGATGTAAAAGTCGTGAAACGAGATGGAATATCCGTTATTCAAGTGTTTCGGAAGGATGGGGGAAAATTATGATGACAAAAACCAAATCACGCTCAGATTATTTTAAAACATATAATCAAAAAGTCAAGGTAAAAAGTGTACGAATTCAACCTGAACTGTTAGAAAAAGTGATCAAAAGTTGTCATACAACAAATAAATCATTCAACGAAGTTGTCATACAACTCATCGATAACGAATTTAATCCCTCAGCAGATAAGAGAAGTTGTCATACAACAACTACAACTGTTGTCATACAACAATTACACGAAATTATAACTGACTTGTATGCATTTTTTACAGACCAATTAGCGGAAGGGCATATTGATCCCAATTCCATCATCGAAAATGAAGACTTATTTGTGAAAACAAAGGTAATTATTGATGACAACAAAAAATAAGACAGACGATATTGTTGCAACGGCAAAAAAAATGCAACAAGATCAGAAGAAAAAACAAGAAAAGAAGAAAAAAGCTGCAGCGGCCAAGAAAAAGAAAAAAACTTCCGAAAAAAACTCCAAGAATACAACTTCGCATACAACACAACCACCTTCAAATGATGTAAATATTAGCCAATCGAACGAAACAACTTTTCAACTACAACAACAAATTATTGGACTACAACAACGCATACAACAATTAAGTCATCCGGAAACACTCACCAAAAATGAAATCTGGAAACATCTCAAAGACAATATGGGAAATATTATCGAACCCTTTGTAAAGAAAAAACTCCAATATTTTTTTTCAGATGACGAAGGAAAAGCAGGGAACCATAGTTATGCTCGCAGTCATTTTGGATCTACAATTGACGCAATCGTTGCAATGTTTAATATCTCTAAAAAATAAATTACGATCCCACCTTACCGGCGATGAAACCCCCTTCCGCAGTCACTAACAAGAACATGGCCCCTTTGGGGAATGGATGGAGATGGGGTGGAGCCTTTTTTTATCTCTACTGAATTGTTTAATAAAGAAGTGAATTTTATGAAGAAAAAGGAGATGTTATGGGAGAATGTTATATTTAATACCCCAAATATCGCCAAATTTAACCAAAATATTCAAAATATCAAAGAAAAAAATAAAAAATATGCTCAAACTATACGAAAAACCAGAAAAAACAATGCCTTCAAATTTCCAATTACTTTAACGTAGGTTCAAAAACTACAGAAGGCCCCAACTGAACAGTGGAGTATATTAACATGACTACAGAATATAAAACAAAAGCAGAGCTGCAAGCCAAAAATAAAAATTTGAAATTTCAATCAAATTCCGAATTTTTTGTGTTGTTTGTCAAAGATCCTGGGCAAACTATCACAAAACAAGGCAGTTCAGGATCTTGGGAAATGCCCATTGGAACATATTTAATCTATTGCCCCGATTTCAACAAAGTGAGCTGGATTAAAATATGGATGATCTTGGGCAATGAACGAAGCAAAGGCGATATCATCCATACTGGTGATTTTAAAGAGAAGTTTCCGGTTGATGCTCACGAATGGAAAGACCCGGAGGAACAGAATATTGAAACATATGAAACGATGAAAACACAAGTAGTTGAAACCAATAGTCAATCAAAGACTCAACAAAATTCGATTGTAGAAAATAACTCTGTATTTAATGAATTGACCACGGTGATTCGATTGCTCAATACCAATGTTGTCAATCTTAATAACAACATCAAAAATCTTTCAGCAAGAATAAATACCTAATTTTTTTTTATTTTTTATTAAATATTTAAAATATCAAAACCAAACGAGGTAAATGAAAAAATGAGTAAGAAAAAATATAAGATCGGGGGCAAAAAAGATGGCTTCAAACGATGCCTCGAATGTCAAATGATAGGATGTCCAAATCGAGCTCAAGGAGATGCGGCAATGGAAAAAATTCATTGTGATGATTGGACAATCATAGAAAAACGATGGATGGCAATGGAATTAATGGCTAAATTGCACGAAAAAGGCAAAATTACCAGTGGGGTGGATTTCTGATGCCAAGTTATCCGCAAATTTATTTTTCCCACGATTACTATAAATTTCAATATCCCCAATTTACTACCATCAGGGGGAAAACTTATCCTGATACCCACAAATTAAAACCACGAACGTTGGCACAAATTGTTGTACTCAAAAAAGTGCTTGTTTTAATCAGAGTCAAAAAAATTCACTATAAAACAATCCGGAAGATTCCGTTAGAGATTCTCAAAAAAGATGCGGAATATCCAGGATTCACAATTCAAACTCAGAGCGATTTTGTAAATTTAATAAATACCTTCCGACGATTTAAAAAAGCTACGTTAGACTCATTAGTGTCGATCATCTATTTAGAACGAGAATCATTTAGATTAGCACAATCCCAAACCCAAAAACATGAATTTGCACCAAGATTAATAGAAAAATCATTAGAAAGTTATTTTTCACCTTCTGAAACCTCTGGAAATGAAAATAACCTTGCACTGATTGGAATTTCTAAAATTTAAACTTTTTTTTATAATTTTTAGCGTGGTTAGCAGGAAACTTGGCATGTTCGAGTCATGCACACGCCTTCGGTGTCTGAAATACGACACACAACCACCATAGAGAGATAAACATGGCAAAAATAACCAATGAATTGAAAGTAGTGAATATCAAAAACGAGACAAAAAACACGAAAGATGGAGAACAAAAAACCCGTTCTGTGAAATTAATGGTCAAAGATGATGAAGGAGTGACTATTTCCTACAAAATCAGTGGACCTCGTGAACTCGTTGAACAAAGGTTAAGCAATTTTGTAATTGATTCGGGCGCACCGATCTCGGTTCAAATTACAAATATTCAAACGACCTTGACTTCGCAAATTAATAAAGTTGCAACAAGTCAAAAACCGACCAATGCATTACCAGATAAAACTTTAGAAAAGATGGCAGATGATGTTGCCGCAATTGCAAAATAAAACAACTATAAATTGCATCTTATTTTTTTTCTTTATTATTTTTTTTTAGCGTGGTTAGCAGGAAACTTGGCATGTTCGAGTCATGCACACGCTTTCAGTGTCTGAAATACGACACACAATAAATTAATGTGATTATTATGGTAGAAACAATACAAACTGTCATAGTTCATACGCCTTTTACACCCGAGGAAGAACTAATTATTGACAAAATGACAAATGCCCTTCGAAAGCTCAATACGTTTTGTGTTGAACGGGAAGACATTTTGGAAGCTCAATTTATAGCATTACTCTGTAAACAACATCAATTACTAATTGGGCCTCCAGGCACAGCAAAAAGTTATTCTATTGAATGTTTTGGGAAATTCTTTGAGGGATTTAAAATCTTCTCATGGCAAGTGACGAAATTTACCACTCCGGAAGAAATTTTTGGCCCTTACAACATAATGGAATTAAAAAATGGAAAATATGTCCGAATTACGGATGATAAGCTTTCACAAGCGGATTTGGTGTATCTCGATGAAGTGTTCAATGGAAATTCGAGTATTTTAAACGCACTCAACTCGACAATGAATGAAAAAGTCTTTGAAAACAATGATGTTCCCCTTCAATCTCTGTATGGAGCCACCAATTTTATTCCTGAAGAAAAAATACTCGTAGCGTTTTTTGATCGATTTCTATTCAGGTTTCTTGTAGAAGAAATTCACGAAGGTAAAAATTTCAAGAAAATGTTGATGTTGGGCGATTTTTCGGTAGATGTAAATGAAATCATTACTAAAGATGAAATAAAAATACTCCAAGAAAAATTGAAACAAGTCGATATTTCCCCGGTCTTGGATTCAATAGTCAAAATGCGAGATTTATTAAAAGTCGAAATGATTGAACCGAGTAGCCGAAGGTTTAAATGGGCCTTACAAGCCCTTAAAGCACGTGCACTTCTTAATAAACGTTTAGCGGTAGAAAGTGATGATCTTTATTTACTCACACATATTTTATGGACGGATAAAAAAGAGATTCATTTGATTGAAACAACATTACTTCGTTCAATCGAATCAATTGGAGCAGAAATCAAAGAATTATACGATCAAGCAGTGGAAATCGTACAGATTTGTGCACCATTAGATCCCGATATCGATAGTGAATCACTCCAAATTAAAGGAACAGTCAAGAAATTGAATGCAATCTTTAAAAAAATAGAACATATTTGCGAGACTAAGACAATTACACCCAAAGTAACCGAAATCTCTCAAAAACTTATGCATGAAATCAATAAAAACATCCGAAATCTCACTGATAAAATGTTTAAATGAAGTGATTTAATGGCAAAAAAACGAATTGAAGCCCATTTGAATATGGAGCATGATCTATTTGACACAGCTTCATATGATAAGCTGCAAAATGGTTCTCAGATTTTGGATCAAACCAAAAAAAAAGGGAAAAATGATTTAGATATCTTTCCTGAACTCATGGAAGATACTTTTTATTCATTATTTAAATATAATCCAAAATTTAAACCACCCCAAAATACCAACACAATTTATCAATTGAATCGAAATTTGCTTAAAGAAGTGGTGGATAATCCCGATTACACAGCATTGCGGCGGAAAACCAAATTAAAACCAATTGAAGCCGGAGTTGCTGCAGCTTCGATGGGAGAATATTTACTCAATGAACATAGTAATGAAATTGCCGAATTGCAAGAGTATTTAACAAAAATGAAAACAAACGCTAAGGATCTAAAAAAATTCTTGAAAGAAATCAAATCGGTGAAAACCCAGCTCAAACGCAACCCTACCCCCACACAAAATAGGAATTTACAAAACCAACTCAAAATGTTAAATCAAAAGGCACAGCAACAAGCACAATTAATCAAACAAAATCAGAATCAAGCGCAACAAGTTCAAAATGGGTTGGTAAAAAACGGGGCAGTAGCCGCTGGTATCAAACAAGCAAAGGCAACCACAGATATCCAGAGTGAATTTATGGCAGGGTGGGGATCCAGCACGGGGATTTTTAAACCGGTATCATACGAAGAACGGATAAAAATCTCACAACAAATTGTGCATAATCCCAATTTAATTAAAATTGCACAGTTAGCGGGGCGATTTAGGTGGTTAGCAATTAAAAAACAAAAAGAAAAAACCAAACATGTGATGGAGGAGATTTCTGATATCAAACAATCCAATGAAATATCTCGAGCACTTCCCAGCGAATGTGCCCTCTTGGCGATGGAAGAAACTGAACTTTTATTTTTAAAAAAATTTGCCAATCGGGAATTACTGACCTATGATTTATCTGGAATGGAAACGAAAGGGAAAGGCCCATTAATCGTTTGTATTGATGTGTCTGGATCTATGAGAGGTGAACGGGATGTTTGGTGCAAAGCCACCGCATTAGCACTGGTCGAAATTGCCCATCGGGAAAATCGCAATGCAATTGTTATTCCATTTGACCGAGAAGTTCAGACTGCATTTGAATTCTATAAAGATAATTATTCGCTTTCAACTGTAATTGAAATGGCTACATTTTTCTCTGGTGGTGGCACAGATTTTGACCCTCCACTCACTAAAGCGCTTGAATATTTGGAAAATGAATCCAAATTGGAAAAAGGTGATATAATTATCGTCACGGATGGAGAAGGTCATCTATCCGACAAGGTCAAAATGCAAGTGGAAGAAGCCAAGGAAAAACTTCGTTTTTCAATTTTTACTGTAGTAATTGGACAAGAATTTGGATATATTCAACATTCACTGAAACCACTTTCAGACCAATTGATACCTGTCGAAAAATTAGATCAAAATATTGCAGGGGAGATCTTTGAATCAGTATAGGTGACCATCTAAAATGGGTGAATTATTAATAGAACGAGATGAAAAACTCTTAAACCAATATTATGAAAATTTTCAGAAATCTTTACTTGAAAACGAAAAATTTTGGAAAAGAAAAATTGCCAAATTACAAGAACGGATGATAAAAAGTGGACATGATATTTATGTAATTCAGTTATTGAATTGTAATGGAGCGGGAGAAGAAACCAAAAACCAAAAAATTTGGTATTTGTTGGAAGAAAAAGCAAAAAAACTTCAAAAAGATAATGAAGAAAATTTGCAGGGAGATTTTGTTAACTTTGATATTTACGAACAACAAACTGAAATCAAAGATACCAAAGACAAATGGGCTGAATATAACCATATTTTTGTATTTAACCATCTCTATGTAAGAAAACGAGTTTGAAGTATAATTTTTTTATATTATTTTTAAAATATGGGGTTGCAAAGGTGGTTCAAGTCCACCCAACCCAGGAAACGTGCAAAATATGGCAACCATGGACTACCTAAATCAACTGTTAAATGATATTAATTGTAAATTGACATTTTTACAAGATATTGCTGAATTAAATCCAACAATTCTTGACTTGTTGGATCCCGATCTTCTGAATCAACTCAAATTTTTTGGCGTAGAACTCTAAACTCTAATTAACTCCTTTTTTCTCATCTTTTTCTTTCTTTCAACAACAACAGACAAGTGAATTTTATGACAACAACAATAATGCAAACCAAAGCGAGTGATTATTCTCCTCGCAAAATGAAAGTCAGTTCATGCAGCGAATGTGGAGGGCAGCTAATCCAAAATAGTCATGAATTAACATGCAACAGCTGTGGATTGGTTCATGATGAATTACAATTAACACAATCCTACAATGTATTGCTTAATATAAATCAGAATATTTGGAAAACATCTAAAAAATATCTTGGAGACCAGATGGTTAACGGGGGCACTAATATCGTCCCGTCCCTTAATTTAGGTAGTGAAATAGGGTATTATAGTGAAACAACAACATTTCGAGATTTTAAAAACCATCTCATTCCTGCTAAAACAAATTGGAAATATTTACAATTAAAACGTTTTAGGCTATATACTAAGATTAAAAATAATGAAACAATTCATAGAATTTTTCAGATCTTAAATGAGATTGCCCCCCGTTTGAAATTATCTAAAATCCAACTCACCCAAATCGCAAATAGATGGCGTAAAATCAATTCCGAACACACAAAAATTCGGAACCAGGTCACCTTATTGGCAACATTAATCTATGCTAAAACACGAGAAGATGAAATTGGCCCTTCAATAAAGCAAATTATTGATGAGTTTAAAATACAGGGGCATTCCGCAAATGCAAGGTTGATTATCAGAGATCATTTACTATATCTTCCCACAAATAAACAAACCCCACGCACTGTATTTACGTATTTAACACCTATGTTTGCAAATTTAATAAAAAATAAAGAAATCCAAACCATTTTACGAAAAAAAGGGGTAAATGGTGAAGAGTTTAAAATTCAGATGAATGAAAATTTAAAAAAAATGATTCCAATTGTTAAAACAATAATAAATCAGATTAATCCAGTCAACTTTGCAGGGGCATTGATCTACGCGGCAACTGTTATTTATGCTAAAACGAAATCTCGATGGTTTTTGACTCAAAAACATTGTTCTGCAGTATTTAAAATTTCAGAGTATAGTATTCGAGATCTTTTTTCTAAACATATTAAAAAAAATCCAGTTTTTCAAAATCTTTTGAAAAAATCGTTCCAGAAACGATATGGCGGGGTGAAATAATGGCTTCAGTGATCCAAACAAAAACAAATGTATTCACACCTTCCAAATCAATACAAAATCCCAATTCGTGTGATGAATGTGGAGGACAATTGATCCAAAATCGCCATGAATTGACATGCCGAGATTGTGGGTTGATAAAAAATGATTTTATGTTAAATTCAGCACCGATTTTTTATAACCAAACAAAGAAACACAAAATTTCTTATGAAATTAACAAAAAAGACGTGTTTACCCAGATTGGAACATCTATAGAACGTAGGAAGTGCCAAAGAGGGGATACATATAATCGGATAAATAAGTTAGATAAAATAATCAAGATAAGCACGGACCCAATTCCTTATTTTAATAAATTATTTGAATGTTTAAATATTTCCCTAAATTTGAATCCCGTTCAAGCCAAACGTGTAAAATCTTTATACTTTAAACAAACGGGGAAGAAAATAATCCGGATGGCCAAGGCAATTAAACTAACTGTTAAGGAATTTTACTTACCATTTACGGGGAAAATGATTGAACATGTCATTAGAGAAAATTGGGGTAGAGAAGGTAAAGGACCTGGAATTATTAAAAAAGCGTGCCAACAAGTGAATATTAAATATAGAGATTTGTATAAAACACATTTAACGAAATTTAAATCGATAATTAATGATCAGTTTCCTGAAGTGCGATTTGCAAAAATTCCCAATTTGCGGAAATATCTAACATCACACAAACCCAGCATGGCAGCAGCTATTACATTATGTTTATTTCTTCCAATTCATACAAAACCATTTAGGGTTTATCGCATGGCCAAGATATTCGGAGTTGCGGATCGTGGTTTATATGGCACATTAAAAAAGTTCAACGTGCGTGAAAATTCTCAAATTCAACGAAAAAAAGGTGAAATTTTCAATTTAGGTGTGAATAAAGAAAAAAAAGGAGCTGAAACAAAAAAATGAAAATAAATTACAAATTAGTGGAGGTGCAGCGGTTTGGATTTGCTTTTAATCTTGAAATCAATGCAAAATATTGCGAATTAGAAAAAATCCTTGGTAAACCAAATTATATTGATGCAATTGAAGGAATTAATCCGTTCCCAGACAATATTCCCTTATTTAAATCATCAACACAATGGAGATTTAAAATATATGATCAAGAAGGGAATGAATTAAGCCCTATTGCATTTACAATTTATGATTGGTGTGAAACAAGCCTATATGAAGAAGAACATCCTACTCCGGATGAAATGAGAAATACATCGATTTCGTGGCATATGGGGGGGAAAACAGATGGAGATAGGGAATTTGATTGCCATCAAGTGTATCATGCTATTTGTGAAGAAATTGAAAGAAATCGGAGCTGAAACGAAAAATCTGGAGAAAGTTAAAAAAATTAATTCACAGGATGAAAAAAAGCAATGACTAACATTGATGGAATTGACCGAAATATTCAAAATATCCGCAATCTCTACTGTGTTGAGTGTACCAGTATTGAATGCTATAAATGCCGAAAAAACGAAATGTTAGAATTATTAAGCAAGAAGAGATATAATAGCTACCGCCAAATTGGCCTGAAACAAGGGCTTCAACTAAAATACTAAATTAAACAGGTGAAAAACAATTGTTAAAAGCAAAAAAACGAAAAAACTTAATTAAACAACCGGAAATCACACTGAATCCACAAACCAAATATGAATTTCGCCCAAACTGCAAAAAAAAACAATATGGAAAATGCACACATCCACTCAATAAAGTGTGTATTTGCAATGTTTATTATTGCCCAGAAACTTTTTGGCCTGGGAAATCACAAGATTGGCCGGTTGATCGGAATTATTATAAACCGAGGAGAAAACGAAGATGATCGACAGTAAGGCTATCAAGAACCACCCACCATCACTTAACATGGCAAAATCTCATTTACTTAATGGAGATTGTTTGGTAGAAATGAAGAAAATCCCAACGAATTCCGTGGATGCCATCATTACCGATCCGCCATATGGCTATGGATTCATGTGTAAACCGTGGGATATGGGTGTGCCAAGTGTCGCCATTTGGATCGAATGTTTACGGATTTTAAAACCGGGTGCATTCATGTTTGTGATGTCGGCACCTCGCTTGGATGTGCAAACAAACATGGTAGTAAATATCAGAGAAGCGGGATTTAAAATTTCTTTTTCCCCTATTTATTGGACCTATGCCAGTGGCATGACCAAAGCCCAAAATATTTCCAAAGCGATTGATCTACGTGAATTTCAAACGTGGTGTAAACAACAAGTGGTATTTTTCCCATATCTTTACCAAAATCTGAAACAATTAAAGGGTTTAAAACCGATTTGGGCCCGGGAAATAAAACAAGAATATCAAGAAATCGAATATGAACATCCTGGGAGAAAAAATCGGTCATATCAAACTACTTCAGAAATCTTTTCTCAAGATCGAAAAAATAATCGGAAGGATACAATTACTCAAACATTGCCAATCACCCCTAATGCTAAAAAATATAATGGATTCTATGGAGGATTTCAGACCAAACCCGCAGTAGAAGTGATTATTGTGGTGCAAAAACCCAATTCTGAATCGACGAATATTGATCAAGTCGTACTCAATCAGAAAGGAGGGACGTATCTGGATCGTGGAAGGATCCCAACCGAACTTACTCGAGCTGTGAAAAATTCTCAAAAAGGTTACATGACACCTTCAAGTTCAGGAATTTATGGATTTAACAAAAAAATTGAAAAAGAAATTAAAAAAATGGTAGGGGGGCGTGGAAAACAAAAAATTACCACCGGAATGGGATCTGATGAGTATGGTTATAAGGTTAGAATCCCAAAACAAATGGAAGAATATTGTGATGTGGATTTACGTGGGGGATTTCCAGCCAATTTATTAGTTTCAGATGAAATTTTAGGAGATTATTCTAAATTTTTTTCCTTAGATGAATGGGTCAAGGATCAAATTGCTCATATCCCAAAAGCCCAGCAAAAAACGTATCCATTTCTCTATGTTCCGAAAGCTTATAAAACAGAAAGAAATAAAGGATTGGATCATTGCCAGAAGAAAAAAGTCACGGATGGACGCACGAAAAAAATCGATATGCCACATCAACGGGGGGAAACTGAACGAAAAAATACTCATCCCACTGTTAAACCGGTATCATTATTCACATATTTGATTGCATTATCTCCCACTCAACCTGGTGATATGATTGTTGATCCCTTTGGTGGCTCAGGCACAACCGGCATTGCTGCGAAAATGACCGATCGGAAATACATTTGTATTGAATTTAAAAAAAAATATTTTAACATCATGAAACAACGCATTGCCGCCTACCGCACCCAAAAATCCCTATTGGCATTTTGTCAATAATTTATGAAAATTGAAGTATAATTTATAAGTTTGAATCTATTTATAATTTCCGTTAAAATATTTGGCACTTATAACATGGATATTAACCATATAACATGGATATTAACCATTTAACATCCCTTTTCTGCCCAGAAAGTATTTTTATAGACTCTATCCATTATTTAATTATGAATTACGAATATTTTAACAAAGTGATGCATGAGACAAATTTGAATATTGAATTTTTACAAGATGAATTTGCCAAACATCCAGAGTTAGTAAAAGATTTAGATCAAAAAGAAGTTCAAATTCTTCGTTACAATATAGAACTCCCATAATTTATATTATTTAGGATTTTTTGTTGGAAAATGAAGTTTTGAATAATTTTGAAATAATTTAGATTTCTTCTCAGGAAGATCTCTCCTTCAGAAAGAAGTGGATGTTTAAAATTGTATTTTGAACTCTCAAAATTCACGCAAAAAAACCTCATTTTAAGATGATAATCTTCTCACTTAATAGCAACCTTAGTCAAAAAAATCATTCAAAATTCGGGATGGTTTAGCATGTTTTTTCATACCTAAATTTTGCGGGAGGAAGGTGGGATGCTTCTCAATTATTTTGCTTTTCTAAAAAAAATTAATGGTCGTATAAAATTTTTAATCTTCATTGGATTAAAAGAACTTGTTCTCTATATATAGGTATGGCTATACATAAATATTCGTAGGATTTTATAAATGTGGTTAGTATTATTATAATATAGTAAGTATCTCGTTAGAGAGAAGAGATATAATTACAATAAACCAAAAAACCAGATGTCATACTTAATATATTGTCCAGCCTACTATGATGTTTTATAGAACTCTTCGTAATGTAGAGTTAAGAATAAAATTAGGTCATTTTATTATGGAAAAAATAAAACCAGTGGAATTTTGGCACTTAGTTGCCATCCAGACTTGCAAGTCATATAATACGACAATCAACATGTGTGAAACCGAAAACTCGATAGGGGAGTGTAAGGGTAGAGATTGTCCAATTCTAATGAATAAATTCAACTTAAAGAAACGCAATACAAAAAAAAAAAATAACAAACCGTTACTTCAATTTTTTAGAGTCGAATTATAACTTTTTTTCATAATATTTTCCTTTTTCATTCATTATTTTTACACTCAATATAACTATTTAGAGGATTTTAGCAATGTCACTTAACAGAGTAAACTATTTTAGGGATCCAACCACTTTGACCAAAGCACAATCTGGGCAAGCCGTGGGTAATTGGCGACAATGGCAGGATAAAATCAATCCAAACTTTGATCCTACGAAAGCATATTATATTGTGCTTAGTAATGGTCAAGGTTGTATTGATTTCGACATCATTACGAAAGAGAAACTTTTGGAAGATAAAAAAAAACTCGACACAGCAAAACAAAACAAGAAAAAATACAATCCCAAATTCAAAGATCTGCCCTACGAAACCCGGAAGAAAATCTTGGATGGACATAAATTTGATTATTGGGAATTAGTACAGAAATATTTGAAAAAATTTGGGCTTCCGGAAACTTCCTATATTGTGCAAACAGGGTCAGGAGGGTTTCATTATTATTTGAAACTGCACGGGGCCAAACTACATAACACAGCAGGTCTCCGATTTATTGGTAATTTGGCCATTGATTTTCGAGCCCATGGCGGATTATTATATGCGGAAGGCACCCAATGGAAAGATCGTCCCGAGCCATACAAACGATTTCAAGGGGATCCGGAGCAACTTCCCGTTGTCGATTCTTGGCGGATTGCTTGGGCCATTGGCTTGATCAATCATCAAGTGTATAATGTTGATATGGGTGCGTTTCTCAATGGTACCGTGGATCTGGATGACCTCAATATTAATCCCAATTGCCAAGAGTTTGTCATCTTCCGGGAAGCGATGTATTTACTCAAAAACACCCAACATACAGCAGAGGATGTCTATAGGATATTTGGAGAGTTGCCCCTATTCAAAGCAGAAGAATGTAAATCGCAAATTAATTATTGGTGGGATCGGGAAGGTGAATTGACAAAGGATGGAAGGCAACCTGTCAGATCGCAACATTGGAATTCACCGCACAAAATCAAACCTAATTTTCAAAAAACGCATCTCGAGCATCCGATTGAACAAGAAGTAATGCAAATTAGAGCTGAAGTAAACCAAATGAAACTATTATTTCAAAATGTATTAACAGCTTTAAATTCACCGAAAAAACGAAGGAGATTGACACAACTTGACTATTGAAAATGAGGATGAAAAAGAACAAATCCCAGAGGTTTCAATTGAAGAATTAATAGAATCAACAAAAACCGTAGTAGCGAAGGGAAAAAAAGCAAATATAATCTGGTATAACCTATTTGATGAATGGTTTGAAAAAACTTATTTTGATTGGGACCCCCTTCATGGAAAAATCCCATTAGTTCGGTGGGATGCATTAATAAAAGAGTGGTTTATATATGATGAAAAAAAAGGATTTTATCGCAAGGTATTGGATGAAAAAGTTGATTATATCTTAGTGCATTGGGCAGATCTTGTTAATTATGAGTTAAAGTCATCTGCTTTTAATTTACAGATTAAACGGCTTAAAACACTCTTATATTTTGACCATAAAAAATGGAATCATAAAAATGAATTGATTAACATTAAAAATGGGGTATTAAATTTAGAAACTAAAAAAATTGAAGATCACAGCCCACATTTTTTATTTAACCAACAATTTAACGCGAGATTTCTCCCAAATTTTGATAAAAATGGTATTCCTCAACCAAAACCAACGAAATATATTGATAAAATCCGCAATGTATATCCAAACCAATTCCTTATTTTAGAACGGTTTATTCAAGCAATGATCTATTATGACCTTGGGAATGAATTAATGATTTTCATGTATGGAGCAACAGGATCAGGAAAAGGAACTATCTTGAATTTAGTGGAAACAATTTTTAAAGACTGTAAAGTAAATGGATCATTACATACATTGGGGGAAGGGTTTGGTTTAACATTAATCACAGTAGCACGGGTTATGTTTGATAAGGATATGTCAATTGCGGCCTTAAATGCCCATACAGTTGCTATGGTTAAAAAGATAACGGGGCTTGATACCCAAGATGGAACAACCATTAATATAAAACATGTGAAGCAATTCCAAGAAGCAATAAAATGTTTTTTTATTTCGGCAACAAACCAATTTCCAAAACTCCCCGCCAATACTGACCGGTTAGCATGGTTTCGTCGGTGTTTAATTTTGATCTTTGATATCATTCAAGAATCTGATTCAGACTTTAAGAATAATGTATTAAAAGATTTAGATAATTGGTTTACAGAATTAATTTTAATGAATTATATTCCAATAGTTGCAAAAGGCTTTGATAAAAAAAAATGGGCGGAAAAACAGGCAGATATCTGGGATTATTCTGCAAATCCATTTAAACGTTATGTTTTAGAAATGTTTGAAAAAACAAATGATGGATCGGATGAAATTGAACAAGAAGAAGTCTGTGATTATATTCGAGATCGATTAAATGATGATAGTTATAATATGCCTGGAGAAAAATCACTAAAACAAAATATCACGACAGAATTATCTACCCTAAGGATCAGAAAAAAAACACAAAAATATATTACAAGATATTTCTGGATTAAGTTACGACCTGAATGGAGAATGTATGTTAATGGAGATGAAACATTGGAAGAAGTGATGAAAAAACATAAAGATAGGTTTGAACAAATTAAAGTTTTAGCAAAAATGAGAAAACGAAAAAAACCGAAAACGAAAAAACCAAAAAATGCCCAACAAAAAATCAATATTCCAGCAGCTCCAATAAAAAATAATCCAACAGATAATAATTCACTTTCAGAGAACAAGATTAATGAAATAATACTTCTACAAATCAAAAAATGTAGAGGTCCTGAACCTCAAGATGGCTTGACATTTTTAGATATTTATGAACCAATCGCCAATATTGAAGGAGTATCAGAAAAAATGATTAAAAAATCCCTTTTGGATTTAATAAATAATAAGATATTAAAATTTGAAACAGAAGCAGGGGAATATAAATTAATCACAAAAAAAATTCATCAAGTAAAAAAAAATGAAGATGGTTTTTTTGATAAAAGTGGAAAGTTAGTAGAATTTTGATAGAATGTGAAAA
>Ga0307928_10000138_pt1 | contig 45766 bp, 30 predicted proteins | sample AceLakmetagen232_FD_201815 | JGI IMG/M metagenome (GOLD analysis project Ga0307928, IMG submission 201815) | Saline water microbial communities from Ace Lake, Antarctica - #232 | ecosystem: Environmental > Aquatic > Non-marine Saline and Alkaline > Saline | place: Antarctica: Ace Lake...
ATTATTACAACTGAAACTCATGTTGGTTAGGATTGAGCCTCCTGTGTCTGAAGCATTAATTGTTAGCGGTACTGCAGTGCAGGTTTTTGTGTATCCTGTTACTCCGCCTGGCCAAGAACTAACTGCGATACTTGTTGCTGTTGGGTTAACTCCATCGTATTTGATTGTGTAGTGGTCTATTGCGGTTCCTTCTTCTAATTCGTTTAAACCAACAACATGTACATACCATGTTCCGCTTGATGCAATTGTTGGCGTAAATGTTCCGTCTGCGTCTGTTGTTCCGCTTGTTTTTATTGTTGCGGCTCCTGTGTCTGATATTTGATCTACTAAGTATTTCACATGATCAAAGCTTCCTTCGGTGGTCATGTTTGGAGTTGCGTCATTATACCAAGTGCTTTCGCTTGGGTGTGAAACAGAACTCAAAGTAATTGAACTTGAGAGTGTTGTTCCACAAACTTGGCTTGAAGCTGATGAATTGTTGTCTGCATTATCTGTTGCGTGTATAGTGAAACAGTATTCTGTTCCATCACTCAAACCACTAACCAAACCAGTTGTTCCTCCAGGGACAACTGTATCAAAGGTGGTGTTTGTAACATAATTCAAGAAATATTGTTTCAAACCAGTTGTAACTGTATCCGATTCCGCTCTTGTAATTTTGAAATTGTCTAGAACTATTGATTGCACTGAAGTGTTCTTAGTTCTTTCCCAAATCCTGAACCAGTTTTGTGGATCTGCTGTAGAAACCATTGTAATATATCCAACAAAGTGGCCTTGTTCTCCAGTTGTACAAGTGAAAGTACTCATACTTTTTACAGCGGTTGTTCCATCAGATTTGTACGTAGTTCCAGTATTAGTATAAGAATCTACTGCACCAGTGCCAGCATTCCTAAATCTCATGTGCCAACCACTGCCTGTGCCAACAGGGCATTTGTAATCAAATTCTAATACTACTGTTTCGCTGGGAAGATCCACTTCGGGGGTCTGTTGGTACAATACTTGATGCCACCCTGTTGCTGCTGTTCCTTTTGCATACCAACTATAATTATTAATTGAATATGCTGCTTCGTTTCTTCTATAAAAACAATAATCAGTACAACCAGTATCAGAGGCGTTCCAAGCAGTAGCTGTTGATCCTGAACCTGATTCAAAGGACCCGTTAGTAAAACCATTGCTTTCGTTTCCTGCATCATCGAATGCGTCTAAGTAATAGTAGTATGTGTTTCCAGAATCTGTTGAAGCACTCCAACTAAAGTTGATTGTGTCTGTTGTGGTTGAAGTAACCGCAAGATTTGTTGGTGTTGAAGGAATGGTTGTGTCTGTTGCTGTTGTGTCTTGGTAAGATGTGGTTTCAAATAAAGGAGTTACTTTCACTTTGTCTATTTCAATACCGTATGCACCATCTGCTGAAAATCCTACCTTAACTGGATTGGAGTAAGCAGTATCAGAATCATACACTAATTTGTCATCAATGTAATACAATGCACCATTTCTGCCTGGTTTTAGTATTATTTTGAAGATGTGATTAGTGTCTGCAGTAAGGTAAGTGAGTGTTTTTTTGTTGGAGTTGCTTTCATAAATAATAATATCCAGTTGCGGTCCTGGGTGTGAAATCTTGAATGAATATGGAAAGTTGGCTTCTGCCAATCCAGTGGTTGTGTCTTTTAAACCAAAGAAATAGTTTCCAGTGCCAGGGGGTATATTTACAATATCTGTTTCAAGTATTGCTTGGCTTGAAAAGTTTAAATTAGAGTAAACTCCTGAATCAGTAGTTCCTCCTAAAATGGTTAGTATGCTGTTGGCTTCTGTTACTGAACTGTACTCAGTGCTTACTTCAGTCCATTGTGAAGTATCCAAGCTTGCATCCTCAAAATCATCAAAGATTCCGCCTATTGGGGTGTAAGTTCCTTCTGAAGTTGTGCTTTTGCTTAAACCATATTTTCTTACTCCTGCATGATAAAGTTTGTTGATGTCTGTTGCACTTAAAGCAGAGTTAAAAGTCATTACTTCATCAATAATCCCGTTGAAATGGCCAGTAGTAAGGTTTCGATATCTTCCAATTACAACAGCACTTGTATCAGCATTACAATTACCTCCAGTAAGGCTTCCGGTAATATCAAGATTACCATTCACATAAATTTCTTCAGAAGCGCCGGTATGGAAAACCCCAACCACATGATACCATTGACCTACTTGAGCAATTGTTGTGCCGTCAAAGTTTGAGCAAGAATGCATTCCAAAATTGAACTTGTTGGTGCTGTTCAAATTTAAACCCCAGCCATCAGAAGAATTTTTTCCCATAATTCCCTGTAATCTTCCAAGCTCGTTCGGTTTGACCCATGCTGAAAGGGTATAATCGCCTGTGAAATCAAACCTTGTACCCGCTGAAACAGTTACTAAATCTGAGCTACTTCCATCAAAATTAAGCGATTTTCCAATTTTTCCATCAGCCCAAACAGCACCTGCAATTGAACCATTCCCTCCATTAGAACTCGAGTCCAGTGCACTTGTTCCTGTTCCTTCTTCGAATCTCCAGTATCCTACAACATTACTTGAGTTGATTGTTGTTGAGGTTGGCCATTCGCTTCCTGCATCAAATGTTTCGCTCCAACTGGTGTCTAGATAGTTGTTGATTCCTGTGTGTGACACGGTTAAAGTTGGAGGTACTGGTGCGTTTCTATCCGGGATTATTATTGAAACAATGTTGCTTTCGTAGTCGGTTCCTCCGATTATTGTAGCTACTTTGTAGTAGTATGTTGTGTTGCTAATTAAGTCTAAATCGTCGTAAATTATTGTGTTTGCTGCTAGGTTTGAGCCTAATTGCGAGTAGCTTGAGTTGTCTGTGCTTCTCAAGACTTTATACCCTGTTTCGCTTGTGGTATCGTTCCAGCTTAGAGTTGTTCCTCCAAGTTCTGAATTTAATGAGTAAGTAGAATTATAATCTGCAGTAACAGTTAATGAAGTATCTATTGGAGTACATTGAGCAGTATCCGCAACTGCACTATAATTTCCTGCTCCGTCTTTTGCTTGTATTTGAAAATCATATGTTGTTCCTCCACTTAATCCTGTTATTGGAACGCTACATCCAGGTCCAGGAATGCAAGAGAATATAGGATAATAATCTCCAGTGCCTGTATCATCTGTAAGATTGACTATACTATAAATACTGACGAGTGAATCCATTTCCTCGGATTTTATGTCATAAATAAAAGGATCATCAACGTAAACAACCCCATTATCAAAATCGCCTGTTGGACTGTGAATTCTTGCACTAAAATTAGTGTAGTTTATTCCTCCGTGTGCAGAACAATCTACTGAATAAACTTTTACAACTCTTTGCCATTTTCCAATTATACTTGTATCTACAGTTGCTAGGTTATAACTTCCTGGAGCCCAACTAGCATCATTACACATAACCCCCATGTACCAAGTGTTGTAAGAAGGAGTTACTGTTTCAATGTTCACCCAGCCTCCAAAAATGTAAGTGTGGCCATCTGTTAAATTAACTTTTTTGTTGATACTACTAGTTCCTTCATCCTGTTGAAGTTTAACGGCATATTTTCCATTATGTACAGGGGAAGTGTTTATTACTGGGTTAAGACTATTTCCATAAGATTGTCCTGTACTCCATCCTGAAAAATCACCCTTTTCAAATCCGCTATTTTCTTCAGTATATCCTGTTGAAGAAAGATCTCTTGCTAAATTGCTTGTGTTTCCACTATAATCCACTGCTTCTAAATAATAATAATATGTTGGTCCAGTATCAGTTACTCCTGTCCAAGTCAAAGTACACCCAGTTGTTGTTAGAGAAGAAGATGCAAAATCAGTAACATTAGGCGGAGCTATTGTGTCTGTTGCGCCACTATCAGTATACATAATTGCATGTATTGGTTGGGTTATTTTGAAATAATCATAAGACTTTTCATTACTAGTACTCGTTGTAATGTATGGTTTTAGGTTGCTTTCACTACTATAAGTTGATTCATAAATTAGCAGGTCATTAACATAGTATAATGCACCGTTTTCTTTTAGAATAATTTTCCAAGTGTAATCTTTTCCAGTGGTAAAGGTGTCTATGTCCCCTCTGTTTAGGCCGTCTTCATAAATTCTGATTACTCCACTAGCTCTAAAGTAAATATTGTGAACGCCGTTAGTGTAACTATTTCCTGAACTATTATCTTTGAATCCCACCATGGTGTATGGGGTGCTAGGAGTAGATTTTATCATTCCTTCAAAAGTCGTTCCTGCTTTTCTTTCCAATTCAGTATCATAAATTAATCCTGTGGTTTCCCATGCTTCAGAACCAGTGATATTCAGGGTTCCTCCCGAAACACCTACTGTCCCTGTGCTAGTGTCAAAAACAGTCCATCCCGAAGGAATTCCACTTGAAAATGTTTCGTATGCTCCATTAACTGGAGCATATTCCCCTGAAAGAGTTGAAGACCGATACAAATTCATTTTGTCAATTAAATTATAAGTGTAAACAGTTGTTGAGCCTCCATTTACTGCATAAATATAAGTATCGTCATTGAAAAGAGAATCAAAATCGGTTCCAATATTAATTAATCCAACATATGATTCTGCCCATTCTGCGGTTCCATCAGCCCAATTAGAAATATCATAAATATAAATTTTATCTGTTATAGTGTCTGCTATTCCTCCATCACTTCTACCCATGTACAAGTAGCCATCCTTTACAACAATTCCTTCTCCGTAAGCAGAACCTGCATCGAAATATCCTTTAGCAGTTAATCCAGTAGTACCAATTAAATATCGGGTAACTTTTCCACTTCTTGATCCTGACATTCCTGAAGTAGCACCATCAGAATTACAATACAAATAAGCTCCGTCAATTGCTATTCCAATACATTCTCCATTAACTCCTACTGACCCCAAAAAACCAGTGTCTTCAGTCCAAGTGGCGCCATTATTTGTTACAGTCCACTTATCAATTTCCACTCCTACCCCATCATTAACTGCGGATCCAGTCCAGTCCTGGGTATAAAATATGTTTGAGTTTCCTGAATAAGCTATTCCAGTATAAGAATCAACTGAAGCTTCGTCTACATAAGTACCGTCTGCTCGTGATCTTTCAACAATTCCACTATCTGTTGAAAAAATATAATCCCCATCAAATCCTGTTTGTGAAGCTGGAGCAAAAGTTCCTCCCCAAGAATCCCATCCTGTTGAAAGCGTTTTGTTTCCTACATTTTGTATTGTTTGTATTGGCCAAGAGGTCAGCATAATTGTTCCCATATTAGATACACTAAGTGAAGGGCTATCTGGTTTTGTTCTATCAAAAGTTTTAATCGAAACTTCATTTGAATAAGAGGAATAAACCATCATCATATTGACCCCTCTAACTCTATAGGTATAAGTAGTATTATCATCAATAGCAGTATCATTATAGTATGTCACATTTTGTGAAGGGAAACCTACAATAGCATAAGATCCTCCTGCTACTTTTCTTTCAACATTGAATACAATTTCCTCTGAATTATCCACCCAATCCAATCTTATTTTTCCTGTATTTGCTCCAAGAGGAACTCCAGTTGTTAATCCATCTACATTTTCTACAGTAAGGTTTGTTGGGGCACCCATAGGATTAACAGGAGTACAAGCCACAGTTGAAGAATAAGCTCCATTGTTTGCACCATAATCTCTTGCTAATACTTTGAAAGTATACGCTGTTCCATTTGTTAATCCTGTGGCAACATAAGGGCTTGCTGTATCCCACGCACCTGTACCCAAAGTTTGATTGTATACATAGTATTGTTGTATTCCTGAAATATTATTTACTGATTTAACTTTTGATACTTTTATATCATCAAAATAAACTATTCCGCTTACTGGATCAGGGTCCCATTTTGCTTCTACTACTAAACTTGTTGAATTTGCAGTACATAATACAGAACCATAAACCCATTCGCTTTTGGGTGTAGTAGTACTAGTCCACCAATCAAGACTTGTATAACTAGAACAACCACTAGCAAAATCTATACGTGCATCTCCTGCAGTAATGCCTGAGTAAACCCAACCTGAAAGCAAGTAAGTTGCTCCACTTTCTATTCCAGTTATTGTTTGAGTAGCATAACCATAACCTCCCATCATGGGAATCATCGCTAATGATGCGTTTCCTGTATGTTTTGGGCTACTTGTGGCCATGAGCCATAAGCCTCCGCCAGTAGTCCATCCAGTTAAACTATTTTCAAATCCTCCGTTACCCACAAGATTTGTTTCATTTCCAGCGTTGTCAATAGCATCTATGTAATAATAGTAAGTTGTTCCATTGTCTGATGGAGCACTCCATGATAAAGTACATTGTCCTGAACCTGCTGTTTTGTTTAAACCAGTTACTTGGTTTGGTGCAACAAGGTCATCTGCATAAGTATCTGTAAAGGATTCTCCTGTTAGTAATGGAGTAAATTTAACATTATCAAAGTCCCATTGAGTAGAACTTGCTTTTTCAATAGCTAATCCAGGTTTTCTATAACTTGAAAGAGCAGTATAAGTATCTGCATAAATAAGTGTATCATCATAATATGCTCGGATATTATCTCCAACAACAATTATTTTGTACCTGTGCCAATTAGTATAATCAATTGTAACATTTTTGTAAGAATACCATGAAACACTTCCCCCAATTTCTTGTATTATTCCTACCTGTCCATTTCTAAAAACTACTTTTGCCCAGTTACTCATGTCTTGATAAGCAAAAAGTAATCCTGCTTCGTAAGTTCCGCCTACTTTTTTGGCGCTTGTTTCAGCAATAAAATCGCTTCCCCCTATCCATGTGCTTGGTTGAGTTATTGGGTAATCAGCCAAACCAACAGGGCTCCTGTAAACGTTTCCTGTAACTGTCCAGGATCCATAAGTGTTTACCCAGCCAGAACTGTCTCCATCAGCAAAATCATCAAGTACTCCATTAACCGGAACATAATTTGCTCCCGAAGTTGTGGTTCTATGTAAACCATATCTTAGTGCGCCAGCATTATACAATTCGGTTACTTGTTGAGGACTAAAATAAGCATTATTTATTGTAAGTTCATCAATTTGACCGTCGAAATATCTGGTGTCTCCTCCCCAATACCATCCTGCAATTTCTAGGTTTACAGTGTTTGCGTGAAGCCCTGCAGTCATAGTATTATTAGTATTGTATGTTATTGTAGCTGGAATTCCATTCACATATATTGCGAATGAGTTTGTGGCTCTATCCCAAGTTCCAAGAACATGGCTCCACTTATTTTGGTAAGTAGCATCAGGAAATGAAACAGTGCCTACTTTTTGGTCATCACTACTGTCCTTAACCCCAAACCAGAGTTTTTCTTCATATAATGATAATAGAATGGTATTTCCTTCATTTTCCCATTTTCTCAAAATATCTTGAGTAGTGCCACCAACTGCCCAGGGGTCATCAGGATTAATCCAAGCAGAAACAGTTATGGCAGTTTCTCCTTCTATTAAGTCCGCGCCAAGGTTGATGTAATCATTATCTCCAACAAAGTTAATGCAGTTTCCAACTTTACAAGCAGTTCTTGTGGTTATTCCACTTACAGTTCCATTGTTTAAAGGCGAACTTGAATCATATGCTATTGAGCCTGAAGCTTCATCCATTTTGTAATAACCAAGTAAAGAATCACGCATGTATTTTGCCCTAATTTGTTCAGCACTTAAAGCAACATTGTAAACCGCAGCTTCATCAATTAGTCCAGTAGTTACTCCATCTGCCACATGAGGTGTTGTTCCAGGAGTACCATTTGTGGCTCTTGTTCCTATGTAAACTGGAAGAGTGGGCATTGAACGAAGGCTTCCACTTGCATTAGTGTTTTCAGAAACAAATTCACCATTTAGGTAAAGTCTTGTTGTTGCGCCATCATATGTTCCAACCACATGTGTCCAATCAGCAGTTAATGTTCCCCCATTAGCCCAACCTAAACCACCTACTGAATAAGCTCCAAATGCCCATTGATCAGTATCTCCATTGGTCTGAAGACTCCAAGAACTATCTGTCGAGTCACAACAAGTTCTCTTGGTTAGTATGTGTTGCCAAGCAGTAATATTAGTAAGTTTTACCCATGCTTCAACAGAAATTTGTGCCAATCCATCAAATGCAGGGTCAGTTCCTATAACATCATACTCCGAGCCGGTGTAATTAACAGCACTTCCTTTCATTCCAGTTACTCTTGTCGGAGCCCAAGTACTCATAGTACTCAACCAATGAGTTCCATGATGTTCATTTCCACTCGAATCAAAAACAGTTGATCCTGAACCGGTTCCTCCTTCAAAACTCCACTTTGCAATTATGCTACTGTCAAGAATCGCATTATTTTTTCCTGGCGGGCTATATAAATTTCCTTCATCATTTGGAACAGTCCAAGAAGTATTAACTCGGTCAGCGCTTCCTCCACCCGAAACAGTTAAAATTGGTTCTGAAGGGGGTGTTTTATCACGAGTGGTTATTGCAACAACATTTGAATAACTTGTTGAATTATTGGTTTTTATTTTGTAATAATAAGTTGTGTTATCTGCAAGATTAACATTATTGTAAGTTTCAATATCTGTTCCAAGTGTTGCGATTGAAGCATAATCTGTAACATTACCTGTAGTACTTCGGTAAACATAAAAATTTGTTTCTACTTCGTAATCTGAATCAGCCCAATTAAGTGTAATTGTATCTTTTCCATAAGTTAAAGGGTAGTTAGAATAGTAATAGGCGGCAAGTCCAGCTGGGTCATCATAGTTTCCAACAAAATTAGCAACAATTCTTGCACTATTATTTTGTTCAGGGTTAAGTGGAGGAAAATAAATCTCTTCAACTTTTTCATTTTTTTCAGTATTTATTTTATTCAAAAATGTTTCCCAATCAGAATCAATAGAGGTTTCAGAAGAAGAATCAAAGGCATGTATAAACAAACTAAAAAAAATAACTGCGGTTAATAATAATACTATTTTTTTGTTTACCATTTAGTGTCCCAAACCAATATACTTGCCAAAAATTAAACGTATGTTTAGAAAGAAATAATCTTTCCCCTCTTTAAATATGTTAATTCCTTTTATATATTCTTATGTTTTTTTCATCAAAAACAAGTTCTAAAAAATTGCAATCTTGATTAGGAATATTAACCAATTTTTCTTTGAAAACAATATTTTTTTGGATTAAAACATAATCTAAATGGAAATATTTTTGAATTATTTTTTGTTTTTTCTCACAATTAACAAAGAAAAAAGAAGAGGATAAAAAGTTCAATTGGCTTGTGCAACCAAATCTCGTGGAAGTAGTACAAACAACATTTCGATTACTTAAAACTTTAATTGCTTTCGAAATCGCAGGAGGAGCCAAAATAAGAGTATCTTTTGAAGTATTTTCTTTTAACCAATCAATAGAAATAAGTTCTTCCTGAGTTATGTTTTGTTCAAGAGAATCCTTTTTCAAAGGAGAAGAAAGAACAATTCCAGCGCAAAGAATCAAGCAAAAAATAATTGCAAAAAACAATTTATTTGTTTTAACGATTTCAACTTTTTCAACCAGTTTTTCAAGAATTGTACCAATAAAAACACCAATTGTTAAAAGTAAAAAATAACTTGCAAACAAAATTGTTCGTTCAGCAGGAATCAAAACACCAACTTCTAAAAAATTGTTAACCCCCACTAAAAAAATTAAAGTAATTGCTGGCAAAAACAGCAACCTATCTTCAAAAGTAGAGTTATGTTTAATCTCTTTTATCGCAAAATAAGCAATTGAAATAAGAGAAATTAAAAATAAAGGCAATCCTAAATAAGCATCAAAAAAGGGAAGGTTGTGAAGAGTAATTTGTTTTAATAAAATTTGATCTATGGCAAAATCAACCATTGCAAAAATAAATTCGCTTCCATATTGCTGTAATAATTCCAAAGGATTAAACCCAGAAGAAACAACCAAAAACAAAATATACATAACAAATAGTGTTGCAAAAAAACCAGTTGAAAGAAGTATTTTTTGTTTATTTTTAGTAAATAATTCTTTTGAAGTAAAAACAAAACAAGCTAAAGCTAGTCCTGCAATAATTACTGCTGGGGGATAAATAAGCGTAGTTATTATTGAAGTAATAATGAATTTTTTTTGATTTTTTTGATTTTTTAAAGAATCATACCCAAAAAACAATAATACTGGAACTAAGGCAATTCCTATATTCGATGCGACTAAGAAAACTAGCCCTAACATTTCTTGACTTGAGGGGATAAAGAAAACAAAAAGAGACGCAAAAAAGGATATAAAATCAGTTTTTCCTATTTTTTTTAATAATAAATAACTCGTGAAAAATAGTAATATGCTTACTAACCAAGGAATAATTAACGGAAAATGTGTTTCGTTAATAATTGGAGTAAATGATAAAATACTTAAAATTGCAGTATAACCAATTTCAACATCTGGGCTATTTCTTGTTTCATAATAACTTTTTTCTTCTGGGGGAGCATAAGGGTCTCCTGTAAATCCTCCTTTACTCAGTTGTTGAGTTATTGCAATATTATCATAACTATCCGAGTGCATTGGTAAGCCTGATTCAATATGTGGCAATTCAATAACAATAAAGCTTAGGCATAATAAAATAAGACTAAAAATTATTTTGTTTTTAGTTGTTTTTAACATTGTATTTGCATTATAAATAAAAAAGATTAAAAGTTAAGTATGTAAAGAGGTTTTGTGATTTGTTTAACTTTTTAGAACTAATTAGATTTAAAACTTGGAAAAATGGCTTAATTGCGAGTTTAGCATTTGCGATATTACTTACCCTATTGACTTCTCCTAATTTTAATCAGTTTTTTTTTATTTCTTTTTTTATAATTTATCAGTTTTTTGTTTTTTCTATGGGGTTTTTAATTAATTCTTTTTCCGAAAAAGAACACGTTTTTCAAGGGATTTCTGAAAAAAATGCTTTTTTTGTGTTGGTTATTATTTCACTAATAGTTGCTTTTTCTCCTTTCTTTTTTGGTTTTAAAACAGGCGTTCTTGGGTTGCTTTGTTTTTTATTCGGTTTTTTTTACTCTTCAAAACCAATTCGTTTTAAAGAAAAAATGATTCTGGGGCCAATAACTGTTGGATTATCAACTTATTTTTTTCCTTTCTTGATTTTTGCAGTGCTCATAAAAAATTTAGAACTAGGATTTTATTTTGCATTAATTTTGTTTATGAGGCAAGTAATTTGTGAATTATTGCATCAAATAAGTCATTATAAAGATGATTTGAAAAACAATTCTCAAACATGGGTTGTTAGTATTGGTATTGAAAAAGCAATTTTTTATTCTAAATTAATAAGTATTTTTTATTTAATTTTGTTAGGGTCAATTTTTTTCATTGGTGTTGGCGAGGCTTTGCTTATTTTTATAATTTTTTTATTTTTTTCAATTCTCACTCTTTTAAGAGTTTTCAATTTGTGATTTAATAAGTTTTTTTATTTTTTCAAAAAACTTTTTTGAATCAAATTTAAGTGCTTGTGTTTGACAATTTTTTTTAAATTTTTCTGGGTTCTTCGAAATTTCTTTAATTGCTTTAACAATTTCTTGAGGTTCTGGGTTCACAAGAAAACCAGTTTTATTATTTAAAACAGTTTCTTTAAATCCGCCTTCATTAACTGCCACAATTGGTTTTCCTGAAGCCATTGCTTCAATTACTGCCAGTCCAAAAGCTTCTTCCTTGGAGGTAGCAAGAAAACAATCGCATTCTGAGTAAAGTTGTTTCAATTTTTTTTGAGTTGGTCTTGAAATTATTTCAACATTTTTTGGTTTTTGAGCCAATATTTTTTTAACATACCCAAGAGCTTTTTCATCTCCCTTAGCATAATCTCCAACAATAACTAGCCTTTTTTCAGGCGTAAGTTTGAATGCTTCTAATTGTAGTTCTATTCTTTTTGCAGGGTAAATTCGGTTTACACTTAAACAATAACCCTTGCTTTTCTTGTGTGAAAAATTTTCACAATCAATTGGAAGATAAACAATTTCTGAATTGCGTTTGTAATACTTTTTGATTTTTTTTTGATTGTCTTTTGAAACAGCAATAATTTTTTGAATACTCTTTAAACTGTTTTCGAAAAGTGGTTTGAATACAAAAAAACTTGCTGAGTGAGTTAAACGCATTAAAAGAGGCAACCTTGTATTGTAGTATTCTTTGAGGTCATAAAATTCTCTCATTAAATCCATACAAATGTAAATGTTTGGCTTGTGTTTTACAGCTGCAAAGGCAGTGAGACGACCACTCAAAATAAAAAAATCGTATTTTTTGGAAAAATCCATTGTTAAAAAAGCGATGCAAGTAAAAAACTGTTTGAAAGGAGTTTTTTCACTCAAAATAGGTTGTTGTATAATATTGACTCCTTGAATATCCAGTTTTTCTAAAATTTCTTTTTTTGCAATAGTGGTAATAATGTCTGCTTTAAGATCTTTTGCAAGCAAAAGTGCGGCTTTTTCTGCTCCGCCTATTTGGTCAAACGAATCATGGAAAATTGCAATTTTCAACAAAACACCCAATCATGAAAAACGATTAATCAATAATCGTTTAGCTATTATTACACTGTCCCTAATTTTTAGTTTTTCTTTTCCTATTCTTTTTCCATAAGTAATTGGCACAAAACCAAGTTTTAGTTTTTTCTTGCAACACTCTGAAAACAAATCTGCTTCTAAATCAAAGCCAGTTGCGTGAATTTCAATTTTTTTTAATGCTTCTTTTTTGAAAACCCAGTATCCTGAACAAATATCTTTTGTTTTTTGAGAATAAAGTAAGTTTGCTAAGGCGGTAAGAAAATGATTTCCCATTAAATAAAACCAATTAAGCTCTATTGGCTTTAAAGTAGAATTTAACCTATTTCCCACTAGCACATCAAAACCACTTATTTTTTGTAAAAATTTTGTAATTTCTTTCGGGTCGTAAGTATCATCTCCATCAATCATTACAACAAAATCAAAATCAATTTTTTTAACATACTCAACGGCTTTTTTAAAAGCAAATCCTTTTCCTTGTTTTTTTTCAAAAAGAATAGTTGCACCAGCTTTTTTGGAAACTATTGCAGTTTTGTCAGAACTATTATTATCCACGACAATTACTTTTGCATTTTTAGGAATTTTTTCAAGGACTTTTTTAACTCCAAATTCTTCATTTCTACAAGGGACAATAAAAATCAATTTCACACTAAAACAACACCATAAAGCTTTTTATTTTACAATTACCAATTACATTTTTTTGAGGTTCTCACTTTTATGTGATAAGCACCTTATTATATTTCTTTATTCTTTATTTTTTCGTGTTAAAAATGTTGGATATTATTTCAATTGGTTCTGCAACAGAAGACGTGTTTATCCATGTTCCTGATAAATTTTCTAAAAATAAATCTTGTACATTTATTCCTGGGACAAAAGTAGAAATTGAAGACATGAGTCATTTTACTGGTGGCGGTGCAACAAACACAAGTGTCGCATTTTCAAGATTAGGATTAAATACAGGTATTCTTTGTGCTGTTGGTGATGATGAAAGTGCTTCAAGAATAATTAATGAATTAAAATCAGAAAAAATAAACACCTCTAATATAATAAAACTCAAGAAAAAAATTACTAGTTATTCTGCTATTTTAACAGGTTTTGGAAGGGATAGAGTAATTCTTTTTTATAATAAAGCTGCTAGTTTAGCTCATGCGAAAGTGGATTTAAAAAAAGTAAATGCAAAATGGCTTTACATTTCTTCTCTTCACGCAAAAACTTCTCTTTTGAAAGAAATTTCAACTCATGCAAAAAAAATTAATGCAAAAATCGCGTTTAATCCCGGGCAAAAAGAATTAAGTCTTGGAATAATTGGATTACAAAAAATATTTGGTAAGTTAGATATTTTGCTTGTGAATAAGGAAGAAGCATTAAAATTAACTGGTTCAGCAGATGTTCATAGAAATCTCAAAAAGCTTTTACAATTAGCAGAATATGTTGCAATAACTGACGGGGATAATGGAGCATATGCTACTGATGGTGAATATTCGTATTTTACTTCTACTTTTAACATAAAAAGATTAGATGTTACAGGTGCAGGAGATGCATTTGGTTCAGGTTTTACTTCAGCAATAATTAAAGGAAAATCGGTTGAGCAAGCTCTTTTGTACGGTACTGCAAATGCAAATTCAGTAATAAGAAAATTAGGAACAAAAAATATTTTACTGAATAAAAATCAAATTAATCAATTCATAAAAAAGTACGCTAAAAAAAATGCAATCATTAAACAAAAATTTTAATTAGGTTTTTTTGTAATTCAATTATCTTGATTTAATTGCCTGTAATTCAATTATCTTGATTGAATTGCTCGTATTTTGCATGATTAAATCGATATAAAAATCTTTTAATGTGCGCTCCATTAAATAAGTATTTTTCTAAGACTTCTTTTTTATTTCCAAAAAAGGCTCTAAAGTTTGTTTTTTGAGTTGGGTCAAGCAGGAGAAATTTATTGTCCCATTCAGTAATAACAAATGCATGAGGAGTGCTGTTTTCCATTTCAGCAACTGCGACTTCTGCAGTTTCATCCCCAAGCGAGTATAATAATGAACATAAAAAAGTTGCTTGGTCTTCATCGTCACCAATTTTTTCCGAAACAATTTCTTTTGGAGACAACCAAAAAGAAATAGGGATATCTGATTTTACATATTTTATTTTGTCTTTAACATAATTGAATGCTTTTTCACTTGCTTGAAAATAATGGTTATTAAAAGAATAGTTTTCAGGTTTTATTTGATTAAGTATTGAGTTTATTGTGAGGTTGTCGTTTGAAATAATTGCCTTTATTTCTCCTACAGTTCTTTCTTCTGATTGATTTATTTGTTCCGCATGTTTTCGTAACAAAATTCTGTAAAGAGTTTTTAATTCATCGCAAGGTATGCAGTTGCAATTTTTTTCGTTTAATTGTTCTTTAAGGTCTTTGATTTGATTTTTTAATTCTTGATTTTCAAATCTAATTTCAGTATAACTAATTCCAGTTCCTCTTGAAAATTGACTTTTTAATCCTTCTAATTGCTTTTCTAGTTCTTCTTTTTTCTCTTTGTCTTTTTCGTAAAAAATACTTTCTTCTAAAGCCGAGATTACTCTAATCAAATTTTTTTCTTCAGTAGTTTTTTTTAAGCCAGTAGTGGAAGAATCGCTAAAAGTCATAACTATACATAATTTGTTTAAAAACGTCTAAAAACCTTTCTTAATCCCAAAAAATCAAGTATACATAACTATTTTGGTTTTTTTGTGGTTTTTGAATGAAAACTAATTTATATTATTCTTCCTTTGTTAATATGGTTTTTAATAATGGCGAATTTTAAATTTACAAACATTAATTCAAAAGGGCAATTAGCAATAGAATATCTTGTCATTACTGGCTTTTTGCTTATTGTTGTGGGTGTTCTTTCGGGGTTTTCTTTGGTTTCTTTTAATGAAAATACTAATTTTGTAAAAGCTGATTCTTGTGTCACAAAAATAACTAATCAAGCTAATTGGGTAGCTTCTCTTGGTAATGGTAGTAAAGTTTTTTTTGAAATAGATGTTCCTTATGGAGTAAAATCATTTAATTTAGTGGGAAAATCAGCTAATTTAGTTCTTTCTACTAGTTTTGGAGATACCCAAATTTATGATTATTCTCGGATAAACCTTACTCCCATCGCTCTTATTACTACGCAGGGCAAAAAGAATCTTAGTGCTACTTTTTTAGATGGAAACGTGGTTGTAAATGAAGAAAGCTAATGCTCAAGTTTCTGTTGAAGTAATAGTAGCTGTTTCTGTTTTATTACTTACTTTAATTCTTGTTTTTTTTTATACTTCAATTCAAAATGAACGAATTACTGAACTTTCTTCTGCTTCGTTACAAAAAAATGATTGTTCAAAAATAGTTTCAGCAATTTCAATGGTCAATAGTAATTCTGAAAATTCTCAAATAGAAATCGATTTAGGTTATGCTGTAACTATTGAAAATCATTTTATAAATTTTGAAAATTATTATTGTGAATTTTATGGTGCTGAATTAACTGCTACTTTAGCTCAAGGCAGAATAATAGTAAAAAAAGAAAATGGAGTTGTTTCTATTGAAAACTTGTAAAGGCCAAGCAGTTCTTATTGATTTTATTTTAGCCTTTTTTGTTTTCATATTAGTGTGGGTTTTTTTGATGAGTCAATTTGATTCAAAAATAAGCGAAACTGAAAAAATTAATGATTTACAAATAATGAAACTAAAATCAACTCAAGTTTTAGAAAATCTTGTAAAAAGCAAAGGTTATCCAAATAATTGGGAAACTTTAACAATCAGCGATTTAAATTCTGTTGGTTTAGCAATAACTGATAGAAGTCTTTCTGAAGAAAAATTAAGCGCTTTTTCAAATTTTTCAATTGATTATTATGAACTTAAAGCAAAAATGAGTTTAGAAGAATATGATTTTTATTTTGTGTTTACTGGAGTAGATTCTGTAACTGCAGGAATAGATTCAGTAGATAATGCCAATGAAATAATTCTTCATAGGATAGTAAACTACAAAGGAGAGGTAGGAGATGTCATGCTTAAAGTTTACAAACTTGAATAAACAAGCGTTTGTCTTTTCTTTAGATGCAGTAATTTGTGTTCTGCTCTTAATTTCTGCACTATTTTTAGTGGCAAGTATGGAGAAAGATTCCGCAATTAGTTCGCCTCAAACAACAGTTGTTATTGAAGATTTATTATTTTTTTTAGAAAATAGTGGGTATTTAATTGAAACAATCGATTCCAATTCTCCCACTCAATCCGCAGTTTTAATTAGGCAAAAAATACTCGAAAATTTACCAGTGGGTTTCGATACTAACATTTCTGTTACTACTTATGAAATAAACCAAAATCAATGTGCAAGTCAACAAAATTTTGAATCTTGTTTTCCTGATGGAAATAAATTAGTAGGTTCAAGCGGAACAACTCCTCAAAACACAATTTTTTCTGGAAAAAAAGTTTTCTTAAGAAAACAACCCCAGGGGGATTGTAATGTTGATTTTATTTCTTTTTCCAGTCCAAACGAAAAAATAATTGATTGGGTAGTAAGCAACATAAAATCAAATGCAGATGCTTTTTTTTCAGAAGAAGATATTAATGTAACTTTTGATATTTCTGTTTTTCCAAGTGGCGCAGTTGTATGTGATGAAGAAATCGAAGTTACTCTTTCAGTAACAATTCCTGAAGCCGTACGAAGACCAATTGATTTAGCTTTAGTTCTTGATAAAAGTGGTTCAATGAGTTGGAGTGGAAGATATGATACCACTTCTGCAACTAATTTGTATTTAGCTGGAAGTTATGTGTACCTTGCTGATGGCACTTCAGGAATAAGAAGTATTGATGTTTCAAATCCATTAATTCCCACTTCAATTGATAGGTATGATCCTGGAACAATTTATGATGTTCATGGAGTAAACGGAAGCGATTATGTATTTATTTCTGAAACAAGGTATACTGATGAATTAATTGTAATTGATAAAAGTAATCCTTTGGATTTAAGCGAAGTAGAAACAGTTAATTTTGATTCAATTAGACGCTTATTTGTAAACGGAGACTATGTTTATGTTGCAGGAGAAGCAAGAGGTAGAAGTGATTCCGGATTAGTAATAATGAATGCAACAAATCCACTTAGTTTAAGTGAAACAGATAGAGTTGATACTAGTGACCCTCAAGGAGTTTTTGTGTTAGGAGATTATGTTTATTTAGCTGATGGAAGTGGAGGATTAAGTGTTATTGATGCATCCACAAAATCAAATGTTTTTATTACGGACACTTATAATACTGCCGGAAGTTCAAGAGATGTTTTTGTTTCTGGGGATTATGCTTATGTTGCTGATGGTTATTCAGGATTAATTATTTTGGATATTAGTGATCCTTATGATATAACTCTTGCAGATTCTTATAATACTCCAGATTACGCCGAGGGGATTACGGTATTAAATAATACTGTTTATGTTGCTGATGGTTCAAGTATTCAAATAATTGATGTAACTAATCCAAACGATATTTCGTTTATCAAAGAGTTCGAAACTCCTTATGATTATCAAGATATTGTTGTAGATTCAAGTTATGCTTATGTTGCCGCAGGAAGCATCGGGTTGGTTACACTTGACCTTGATAAAGGGCCAAGACTCCTTGCCGCTAAAGAAGCTTCAAAATTATTTGTGGATTATAATGCTTGGTCATTACCACCTGATCAAATGAGTGTTGTTTCGTTTAGTGATTCGGTTACTGTTAATCAAGAATTAACTTCAGTAAAAACTGATTTAAATTCTGCAATAGATGCAATTTATTCATCAGGCGGAACAAACATTCAAATAGGCATAGATTCAGCTACAGTTGAATTAACTGGAGCAAATGCTAATCCTCAAGCAATGAAATTTCAAGTGGTTCTTGGGGATGGCCAATCAAATTATGGCGATTCTTTATCCGCAGCACAAACTGCAGCAGATAATAATATTACTATTTTTACCATTGGTTTTGGTGCAGATGCTGATGAAACTGAATTAACAAATATTGCAAATGCCGCCGGAGGCTCATATCATCATGCAGATGATGCAAATGCATTACAAGATGTATTTGATATTATTGCAAGAAAAGTTTCCGATATGGCGAATGATTCAAATGTTTCTGTGCCAGTATTTGATGGTTCAGCAATATCTGATTTAGGCGGTGGAGAAATAATTAATGGAAACATTGTTTTTGATGCAGGAGATATAACAATTGATTCGCCTTGGGTTGCAACCTATACTTTAACTTTTCCTTGTGATAATGCAGATGTTTGTATAGTTGATGCGTTAACTTTTCCTGGCCCAGGAACAACATTTAATTACACTGATTTAGACATGAATTCTCATTCAATTGATTTTGATGCGTCAATAACTCTTGATTTTAATACAAGAGATTTAAAAGTTGAAATTTTAACTGGGGATGTTATTGCAAGAGAAAATGTAGAACTTGATGTTTCTGTTGAAAATATTGGAGAACTTGATGCGAACTCAACAACACTTAGGTTTTATCATAATGATATAACTGGAGAATTGTTAAAAGAATTAAGCGTTTCAGAATTATGCTCTACCGCAACACCTTCCTGTTCAACTAGCTCTCAACTTTTTTCTTCAGTTAATTTAGGCAGAGAAGGAGTAATTTATGCGATAATCAATGATTTAAACACAATCAAAGAATGTCCTCAATATAATATTGATGCAGTTAATTGTTATCTTGGGCCAGAGACTCAAATTTTTGTAATTGATTATAGCGTAGGGAGAAAAGAGAACTAATGTCTAAAGGAGTGTTTTTTTCAGTGATGATGTTAATGCTAATTACTGCATTGCTTTCACTTTATACTGTTGCAATAACAAAAGACAACCAAATTAATTCTAATATTTCTGAAGTTAATTCTTTTCAAAGAGTTTCTGATAAATTTGCAAACATAAAAAACAATTATATTAAATTAGCGATTAGCGGAAATGAAAAAACAATTGATCAAAGAATAATTCCTTTTGTTTATGATGTTAATTCTCAAGGAATTAATATAAACAATAAGCTTCCTGTAAGAACCACGCTTATTGATTCTTATTTAGAAACAATGAATGCATTTAAAATTTTTTTAGAAGATGCTAATTATTCTAATGAATTTGATTCATTAGAAGTGGATATTAACACAATCATGTCTCCCTTATGGGGGGGAAGTTATGATTCAGTTTCTTTTTTGATTAAACCACAAGAACTATTATATTCAATTAATGCTGATGATAATTCTCTTTTATTCAATTTTATTGGAGAAGACTATAATTATTTTTCAATGAAAAAACAAGAAATAGAAATAACTCCTTATGCTGGAAGTGATTTTAATTCGCTTTCTTGCCATTTTAATGGACTTACTACTTGTTTGAACACAGATTATAATTCTGAAAAAAATCTTCCGTATATTTCTGTTTTTTTTAATGATTCAAGTTGTTCAAGTTGTTCAATTTCTCAAAATATAATAAAAGGACATTTTAATCCTCTGCAAAGAAGTACAATAAAAATAAGTTGTATTGGGGCAACATGCACTTCTCAAGAGTTTGACTTAAATTTTTCAAACTTAACAAAAATAAAACACAATGGGTCCTCTTCAGAAATAAATATTTTTATTGATTTAAATTCCACAATAGAAGAATTTTATTTTAATGACGTAAATATACTAGTTGAAAATGAAGCATTTGGAACAAAAAGGTGGAAGTGAATGAGTACAAAAACAGCGCTTGTAATAATTATCCTAATTACGAGTATTGCAATTTTTTATGGCCTGGGGGGTTCAGAATCAGTAGGAGAAACAAATTCAAATAATTTCCCTGAGCAAAACACAGTTTTTGAAGTAAGTGTAAACAAAGAAAATTTAGTAAGTGGCGAAGAATTAATGTTTTTAGTTAATTGGCAAGGAGATTTGTTAATTGAGTTGGGGAATGAAAAAAAAACAGAAGTGTGTGATTCTTTTTGTGAAAAAGAATTCTCATTCCATCCTGTTGAAGGAGTGTATAAATTAAAAGTAACTCAAAATAATGGTGAAAAAATAGACTTTGAAACAAAAAGAATAATTGTTACAAAATCAAAAAAAGAATGTGTTAATTCTGTGGCATTTAATGAATGCGCAGAAACAAAACCATTTTATTGTAATAATGGAGTGCTTGAAGAAAACTGTGAAAAATGTGGATGTAATACTAATCAGTATTGTTATGAAAATAAATGTTTCTTAACTCCAGTTCTTCCAAAATTTTCTGATTTAAGTTTTCCAAAAAAAGTTTTAATAAATCAAGAATTTAGTATTACTCAAGAATTGAGTTTTGAAAATATTGTTGACTCAGCAAGATACGAGCTAATTCTTGAAATTAATTCTGAAAAATTTTATAAAAAATTTACTGCAACAAAAGAAAAAATAAATATTTCTTTTGAAGAACTTTTATTACCTTTAGGGGAATACGATTTTAATGTTGTTTTATTAGGATTCAATCCAAACGAAGAAGAATTACTTTCTCAATTAGGTAAAATCGAAGTTATTAGTCAACTTTTAGAGCTACAAATTCCTGTTTTTAAAAGCATTTTTTTAGAAGGGGACGACGCAATTATTTCATGGCAAATAGTAGAAAATGCTGAAAAATATAATATTTACAAAAGTATTGATGCAAATCCCGCATTTATCTCTTATAAATATTTTACAAGTTTTTCAGGCGAACAAAATACAGGCGTAATACAAGCATTAAATACAGGAACGCACTTTTTTGTAATGACTTCCGAAGATTATTTTGGAAACGAAAGTGAGTATAGTGAAATGAAAAGTATAACTGTTGGTTAATGATTTACGAGAAAATCAGCATAAATATAAACAATAAAAAACAATGAATTAGTGATTCCAATGAGTATACTAAGCGATTTTTTAAAACGACTAACAAAAATATTCAAAAAAGAAAAAACTTCTACTGAAGCAAAGCCAATAAATGCTTTTTCAAAACAATTAGGCCTTGAATTTCCAAATAATAAACCAACAACTTCTTTAGTTACAGTTCCAATTAAAACCGTAAAAGAACCAATTGAAAAAAAAATAACTTTCTCCAAACAAAAAAGCAAAGTATCTAAACCTAAAATTAAGCTAAAAATTAAATCAAAAGCTAAATCTAAAAAAACCCAATCAATGCTTAAGCCAAAAATAAAGCCACCTAAAAGAAAAAAACAAGTTAAATTGGTTTCGAAAGAAAAATCCAAACCACTTAGTCCATTAGTTAAAAAAGTAAAACGAAAACCAATTACTAATCCAAAAAGAAAGCCTAAAGAAAAATCTCCTCGAAAAAAGATTTCTTTAGCAATTAAAAAGGAATTGCGTTTAGCTCCTAAATTTGCGATTGAACTTAAAAAATATAGTGTAACTGTAAAAAATCTCCGTAAGGAAATAAATTCATTAAAAAGAAAAATCGAAACAAAACAAGTAGAGCCAAAAAAAGCACTCGGAACAATTCAAGTAGTGTATAATGAAATAAAAGGAGAAAATAGAAATATCGATAAAGAAATTAAACAAACAAAAAATTTAATGAATTTAATTGAAGGCGATTTTCTTAAACGAAAAATTTCTCAAGAAATGTTTAGAACCAAGATGTTTGATTATCAAGAAAAAATACACATTCTAAAAATGGAAAAAAAAGAACTCGGAGTGCAAAAAAAAGATTTAAATTTAACCACTAAAAAAATACCATCTTCAATTCCTATTAATCTTGAACAATTATCAAAAACAAATAATGTTGAAAATTTATTAAAAAAACAACAACAAATTCTTGAAAAAATAGCAAAAAAAACAACGCCTAATGTGTTAATTGGAACAGAAGTTAGTAAAAAAAATTCAAAAACCGTGGTTCCGAAAACAGTCACTGTAATTAAAGCAGAACCAGTTCAAGCAACTGCCTTGCCACAACAAGCAAATACAGGGATTTCGACAAGAGCTTTGCCAAAAGAGCATTTGATCGAACCAATTAAAGTTTCTTCTTCCCAAGACGAATCCCAAGAAGAACCTAAAAAGGAAGTTTCTTCAAAAAGCGAAGATTCTCAAAGGTTTTCTAAACAAGTTATTCCTAAAGCTAAAGCATCTAATCCTAAGCAAGTTATTTCTCCAGTAAAGGTTATTGAAAAGAATCAAATCCGTTCAATTTTAAAACAAAAAACAAATAATCAAATCAATAATCAAAAATTAAATGCGCTTGAAGAAAAATTAACCACTTTGGTGAATCAAAATAAGATTAGCGTTAAAGAGATAGATCGTGAATTAGGAGAAGAATCCACTGAAAAACTCATTGAATCAATTAATCGATTAACAGGAAAACTTGAATTAAAAGGAGTGCGTTCTTCTGAATTACAAAAACCAATGAATGCGATTCGTTTTAAAGAACCAACGGAGAAAATTGAAAAAAAAGAAAAAATAAAAGAAAAAGCAATAACTATAAAAAAATACAAAATAGTAACCGATTTTGATAAAGTTTTCAATTTTGTTACAAAAAAAGGGCAAGTAAAGGTAGGCGAAATTTCAAAACAAATAGGGATTTCTTTTCAAAGAGCCGAAGAGTGTTGTAATATTTTACAAAAAGAAAATCAAATAAAAATAATTTATCCTCCCATAGGAGATGCAGTAATCCAAACAATTGATTATGCGGATAATTTAGAAATTGAAAAATTAAAGAAAAAAGAACAAAAGAGAAAAGAGCTTGAAGAAAAGAAGGCGAAAAAAAATGGATAAATTACTGAAAGATTATCAAATTATTTCTGAAGGAATAAAAATTGATGTAAAAGTAGTTTACAAAGAAGGCAACTTTGTTAGAAGTTACATTCTTGATATTCCTGAGTATGGTGTCGGAACAAAAGCACTAATGGATGATTTAAAGCACAACATAATAATGGATTCTGGAATTAAAGCAGAAAAACTTTTAGATTCCAAATTCATTGAAAAATTAAAACTTCAATTTAGAGAACGTTCCGAAAAAATTCTTGTAAAAGAACTACCAAATATTGGGCCTGAAACAAAAAATTCATTAATAGGAATTTTATTACACGAAATGTTGGGTTTGGGAAAAATAGAGTTCCTTCTTGCTGATGGGAATCTTGAAGAAATCGTTGTAAATAATGCAAAAGATCCAGTGTGGGTTTATCATAAAGAATTCGGTTGGTTAAAAACAAATGTTTTTCTTGAAAATGAAGAACAAATTCAAAACTACGCTAATATAATTGCAAGACGAGGCGGAAAACAAATTACTATTCTAACTCCATTGCTTGACACGCATTTAGTTACTGGAGACCGAGCAAACGCAACTTTGTTTCCAATAAGTGGAAAAGGAAACACAATAACCATAAGGCGATTTAGACGTGACCCTTGGACGATAACCGATTTTATTAGAAATAATACTGTTAATAGTGAAATAATGGCATTAATTTGGTTAGCAATACAATACGAATTAAACATTATTCTTTCCGGAGGAACTGCTTCAGGAAAAACAAGTTTTCTTAATGTCTGTTTGCCATTTATTCAACCAAATCATAGAATAATAACAATTGAAGACACAAGAGAATTAATGCTTCCTGATTTTCTTCATTGGGTTCCAATGACCACAAGAGAACCTAATGCCGAAGGAAAAGGCGGAGTAAAAATGATTGATTTGCTGGTAAACAGTTTAAGACAAAGACCAGATAGAATAATTGTTGGAGAAACAAGAAGACAAGCAGAAGCAGAAGTAATGTTTGAAGCAATGCACACAGGACACAGTGTATATACAACATTCCACGCAAACACCGCAGATGAAACAATAAGACGGTTTACTAACCCTCCAATTAATATTCCTCCAACAGTTCTTGATTCAGTTCACTTAAATGTTGTTCTTTTTAGAAACAGGCGACTTGGAGTAAGAAGAGTTCTTCAATTGGCAGAGTTTATTCCTGAAAAAAGAGGAGAAACAGAAACACTCAAAGCAAATACTCTTTATAGATGGAGACCTGCTAGTGACACAATCGAAAAGGATTCTGATAGTATAAGATTATTTGATGAACTTTCATTACACACCGGATTAACTTATGATGAAATTAAAGCAGACTTGGAATCAAAAAGAAGAATTCTTGATTGGTTAGTAAAAAACAATATTCATAAAGTTAATGATGTTGGTAAAGTAATGGCGCTTTATTATCTTGATAGAAATCAAGTTCTTGATTTAGTAGATAAAAACAAAATTCCTGATTTAAAATGAACAAAAAAACAATTCCATTTAATCCATTACCAATGAAATTAACTCTAAAATTAGCAGAGCATTTTCGTGGAATTGGAAACATTATTGTATCAAGATTTTCTTTTCTTGAAAAAGAATTAAAACAAGCAGAATTAGATTTTGATAAAGGAACCTACGGAGCAATAATTGCCTTGCTTTTTGTTTTTTATTTTATTTTTGCAACATTTATTACTTTTATTTTTGTTCAAAAATTATCTCCAGAAAATATATTAATTGCGCCTCCACTAATGGGTTTGCTTTTTGCAGGCTTAACTGCAGTACAATTACTTTTTTATCCAAAAATTTTGTTAAAGAAAAAAATAAGAAATGTTGAAAGAAATCTTGTGTTTGCATTAAGAACCCTTTTAGTAGAAATAAAATCAGGAGTAACTCTTTTTGATGCAATAAATATTATTGCTCAAGGAGATAATGGCCAAGTAAGTAACGAATTCAAAAAAGCAGTTGAAAAAATCGAAACAGGGTCATTCCAAAATGATGCACTTGAAGAAATGGGAGACAATAATCCTTCGCTTTATTTTAGAAGAACCATTTGGCAATTAGTAAATGGATTAAAAGCAGGGTCAGATATAAGCGTAATAATAAGATCCCTAGTTGATGATTTATCTGTAGAAAAAAGTAACCAAGTAAAAAAATATGGAAATTCTCTAAAATTATTGTCATTATTATACATGATGCTTGGAGCAATAATTCCCGCACTTGGGCTAACTTTTCTCATTATTCTTTCAACTTTTCCACAAATTGCAATTACTGAAATGGTGTTTTGGGGAATGCTTGGCGGTATTTTAGTAAGTCAATTCATGTTCCTAGGTATAATTAAATCAGCAAGACCAACACTAATGGGTGATTAAAAGTGTACGCAAGATTTTCTTCATTAGTTCCAAAGCCATTATTTAATGCATTTAAACAACAATTAATTTACAATCGTATTGAAATGAACCCATACAAATTCACTGGATTTGTATTTATTTATGGTTTCTTTCTTGCAATCGGGGTAAGCCTTAATGCCTTTTTATTTCTTGAAATTCCCGTATTAGCTGGTTTTTTTGTTTCATTTTTTGCAATAATTGCAGGAAGTTATCTTTATTTAAAAATGAAATCTGAAGCAAAAGGAAAAGAAGTTGAAAAAGTTCTTCCCGATGCATTAAGATTAATCGCATCAAATATGAAAAGCGGATTAACAACAGAGAAAGCATTATTCGTTGCAGGTAGACCAGAATTTGGACCGCTTCAAATAGAATTAATGAATGCAAGTAAAAAAATTGCTTCAGGAGAAAAAGTAGAATATGCACTAAAAGGAATGGCTGACAACATTAATTCCCCAGTATTCAAAAAAACAATGTGGTTAATTTCTCAGGGAATTAAAAGTGGAGGACAAATAGCCGACCTTTTATTTCAACTATCTGATGATTTAAAAAATCAAGGTGCATTAGATGCTGAGATAAGTTCAAATATTTCAATTTACATTTTATTAATTCTTTTTGCAGCAGTTGCTGGTGCACCCCTGCTTTTTGGAATTAGTTCTTTTATTGTAGAAATCTTAACCAAACAAATGGCTCTAACTTCTGCCGCGGATATTTCAAGCGTTCCAGTATCAGGAAACCTTAGTTCAATTAAAGGATTTTTAGATAAAGGAAGTGGAGAAACATTAGCTCCGGATTTTATTATGAATTTTTCAATGATAATGCTTGTTTTTACGACTATTTTTTCAGCTCTAACAATAGGTGTAATAAATAATGGAAAAGAAACAGCTGGACTAAAGTATGTTTTACCAATGCTTCTTGGAGCATTTTCACTTTTCTTTGGAATAAGATTTATATTGCTTCAAGTGTTCGGAAGCCTATTATAAAAATAGTTATTCAATCTGCTAAAAAGATAGTAATTAAAAAATTCTAAAAAAATAAGTATTAAAAAAAAGTAGAAATTTGGAACTCTTTTCAGAGCCCCAATTCAAAAATGTATTTAGATTGTTCCTTTACAGGTAGCTGTTGCTTCTCTGTCAAAGTCACCATCGTTGTATGTTACTGTTAAATCAATTGATTGATTTCCTGCATCTAATGAATTAGTGAATATAAGATCCGCTTCAGCATTTGCAGTTATTGAAGTAACATTTCCGTCAGTTATTATTACACCATCATCAAATGTTGCAGTAAAATTAACATCGCTGATAGTTCTTCCAGTCATGTTTGTTACTTTCATTTCCAATCCTCCGGTACTTAATTTAAAATTCCCGATTGGTAGTTTTTGGAAACCAGTACAATTCTCGGTTCCAATTTGTGTTGGGTTAATCAAAAACACCAGAGCCGCAATAACTATGACGATTACAATAAGTGCCCATCCATAAGTCATTAAGTACTCAAGAGCCGACTGACCTCTTTTTTCTTTAAACATTTGTTTCACTCCTCCAATTTGTTATTTGAGTAATTTAACCTCAAAAGTTTGCATTAATATAGAAAGTTCTTCTATTTAAAGCTGTTTGGTTTGCTTTACTGACTTTTTTAATAGTTTTTTAGCAACAATTTCAGGAACAAAAGCACCAACGTCTCCATTATAAGCAGAAATTTCTTTTACTATGCTTGAAGTAATGTAAAAGAATTTAGCATTAGTCATAACAAAAACAGTTTCAATATCTTCATCAAGATGTCGATTAATTACCGCGCTTTGAAATTCACTAGGAAAATCACTTGTTTCTCTTAAACCACGCAAAACAATTTTGCTGTTTTCTTGTTTAACAAAATCAACCAACAAAGAATCAAAAGACTTAATTTTAAGATTTTTCAAATTCTTAGTAGATTCTTTAATCATTTCAATTCGTTCTTCCGTATTAAAAAGTGGTTTTTTTGAAGGATTAACTGCAACAGCAACAACCAGTTCATCAAATAATTTTAATCCTCTTTTAATAACATCAAGATGCCCATTAGTCAAAGGGTCAAAAGTTCCCGGGTAAATAGCTTTCATTTCAATTCCCCTTTAAGTTTTTCAATAATTTCAATTGCTTGTTTTCTTGTTTTAGAAATAATCCCTTCCGAATCAATAACATAATCTGATTTAGAAATTTTTAATTCAGGAATATCTTGGGAGGAGATAATTTTTTCAAACTCTCCTGCGCCATATCCTTTTTTCAAAGCCCTTTTTTTCGCAGTTTTTTTAGTGCATTTAACAAGAATAATTTTATTAAAAAGTTCCTCCATTTTTGCTTCAAATAATAAAGGCACTTCAACAAAAACAATTTTTTTCTTGTGTTTTATTTCCTTAATTTTTTTTATTATTAAGGGGTGAATTAATGTATTAAGTCGATTAAGTTTTTCTTTATCGTTGAAAACAATTAGCGTAAGTAAATCTTTATCCACTTGGCTGTTAAAAATAATGCTTTTGCCAAATTCTCTTCCAATTGTTTTAATAATTATTTCATCTTTGTAAATTTTTTTAACCATTTCATCAGCATAAAAAACATCAAACCCAAAAGTACTAACTGTATGCATAAAAGCACTTTTTCCACAAGCAAAATTGCCAGTAACTCCAATTAACATGTAATACTTGTTGTTTGAAAGCAATTAAAAAGAGTGTTTTTTTGCCAAAACTTTTAACCACTTCTACTCTTTCTTTAGCATGAACCAAGAAATGTTTAGAGAATATGATATTCGTGGAGTGGCTGATGAAGATATTCCAAACGAAACAGCAGAACTAATTGGGAAAGCAATAGGGACACTTATACATAACAATAATGGGGAGTCAATTGTTGTTGGAAGGGATAATAGAATTAGTGGTCCTAGAATACTTGAAAATTTTGTAAAGGGAATTATTAGCACAGGAATTAATGTTACTCTTATTGGGGAAGTTCCAACTCCTTTGCTTTATTATGCGGTTCAAAAACTTGATTCTGATGGCGGTGTAAATGTTACTGCTTCTCATAATCCCCCTGAATTTAATGGGTTTAAAGTTCTTGTGGGAAAAAAAGCAATTTATGGTGAAGCAATTCAAAATATTTACAAACTTACTGAAAGTAAAGAATTTGCAAAGGGTGAAGGAAAAGTAAATGAAGTTTGTCTTGATGAACAATACTTAGAAGAAATTGCGTCTATTGTATCTCCTGAAAAAAAATTAAAAATAATTATTGATTCTGGTAATGGAATGGCATCAGAACTTGCGCCTTTATTACTTGAAAAAATTGGAGTAACTCCCGAATGTCTTTTTTGTAAAAAAGATTCTTCTTTTCCAAATCATCCTCCTGACCCAGTTCATGAGGAAAATGTTAAAGAATTAATTTTCTTAGTTAAAGAAAAAAATTTTGATTTAGGAATTGCTTTTGATGGGGATGTTGATAGAATTGGAGTTGTTGATGAAAAAGGAACTCTTCTTTTTGGAGACCAACTTTTAGGAATTTTTGCTGAAGATTGTTTGAAAAGAAATCCAAACGGAAAAATTATTTTTGAAGTAAAATGTTCTCAAGCATTAGATGAATGGATTAGGGAAAAAGGCGGTCAACCGATAATGTGGAAAACTGGTCATTCTTTAATTAAAGCAAAAATGAAAGAGGAAAATGCAGTTCTTGCTGGGGAAATGTCTGGCCACATGTTTTTTACTGAAAAATGGTATGGTTTTGATGATGCACTTTTAGCAGCTGTAAAAATAATCGAAATTGTTTCAAAAAGTAAAAAAACACTTAGTGAATTAGTTGAGGAAATGCCAAAATATGTATCTTCTCCTGAGTACAGAGTGGATTGTCCAGATTCTAAAAAAGAAGAAGTTGTTAATACAATTACTGAAAAATTCATTAAAATTTATCCAAAATCTATTACTTTAGATGGCATAAGAATCATTATGGCTGAAGGATGGGCACTTGTTAGAAAAAGTAATACTCAACCAAAAATAATTCTAAGATTTGAAGCAAAAACACAAGAAAAACTTGAAGAAATAAAATCAATGGTTCTTCCTGAAGTTGAAAGACTAATCAAAGAATAATCTTAGTTTTTTGTCTTTTCGACATGAATATATATTAGATAATTTATTCTTTAAATGCTTAAAACAACTTATATTCTTTTTAGGTAATTTGGTGAAAAAAAATGAATTCGATATTTAAAAAAATAACAATTTTTTTAGGAGTATTATTATTTTTTATTTGTCCAACTTTTGTTTTTAGTAGTAATGAAATGTTTTATTTACGTGGTACTTCTGATTTGGAAACAGTAAATGGAACCGATTATTATACTTTAACAATGATTCCTCCTAATTCTTTAGTTGAAAAAACAACTCTAACAAAAACAACCAGTTCAGGCGAAAATTTATTCGAAACATGGTTCACTGAAGAAGGCGCTGTAAACTTTTCGGTTTCAGGTTACTCTTTTCTTTACTTTTCTAATTTAAACATAACCGGAGATACAGGAACTATTTTTTTTGAATTATATGAATACGATTCTAATGATGAACTTATTGGATTAATAGTTAAATCCAATTCAGCAAATATTCCTACAAATGCTACTTCTCTTGAACTTTTAGCAGTAATTCCTGAAACAATTGTTGAAATAGGGCACAGGGTAAAAATTGAATTAAAATATGTTGCTACAACGGGAGGGGGAACAATAAATTTGATTGTTGATGAGCCTGAAGTTGGAAACACTTTAAATTATTCTTCTTCAAATGGAAACGTTTATTCGTTAGATGATTTAAAAAATGCTGGTTTTTTTATAGTTAATACAACTTTAGTGGGTGATGATTCAATTACTTGTTCTTCTGATGCTGGTTGTAATGATTCCAATTCTTTAACTACGGATACCTGTTCCAATGCAGGGACTATTAATTCAGCTTGTTCTAATGCGCCTTGTACAATTAACTGTTCTTCTTCTGTTGAGTGTGATGATTCTAATTCTCTGACCACTGATAATTGTAATGATGCAGGAACATGCGATTCAGTTTGTGCATACTTTAGTGTAGACTCTTCAATTACTTGTTCTTCTTCTGTTGAGTGTGATGATTCTAATTCTTTGACTACTGATTCTTGTATTAATTCAGGAACAACCGAATCTTATTGTACAAATTCGCCGTGTTCTATTTCATGCGCTTCTGATGCTGATTGTACTGCACAAACTAATGGGGAGTGTTCTAATGTAGGAACCTGTTCAGCAGAATGTACTTATACAGATGATCCTGTTGATGATACTTCTGATGATACAGTTGATGACCCTATGGATGATTCTACTGAAACCATTACTGATGATTGTGAAATAATTTGTTCGTCTAATTCTGAATGTAATGATAATATTGCCACCACAACAGATTCTTGTATAAATTCTTCTTCTTGTGATTCTTCTTGTGAAAATACGCAATGTTCAATTGCGTGTTCTTCTAATTCTGATTGTGATGATGGAGATAGTTTAACAAGTGATTTGTGTAGTGCATCAGGAACTTGTGATGCATCTTGTGCACATACTAATTGTAATCCAATTTGTTCAGTTAATTCTGATTGTGATGATTCTGATAGTGTAACAACTGATGTTTGTGCCGGAGCAGGAAGATGCTCAGCAGTGTGCGAAAACCTTCTTAATTTAGGTAATGAAGTTTGTGATTCTGATGAAACAAAATGTTCTGCTCCTGCGGATTGCGGTTCTTGTTCTGGAAGCATTTCCGAATTTCAAGAATATGGTTGTTTAGGTAATTCTTGTAAAAAATTATTAAAATTAAATATTTGTGGAAATACTCTTTGTGAAAAAGAAGAAAATTTTTCTAATTGTGGGGTTGATTGTAAACCTAAAATATTTTCAATAGAATCTTCTTTTTTAGATACTTTTTATGTACGTGGAGAAAAAGTTCTCGCAAAAGCAACTCTCAATATTGACGGGGTAGAAGTAAAAGATGCAAAAGTAAGAGCAAGTGGTTTTTTTGGAGAAATTCCGCTTTATAATGATGGTAAGCATGATGACGGAACAAGAAATGATAATATTTATGGGAACTATTTCGTAATTCCTTTAGATGCCAAGGGGGAACTTTACCCTGTAAATTTTACTGTTGAATTTTTAAAAGAAGAAGCAAAAAAAGTAGCATTCATTAATGTTGTTCCAAAGGTAACTTTTTCATTAACTTTTGAAAAAGACCTATTTATTCTTGGAGACAAGTTAGGATTTAATGCAGATGTAAAAGTAAAAGATAAACCAATAAATTTACCTGTAGATATTAATTTTGTTTTTGAGGACGAAATAATTTCTCATAGGGATTATAATTCTGAAAATGGAAATTTTACTGCAGGATATAGAACAACTTTTATAGATAAACCAGGCAAATATCAATTAATAATTTCTACAAAAGATGAAAATGGAAATATTGGTTTAGTAGAAAAAGAAATTGAAGTGCTTGATCCAAAATCCACGAATTTTTTGTTTGTAGATGTTAACACAAGTGGTGAATTTAAAAAAGGCGGGAAAGCAGAATTTTTTGTAAACGTAAAAACAATCGATAATCAAATAGTTTCTGGTGCAGAAGTAAAAGGCGAAACAGAAACAGGAAAAACATTTATTTTTACTGAAAAAGAAACCGGGAAATATTACGGGGAAGTTCTTGTTTCTAATGTATTAGATTCTTCTAATTTAAAAGTAAAAATAACCGCATTAAAACAAGCAAAACAAGGAAGCAAAGAAATTACTGTTCCCCTAAAACCCACAAAAGTTTTGATTAGCTTAATTAATCCAAAAAAATCAACTTTTTTAGCAGGTGAAGAAATTCTGATTACAGTTAATGCGAGTTATGAAAACGGAGAACCTGTTGTAAGCGAAACAATTTTTGCTACAGTGAATAATGAAACAATTGTACTTAATGGAACAGAACAAGGAGTTTACCAAGGGAACTATATTGTAAATTTAGATGATGAAGGTGCAGTTGCAATAAAAATCAATCTCGATGACGGATTTAATAACACTGCAGAAGAACTCATCGAAGTTGAAGTTTCAGGAATTTCTTATTTGTATTATCTTAGAACTTATGGAATAAGCATGCTTCTTATTATTTTTGCGGTAAGCATAACACTTATTTTTGGTTATATTTATATAAAAAAATTAACTGGAATTAATGCATTAAAAAAGAAAGAAGCTCGTATTATTGAAACAATTAAAGCGCTCCAAACAGAATATTTTGTCGAAGGCACTCTCGATAAAAAGAATTATGATGAAAGTATGGAAAAATATGAATCTCAACTTCAAGATATACAAGAATCAATAAAGCAAAAAACTGCAAAGGGAGTAAAATGAAAAAAGCTTTATTAGTTATTTTTCTTTTGTTTTTTTCATGTTTTGCAATTTCAGCAAGCAATGGATATTGGTTAAGAGGCGAAGATTTTACTAGTTTTGTTGGAGAAAATAAAATAAATTTTCTGACTTCTACTTCTCCAAATGTTTCTTCAAGCAAAACAATTTTTTCTCCTAATGAACAAGACGAATTAGGAACCTGGATTACTAGCTCGTTTCCAGGGGGATTATTATTACATACCCAAATTGCATTTTGGTCTAATTCATTGAATTCAAGCAATAGTCCAATTAAATGGTTTCTTTATGATTATGATTCAGTAAAACCTTCAGAAGTATTAATTGGTGAAGGAGAAATTTCTTCTAATGAAACAAGTTCGATTAAAGAAATTAAGGACTATGCTGTTGCTCCAAGACACAGATTAAAATTAATTCTTAAAGCAAGTCAAGATACAAAATTAATTCTTGATGATTCGGATTTATTTTTTAACTCTGAGTGGACTTCTCCTGATGGAGAAACTTTTTCCGCAGTAGGAATAAAATCCACTGCTTTGCTTTTTTTTAATCAATGTTCACCAGAAGAAATAATTTGTAGTTCTGCTTCGGGTTGTGATGATAATAACCCATTTACTGAAGAAATTTGTGAAAATGCAGGAACATGCGATTCTAAATGCACCTACTCTGAATGTACCCCTTCCTGCATAAATAGTTCTGATTGTTTAGATGATGATTTATTAACAATTAATGTTTGTGAAAATGCAGGGACTTGTAAATCTTCTTGTAAGTCAATAGACTGTTCCCCTAAATGTTTAACCGATGCTGATTGTAGTGCAGATTCTATTGTAGGGATTTGTAAATATCAAGGCACTTGTTATGCTGAATGTTTTACTGGAGAAGATAACACTTCTTTAGAAATTAATAATTGTGTAATTACTGAATTTTCAAATAATAAATATTCTAACTCTAGTAAAATAGGTTGTTGCGGTAATGGATTTTGTGAACAAGAAGAGCAATGTTTAAAGGATTGTGAAGGAATTGATATTGAAATAATTTCCCCATTAAAAGAAGAATATTTACTTTTAGGCGAAGTGGTGAATCTTTTAGTTAAAGCTAAACAAGGAAGTAAGGTTTCTGCAAAAGGATTTTTTGGAACCATTTCTCTTTTTGATGACGGTCAAAACAATGATCAAAAACCAAATGATGGGGTATTTGGAAATTCTTTTGAAATTACTGGGGAAAAGAGAGAAGAATTAATATTAATTGAGTCAGGCGGAATGAAAAAATATTTAAATTTAAAAATAATTCCTATTCTTGAAGTTTTTATTAATACAAATAAAGAAAAATATGTTATCACGGATTTACTTGAAATAACTGGAGTAGTATCCAAAAAAGGAATTCCTGTAATTGATTCAGCAGTTCTTATTTCTGTAGAATCTAATGGGGAAAAGATTTTTGAAAATCAAGTAAAAAGCAACAAATTTGGCGCATTTAAGTTAAATTATAAATCTTTTTCTCTTGATCCTGAAGGTAGATGGAGCGTTTCTGTTTTTGTAGAAGATTTAAATAAAAATAAAGGTTATGCTAAAAAAAGTTTACAATTTTTTAATCCTGAAAATTTATTACCTCTTTCAATTTTTAGCGTAACTGAAATAAAAGAGCAATATATTCGAGAAAGCGAAATTGCTTTTGAAGTTAATGTTAATGAAGATGGAAAAAATATTGACGATGCACTTGTTGAAGTTTCATTTGGAGGATTGCCAAAACAAAGTTTAATTTCTAAAGGAAACGGAGTATATTACATTGATACGATTTTACCCAGCGCACTTCCGATTGGAAATACTAAAATAAGTGTTAATGCAAATAAAGGCGAACTTAAAGGGAAATTAATAATTGACACAAATATTAAAAACAAAGAAATTTTTGCAGAAATTCAATCACCTAAAAAAAGTTCTTTTTTAATAGGGGAAACAATTATTTTTGAATTTACTAGTGTGTATGAAAATGGGGAACTCGCAAATCAAAGTTCAGCAATTCTTAAAGTAAATGGAGAAGAAATAAAACTCACTCAAACAAATCAAACATTTAAAGGGGAATACCTAGTTCAAGAAAACGATTCTCTAATTGAAGTAGAAATCAATTTAACTGACCGCGAAAAAAACAGCGGGGAAATGTTCATTTCAAATACTGTTTCAGGGTATTCCATTGAATATTATTTACGTCTTTATTGGCAAGTTATTCTTGTTTTGAGTTTACTTTTTTTAGCTTTAGTTACAAAAAGTTATTTTTGTTATACCGGCGATAAAAAGAAAGAAACATTAATTGCACGAAAGAAAAAATTAGATGAAAAATTAAAGTATATTCAAACGAGATATTTTAAACAAGGGTCATTATCTCGAAAAAAATACGATGAGTTAATGATTAAATATGAACATGAACTAAATTCTATTAATAAAAAAATGGAAAAAATAGAGGGAAATAAAAAATGAACAAATTAACACTTATTGGAATATTTTTAGTATTATTAATAATTCCAATTAATGCTCTTACTCTTAACTCAGAGTCCGCATCTTATGAAAAAGGGCAAGAACTTATTTTTAGTGGTAATTGTGATGAAGGCAAACTTCATAAAATTCGAGGTGAATTAGGTAACGCAGAAATTTTTGCAGAGCAAATAAATTGTTTTGATTCAAAATTTTCTTTTAAATACAAAACCACTTTTTTGGACCCTTCAGGAAATTGGAAAATCTATTTTTTTACTCAAGAAAACGAAACAGTTCTTAATGAAACTCAAATAAATCTTATTGTAAAACCCATTTCTGATTCTTCATATTATAGAATAACCTTCCTTAGCCCTTCAGGATTTTCATTCAAACGAGCAGAAACAATTTTAATTGCCATAGAGCTAACTGATTCAGGCAAAATCGTTGACGACGCAGTTATAGTAATGTATGACAGTTTTGGAAGAAAAATAAATTTAAAACCTGAAGGAAATGGAGTTTATGATATCAATTATTCGATTCCTTTTAATGCAGAAGTTGGCGAATGGGAAATAATAATTCTTGCAGAAAATCAAAAAGAAGGAAAAATTTTTGGAGGGGAAAGAAAATTAGCAGTAACTATTAATGACGCGTTATTTAATTTTAATATAATTGAACCGTCTTTACAAACTTACGAACAAAGCGACATAATTCCAATAAAGTTTGAAACTTATTATTCGAATGGAGTAAAATTAACTCAGAGTAAAATTAAATCCGCGGAATTGATTGTAGGAGACCAAAAACTACCCTTAGAAATAAACTCCGAAAACGAGTTATTTCTTGCGTATAATCCAACATTTGCAGGAAATCAAACTCTTATTTTTAGTGTAACTGATAATTCGGGGAATAAAGGCGAAGAAAAAGTAAACTTAGTTGTTACTTGTTCATTGACTTGTATGATAAAAAGTTATGGGTTAATTGTTTTAGTAGTTGTTTTATTTATAATTATTTTTTCCAAGCTTTTTTATGCAAAAATAAAATACTCTCTAAAATTAAATTCATTGAAAAAAGAAAAAGAAAAAAATTTACAATTAATTAAAAATCTTCAGGAAGAATACTTTTCTAAAGGAGTAATGCCTTCTAAAAGTTATAAATCAAATTTAAATTTATATAAAACAAGATTAATTATTGCAGAATCTAAATTAAAACAATTATTAGAAAAAATAGAGCGTGAAAAATAAGGATTTAAATAAATGAAATCCCATAGGATTTTTGATTAAAATGGATGAAAAAAAAGAACAAGCAATTCTTAAAGCTACAAAAAACTTAATTTCGACAAAGACTCCTGAATCAGAAGTAATAATAAGTCTTAAAGAATTAGGTTTAACTGAAAAAGAAGCAAAAAAAATAATTACTAAAGCAAAAAGTAATAGTGAAAAAACTAGTTCTGTGTCTATTATTAAAAAAGAAAAAATTAACGAAACTGAAAAAAAAGAGCTTAAACAAGAGCCAAGTGTAGATTCTGGCGAAGTAGAAGAAATCATTAAAGGCGCAAAAGAATCCAAAAATGAAGAAACTTCAACTAATCCTGATTTTTTTTTAAATGTTGATAAAAAAGACATTACTGAAGACAGCGAGAAAGAACAAGTAGAAAAGAAAGAAGAAGGGTTATCTTTTTTTAGTAGAATATTACCTAAGAAAAAAACAGCGCATTCAATTCAAAATAAACCAAATACTAAAAATAAAAAAACATTTATCCCAGTTTTAAAAAAAGGAGGGAAAGTAAAAGTAAAAGAAATAATTTTCATTTCCCCTCTTGAAAAAACCAATTTAACTCAAAAAGAAAAAGAACAACAGATTTTGAAAAAAACAGGATTAAATAACTTAGAAAAATTACCTAAAAAAGAAAACACGGATAAATCAACGAATAATTTTGAAAGCTTAGAAAAAATGCTTGAAAACAATTCAAGTAAATCTTCTTCTAAAATTAATAGTTCTAAAGTGAAAAACAAATCAAATTTTCCCTCAAAAGGCACTTCTACAATAGAGAATAAATCCAAACCTATTGTAAGTACTCTTGACGCTATTGAAAAAAAAGTAGAAAAAGGAGCCAAGTTAGAACAAGCAATGGAAGAAATAACTCAACAACCTAAAACAAAAATTTCTTGTGTAGTTTCAATAATCATTATTCCAAATAGAGAATATAGTAACGGAATGGCTACTCTTATTAATAATACTAATTCTAAATATAAAAAAATAATTTATGTTAATCTTAATGAATTATATGCTACGTTAATGCAAAGAGTAGAAAGTAATGGGGCAGATATTAAAAAATTCTTTTTTGTAGATGCAATAACATTAACTTCTGATAAAAATGCAATAAAAAAAGAAAATTGTATTTATGTAAATAGTCCAAATTCATTAATTGAATTAAGCTTAGGCATTACTCAAGCAATAAATACTCAAGAGCCAGATGCATTAATTTTTGATTCTCTTTCAACTCTTTTAATTTATGAAAATGAATCCACAGTAACAAAATTTGTTCATTCTTTGATTGGAAAAATAAAAGCCCATAATATTGACGCATATTTTACTGCGATTGAAGGGGATTCCAAAAGTGAAGCAATAAAAGACTTAAGTATGTTTGTTGACAAAGTTAACACTTTAACCGAATTTGAACTTGGGGAAATGGGATTCAGCACTCAACATTCCGCATTAGCTAAGAATTTAGCCAAAAAAGAAATTAATGTTCCTAGTAGAAGTGAGCGGCTTGCTAAATTTGAAACAACGGAACCTCCACAAAATAGAATCGTTCAAAAAGAAATGGGCATTCTTAAAGACCGTCTTCAAGAATTACAACTTAATCAACAAATGACAAAATCATTAACTGATTTAACTGGAAAAATGGGCAATGTAAAAGAATTAAACAACATAAAAAACCAAGTAGAAAAAATTTCTGAAAAAATAAACGAAAAAAAAGAAATTCCTGTCAATAAAACCATTTTAAATCAAATAACTAAACTTGAGAAAAAAATTGACGGAGTAAATAAAAATAAGCCTAAAGAAGAAAACAAAAAAGAAAATAAAGAAATTACAAATGCATTGAAAAATTTGATGCAAAAAGTAGATAAAATAGAAAAACTTTCAACTCTTCAAACTCAAGTTAAACAACTTTCAAAAAAAATTGAAAATAAAAAACAAAAAAAAGTAGATTCTACTTTAATTAATCAAATAACTAATCTTGAAAAAAAAATAGGTTCTCTTGAACAAAAGCTTTCTAAAAAAGAAAGAAAAAATAAAGAATCCTCTGAAGAAAAACTGAATTTAAAAGGAAAATTAGGGTTATTCAAAAAACAATTAGAACTTGAATCAATGATGAATGAATTATATGCAACCGACGTCTCTAAAATAGATCCTAAAAAAATTCCAACTGTGCAATTCGAAAAAAAAATAACTAGAAAAAAAGATATTTTGGAAAAAGCTTACAAAAAAGGATTCGTTTCAAAATCGTATTACTCAAAAAACAATCGAAGAATAAAACAAGAAGGAAAACGACTTAAACATGCAGTAGAAGTTCATTCTCTTGAACAAAAACTAAATGCATTAGTAGAAGCGTATGATTCAGGGGTAATTAGTAAGGAATCTTTCGTAAAAGGAAAAACAAGAATAGAACGTTTGTTGAAAAACTAAAGAGAAATGTTTAAAAAGGAAAAAGAGTTTATATGTTAGAACAATTTTTAGTTGATTTTAATGTCTAAGAAAAAAACCGTTGCAAAAAAAAAGCAAGTAAAAAAGAAAGCTGTTAAACGAACAGCAAAACCTAAAAAAGTACAAGCTAAAAAAGTAACTAAAAGAGCCTCTGAAAATTTTGGAGATAATCATTCAGTTTTAAGAGAAGCTCTAAAAGATATTGCAAGAGAGCTTACTCAATTAAGAGATGAAAAATCAGATTTAGAAGGCACTCTTGATGATGTAGCTGGAAATATTACTTCAACTCAAAACACTGAAGTTCAATTAAAAGATCAACTTAGAAAAATTGGTTCTGTTGAAACATCATTAAATCTTAAACGAACAAGAGTAAGAAAAAAATTAGAGTCTGTTAGAACAAAAATAAGCAAAGTTAGAAATCTTTCAGCACAAATGGAAAACATTTAAATAAAATAAATAATTTTTTTTCAGTCTCTGAATATTTCTTGATCTACATATATTTCAAAGCCATTATCTGTTATTTTATATGGCACCAATTTTTTTGAATGTGCACTACTTCTAAGTTTTAATATTTCTAATGCATTTTCTCTTGTATTGTGTATTTTTATATTATAAAATACAAGAACCGCATCCGCAAGAAATTCTTCAATTCCCATTCTTGAATAAATGTTTGGCGCTTGTTCAGTTTCACCAAAAACCAAGTTTACTGAACCGTATTTTTCAAGAGTTTCAAATAAATGCCTTAAATATTGCCTATATCCTTGACTGTTATCTACAAATGCAATTGATAATGCAGAAAGACTATCTACAACAACCCGGTCTGGGTTGAATGGTAAATCAAATTGAAATGGCAAATCGAATTGTTCAAATTCAATGTAAAGTCCACCTCTTTCTTTAGTAAGAGTAGCTTCAACCGCTCTTGCAATTGTTAAAGGATCAATTTTAATTATCGCAATAAGACCTTCTTTTTCAAGCGCATCAAGATCCCACCCAAAATTTTCCATCATATTTTCTTTAATTTTTTCAGGGGTTTCTTCAAGAGTAAGATAAACTCCTTTTTCTTTTCTTTTTTTTGCACCTTCATAAATAAACTGCATTCCAAAAGTAGTTTTTCCAGTTCCTGCTCCACCCGAAATAAGTATTGTATCGCCTTTTTTGAAACCGCCACGGTCAACTAATTTATCAAAATCACTAACTAAAACAGGAACACTTTTTCTAAACTCCATTTTTTTATATTCGTAATGAGGTACTTTATGATTTGTTTGTTTAGAGTTACTAAGTGCATTACTTATTTTTGGTTCAATAGCTTTTTGGTTAGTAGTTGGTTTGTTTTTAGATTTATGAAAAAATCCGCTTTGTTTAGAATCCCAAAAATCATTTTCATTTGTATCTGAAGGTGATTTAGTTTCTTTTGTTTCTGGAGAAGGTTTAGTTTCTTTTTTTGTTTTTAAAAAACTTTTAGACCCCCAAAAACCTTTATTTTCTGTTTTTTGAATAATGGGGTCTTCTTTTTTTGTACTTAGTTCTTCATTTTTTTTAGGAGCATTTTTTTCGGTTGTATTTATTTTTTCATTTTTTTCAATTGGTTTGTTTTCTTTATTTTTTTGTTCTTTTGCTTTTTCAATAATTTCTTTTGCTTCAGTTTCACTAACTCCAATATCAGTCATGCTTTTCATAGCTTCTTCTTCGCTTGTGCCACTTGTAATAAGTCTTTTAGTAGCATCAATTAAACGATTTTTGTTTTCAACCATATGAACAATAAACTATAAATTAAAGAGTATAAATTAGTTTAGGTAACTTTGTAGTTCCAATAAACAAACTCTTAATAAGGGGATTCAAGCTTATTTTTTCAAGTGATTCATTATGGCTGAAAAAAGCAGTATAACTAAAGCAAAGTACCACGTAGAACGAATAAGTTCAGGGATATCCGGTCTTGACGAAATGATGGATGGAGGAATTCCAAAAGGAAATTTAGTAGTTCTTAGTGGAGATCCAGGGTCAGGAAAAACCGTAATGTGTTGGCAATTTCTTTACGAAGGAATAGTAAAGCATGATGAACCAGGAATTTATGTTTCATTAGAAGAAACTGAAGAATCTATTTATACTGGCGCTGCGGAATTTGGATGGGATTTAAAAAAATTAGTTGATGAAGGAAAACTAAAAATAATTACTGTTGAACTTTATGATTTTGAAAGACTTAAAGCTGCAATTGAAGACAATGTAAAAGCAGTTAATGCAAAAAGAGTAGTAATTGATCCAGGCGTAATTTTTAGATTATTTTTTGATAGGGAACTTGATGCAAGAAAAAGAATTGTTTCTCTTGGAAAAATGTTAAGGCAAATAGGAACCACTGCAATAATAACTAATGAAATAAGTCTTGATAGAACAACTTCGCTTTATGGATTAGAAGAATATGTTGCTGACGGAGTAATACTATTATATCATACTAAAATGAAAAGTCACTTTGTAAGAAGTATCGCGGTTTTAAAAATGCGAAATACTGCAATAACTGAAAAATTAAAACCAGTAAAAATAACTGGCACTGGATTGAAAGTTCTTTCAAAAACAGAATTATTTGACGAGGTATAATTATGTCAGAAAATACTTGGAGTAGTGAAAAATTCGAACAAATGCTTGGCGATTCTCATAAAGTAGAATTAAGAGTTTCAAAAGTATTTGACGATTTAAAAAAACCATTTTCAGTTCTTTGTTTAATTGAACCAAAAGAATATCTTTCAGTAAAAAATGGAGTATTAATGAATGCCGATAAAGAAAAACAATCGGTAATATACATTACACTAAATTCAGGTTATAAAAAAATACTAAATGATTTAAAAACAGAAAAAATCACGATTGACGAAATTCATTTTATTGACATGATTTCTTCACATTCCGGAGTAGAAGCAACACAAAAAAGTAATGTTTCTTTTCTTGAATCCCCAAATGATTTATCTGATTGCATGCTAGTTTTAGAAAAAAATTTAAGTTCAATAAAACAAAAAGAAATACTTTTAATAGTTGATTCAGTATCTGCAATGCTTGTTTATAATGACTCATCATCAATTCAAAAATTTGTACACGCAATACTTGCAAAAACAAATTCTGTAAAAAACGCATCAACAATACTATTAAGTTCTGATTATAATGAAAAAGAAGACATAACAAGAACCATAAGTCAATTTGTCGACAAAACAATCAAATTGTGAAATCGTTATTTTTCATTATTTCGCTTCTTTTTTTCTGAACAATTAAAAACTCTAAAGCACCTAATTTTATCATGGGTTGGCAAGAAAAAATGCAAGAAATTGCTTTAGAAATAAAAAAAAGAGACGATTTTGTTGTAATTTACCACTATGATGCCGATGGTTGTTCATCAGGAGCAATAATGGCCAGTTGCCTAATGAGAGAAGGTAAAAAAGTAACCAAAATGTGGGTAAAACAATTATACAAACAAACAATAGAAGATATTCGAGGATTAGGAAAAAATTACGTTTTTGTTGATTTTGGCGCAGGACAATTAGATTACTTAAAAGAAGAATTTGGAGAAAATTTATTTGTATTTGACCACCATCAAAAAGTAAATGTAGAGCACAAAAACCACTTTTCTCCATTTGATTATGGAATCAACGGAGGTACTGAAATAAGTGCTGCAGGAGTAGCTTATTTGTTTGCAAAAACATTAAACCCCAACAATAAAGATTTGCTTCCCCTCGCAATAGTAGGTGCAGTTGGAGATATGCAAGATTATCATGGGAAGTTACAGGGGTTAAATGCAGAGATTGTAAAAGAAGGGCAAAAAAATGGTTTTTTAAAAGTAGAAAACGATTTACGATTATATGGTAGAGTTTCAAGGCCATTAGTTCAATTTGTAATGTATAGTAATGCTCCAATGTTGCCTGAATTAACTGCGAACCAAGAAAATACAATAAAATTTTTACAAGAAACTGGGATAAAATTAAAAGAAGGCGGAAAATGGCGTACTTATGTTGACCTTACACAAGAAGAAAAAAAGAAACTCGCAACAGCAATAATTATACATCTTCAAAAATTTAATGTTCCTGAATGGAAAATACAAGAATTAATTGGAGAAGTATACACGATTCCAAATGAACCAAAACATTCTCCATTAAGTGACGCAAAAGAATACGCTACGCTTTTGAATTCCTGTGGAAGACACGGGAAAGCAGATGTTGGAGTAGAAGTATGTCTTGGAGACCGAGAAGAAAAATACTCAGAAGCATTAGAATTAATGAAAGAGCACAGAAGACAATTAAGAAAAGGAATAGAATTTGTTACCCAAAGAGGAGTTACTACTGAACCCGAGTACTATTTTTTTGATTCAGGAAAAGAAATAAAAGAATCAATAGTAGGCATAGTAGCAGGAATGTTATTTGGTTCAGGATTAATAGAAAATAACAAACCCATACTTGCAATAGCTGAAAATGAAGAAGGTACACTAAAAATAAGCGGAAGAGCAACAAAAGAACTTGTAAGAAAAGGACTAAATCTTGGAAAAGCATTCAAAGAAGTATGTGCCGAACTCGGAGAAGGAAATGAAGGAGGCGGACATGCAATAGCCGCGGGATTACAAATTCAAGCAAAAAATAAAGAACAATTTTTAAGAAAAATGAATGTAATAATAAAAAAACAAATGTCTACATAACCCTTATGTTTTTATATTTACAAAAACTACTTATGTTTTATGAACAAATTATCTAATCTTTTAATCGCAATTATTCTTATTGTTTCAGTAGCAATTGTTTTGTTTATGCCAACAAGTAATGCAAATAGTAATGGTTTTGTTTTACTTACAAAAAATAGTGATTTAACTGATTCTTATTTTGAAAACGGAAAATTAAAACAAGAAATTATTGGTAATATTAATTCTCAAATTAATAATGTTCCTGAACAATTATTTGAATTATTTGGAGATAATAAAATAAATTTTTATATTAAATTTGATGACGGTTCAACTAATGGTTTTTTTGCAATAACAAAAAAAAATAAATTAGAAAAATTATTTAGAGGAACAAATAATTTAGCCGATATTGAAATTAGATTAACTGAACAAGTGGTAGATGAAATCATTCTTTCAAAAGATCCTCTTAATGAATTTTTAAATGCTATGAAAAGCGGAAAAATAAAATACAAAGGACTTACTTTTGGCGGGGAAGTAAAGTCTGCAACAGTAACTGTTTCAACAACAATAATTGACGTTATTTCTCAAATAATTGGATTTTTCACTGGTTTTTTTAATTAAAAAAAAGAATAGTGGAACTTTAGGAGTTCCGATAAAAAAAGAAAGTAGTGGAAGCGGAGTGCTTCCGTTAATTTTATTTATTTTGTTTTTCTTTTATTGCTGCTTGTGCAGCAGCTAGTCTTGCTATTGGAACTCTAAATGGTGAGCATGAAACATCATTCAAACCAATTCTATGGCAAAACTCAACTGATGAAGGTTCTCCTCCGTGTTCTCCACAAATACCTATTTCTATTTCTGGTTTAACGCTTCTTGCCTTTTGGATACATATTTTCATTAACTCTCCAACTCCAGTTTGATCAATAGCTTGGAATGGATCTCTTTCATAAATTCCTTGACTTACATAAAGAGGTAAGAATTTTCCTGCATCATCTCTTGAAAATCCACAGCCCATTTGAGTTAAGTCGTTTGTTCCAAAACTTAAGAAATCTGCTTCTTTTGCTATTTCGTCTGCAGTAATACAGGCTCTGGGAACTTCAATCATTGTTCCAATTTGGTAATCAATTTTTCCTTTAACTCCGAGGTTCTCTGCAACTTTTTCAATTATTTTTTTAATGTGAGTAAATTCTTTCACATTACCTACTAAAGGAACTTCAATTCTTGGTAATGGAGTTAATCCTTTTTCTTTTGCTTTCAAAGCAGCTTTAAAAATTGCCTTTGCTTGCATAGCATTAATTTCAGGATAACTAACTCCTAATCTACAACCTCTAAAACCAAGCATTGGATTAAATTCATGCATTCCTGATTCAATTTCTTTTATTTTTTCAGGTTTGATTCCAAGTTCTTTTGCAATTTCATTAATTTCTCCTTCTTCTTTTGGCAAAAATTCATGCAAAGGAGGGTCGAGTAATCTAATAATTATTGGAAGATTATCCATTACTTCGAACAATCCAAAGAAATCTTTTTCTTGTAATGGTTCTAAATCAAGCAGAGCTTTTTCTCTTTCTTCTTTTGTTTCAGCAAGAATCATTTTTCTAAATTCTTTGATTTTTTCTGCTTCAAAAAACATATGCTCCGTTCTAGTTAATCCAATTCCTTCTGCTCCAAATTCTTTTGCTCTTAAAGCATCCTTTGGAGTATCAGCATTAGTTTTAACTTTCATTGTTCGAAATTCATCAGCCCAACCCATTAGTTCTGCAAAAGTACCACTTACTTCTGGTTCAACTAATGCAAGTTCGCCTTTGAAAACTTCCCCTGTACTTCCATCAAGAGAAATTAAATCATTTTCTTTCAAAACAAGGTCTTTGTTTTTAACACGAAGTTCTTTTTTGTGTTCGTCAACAATTATTTCTTCACATCCAGCAACACAACACTTACCC
>Ga0307928_10000139_pt1 | contig 45574 bp, 49 predicted proteins | sample AceLakmetagen232_FD_201815 | JGI IMG/M metagenome (GOLD analysis project Ga0307928, IMG submission 201815) | Saline water microbial communities from Ace Lake, Antarctica - #232 | ecosystem: Environmental > Aquatic > Non-marine Saline and Alkaline > Saline | place: Antarctica: Ace Lake...
AGCAAATAAGAATAAGAGGTTCTATTCCTCTGGAACCATATAATACATTGTGGGCAGCAAGAACCGTATCTCCTTATGATAAAGTAGGTACCTCTTTCTATACACGTATTTTACCATTTTGGGCTATAGAAAAACCTTTATTAAACGCAACCGTTACTTCTGCTCGTAGACGAGCGGGAGCCATTTTACATATTAAAATAGATAATGCTACTGATATGGGAGGGGATCCGAGTCCCGAGGAATTACAAGAAGTCGCTGGTTTATTTATGCAGGCAGACTTTGATCCTGTAGGTAGTATTGTTGCTACCCGCGCTGGTATAAATGTAGATGAAGTTAGTGGTGGTGGACAGATATGGAAATTATCTGACGAGTGGACATTTTTATCCGAGGGTAAAATGAGAGCCCTAGGTATTAACGACGCTTTCCTTTCGGGGGATGCTTCTTATAATAGTTACGACGAGGCACGTTCTATTTTTATGGAACAAATAAGAGCCTTTAGACATGTGTTTACACAAAAAACAATTATAAAATATGCTACAATTTTAGCAAGAGTTCATGGTTTTGTAAAACGCTCAACTGCCGAAATAAAACACCATATTCGCGTTACAACCCCCGCAGAACCTACATACCGGTTACCTCCCGGGAACACAACCTTACAAAATGTTTCGATACAACAAGCTTTAAAATATAATAATGATGACTTAATAATACCCACAGTACAGTGGAGTAAGTCTTTACTTCCTGAAGGTGACCATAGAATGTTAGAAATACTAGAAACCCTAAAAGAAAACGGGGTTCCTATTCCTTTACGTACTTGGGCAACATTAGGAGGTATTTCTTTAGATAGTATTATTAAAAGTTTACCTGAAGATGTTAAGGTACAAAAAGTTATTACTAAGTACCAGGATAAACTTTCTGATATAAGTAAATCCGAAGACAATGAAGAGGGAGAAGACAACGAAGATGGTTTTTCTTTCGGTAGTATAGAATCTTCTAGAACTCCCGGGGAGGAATTATACGATTCTGTCTATAAAGAACTACAAGATATCGGTTTTGTAAAAAAAGAAATAAAAGGATCATCCAAAAAATCTATATCTGACTTAAAACGAACTCCCTTTAGAATAACTTCTGTTACTCCCGGGGATAAACATAAACCCGTTGCCGACTTTATAGCTACCAATATAAATACCTTAAAAGATTTCGTAGCCTCCGATTCTGTATATACTGCAGATTATAAAACTATAATAGATGCAGCAAAAAACCAAATCAAACAACAAGAAAAAGAGATACCCTCAGATTCTAAAAACTTAATTGGGGGACAGTAATTTAAATTAGAGAATAATATTTGCTGTTTATATTATTTAGCATAGTAGATTTATTGTTTACTGCGGAAAGTATAACATATTATGACTAATTTAAACGTAGCTGCCTTGAGACAAGTACCGAGTACTCTTATACATAAGGTACATGGTAATAGGATACAAACTAATCATTTTTTAGAGGGATTTAAAGATACCTATAAGGATGCTTATAGCGGAAGACATATAATTTCTGCTTCTAAATATTATGCAGAACAACCTCTAGATATTAGTTGGTTATCGTCTGCGGCTCAAACGTATAATATTTCCGATGATCCTAAAGATTATGTAATTGTTCCTGTCCCTTTAGTTACTGTTGATTTCCCAAATCGTAACCTTCAAGCTTTTCCTTTTGAAGAAGTTACATTCTTTGATCCAATATTAGGAAGACCCGTATACTCTTCCTTTATAGGAAAACCAACACATATAGATCATGAAAATAAAGACCCCCTTCAAGCAAAAGGGGTTAATCTGGATGCGGCTTTGGTATTTGTTCCAGAATATAATGTGTGGAAAATTATAGTTCTATCCGCATTTGATAGAACTAAAGATCCTTATTTAACTAAAAAAATATTATCGGGCGAAAGAAATACATATAGTATGGGAGCCTTGGTTGAATATTTTGTTTGTTCTGCGTGTGGCACTATTGATGAGGGTGAACACGGCAATAAATGTAAACATATGTTAAAAGCAAACAAAGGCAAGATAGGTAAAGACGGCGTTATATATTATCAACTCTGTATAGGAGCAAATTTTATAGAAAATAGTAATGTGGGAGATCCCGCCGACATTACAGCATACGGTCCCGATAATCCTAGTGAGTTATTATCATTTAATGATTAATTAATATTTATATATTTATATATTTTTCGGAGGTAATTTATTATGAGTACACAAAAAAACAACAAAAACCTTAACCTTGCTATTGCTGCACTAGATGCTAAGCGACCAGAAGAAGCTATTGATGCTTTAAATAGAATTTTATCAGAAGATAATAATCCTGTAGAAGAAGATAAAAGTTTTATTACAGAGTTAGAACTTGCTAAAAGGGCCGCTTTGCGTAGAGCTAAGATACAAGCAAGTACCGGTTTTATTTCCCCTGTTAATACGTCTACTCCTTTCGCAGCAGACACAGAACGTCAAAAAGAAGCAGACGATATAGTAGAAAATGAACTTAAACACGCAGCATTGAGAGATGCCGCGGCTCGGCGTAGAGCTACAATTGTCGCAGTAAGACGCGCAGAAAGCAGATCGGTACAAGCAGAAGTAAACCCAGAATTAAATCCTGAAACGGAAACAATAGATTTAGATAACTTACCTGCACACGAAGAAAGTCCCGAAGAAATACTTAAATCACGTAAACGTAGAGCTAGACGTAGAGCTTTATTAAAATCTAGAAATAGAGCTATTGCTGCAAAAGAAGCGACTGCCGAAATAGACGGGGAAGATCCTATCGAGGCCCTTAATGCGGATTATGATTTACACATAAAAAGATTACGAGAAACCGCAGAAACAGAAGAAACTGTTGTACCTACAGATCTTCCTGCTGAAATAGAAGTAGAATTAATAGAAAACGAACTTCCTATAGAACCTGTTATAACTCCTACAGAGCTTCCTGGTTCTACCTGGGGGATGACTGTCCTTCCCGATCCTATTAATGGTATAATTAAACCCTCAGAAGCAATTGCTATGTTCTCCACTCCTCCTAAATCTAAATAGTTCTATATATATTTGCATACTTGCTTGAAATAACAGGATAATAGGTTTATATAAATATAAAAATATAGATTATTTGGGGAAAAATTATGTATATTTGTATATTCTATATTATTTATATTCTAAACGGGTGTAATTACTATGACTGAACATATTGATTCAAAATATAATAGAGTAAAATCTGCATTTGATGCAGAACCTTTACTTATGAAACCTACCTCCCTTGGTTTGTTTCCACGTATTTATAATTATTTTGGATATTTACCAGACGCCGGTACATCTTATGGATGTTACAAGTGTACGAATCGGGCTCATGCAGGAATAGTTACTGGGGGTTTTGAAACTCCCCACTGTCCTCAGTGCGGTCTTAGTATGGATGTTGATAATACTCCTTTAAATGATGGAGATTTAGATACAATACAGGGTACGGGCAAATCATTTAATATTATTCCTAGATGTCCTCATTGTAATAATGAACTGTTAACCAGTATTGATTTTGTGAATAACCGGGTAGATAGTTTGCACTGCATTGCTTGCGGTCATGACATGACATCCAATATTATTAATTTTAGCGATATGTTTTCTAATTTAAATACTCAAAGAAAGGTACATAATAACATGAAAACTGATGCATCCTACGAAGTTTTATCTTTGGGCAAACTCCCCCAAAAGGTTAAAGCCTCTGACGTACATATGACATTATATGACGCAGACAAGCAAAATCCCTTTTGGAATGTAGAAGTACAGGGAATGCCTGTTGGCCGTATCGAGTTAAAGAATCAGAGTGATCCCCAAAGCGTACAAGCGCTGTTTGTTAGTGATCGATACTCAGAAGGTATTGCCATGGGTATGGCAGCTACAGGTGTTATCCCTGTTCTTAAAACTCAAAATGCTGTAATATGGAAAGCCCAAATAAGTGAAAAAGCTTACCATAAAAAAGTAAAAGCTACTGTTGAAGCTAGCCTACGAAAAGAATTTGAAACAAAAGAAGCCAAACTTACAGTTAAAGCTTCCAATCTTACAAATGCTTTAATTCGTAGAATTGGACTAGTTATCGCAGGTATGGATAAGAACTTTTATTCTAAGCTTGGAAACCCCCTTAAAAGTAAATTATATGAACAAATGGTTTATGCCGGTATTTATCCTAAAACTGCACAACGTGTAATCGAAGAAGGTTTTGCGCTGGGGGCAACTCAATATTTCGGTAACGTTTTAGACAAAGCGGTAGACTACTTAAAATATTCAGAAGAATCTCTTGCTCAAATTTCTGAAGCTATTACAGATTCAGGTATTATTCCTCCTGTAGAAATAGAAGATGATTACGAAGAAGTTGCTGGTCCTGGAGAAGAAGGACTTCCTCCTATAATGGACGAGGAGCTTCCTCCAATGATGGGTAGTGGTGTAACAACTACAATTATTGAAAACGCTCCTGCAGATAATGGATTCCCTGTTGTAGATAATGGCAATTCTTATCCTGAACCTCAAACTATGGGAGCCCATATGGCTAGAGCTTCAATGCCTCTTCATAATGTAAATGCTTCTCCTAATTCGGGTATCGAAGCATACAAACAATCATTTTCTCGCGCAGGTTTTGGTAGAAATATGAGTATTGAGAAACAAAGAGTTACAAGAGTAAAACGCTAAAACATTTTAATATTATTTGAAATTATTTTTATAATTTTTTTTCACATTAGAGAGGTTTAAAAATGTATAATTTACAACGAACTCATGGTACATTGTTAGAAAAACAAGTAGCTACCGGATTCTCCATAGACCGAGAAGGTGTTTGCCTCATTAAGGTTATGGAAGGCGGAATCGCTAAAGTTAAAAAAAGCACCGGCGGCAGCGCCGGAGCAGGAGTATTCGTAGGATTCGCGGTTAGTGATAACGAATCTATTGCTTCAGAACCCCGCGTTGAAAGCGCAGTTATTCCAGCTACTGGGCCTTTTGCTGTACAACTTTCCAGCACAACACCCTTTAGTTACACTGGGGGTACTACAAGTACAACTTTTGAAGTTGCTGTATATGATACTAATACTGCTGCTTGGTTAGTAAATACATCTGCAGGTGCTCCATCTACAACTCAGTTTGTTCTTAGTGCTGCAGGTATGCTTTATGTTAATACGGGAACAGCCGCTCACACCCTTACTGTTTACTGGAGAGTTAATTTAACAGTAGCAGAAGCTAAAATGAAGTACTACGAGAGAAATATTAATAACACAGCAGGTGTTACTTTAGGCCAAGTTGGTGTTATGTGTGGTGCATGTGAGTTCTATACTTACGAATACGAAAATAACATAAACTGGGCAGCTACTACTGGGGGTAACGCATACTGTGGCTCAGACGGTAGAGTTACTGGTTCTCCTAGTGGTAGTCAAGTATGTGGTTCTGTTATTAAAACCCCAACATCCGACGATGCTTCATTAGGTATAGCGTTTAACGTAATGGCAATTTAATAATCTACTGTTTAACCTCTTTTGGGGAAAAGAGGCTGTCTTACATTTACAGTATACTTATAATTCCCCGTGTTTTGTAGTCTTACTTTTTTTCTAATACCACACGGAGGTAATAACCTAATGTTTAATAATAATCCATATGCACCAAGAAAACAAGCAGTAGTCGCCAGTAACGGCGCTCCCCTAACTAGTGGAGCTTCTCAAGTTCCCCGCGCTATGGGTCGTACCTGGAATGGTAGAGTAATAGCATCAGCAGATCCTATTATTAACTCACAGGGTCAATTTAATGGAACTAATACTCAAGAAGTTATGCTCAATCAACGAGTATTACAACAAGGTATTGCTAACGGAAGTATTCAGACTAGAACTATGTTGAATACAGAAGTTAAAGCAATGCATGAGCAAATGCTTTCAGCAGCACTTAACGATAAAACCAACCAAGCTTGGATGGCCCTTGGTGAAGTTATGGGCGACCAAATTTGGGAAACTCTCGGAAGAGATGGTTTTTCTCGTCAAACTCTTCTTCTTAAAGAATTAGGAAAAGGCGAAGTAGGTAGATTCCAAATCCGTAAAAAAGATGTAGTTGCATATTATGTAACTTCCGCGGCTCCTACCGTAATTGCTTCTCAAGTTAGACAAATGTGGGTTTATCCCCCAGATTTCTATATTACTGCTAACATTCTTATCGAAGATAAAGAAATAGCACAAGCACCTGGCGATCTTCTTGAAGACAAATTCCAAGACGGTTTAGAACAAATCATGGTAGCTGAGGACAAAGTTTGGCTTACTATGGCTCGTACTGCTGCTCCTACATACAACGATCTTGTGTTCTATAACACATTTACTCCTGACGTATTCACCAACCTCAGAGTATCTATCGCTGAATGGGGTATCCCCGTATCAACAGCTATCATAGCTTTCGATATATGGAATGACATCATTAGTGACCAGCAGTTTACTGCATGGTTTGATCCAGTAACACAACATGAAATCGTAATGGAAGGTTCTGTTGGTAGTATTCAGGGAGTACAGATTCTTACTGATGCTTACAGATATCCAACCTTAAAAGTTATGGACCGCGGCGAAGTTTACATGCTGGGTGCTCCTCAAACACTTGGTGGAATTACACAACGTTCACCTCTCCAAACTATGCCTACTAATCGGTATAACCTTGGTGAGCCTAAGCGTGGTTGGTTCATGGAACAAATCGAAGGTATGGCTATTGTTAACCCAAGAGCTCTTATTCGCGGCCAACGTGTATAATTAATCTTACCCCTTAGCCCCACTCCTGAATAAGGAGTGGGGTTATCCTTTTCTAAAAAAATAAATAGGGACCTGTCAATTATATTGTTGTTTTTTGTTTAAATAGTGTAAATAGGGAATAGAAATTTATTACTATTATGAAAGGCAATACCTATGACGACCGAATATAAACTGTATAATAAATATAGACCTAAGAATTTAAGAACTCTTTTAGGCCAAGATTCCGCACTTAAACAACTTAAGAGTATGTTTAAAACAAAAAGAATAGCCCAAGCATTTTTAATTAGTGGTCCTTATGGTACAGGCAAGACTTCCCTTGCGCGTATTATTGCCAAGTATGTAAACTGCGAGAATCCAGATGCAGAGGGAGCTCCTTGTGAAAAGTGTCCGTATTGTACAAATTTTAATAACAATAAATCAGACCCGTCCATTCAGGAATTTAATGCGGCAAAAACGAGAGGGATCGATGATATCAGGAGTCTTTTAGATATCACACAGTTCGGTGTACGTAGTAAGTATAGAATAATAATTATAGATGAAGTACATATGTTAACACCCCAGGCATTCCAGGTGCTTCTTAAACCTCTAGAAGAACCTCCCAAAAAATGTATATTTATATTGTGTACTACCGAGCTACAAAAAGTTCCAAGAACTATCGCTAGTAGGACTACTAAGATTAATTTACATTTAGTAGACAGTAAAAGTATAGCAAAAAGGCTATTTCAGATTATAGGAAAAGAAACTAAATATAAAATGACTTCTACAGATGCCTTAATGTTAGCCGAGGCTGCAAATGGGCATGTTCGAGATGCTATAGAATCTATAGAACCTCTTGTAAATATTATACTGGCCGAGGGTGCACAGGCTAAAGATATAAAAGAACATATAACTTCTTATATTTCTGAGGCTTTGCATTTTACCACGGCAGCAGTAATACAAGCATTGTTGCTTACTCTCTACACCTCTAATTACAAAAAACTATTTACTGCCCTCGGTAATGTAGAAGGAAATAAATCTTATTTACTAGAACAGGTAATTCAATATCATATAAAAGCTATAGAGTACTTAAACAAGGGAAAGAAAAACCCAATGTATACTCAGTGGTATACCGCACTAGATAAGTATATTTTAATACCAGGTAACAATTGTCCTATTAATAATAGTTATATGTCTAAAGTTATGGAAAAATTTACAGATATTTTAGGTCAAATGAAATCATATCTTGTAGATGATAATATTTTATTCTATAATGCATTTCTTAGTACTTTTCATTATAAAGACTCTTCGGGCTTATAATATGCTTTTTACTTTACATTGTGCCGAGGCACTAGCTTGGTTATCTACTCAAAACGACAATTCTGTAGATCTTATAGTTACAGATATTGCGTATGAGTCTATAGAAAAGTGGAGAAAAATAGGAACTACTACTCGATTAAAAGAGAGTAAGGGGTCTTCTAATAAATGGTTTCCCTTTTTTCCTAATGATAAACTACCCGAACTTTTTGAATCCCTTTATAGGGTATTAAAACCTAATTCTCATTGTTACTTTTTTTGTGATTCTCCTACGATGTTTATAGCAAAGCCTTTGGGGGAAGAAGTAGGATTTAAATTTTGGAAGCCTGTGGTTTGGGATAAAATTAATTTCGGAATGGGATATCATTACAGGGGACAGTCTGAGTTTATTTTATTTTTTGAGAAAGGGAAACGGAAATTAAACAATTTAAGTATTCCTGATGTTTTACACTATAAAAAAATACGTAAGGGTTACCCCACGGAAAAACCCCTAGCTTTAATGGAAACTTTAATACTACAAAGCTCTAAACCAGGTGAATTAGTTATAGATCCTTTTATGGGTAGTGGTGTTGTGGGAGAAGCCTCCCTAATGCATGGCCGCCTATTCGAAGGATGTGACATAACACAAAATTCTTTAAATGTAGTACAACAACGCCTAAGTAGATTTAAATAAATGACAGAAACTTATAGTAGTAGTAATATAAAAATATTAGGAGATATCGAGCATATCCGTAAACGCCCTACGCGATATATTGAAGATACTTCTGATGCAGGACTTTATCAATTATTCAAAGAAATTTTAGATAACTCTGTAGATGAGTATTTAGAGGGATATGCCAAAAATATAAAAGTATCTTTATCACCTATTAATAATTCGATAAAAGTACAAGACGATGGTAGGGGCATCCCTATTGAAAAACATAAAGATTCTAAAATTAGTACTTTAACCTCTATTTTTATAAAAACTAAAGCTGGAGCTAAGTTCGATAATGATTCCTACATGAGGAGTGCAGGACTACACGGAGAAGGGGCTACTATAGTTAACGCCTTGTCTTCCTCCTTATATGTATGGACTCGTCGTAAATACGTGTATACGCAGCATTTTAGTAGGGGGGAAGCTTCCATAAAAGTAAAGAGAATAAAACTTAAGGGATTACGAAAAGGAACTGCCGTTAAATTTACACCAGATCCTCAAATATTTGGAACTACTAAATTCAGAAAAGATTTAATCCTAGCTAGACTCGAACAATTATCTTTCTTGTGCCCAAGACTAAGTGTGTCGTTTGTAGATATCGATTCCGGGGAAAGGTTAGGGTTCGATCCTAAATTATATTTTCCTATATCCCCAGAAAAATATACTTATAGACATACACCGATAGAAATAAAAACAGATACTTTAGAATTAGTTTTTGTATGGTGCGAAGAAGATATAAAAAAATGGGATATATTTGTTAACACTTCTCCTTTAGTAGGAGGTACTCCTTATACATATATCTCTAAAATTATTAGTAAATTTTTCGAGGATAAAAGTGGCAAGAAATTAAAGAACGACGTATTATACAATTTAAAAGTATATGCTCATCTTAAAATAACTAATCCCCAGTTTCAAGGACAGACTAAATATAAAATTATGAATACGGATATATTTGATTTACTGCAATCGTCTTTATCCCAAGTACTTTTAAAGTTTAATATCGAATATGCTTCCCTATTTAAAAGTATTGTACAAGAATCTTTAGACCGAATTAGTGCCCGTAATAAAGCAAAGCAAAAGAAAAAAGCCTTACGTGGAATAAATACTGTTAAAAAATTTGTGTTACCTGCTAAATTAGCAGGAGCATACTTGTGTTCCACCAAAGATCGTGAATTATTTCTTGTAGAAGGTACAAGTGCTGCAGGTACAGCAAAAACAGCAAGGGATAAAACATATCAAGAAATTTTACCACTTAGAGGCAAAATACCAAATGCAGAAAATAAAAGTTTGGCATTTCTTTTAAAGAACAAAGAAATACAATCACTCCTTACAGCAATAGGATGTACTATAAAAGATGAAGGTAATGATATACGTATAGGCAAACTTTTATTACTAATGGATGCAGATCCTGATGGAAATCACATAGCAGGATTAATATTAATGTTTATTAGAAAACATTTACCGGTATTAATACAAAAAGGACTAGTATATGTAGTACAGTCTCCCTTGTTTATAGGTAAATTAAAAGATACTCAAATTTTCGGAGATACACGCGAAGTTATTTTAGCAAAGTTACCCAAAGCGAAAATTATGAGATTAAAAGGTCACGGAGAAGCGAATCCAGAACAGTTAGAATATTACGCAATGAATCCTAATACTAGGAAATTGATTAAAATTACATAAAGGAGATCACACATGTCATCAAAAAAGAAAATAGAATTTTTAGAAATAGGATCTAATATTGAAATGATTATATTACTGAATGGTGTAAGTACTAAACATACCGGTATTTATAAAGGAAGTGAGGATATTGTAATTGGAGCGGTACCATATACTATAATAAAAATAGAAAATTCTTTAATTTATATGCACGCAGATGTAAAAATACTTCTTATAACTATATTATCCGACCTTGATGACAAAATATCTACAGAAACTCCTACAACAGGGGTCACTCGTACAAAGACAGCAAAGGTTCCTAAAAAGACAATTGCTGAAAAAACATCCAAAACAAAAGAAAAAGAAATAGTTTCTCCTCCTAAAAAAAGAGGTCGTACCTCGAAGAAACTTACTAAAAAAGTAGAAGCACCTAAACCAGAACCAGAGACTCCTGTGGATACCGAAAGTTTAGAAGATTTTGACTTCGCGGAACCTGACGAAGCTGGTGATTTTTATTTCGAAGATGAGGAATCCGTAGAACTTGAAGAGCACAAAGAAACCCCAGAGAACCCAGAAGAAGAATCCAATTTTGAATTCGAGAGTACCAATGAAAATTCAGCAGAAGTAAATAATGATGATGATGATTTTTCATTCGATGAATTTAACGACGACGATGAGGATCTTTTCGGAACGGACGAATAGTATTAATAGTTTCAAGCATATAGATAATTATAGTTTTTAATAAGAGTATATTTAAGTGAAAGGCAGATATGAATATGACAGTACCAAAATATGATACATGGATTGATTTAAAACCTACTAATATTACTAATGTAACAGCTATAGCTAAACTTAATTTGGAGTTTAATACAAATACTTCTTTACGGCAACAGTGGTCTACTATTTATAATGACATTTTTTCTAAATTAAAAGAAAATAACTTAGAAGATCTTCCTGAAAGTACTTGGGATATTTTCGAAGATACCGAATATATAAACGAGTTAGAATCTTCATGGGACGAGTTAGTAGAAAAATTATCTCCTTTCGAGGTTCTCAGTAAAGATTCGTTTGCTTTGTATCGCCAGGAACAATCAGGATACGCACAATATGTTTATACTACTCTTATTACAGACTACGGACTCTCTGACGAACTATGTTCTACTATTTTAACAAACGCAGGACCGTCATTAGCATTATACATTACATCCTGGTTAATAGAAGTGGGTGATATTTTAAAAAGTCGTGAATTAACTCCCGTGGAAATTTTTGATGCTATTTACCTCTTAGTAAATGCTCAAAACAATAATAAAATGGGAGTATCTCGTCATTTACAATTATTCACAGCTTTCGATCTTCCTACAATTCCCCATTTTAATAAAACATCCTTTTATAAGGGACTTTCTATAGTAGAACCTCTTGCAGCGTTCTTCTTTCGAAAATTACCTATAATCTCTGAAAGATTTCAAAAACCCCGCTGTTACAATAATAAAAATAATCACTAACTCTAATTTTAATAAGTAACAGCAACCTTCCTTTGTATAAATATTTTGTTTTTGTAAACTATTTCCACTTTAATAAAGGGACTTTTTTATTTAGATAAAGATAAATTTACATAATAGATGTTATTTATTCAGGAGTAGTTTGACTAAAGGAGAATGTCTAATGACTACCCCCCCTGTATATATATCTGCCGCTGTAAAGTATAACGAGATAGTTATAGAGAATACTGTAGATTATTTTAAAAAAATAATTAAAGAGCACGAAGAGGCTACGCATAAATGGTATTTTAAACAAGTAGAAAATCGTTACGGTATAGATAAAAAAAACCTAGAACAAATAGACTATACAGATTTTCGGTATTACGTCCCATCTTCGGAAATGACCTCGGCTAAATATTTTCACCATATGAAAATATTCATTGAACAGCACGCAGATGCTTTTATAAAAGAAACTTTTTCCGAAAAAGGAGATATGGGTTTTAACATGATGTGGAGTTATACTCAGAATATATCTAAATTTACAGACACATTTAGATTTTCTTATCAAGATCTACCCACAGGTAGCGATAATAATTATTATTCTTATGATGAAAAAGCAACAAACAAACAACTATTAACAGGTAAAGGCTTATTAGTTTTTAAAGTAAATGGAGATATGAATACGGAAATAATAGATAACACTGCCTATATTGATAGTAGAAAAGGTAAATATTTATATTTACTGCCCCAGATGATATCTTTTATTTTAAAGTACTCCGAATCAGATATAAAACAACAAGTAACAGATCTCACAAAAGATTTAAATTTACACATAATTAAAATTTACGACGACCTCCTTAAAATGTATAATAAAGCAACTAAACATTTCTGGCACACTAAACTCCATATGGCAGTAGAGGGTGTTTTTAAAATAGGAGATATTTACAAAAAAGCAAAAAAAGAGAAAAAAGATAAAGAAGCTACGTACATATGGAAAACTCTTATGCCAGAAAAGGCAAAAAGCCTAAAGGCTGCCTTAACTCAACTAAGTGTCTCCTTAGCAGAGTTTGACAAAAATGTAATAACCGCTGTTAATAAAATAGCAGACGATATTCCCGCCTTCTCTAAAGAAAACACGGTAGTTATTAAAAAAAATGATTTTCTAGATATGGCAGAAGAGATGTTTAAATTATTACTACAGTCTCCCGGAGAGAAGATAAAAGATAGCGAGGAGTATAGTTCTAAATTTGAAAAACTAGGTACTCAATATCTACACATGTCTGAAGATATGTACGTGAATAAGTATGTAATTCCTGTAGTTAAATCTACAGAATTTGAAGATTATTACAAGAAAAAGGGGCGCGATTTAATATTAACAGATATAACTATATTAAATGATACTTTATCATCTATTGGAATTAATCCAGATGATTATAAAGGTTATGTGTCCAACATAGAAGCTAATGTTAAGCAAGAAAAGGCTTTAGTCCTTAAAACTATTAAATTTAAAGAAGATAAAAAGAAACTTAACAAAGAACTAGAGTCGAACAAAAGAAAATTACAAAAAGTTCTAAAAGTCAGTATAAATAAATATGTAGATCCTGATTTATTACAAAAAGAGTTAAATAAAGTAGTTCCCTTTTTGTATAAACTTATTACGGATACACTACAGCAATCTTTTGCCAAATATCATTCGTTAATGTTTAGTCCACACTCTACGTTACCAAAAGAAGTATCCCCCGCAGCTATACGTACAGATAGTCACCATATAGTTGATGAATTTTTCGAGATTATAGATCCAATTAGTCTTAGGGCACACAAAGAAACTATTGACAATTGTATGGAAGATTTAGAGGTCAGGAGAGCTATAGGTGCTGTTATTCATCCGAGTAAAGTATTATATAACAAGGGAAAATCTTACAAGGTTACTAAATACAAATTAGAACAGTCTAAAAATACTATGGACAAACGAATACATGAACAGCCCGATTTAATAGAAATAAATAATAAATTAAATAAACGTATAGAAGCTATAGCAAGTAATCCTTACGCCACTTTGTTAATAGAGGATCTGTTCTGCAAAGATACTAATGATGTATTGCGTACAGAGTTTATAGGTAGTCATAGAGATACTATGGTCAAGGTCATCAAAGATAAGGGCTCCGAATTACCCGAAGTTTATGATGACGATGATCTTATAGAAATCTACGCCTCTTCTATAGGGGTATCTGATTTTTTAAAGTTTTTTATGGAACAATTAGATAAATCGGAAGATTTACAAGATGCCCTAGTTACTCTCTTTTTGCAGTTAGAAAAAAGTGAAGAATCCGTACTGAGTGGTATTAGACCACTGGCTTCCTATATCAATGAGATAAAAAGCGATATTATTACAAACACACTATCCGCGGCCCCCGAAGATACTCCTGTCTATATGTACTGGCCACCTCTGGGTAAAGCCGTTTAATTTTTATTTTTTTTTAATTTCCTGACAGAAAAGGTATTATATTATGGAACTCGGACAACTTTTTGATAAAATTTTAACTGTAAATTTTGTACTTGTAGGATTAGCTATTGTTGCTTTAATGTATTATTTGAAAAAAATAATGATTAAAGCCTGCCCGGCCTTATATACTAGTAGTCCTTTCAAAATTATACTATCTGCCGTACCCTTAAGCTTAGGTATAGTTGCGGCAATACCTAAAGGTATGCTGGTAGGAGAGACATTTTCGCACCGCATAATTATAGGTATAGTGGTTGCTTATTTTTCAGAAAAAATAGTTTACGAAATGTTATTAAAAAGGCTTTCTGCTTTTAATATTGTTATACCCCCTGGCGTACTTCCTACCCCCGAAGAAGTAGAAATTGTGGATAAGAAAATAGAAGGAGAGGAAGATCTAAACACATTGTTAATAGCTGCTACCAAAGTTCCGGAAAAGACAGTGGAAGATGCGGATGTCGCAGAATCTAACAAAGTAGAATCTCCCACATTAGAAGAAAACGAAATAACTACAGGCGAGAACAAAGAGGAAGTAGCAGAAAAAGAAGAAGGACCAGAGCCTACTAAAAAACAATTGAAGGAAATAAGTAAACTATATATAGCGGCAGATAAAGAACTGCTTGATAAGAAACCCGAAGAGATGGATATAAATAAAGCACAACTTTCATCACTGGGGGAAAAAGATAAGAAAAAAGATAAGAAAAAAGATAAGAAAAAAGATAAGAAACACGCACACTGTACACAATGTCCAAAAAATAAAAATAAAAAAGACTAGATTAAAAATTTGACATTTTCTTAAGTCACCTATAAAATAAATTTAAAGGGGTTCAAATGGAAATAGTAGGTTTCGGCTCTAAAAGTCCTTCAATCATAACACATTACTTTGACAGATCTAACTTTTTTATTTACGTTGCTGATAAATTTGATTCTAACTTAGAATTATTTGTACTCGATACTACAGACTGTAGAATTAAAGTTGTATTCATATACGCTACTTCAACACGTTCTACGGATATAGATAACTATAATCAAATTATTTCTAGATTAAAGCAGATAGACACCCCCCATACATTATTAGTAGTAACTTTTGGTTATATTTCTACACTGCAGGATTTAAAAATACCTATATCGAGTATAATAGATATTAAAGAAATTAAGAAAAAGAAAATTAGTTACATGCAAAATTTTAAGGAAATACAGAAAAAAATAGATAATTATTTATTTTCTCTACATGATTTTTCATTGTACTAAAACTATGTTTATCTTACACGAACATCGAAAATTACTAACTCTTGCTTTAATGTCTCTCGTAAATAAGAATATAAAAAAGTGTAAGCTTCCTTATCTACTATATACAGATATTCCTAACTTACCTAAACAGCAAAATAGAAAGAATTTAAAAAATATATATAACTGGATAAAGGGAAGATCTGAAATTAAACATAATTTAAAAGAGCCTTTTTTGTTTTTCGATCCTTACACTGGATATAAATTTACAGAATTAACTATATCTAAATATTTTGATAATACTTTAACATCTATACTCCCCCCATTGTATATGATAGATGTACTAAAAGTATTACAATATTTTTGTGGATTACCTTTTTCTATTATTCACAATTTACCCGTTAACGCTTATTCTATTACCCATGGAGAATTAACAGTGAATTCTTTAAATATAAAAGGGGAGGGATTCCACTCAATTAAAAATTATTATGTGGGTTCTTATAAAGTTAAGAAAAAAATAATAAAAACTTATAAAGAAACAAAGACAGCTGTTTTTTTATTACCTAGGGTATTACAAAAAATTATGAATAACTGGCTGTTATTTAGAGGACAATTAGAAGGTCCTTTGCTGTGGAGAAGTTCCGAAGTATTTAGGGTACCTAATGCTAAGGAGATTTCGGGTTATTTAGATTATATTTATACTTTTATGCCGAAACCTCCCAGTTTATTTTCAGTAGAAGATATGGCTGTTATAGAAAAAGTAAGTGAAACACAAATTTATGCTAATATAGCAAAAGAAAAATATCCAGTAGTTATGTATAAAAACATAACCTATATCTGTACTACAGATATTTTAAATTTATTGTGAGGCAATAATTATGGAATTTAAAAAATCAATTACTTATCATCTTGTAGGAAGATTTCCCTCAGGAGAATCTATTTCATTTAAAGTAGAAAATCCTACTCTACAACCAGAGTTAGCACTTGCTCCTTGGCAAGGACTCGTTTCTCAATTTAGGGCTAAACACCCGGAAGCTATTATTATTTCTTGCGAGAAATTATTAAATTTACCGGAAGATAAACAACAAATTTTACAAGTATGGTATAATCCACACGTTCTAATTATATCCCCGGAGTCTATTCTTCCTTACATTCCTCAAAATTTAAAAGTACTAGATGTATTATGTTCTAGGGATTTTAGTTTCTTTTCTGTAAATTTGGGATTCTCGTTACAAAAAGAAGATAATACAAAGGACAGGGAGTATCTTGAAGCGTAGATTTTTCACACCCCGTATTAACCAAGCAGATACTATAGTAGTTTATGATCTGTCCAATTTAGCGTATCGGAGCTGGCACGGTTATCCCTATATGGAATATAAGGGTAACCCCGTTCATCATCTATTTGGAACTTTGCGTTCTCTTGTTTCATTTTTTAATTTAAATGATCCTCTATTAGATGGAAATATAGCTTTAGTTTTTGCAGTTGACGGGGATCCACTGTGGAGATCTGCTTTATATCCTGAATATAAAAAAAATAGAGAACATAGAATTAATCCAGTACCGGCGGTAGTAAAACTATTTGCAAACATACCTAATAGTTACAGGGTAGTATCTCCCCTAGACGAAGCTGACGATGTTATTGCCTGGCTATGCCATAAATTTAAAGATAAAGATATTGTTGTTGTCAGTTCTGATAAAGATCTATGGCAACTTACGGAATCTCCTAATGTTCATTTTTATGATAATCGTTTAAAACAATATATAGGGGAAAGTACTATACAAAAAGATTTTGGATTTTCTTCTCCTGGAAATATAGGGATGTTTAAAGCTTTGTTTGGGGATAAGGGTGATAACATTAAACCCGTTGCTCCTAATATACGCAGATCCGTTTTTGTAAAAGCTTTAAATGATTATGATACAACTACCCATAGTATAGAATCCTTTTTTAAATATTTAAAAATTAACGGTTTAAAAAAAGGAGAATCCAGAATACTAGATAAATTAGAAGAAGTAAAAACAAACTATACCATTGTTCGATTATCCCCTACGCATAAATTACACTCCCCGCTAAAAATAAGTCATAATACTTCTAATACACTTAAGCCTATGTTGGATATATTACATTCTTATAGAATAGTAAAATTGGATCGAAAACTAGAACTATTTCTGAATTAACCGTTATTTATCTAATTAACCTTAGTACCTAAAAACCCAAGGACTTTAACCTTGGGATATTAATAACATAAAGGATAATAGGTTTTATTATGCATAAAGTACACGCAGATAATATACTACCCTCCTGGTTTGACGAAATAGAAAACTCTGTAATTTTATTATCGGATAACCATATAAAAAATTTAGATATTTTTACATCCTACGGTAAAGATATATTTTTATTACCAGAACAAGTAAAATTTTTACATAGATGTTCTGTTATTTTACAAGATGACCTGCAAGTTACTTTTAGGTTTTTCACAGAATATACTTGCCCTAACTGTTCTAATCCCGATTATAATTATAGCAATACCCCAGAAGTTAAATTAGATATCACTAAGGGATTTAAAGATATGGGAGCACAAAAACAAAGTTACTTTAATCTAGTAACTAGGAATGCTTTAAGTAAACAAGGAATTTATAAATTCGCGTACAGCGGTTCTAAATATAAACAAGCAGTATCTACTTCTTTTGAAGGAGCACTATCGGGATCTGAAAATACTTTAGTTTCCTTAGAAATTGTACTAAGTATAAAGTTCTTTTTAGATAATTTACTAAGTAAATCCGTTATACAAAAATACAAAAACTCAAAAAATTATAAAATATTATATAATACAGTTAATAATAAATTAATAAGTATGACAGATAGAGCAAACACAGAATATAGAGAACCTGCTGTATTTAAAGAAGATGTAACAGAATTTTTTGCTACAATTAAAGACTGGATATTAACAGAAGATTACGAAATGAACGAAGCATATAAAGAATATTAAAAAAACCTTTATAAAATTTTGACAATATTTATAAATATACTATTATATATAGGTGTAGTGAAATTATTTTTATTACTTGATTTTATAGGTTATATATTATGGAAAAAGAATTAAACCAAAAACAATTACTAGATTGCTTAGACATCAAACGCACACTGTTTATAGAGATATTAGAAAAATACCCAGACTTGCCTTTTATACAAAGAGGAAAACGTAAATATTATAGTCTAACGGTAGTTGTTTCTTTTTTACAAACATATGCAAAAGAAGTTTTAACAATTTCTCCCGATTTTAAAATAGAACAAGTACCCTTGCCTGTAAAAAAAGAAAGACTGTGTAAGATTGAGGGATGTTATAATATTCATATGGCTAAAGGATATTGTCGTAAACATTATAATAGATATATCAAATACGGTAATGCTTTAGCGCCCCCTAAACGTAGAAGATCTACTGACCCTATTAAAATGTGTAAAGTAAACGGCTGCTCTAATCCCTCTGTGTGTAGAGATATGTGCCAAAAACATTATGTCCGGTGGAAAAAAGATAATCTAATAACACCTTGTCGTATTCCAGGATGCGATAAACCTGTATATGCTTTATATCTATGCTCTAGTCACTATAATCATTATAGAAGACATGGGCATCCTATAGAGGCTAAATACCAAGCTTGCTTAGTAGAGGATTGTGAACGTAAGGGTAAATACGAAGGCTACTGCAAAGAGCATTTTACGAATTTCCAAGTATCTGGAGATCCTTTACTTAGAAGAAAACCAGGACCTACGGCAATTAATACCTCTGGCTATAAAGGTGTAAGTTGGTCTAAAAAATCTGGTAAATGGCGTGCAGAGTTAAAAGTGAACGGAGAATTAAAGTACTTGGGTTTGTATACGGATAAACAAGATGCAGCAAAGGCATATAACGAAGCTATAGATGAATATAAAGATGGTATAGGTTTTAAAAATCCCATAGACTAGCCTCTATAAGAGAAAAACCGTCAAACAGACGGTTTTCCCCTAGAAACAAGTTAGTCGCGAAAATTGCGAAAACCCACAATTTAATTATAGTAAGATATTATACTTAATGCAAGGATTTAACAATGTTTAAATTATCAGGGGCTTTGTTCTGATACATGAAGTAAATCTTTATATATATTTATTTTTCTAGCGATAATATCACTTTCTTGCTTTGTTAGATTTATATTTTTAAATTTATCAACAGCTTCTTCCATTATAACAAACGATCTCTCTAAAGAACTTTTTATTTTTCGAAATTCTTGAATACTTTCTTTGTTTCGTTTTTTTATTTCTGTCGAAAGGGGATTTTGTTTAATAAATACTTTAAAAAACAATTCTAATATTGTTATAAGTGTTCCTATCTTATTAATAAGTATAGGATTATATTCTATAGTGTCTCCATCTTCTTCTACTACTGTCTCAACCTCTTCCACCTTATCTATTTCTAGGGATTCGTCTTTATCTTCTGGGGTTGCAGAATCTAAGGCAAGTACCGTATGAGAATCTGTACTAGCTATAACTTTGTTTATTAACAACATAGCTAATTGATTATTAGACTCTAATTCTTTTAAACTGTACTGCAGTAATTTTCGTTGATATATATTCATCGTAACTATACTGCCTTTCCTGTACTGTTTTCTATTTTAATTATAGTCGCATAGAGATTTTTAGTTTTTACTAGTTGTTTTATTTTAATAGGAAGCATCCAATTAATATCTTCTTGGGGCGTAGGTGTAAGTATTAATTTTCCATTTACATGTTCTTCTGTGTACATTCCTGGAAAAAGGGGAACAATACTTTCAACTTTTTTTATAGGATTTAATAAAAAACATCCTTTTGCTTCCCCCGGTTCTATTTCGTCTATAATATCTACTATCCACAATTCTCCAGGAACAGGCCAAGTATCTTCAGTGTTTAAAACCAACCATTTTGTATCTATAATTCCAATTTTCAAAAGAGTACGTGTAATAATTTTATTATTACTATTTTTTTGCTGATTTTCATAAAATTTAACAAGAGTTCTAATAGGATACATAATTTTTAAAATCCCGTAGTTTATATTAATACAAAGGAACTTATAATCTAAATATAATATAATTTTCAAGAATACCTGTAATTTTGGCATATAAAATTAATTAATAAAATATAGTGATATATTTCCCTTATTTTTAATATAATTATTTTACTATAGTCCGTAGTGCCTTAAATGTAAATACCGAAACTCCTGCATTAGTTGCACGTAATTCCACAATATTTAAATTTATTATAACGGCTAAAGACACGGCAGCTGTACTGCCTACGTCAGGAGTATGGGTTTCGTTAAACACTATAGTATTAGTAGTGCTATCCCACGTAGATCTAATAATACCTTTACGTAAATTAGAACCATCGGTTATAACATATTCCCAGGATGCGTTATCGAATGATAAATCGGAGAAGGAATCAGCTACAAATACACCACCACTAATTCCAGTGTACTCCACATACACAGTATTTTTAACACTAGCAGTTCCCGCTGTAGCAGAAGTAGTTTCTACAAATTTATTACAATCCGTAGGATATGCCCATTGTTGTAAAGCATAATAGTAATGAATAAGATCTAAATCAGTAACACTATTATTAATAATAGTAGCGTCAACATGTACTGTTACCACTCCGCCCAAGTTATCTTCAAATAAAGAATTATCTAAAATCCGAAGGTTATATCCTAAAGTAGATGTACCGCTGGTGACATAAATTTTTTGTATATTGTCACTAGGTACAGATATTTTATTAACTGCTATTTTTGCATAATTTACTTTAAATGTATTAGTTGTTCCTGATGGTAGTGCGGGAATAGTAAAGCGCCAATCGAAAAGAGCCGGTACGTCTTTAAGATTAAATTGTGTAGTATGAAAAAAATTCTGAGTTATTCCCGCAGGTACAGTATATATTTCATACAAAGGATTCAAACTTTCAGATCCCGTAGTAGTACCACTAGGCCAACCTAAAACAGAATATAGTAATGTACTGTTACCACTAACATATAAAGAAGAATCATAACCTATTCCACTACTGGTTACTTTTAAATACTTATTAATCCCCACTACAGATAAAGCGGGAGTTATTCCACTTACCTGAGAAGTTAATTCTGCCATAAAATCTGCAACAGATGCTGATGCCCCGGGGGGAGTTCCTCCATACGATGCTGTATTTACAGTAAATGTTTGAGGCAAGGCATTAACTTTTATAGCTACGTTAGTAGAATTATACGCTTGTATATCATAAGGTTCATTTTGTGTAGATATAAATTCAGCAGGATTATTAATAAAATAAGTATCGGGGGGTTTAGGTGTAAAAGAACTATCCGTAGATATAAATAATCCATTTCCTCCCGCTCTACTATTTTCCATATAATAATTATTAGTAGTAATTGGAAATTTTATTTCTCGCCAACCACAATTAGCAGATCCTACATCTATTCCCCTGGGACTTTCCCACAATTCAGAATCTACAGGATCTACTCCCGATCCCCCATATAATAACCAACCGATTACAACCGAATCAGGATATGTAGTAAATAACCCTGCAACTATTTGTGTTATTGCCCTGGTTCCTCCAATCATATTATTATCAATATGTTTTATTATAAGTGTATAATCACGAGCAATAGTATCTGCTAAAGTAAGAACAAGAGCTTCCGTTTCTTCTATAATATAACCTGTAGTTGTAACAACCGAAAAGGGGGCAACTGTAAAACTAGGAAGAGGAGAAGAGGATCCACCAGAAGATAATATCCCCCCTGACAGTACTGCAGGAGGCGATGTAATGTTTTTTATAATACCTTGTAATATTTCAAAACTATTACCTACTGCACCAAAATTGATATATCTTTTTTGTGTCATTTACTCACCTATATATTTTTTTGAGCATGGAGGCTATATCCTACAAAATCTCCAAAGATTTTTATTTGATATTTTATTACTTTTGTTCCAGAAGGAGGTGTAAATATCATATCTGTTAAATTAAAAGTACGTCTGTTTATATAGCCTGCATTTGTAATAGGAGATGCGGCTACCCATGATGACCAATCAAGCGGGGCTACATCAGAAGCATGTCTCCATAATATTGCAGGATTATTGGAAGAAGCACTATTATATTGCCGAAAACTTTGAACCTCGTTAGTGTATATTACTAGTCGAGCTGTATCAAAAGAAGTTCCAGATGTTATTGCGTAATCTAGAGGAATAGCCCTGGAAGTATAAATATTTTCGGGATAAGAATAATTATTAGGTATAGTATTACCTATATATCCTACGTTTATATTACTTTTATTGTAATCTAAATAATAAGGATCATTTAAGGAATCAAATAATAAAGTTACATTTTGATCGGTACTCGTATGCTGAAGGTTTAATCCCATAGCACTGCTTAATACTCCATCCCCGTGTGGGGTAGTTCCTAATGAATCTCCTATTTTTCTTCTATCGTAAAGTCCAACAATAGCTTGCCCGTTCCACAAGATATCAGAACAGTATAATAAATTACGTATAAGTGGAGATTCTTGTGGATTAAACGCAGCAGTTATTTCAATATAAGTTCCTGTAACTCCTGCACTTCCCGAAGTAATTTGCCACGATGTTAATTCTGAAAAAACAGTAGCTGTTTTTACAAAGTTTCCATAATTAGTAGTTCCGGAAACCCGATAATTATATACATCATTAGTAGTATATTCTAAACTAGTGGCAGATACGTGAGTATACACGGGAGAATCTATTTCACTAACAGGCCACGCAGGAGGAGTGCCTGTAGATGGAATAGGACTCCATGTACCTCCAGACCCCGTAGGTCTAAATGTATTGGAAGTTCCCGCAGATACATACTCTGCTTTTATTATTTCCGATACTAAAGTACCATCCTGGTCTTTACCATTAAGTGTAATTTCAAAATAGAGAGGATCTTGATTAGTATATAATCCTATTTTTAAGCGACAAGGTGTATACAATTCATTGGAATTAGTTTGAAGAGTAGTACTGACATCTGTAAGTTTAGTATTACAAACTATAGATTGTGGAGAAATTATAAGTTCTCCCTCTTTGTCATAATACATTTTAAATTTTTGGGGAAAAAGAACATGGGAGGAAAAATCATAAGTATTTGTGTTAACTGCTGTTATTCCTTTTCCTTCTGCTATCATTATTTCATAATCACGTAATGCATTTACGGTTAAAGTAGTTCCTCCATTTTTTGCAGAATCTACAGTAGGAGATCCTCCCATTACTGAAGTATACCATATTCTAACAGGTACTATTACCCACTCTTCTCCCTCCCCCAATATTATTATATTTGTTCCTGGTAAATGTAATACAGCCACATCATCATTGTCATCATCGGATAATGTATCTATAATGGGACCAACCGCCCCTAGAATTTTATGGGGAAATTTAGTTAGTTCTATATAAAGAGCTCCAATTACTCCAGTAATCTCTCCCGAAGTATCTGTTAAAACAGAGTTAGCAGATATATCTTCGTAGCATAGAGTTCCAGGACAATTAATTATATCGATTGCTTTTGCATATACCATGTTCTCTAATGGTAATAATTGAGAGTAAAGAGTATTAAGACCCTCGCTTAAATCACTAAGACCTATTGAATGAGGTGTATTGACCGATCCTGTGCCTACTTCGTTCCTATGCCTAATATCTATAGGAGAGAACCAGGGACGCATATTTGATATAGTATTGGCCGTATGATCAATTTCTTTAAAAATATAAGCAGGTGTTCCTGTTGTATAACCTACGTCTGTATAAACAAAGGTTATATATGCCAAAGGTAATATATTATCTATTCTAGCTTGGGTGTAAATAGAGGTATTTGTCCAATCCGTCCAAGTAGCAAACTGTATAGGATTTATTGTCTTAATACGTTTCGCCCCACTATACCCATAAAGAGTAGACGTGGAATACCTTATATCATCTTCGAGAGCATATTCTGCAAATATTACAAAATTTGTATTCCCCTGGGTTGCTGTTACCCCATTAAGTAAATTTAATTCTACTGTCTCGGTAGTAGATATCAAATTTCCTTGGGATGTTATAGCGTTTCCAATATTTACAAAAACAACTCCTTTATTATTTGTTGTTAAATCCTGAGGTAATTTCCAATCAACTTGAAAATATTGAGTAGGTACAGCGTTAGCTATAGTATCCACGGGATCTGTGGTTGCCATGATACCATAATTCCCCCCGTCTTCTAAATATTTCCCAAAAACAGCCTGCATTCTATTAACAACTTGTATATAGTTTTCATCAGTTAGTGCTTTAAAGTCATCTATAGACACAGGAGCTTTAAAATTCAACCCAGGAAATTTGTTATTAGTAGTAGTCATAATGTTTCACACCTATATAAATATGGTACCATTATCGTAATTTGTTTTATCAAATGCAAATTGTATATCTGCGATAACAGGAAATAAAGGTTTAAATAATATATCCGATCCTAACCAGTGTTCTTGGTTATTAACTTTCGCTAAAATAGAAAAATCTAATTTATATGCTTTTTTATTAACTTTCCAATCAGTAATAGTAAAATAACTGCCAACTTCCCCTTTTGCTCCTATAAGAATACCTGAAACTTCCATATCATAATAGGGAATAATTGTTATAGTCTTGTTAGCATTTGCAGTTATAGCCTCTACTTTATGTTTTCCATTTTTCCATTGAATAAAAAAACTACTGTTAACGGGAGAAAATAAATCTGCTTCCCATTCAATACCTGTCGGGGGTATAATTCCTGTAACGAAAGGTAAGAACATTTGAAATTCTCCATCTTCGTTATACTTACCTACAAATGCCCCTGTAGTTGTATAGGACACAGTTCCTTTTATAATATCCCCAAGCATAAAGGAAGATGCGGGTATATCTGCATATAATACAGGAGTATTCTGCACTAGAGCTCCTGATAACAATATATTGTTATTTGTATCATATAAATTATATTGGTACTTAACATCTACAGTAACATCTACCATTTCTGCCTTCATATAATCTAAAAAGAAGGGACCGAGTTCTCTATTTGTAATATAGTGTAAAGGCATAGGAAGTGTTTTAGATATGTAAAAAGGATGACTTTGAATATAGATAAAATCCCCGTAGGTTAAATGTAATAAAAGGGCAGTGTCTAAAGTAAGTTCGTAATAGTAAATATCCCCAGAAGTAAATACACTGTTTATATTTGTAATTTCATAAGTAATATATGTAGAATAATCCGCAGAATTTATAACTATTAAATTAGCACCTTTTAAAATAGGTATATCGGAAGCAATATCAATAATATTAGGGATGCCTGAGTTGTAATCAGATTGTACAACACACTGTTTTCCTAAAATACGTATAGGTTCTCCAGCTACATGACTATATTTACCTGCAGTAGTTGTTAATATATTTGTATCTTCATTAATATCAGTAACTAATACAATATCTGCAGAGTCTCCAATAGTAATTAAATGATTCGCTTCCATATAAGGTAAAAGCGTGTCTACTTCAAATCTTGTAAAATTAGAGGTTAAAGCATCTGTTAGATAAAATAAATTATTAGAATAGATATATTGTTGAGGGGGATCTCCCCACAAAGAGCCATAATATAAATCCCCAGTATATGTAGGATCTGTATGATACAAGGCACCCTTGGGGATAATTAAATTATTTGTAGTATATGGCGCTATAAGATCTACAATTTCAGATAGCACAGATACAGGATTTTTCATGAGTTATTATACCTAAAAATAAAATTATTTAGTATATGTATCGCCATGGAATTAGCAATCGCTCGGAGCATATTATGGATATCCCAGCCGTGGTATAGAGTATAGATAACCAAATACACCCAAATTCCTATACAAAAATAACACGTAAATAGTTCCACGAAAAATTTAATACGAGGAACGCTTAATTGTACTTGGTCATCTTCTAAATCTAAAGATAAATTATTATACAATAAAAATTCTCTAATCCCTTTAAAGATGTAAGAATCTACTATAACATAACAAACACCATAAGATAATAAAAACAAATAAATATAATGATCCATATTGTTATACCCCTTTCGTAGTTATTATTATATTATATTTAAGCAATTTACAATTATTAATTTTTACTATCTTTATCCGCCTGTACAGAAAGAGCTCTGTATTTTATTCCCATGGTTTTTATGTTAGAGGTAACTTTGCGCATAACTTTACGGGCTTTAACACTACCTCTATCATTAGTTGTAGAAAGTGCAGCATTCTCTAAAAAAATTGACATAATAGCAGTAAGTTCTTCGGTTAATTTTTTTAATTCGTCCATGGTACTATACCTCGTTAGGTAAAAGGGAATAAAATACCTTCATTATACTAATTATAGTGAAGATTAAATTTGTTTCATATAAAACAATAAAAGGTATATAATACACTTGTTGTTTTTTTTTCAACTATTTCCCCTATAATAGTATTTTAAGGGGTTATAGTTAATACAACATCCCTTAAATTATTCTAGGGTTCAGGTATTAATTTATTAATATAGTTACATTATTTAACATTAATCTATCCTGTAGAAGAAACATAACTCTTAAATTTTATAATACCGTATAAACATATCTTTATGCACAATAACCAAGATTATTCATTAACCTCTTTTTTTATTGATCAATTAGAATCAAAACAAATTTCTTTTTTAATGAAAGAGAACGATATAGCTGTAAAGTGTCCCTTCCATGAACACCGCGGGCGCAAATATCATTTAAACATAGCTAAAACAGGAAAGAAGGTTCATTGCTGGTCTTGTGGTTGGGGAAAAGGCGGGAAAACTTGGAATGATTACGCTGAACATATGGGATTAGAATTATTGTCCGTAGAACAAATTGATAAAAGTAAATTTGACTCCCTGGGTTACGAACTGTATTCCGATTTACACAGCGAAGAAATGCAGGAACCATACACACAACCACTAGAATTAGACTGGCTCCGTTACGGAAATGGCCCCGATTTACCTAAAGATTTTTTACTTAAATTCCACGCAGCTCAATACTATGACGACAAGGCAGAAACTTATAGAATATATTTACCCGTATATACAGATTCTGAACTCTTGGGCTGGTTTGTTATGTGGAGAGATAAAGAAAAACCCTTTCGTAAATCTATAAATGCAAAAGGACCCTGGGTTAGAAATACACTGTACCCTATAGATTTTATCTCTCCCCGAACCCATACTGCTTTTTTAGTAGAGGGACAATACGATGCACTACGGTTAATTTTCGGAAATGTTCCAGCTTTATCTTTCCTAGGTGTTGAAAATTGGAATAGACAAAAAGTACAACTACTACGAGATTATGATTTTAATAAAATATATATATTGTTAGATGCGGATAAAGAAGGGTATCTGCATACTCCTACTATGTATAATTCTTTGGTAGATTATTTTTCAGTTACCGTTATAGAATTACCTGAAAACAGAGATCCTGGTAGTTTATTGAAGACAGAGTTAAACTTTGTAAAAAAATTAGCAATTCAGTATAAAAAGGAACACTTTATTAAAATTAAGAATTTAGAAAAAAAGGTTTTCACTGTAGAATAAATCAACTATGTTATCTCTTAGTGTAACTATAGGGAGATTTTCATGTCGGTACAAGATAAAATAAACAAACAAAAAACAAGAAACCAATATGATTTCGGTGGGGCAATAAATCAGGGATATGATGTTATTATTAAAAGCTATAATCCCATCAAAGATAGTATATCTGTCGATGCCCTTACAGGAATTACAGAAGTAAATTGTTATCATCCTGCAGTATATGCTTCATCCTGGATTAGATGTACTCCTGAATCAGGAGTAGTAACACTAATAAAAGAAGGAACTTCTAGTAAATCTGTTATAAGAGGAACGATATCTCCTAGCCCGGATAAGCGCATAGATGCATATTATAAGGATCAAGATCTATTTCATCCTTTACGTGGAGGGGAAGTAGAAATCCAAAGTGCGGGATATGCTAGATCTTTTTATGGAAAAGAACCTGTATTAGAGCAAAGGGGAGGTATTGTTAGATCTTGGCACGATCAACTTAGGTTACAACATGGAGTTAAAGCACCTCTTCATATCAAAGAAGGGTTCGAAAAAGAGGCAGGGAAACTATCAGATGAAACCCGCTTCGGTGTAGTTCATAGATACATGAATGGTAATTTAGTGTTCGAACAGCCCATTAAACTTTTAGACCTGGAAACTTTTGCAAAAGAATATTTACGAGAGTTGACAAACAGCAATCAGAAATTAGAAAGTTTGCGGATTGGTGATGTTATAGATGACTCAGGGAATATTGAAATGTCGTCTAAAGGTAAGGCTCTCAGGTATAAGCATATACTTTTCACTGCAACTGATGCAGAAATTTCTATGAAAATTGACGAAGACGGCAACATTAATATAATTTTGCCCGATACGGCAAAAGAATTTAATTTTTTTAACAACGGAGAGAAGTTAATATTTTCTACGAAAAAAGATTTTAATATGGAAAGCAGAGAAGAACATATTAATATTAAATCTAAGAAAAATACTACTATACAATGTAAAGAATTAAAAATAGGTAATGCTGATGATGTAGTAGTATTAGGGAACCAACTAAAAGCTTTACTAATACAATTAATTAATCTAATATTAGGCCACACCCACATAGGAAACTTAGGAACTCCTACAGCTATTACTCCTGCAAATATACCACAATTTAATAATCTACTAACTAATTTTTTAAATAACGATGCTATATTAAGCGATTTTATAAAAATCAGTAAAGTATCACCAGTTTCCTAGATAGAGAGTTTTATATGAAAGTTTTAGGCATAGATCCTGGTAAAAAACCTACCTCTTTTGGTTATACATTACACGAAGCCCCAGACGAAGTTGTACCGTATAATATAGATGATATTACTTTTTTAGAAGGAGCCTATTTTGAAACTACAATTCAATTAATGACAACTCCTAATATTATTGCATTTAGAATAGAGTTTCAATGCCTTTTAGAATATTTAGAACTTACATCTAATGATATATTAGTTTCTGAGTTATATTTTACTAGAGATAAAAAAGTAAAAGGTAATCCATCTGCTTATGTTAATATGATGCTGGGGGTAATGGCCGCTGTTTGTTTTGAAATGCAAATACCCTTCGAGTATTATTATGCTAGTGTTTGGAAACCTCGTTTTTCTAAACAACATGGTTTACCCGCAGATGAATTTTTCCCTAATTATAACGGTCTTACTAAACATTTAGCTGACTCTAGCGGGCAAGCACATTATTATTTAATGCGCCGACACGATCTTAAAAATAAAGAAGAACTCCGGATACAAAAAGAAAAAAGAAAAGAAGCTCGATTAATAAAAGCAGAAGAACGTAGGGTACAAAAGGAACAAAGAAAAGAAGCCCGATTAATAAAAGCAGAAGAACGTAGGGTACAAGAGGAACGAAGAAAAAAAGAACGCCAGCAACGAATAGAAGAAAAGGTATTAAAAATACAAGTGCATAAAAATAAGAAAAAAATATAATTATAATATCCCCTTACGTGTTTTGCCTTTGTTAAATTTTTTTAAAAATAAATAAATGTGGGAATCTTTCTTGACAACTATCTAATATAGTCCTACATTAAAGATAGAAACATTTAGTCGGGAGAAGATAAATATGACAACCTCTTACAATTTAGTAAATATAGATTCTTATAGGGAACTTACATTTGAGGTACTTGAAAAAAGAGAAATAAATTTAGAAGCTACGGGTGGATATAAAATGCTATACAAGTACGCTTCTGATTTATGTTACCACAAATGTAAATTTTTAATTAAAGCAGATCCATCTATAGATGAAGAAGATATTATAATGGAAATGCTGAAAACGGGAATTGTCGCGTTTTATAAAGCATATCGTGATAAATTATATGGTTATAAGAAATCTATTAACTATTCTAAAAGAAGTCTTATAAACTCATGTAACCAAATTATAAACACACGAACTACTCAAAAAAAGACTAGGTATATTATAGGAGATGATTCTTACAGGCATAGTACTATATCTATGGATAAATTATTATCTGGAGACGGAGACAGTACCCAATCCCTGCATAATTTATTACCTACACACTTAGATACTGAAACAGAAGCAACCCAGAATCAAATTTTTAAATTATTACAAAACAACTTAACAGATAAAGAAAAAGAATTTCTTGCTGCATTTATCGAAGGTCCGGATTTTCATAAAAGCAAACAAAATATAACTAACTACCGCAAATATTTTAATTCTATAGCCAAAAGTTTTAAACTTAATCCAGCCCACCTTAGACGTAAAATGGCAGCTTTAGTATTTAACTCTGAAGATAGAGCATTACAAAGTTTAAATTAATATTTAATCATAAAATGGTAAATAAAGGAAATACCCCATGCCTCTACAAATCATGTGCGATATAGTTGGTAACAATTGTCCTCTGCTGCTTCCGACAGAATTCATCGAAAAAATAACAAAACCACCTAAGCTTTTTGAATTTTTTAGATATAAGCAATATACTTTTAAAATAGTTCAAATAACACATGATTACGATAATCAACATACAATGATCTTTGCCGAAGAAGTTCGTAAGTTGCGTGCTCCAAAGCTCCCCAAGGTCAAAAGCATATAAGCAAACATTAAAGATATATTCTAATGTGTTGGTTATGATTCTAACTTCTTAAAAAAATATTAAAATTTTTTTATAAAATTGCATTATGTACTAAGCACCAGGAGATTATTATGACCAATAAATTTTTTAATAATAAATACTTTGTTATCCTTATCCATAAAGATATAGATGGAGATTGTATAGGGAGTTCTATAGCCACGAAAGCAATGATAGAATCATCAGGAGGACAGGCGGATATTGTAAGTTCTGAACCAGTTCCCGAAAACTATAAATGGCTAGGTACAGAATTTATAAATAAATTCCCAGAAACATATGATTCTGTTATAGTGTTAGATACTCCAGTTATTGATCGTATTAACATGCCTCTTCCTAAAGAAAAACAAATATTAGTAATAGACCATCACCCAACAGACGTATTGTATGGAGATTTTAACATAATAGATACCGATTCTCCATCTACGGGTGCTATTTTAGAAACTCTTCGTTTAAACATGAACTTACCTATTACTACAAAATATGCAAATGCAATCTTAGTTTCTATTATTTCGGATACTAGGGGATATGCAACCGTAAATACAGATAAAATAAGTTTTGATCTTACAAGTGCTATGATTGATGCGGGAGCAGATTTTAGAAAAGCTTATGATATGGAATTTAATAGTAGAACTCCGGCTTTTTTACATTTTGTAGGCTGGGCACTTTCTAACATTGAATATTCCGAAGATAATAAAATAGCAGGATTTACTGTCCCTTCTTCTATAACGGATAACATAAAAAAAGAAAATATACAACCGGGTGAAATTATGGTCTACACTATGATGGTCCCTACTGTGGAATTTGGTTATGCCCTTTACGAAAAACCAGACAGTATGGTTTCAGGATCTTTGCGCTCTAGAACTCTTTCAGTAAACAAAATAGCAGAAACTCTGGGTGGGGGAGGTCACGACAAAGCTGCTGGGTTTAGGCGGAAGGGTACCTTACAGGAAGTAAAAGATAAAATGTTAATAGAGTTAATTAAAAACTTGTGAACTATACCCATCCCTAAAATTTAATTTCACAGATAGGGAATAGCGGCAATATAAAAATAGAATCGTTAAATTATTATATTGACGGAGTTTCCTCGTCTTCTGCCGAAGTTTCCTTATCTTCTGCCGAAGTTTCTTCTTTAGACGGAAGAAAAGATGTCAGGTAATTACTTATAATTACTATCATTTTTTTATTTTGCATATGAAATGATCTTTTTCCTTTAAGCTCTGCTCTTATGTTGTCATATAACTTCTGTACTCCGCCCAGGGTGTTCTGTATTTCTTGGGGAGATCGTGCGGAAGGATCCTTGTGTATAAAATAAAAAGATTTAAGTATGTTAATATATAAATCACAATCTTCTACACTTGTATTCATTTCCCCTGTAAGATTATCAAAATATTGTATAGCAGTTATAAATTCTTCGGATGTCGGTTTTAATTGTATGCTCATGTGTTATAGTCCTTTCTAATACGGTTAGTTAAAAAATAATGTTTGTACAATAGTAGCAGTTATAGTTTCGGGGGATTGTGTAGCATCTAATATAGGCCAATTCAATATATTAGCTATTTTTAGATATTTTTCTCTATTCTTGAAAACTAAAGATTCATAGTGTTCGGGTACAGCATTTGTCGCATCTATAAATTTATTTACATTACAAGGATTTTTTTGTATACGTTGTAAATATTCATTTTTGGGCAAATCTAATAAAAAGTAATATGCAGGGGGGCAAAAAGTATAAAACATTTTAGCCATTAGTTGTAAATCCCCAGAACCTTGGTGAATTAGAGTTGAGGGCCACCACCTATCTAGTACTACGGGGTAGGGGTTATTTATTATTTTATCCCAGTGATTACTCATATCTGTAAAAAATTCTTCCATTGTTGTAGGCTTAGCATTAGAATTAGATGGGAAATGAAAAGAAACTAAGTTAGGAATGTGGAGATGTAGTTGTTTTACTATTGTTGATTTACCTACAGCAGTCATACCTTCTAATATAATAATCGGTTGAGACATATAATACCTTTATTTTAACCTTTGTATTTTTTCATAAAAGTTATAAATGAGTGGTTGTTATAATATAAGTCTTTGCTGGAATTAGCAATGAGTTATTTACTTTTATTGTCTTTTAATGTAAATTTCTTTTTTAAAAATAATAAATATTTTTATTATTATTTATAGATATGTATTTAAACCATAGGATAACAGATGAATATAATCCAAGAACTATCTAGATTTAACGGCATTACTTTTTTTGATCATAATCATACTTATAACTTCGAGGATGGTAGTCCCAGTCGTATTAGTACTACTGCTTTAATTGGCAAGTTTGAACCTTTCTTCGATACTGCGAATATATCAGCCCGCGTAGCTTCTAGAGATAATAGAACCGTAACTTCTGTTTTAGCAGAATGGGAAGAAAAAAAAGTAGCAGGGTGTACCAAAGGTACTAACTTCCATGCTTATGCAGAAAATAGAATAAACTCTAGAGTATTTCCTTCCGTAGTACCTCCTACTTTACAAAAACAATTTTTAGCCTTTATGAAGCACACTAAAAATGTTTTAATTCCGGTAAAGAGCGAATGGGTAATCGGAGATAAAACTTTAGGCATAACTGGAATGATAGATCAACTGTTTTTTAATCTAAAAACCAAAAAATTTCATATTTTTGATTGGAAAACTAATAATAAAATGGATATGGAGTCACTATATGACCAGTTTATGACACCTCCTGTAGATCACCTTGACTCCTGTAACTTTAACACCTATAGTCTACAACTTGCAGTTTATAGGTACATATTAGAAACTAATACTAAATTACCTATGGGTAAATCTGCACTAGTTTGGTTTCATGAAGACAATGATAATTATGAAATTATACCTACTAAGAATTATAAGCATGAAGTTTCATTAATATTAGAATTTTGGAAAAATAATTTAATCTCAAAAAAGAAATAAGTATTATTTAATATAATTACTTGTTACAAAACCTGTCTGCATGTTTATTTGATATTTAAGTAGAATTTTATTGTTTTTAATTTTTTTGTTTTGCAGACATTATACAAGGAGTATAGAATGTTACATATTTTTTATTTTTTAGCGCTGGTTGCTGCCCCCGCTACAACAGTTACCTCTACAACTTTTTCAATAGAAAAAGGTATTACAAGATTAATCCCTTTATGCAAAAATAATCAAAACTCTAATTATGGATCCTGTGTTACTGCAAAAAAAGTTACCATGATAGCAAATATTATTAGAACTAAATCTGCAAAGTATGGATTAAAGAAATCTGATTATCCTGTTATTGTTGCAATGATGATGAGTGAATCTTCATTTACTCATATCAAAGGAAAATGCGGAGAAGTTGGGATGCTTCAAGTAATCCCTGCAGAAAAACATATTCAGAAGATTGTTGGTAAATATATCAAATGTCGCCCGGGTGAAAAGTACTGCACCAAATTAGGTAGGCCCGATATTTATGGAAAAAGAGGAATATTTTTAAGATATAAAACTTATAGATTCTTATGGGCTCATCCCAAATATGCAATCGAGGCGGGATTTGGAGAAATGGTTTTTTGGAAAACTAGATGGAATAAATATTTTAAGAAAAAATTCTGGACTTATTTTCCCGCAAAACATTATAAACAAAGATTCAAAAAAAAATATGTAGAACAAGAGCCGCGACTTCGTAGATGGTGGAATAATACCAAAAATAGAGGCAAGGGTCTTTTGTGGGTATCCTCGTACAATTGGGGAGGAAATATGGGTAAATATATTAGAGCCAGAAGCTATCCTATGAAAGTACTCAAGCATTATAATATTGCACTAGGTAGAAAAACAAGACAAGTATACTCTCCTTATAAACCAATGATTATTGCAAAAAAAGTAAAGAGTAGTATTAATCCTATAGTAAAGACTACTTCCCTCCCAGCAGTTCAAACAAACTCCCTGGCCATAAAAGGATCTGCGCATTAAATTCTATGAAAATTACCGAAATACCCACCCAAACTCCGTTAGAACATGTAGGTTATACAGGGGGAATGTCCTATGATCGCAAAAATTCTAATTATGCGAAAGTAGGACTCACTATCAAAAATGCAAAACACTTTCCCGTATTCGAACATGTTACTACGTCTTTTGACTTAATAGATGTTTCCCGCTTCTTTCTACACGAATTATCTAAAAACAGGACTGTAGCTATTACTGCACATTCTCTGCGTAGAATTATACCAAGCGGGCCTATTAATTCTTTTTCCTCATGTCCTCTTACTTCTCGACTGTTTGACGCTTATTACAAAGCTAGAGAAACTTATAAAAAAGAAAATGCTAGGTTTTTATTACCGTTCTCAGTTAAGAATTCCTTAAGTCTATCGATGAATTTTAGAGAAATGAATAGACTAATAGATTATATAGATACATTTAATAATACAGAATTTAAAGAAATTAGTTCTTATTTTACTTCGTATTTAACTAAATACAATTGTAAGTTCTTAGAAGAATTTCCGACTAATTTTAAATCCTATAATTGGCTAGATTATGTTTCTACTGACTTTGATTCTATAAAGGTTCTTAGTAAAACTCCATATAACTGGACAGTAGCCCTAAATATACCTCTCGCTATATGGATGCAGATTATAAGGCACCGTACATTAGATATTATCTACGAGGAAGTACTTCCAGAGTATGACCCCATAGTTACGAGGAATATAGACCCTGCCATACTTGATAGTATTCCTAAAGATGACCCCTACTATTACTTGGGCGGTCAGATGGTAGTCGGTGTGCTTTCAGGGCTTCCTATGTACTGGGAGCACCTGATTAATCACCGTACGGTTAGGGGCGCTCAAAAACAAACTAGACTTTTGGCAAAAGAAATTAAAGCCACCCTATTTATTTAAAAAAACTATAGAATATATGAAAAGGGGAAAAAGTACGGAATGTTATTATTTATTTCTTTTTGCTAATCTTGCGTGAACTCTCGCTTTTGCGCGAGCAACATCAACATCAATATCATCCTGGTCACAAGAAGAGGTACGATGTTTCTGTATAGTACTTTTAAACTCTGCTATTTCTTCAGGAGAAATACCTTTTGCTTCTAGAGAATCCGGATCCTTAACAAATTTTTCTAATTCTATTACAGGGGCAGCTTTAAATAATTCTTTTATATTAGTAGCTTGTACCCTACTACGAGCAGTAACTACTTTACGTAATTTGTTAATTCTATGTATAAGTTCTGGATTACCGCAATCTTCACATGCTTGAGTTCGGTTTCCTGTTTTCCATTTAGCAGCTTCTTCTTCTGGAAGTCCTGCTTTTAAAAGATTCTCAAAGGGATCTGAGGAATTTGCCATACGTTCGATAGTATCCATGGATTCTTTTTTAAGATAGTCATTTAAAGTAGAGTACTGCGATGCACTTGCTCTTTGGGATCTATGCCCCTTAATATTAGATTCCCATTTTTGTAATCCATCAGGATCATCGATGGACTCTAACATTTTTGGATTTTTATAAGCTTGTTCTATTTCACTCATAGGGGCATTTGTTAAAAAATCATTTACAGTTTTATATTGCCCAACCCCTCCTGTAATTATTCTTCTGCGAGAAGATCTACTGCGAGAAGATCTTTTACTACTCTTCCATTTAGCAGCTTCTTCCTCAGGAAGTCCCGCTTTAAGAAGACTCTCAAAAGGATCAGAGGAAGTAGCCATGCGTTCAATAATATCCATAGTAGATGCTTTTAAATACTCCTCTAATGTAGAATAACTTGCGGCACTTGTACGTTGTGCAGGTGTTTCCCAAGCTTCGGGGTCAATACCTTCTTGTTCTAAAAACTCGGCTCTTGCTTCTTGGGGCATATCATACAATTCTTTTATTCCACGAACTGTTAATTTTTCAAATAAGGAAGCCAGTACTTTTTGTGATTTATTTTTATTATAATTTTCAGGTATTCCCATATCCTCAAATAAATCCCTATCGGCCTCTTCTTGATAAGGTTTACCTGGAACGGAATCTTCTCCTAAATTCTCAGATACTGTTTGTTCCTCTAGTAAAGTAGTAAGTAACCTTGCGGCTTCTTGGGCTACGGTACTACTATTTTGATTAGCTAAATAAGTAGCTACATCCAATAAAGCTGCTTCGTCTGCAGAATTACCGAAGTTGCGATCTGCGTCTTGTAATTCCTTAGGCACAGCGATTATGCGTTGCGCTAATCCCGAAGGTGCATCGCCACCCATATCTTGCTTTACAACGTCTGCGGTTCTTTCTGCGCAATAACCATTTTCACCTACTACGCCACTCGCTACTCGTTGGGCTTTTGATGTCTCGCCAGAAGGTTCATTTTCAGGAGCAAGCATATCCATTAATCCTTCTTCTTGTTCCCGAATGTCCTCATACGTACTGGGGTTTATTCCGGGATCTTCGGATTCATCTTTGCCTAGTACTACCTTTAATAATTTTGCAGCTATTCCATCTTGTCCCGCTTCAATAAATTTAGTAGCCTGTACTAATATTCTTTTTTCAGAACTATTTAAGTTTTTACTCATAGCAGTTAAACTCCTTTGTATTATGAATATAAAAATTTTCCTTGATTAGATAAAGCATCTTTAATTTTTTGTACAGAAGGTTTACTATTTCTAAAGAATTTAGCGGCTTCTGTTTTACCGTAATTGGGATCTTTTTTGTCTTTTGTTTCATAGTAAGCATCACGTTTAAGCAATGCCCATTGTTTTTTTCCTGTTTTTTTGTCAAAGCGTTTTCCCACAAGTGGGTTACCCTTATCTGGAGGATTTAAATAATCCTCAAAAGTATTATAATCAGTTTTATTATTTGCTAAAACACGTTTATAACTACCACTTTTTATTGTGATAAGCAAGTCTTTTGCTAAGATACTATCGTTATTATCTAAAGCAGCTATTACTTCTTTTAACAATTCAATACGTAGTGTTGTTGCCATAATGTATAATCCTTTAATTATATGCCCTAAAACATATGTTTAAATTTATTATAATATAACCTATATATAATGTCTCTATAAGTTTCTTTGCGAATAAAAGTAATTTTTTATTTCTATATAAATTTTTATTTTAGGTAATTAGCGTATTCTCTATATCTAATTAACCCACTTCCCAAACAAAGTTTCTATAACCCTTTTTGCAAATGCAGGTAATTTCTTATTTGTATATAAAGCCTTTATGATGGATTTACTAGGTTTCCTTAAACTCTTTTCATACTCAAAAAGCATAATTACTATCTTACTAGAAGAATTGGGATTTTCGGCCACTTGCCGCCTAACATCCCAAGATTCATCCGTAGCCAAATCCCGCAAAGCATCTTCTGGGGTATTGGGATTAGAGGCCACAAAAGCTCTCATTTTATAATTTACAGTTTTGGTTAATTCCCGCAAAATATCTCCAGGGGTAGAAGGATTATCTGCCACCTTAAGCCTAACATACAAAGAGCTATCCTTGGCCAATTCACGCAAAGCATCGACAGGGGCAGAGGGATTTTCGGCCACATGATCCCTAACAATAACATTTCCACCCTTGGCCAATCCACGCAAAACATCTACAGAGGTAGAGCTATCCTTGGCCAATTCCTCTTCCTCCCAATATTTTAAATTACCTAAATCCATTACAACATCTCCTTAAATAAAGTTTCTATAATTACCTTAACTATATGCGGTAAATTCTTATTTTCATACAAAGCCCTTATAACATATTCATTAGGTTCCCTAAAACTCTTTTCGTACTTAAAAAGCATAATTAATATCTTATTAGAAGCCTTGGGATTCCCGGCCACCCAATATCTAACCGACGTATCATTGTCCTGGACTAATTCACGTAAAATATCTTCAGGTGTAGAAGGATTAGCGGCCACTTCTTCCCTAACCCCTCCGTATAAGTCCTTTGCTAATTCCCTTAACGCAGTCTCCGGGGTACTACGATTATGTGCCACACGATATCTAACCGTATACTGAGTATCCTTTGCTAAAGTTTGCAAAACATCTTCCGAGGTATTTGGACTATCAGCCAAGTTTCTTTTTTCATCCAATCTCATATTCTCTAAATCCATTACATCCATTCTTCGCTTAAAGTATATATAACATCCTTGGCAAATTGAGGCAAATGAGGATTTTTATATAAAGATAGCATTACCATAAGGCTGGGCTTACTAAGACTCTTCTCATACTCAAATAACTGAATTAATAAATTAACAGAAGAATTATAATTTTCCGCTACCCTAGACCTAACATGGTAATCCTTATCCTTTGCTAAATCACGCAAAACATCTTCAGGTGTATTAGGATTAGAAGCTAATTCTCTTTTTTCTACCCAATCTTCATCCCTTGCCGAAACACGCAAATCCGTCTCATGGGTATTAGGATCTAAGACCCTATTTACTTTTTCAGGGTATGGTATTTTTTTTAAAGCCATTAGGGGTTAAACACCCAAAGCATTCTTAGAGGTATTAGGATTCTCAGCTAATTCCCGCAAAAGATCATCAGGGGTATTAGAATTAGATCCCACAATCCCTCTAATAGATTCCTCATTATCCTTTGCTAAATCACGCAAAACATCGACGGGGGTATTAGGATTAGCTGCTACATTTCCCCTAACCCTTATATCTGTATCTTGTGCTAAATTGGCCAAGGTATCTTCTGGGGTATTAGGATTCGCAGCTACCTCTACTCTAGCCCTTAAATTTTTGTCCTTATCCGTCCAGTCCCAATCATCTGCATTTGCGGAAACCCGAGCCACATACTTTCTAACATCCATATCTGCATCCTCGGATAACTCCAACAATACATCGATAGGAGTACTAGGATTCCCCGCTATTGAAGTCTTAACACCCTTATTTTCATCGGCAGCCAAATCCCACAATACATCTTCAGGAATATTAGGGTTCTCTGCCACAAGCAATCTAATATGAAAATCTTTATCCTTTGCCAATTCACGTAAAATTTCATGAGAGGTATCAAAATCATTAGCCAAATTTACTTTTTCATTTAAGCTCATAGTCTTTATATCAACTACACTAGATCCTATTATAGGATTTTTTGGAGTACCTTCCAGCATACCTGTAATAAGTTTACGTGATTTTCTTTTAATATCATTGAACTGTTGTAATTTTATAGTCATGTTATCTTTTATGTCTTGGGGATCTCCGTAGATTTTATCCTCTAATACATCAGCTGTTACATAAGACAATAATACAGTACCCAGTACTTTATTTACATTATGTTGTTCGGGGAACAATAATTTATCTGGAACTTTATTTAGGTCTAATAACTCTAACCCTAATCCTTCTATAAGTAAATTATGAAGAAATTTAATAGCCATTCTTATGTGGATAAATCCAAAATTCTTTATAACATTTAATATAATGCCTATGGAGTATCCTTCTTTTTTGTTTAAATATTTATAAATTATAAATTCATCAGAATCTGTTGTTCTCTTTGTTACTCTTTCAAAATCTTTGGAATTATTTAATTTTTGTGCTAATTTTTGAACATCCGTAGTTGTATCAAACTCGTATTCAGATTCTAGACTCATATAATTATTAGCTAACTGTAGTGACCAGTTTTTAGATTTAGCCCCCACCCCTCCCATTAAATCTTTATCTAAATGCATAATGGTCTTTTTAAATCCTAATTCTGCCTGTACCCTAATGCCTTTTTGTACAGGAGGCCCTTTCACCACTAGGTTATTTAGAGTTTCCTGAATACCTAACCCATCAACTAATAAGTTTTTAATAAAGAAAGCATCTAATTTAATATTAAGTACAACATATGCCTCTTGCACATACTCTAATACAGACAGAGAATAACCTTCGGGATTATTGTTATTTTTAAATAAAATTTCTTCATCTGATTGCTCTACTATTTTTAAATCGGGAATTTCAGATAAAGATTTATGAATGTTAGTTATAATTGTATCTTTATCCTTTTCCGCATATGCGAATATTTTCGTAAGGGATATTGTTTTAAGGGAGCTTACAGATATTGCCCAATCTTTTTCCGAAACCCCCGAAGGACTAGACAAAATACTATTAATATTTTCGAATAATGTTTTTAGAGATAAGTCTTTTATTAAAGCAGCAAGTCGCATCATTATAATATACCTTTTATGCTTATACATAGGAGTAAAAATAACTACAATTATCTTTAAAAATAATATAAACCCTAAAAATATTTTTAAAATTGTAGAAATTTCGGTAATTTCTGAAACGAAGTTTATAAATGTATAGGTATGGAACCTGTTACTTTATTATCTGCCGGAGAAGCTGCTAGACTTTTAAATATAAGTACTGGCACTCTTCGTAATTGGGAAAAATTAGGAAAAATACAATCAAAGCGCACAGGGGGAAATCATCGACGTTATTACTATACGTCGTTATTGCCCTATATGCCAGAAGAGGATATGGAAACACCTCCTATAACAACAAAGCGTATTGTAGTGTGTAAGGAATGTAATGCCCTTCTTTTTAAAGAATTAATAACCTCTACTAATAAAATACAAACAATTAAACGCCTATATAAAAATGGAATACCCTTATTAATTATGGAAAGTATAAATAGTAATAGAAAAAGTTTTAAAATTAAAATTAAGTGTACTGCTTGTTCCTTAGTACAAGTAGTAATCTAAATTACTTAGAAACGAAGTACGTAACTGCAAATCCCCCCAAGATACCTAGGATTAAACCTACACCAGAAAATATACCAGTTTTAAGTAAAAGAGTATCTATATGTTTACTTATTTCTATACCCCGGTCATGCTCGGTTTTTAATGCAGATAACATTCCCTTTTTAAAAATTTGAACTTCCTGTTTTATCCATTTATTTTCATTTTGTACAAATTTTTTCAAACTTTTTTTATCTATACGTCTATCTATTCGTATTTGTGACAAAACGCAATCTACTTTTTTAACTGTTACCGCGTTATTTGATTTTATAGTATCTAGTTCCCGCAATATAGACTGTGTGTTTTTGTCCATTGTTGCATATATTCGATTTAAAGATTCAGGTATATGTATTTCGAAAGAATTTAATTTAAAATTAGCTTCTATTACTGCTTTACATTGAAAATCATTATCGCAAGAAGCCTGGTCATCTTTGGATACTGGGTCAGACATATTGACATCCTCTCGAATGTTAAATAAAAAATATAAAAACTACCTATAACAACGGATATATAAGTAAAATAAGAAACATACTCCCCTAGTAAAAATATAATACAAATCAAATAAATAAATCAGATAAAAGGACTATTTCTACTACTTATACTTTTTTTCAAGACCGATATTACCAAAACCAGAATCGGCAAGATCTGTAATACTCTCTGTTACTTCATACATTTGATCTGATAATTTATTTGCATCTTTTTTTAATTTTCTAAAAAGTGCTTTTTTAACAGTAGGAAAATGCACATCTTCTCTTTCCGCAAAAGTTTCTACTTTCTCCCACTCTAAAGCAAACATCTTTTGTGTTTTGCCTAATACAGAAGCTATCTTTTGAGCACGTTTTAAAAAGGCTTTGTACTCAGAGGGATTATCAGAAAAGAGTTTCTGTGGTCCATTTTTACCGTTCATATCTTTTTTACCTATGTACGGAGGAGTTGTAGCTTTTGCATCAAACACAGCAATAACTTTATTAATTTTATATTGAGCTAAAGAACTATTACCTCTTCGTAGTAGATTAGTTGCTTGTTTTAATATTTCAGAAACCGAAAGTTCCTTATTATCCTCTAACGAGTCGTCGTCTTCGGGGTCTTCGGAAGAAGAGGCTATTGCCTTTTCTATAAAGCGTGTTGCCATAGCAGACTTACCACGGTGCAAATATTCTAAAGCTTTATGTGTATAATGTGTATTTTTATCTCTGTGGTTCATTTTAAATACTCCTTAGCAGAAAAGATTTAATAATACTCCATTAGTAAATAACACATAATAAGAAAAAAACCTATAATATTTTTATTTTTTAAATAGTAGCTGTATATGTAGGTGTATTCCTCTTATATATTTGTTTACAGGGAAATTTATACAAACCTAATATAGAATCTTTTAATAAAATTTTTAAATCCGATATCTGCAAAGTTGTATGGGGCTGTTGTATAGTTACCCACAAATGCCTACACTTTTTTGGATGCTCGTATATAGTTTTTACAAACCCGGCAACTACTATATTACGCAGCTGGGGATCTACGGGTACCTCATGTGAGGTAATACTTTGCATAAGTTCTGGTAACATTCTTACATTTAAATTATACAATATTTTTTTAATAGAAAGAGGTGGTGCATATTTTTCTATTAAAAAAGCAATATTAATTAATAATTTTATTAATATATCCTCAGGGAATAAAGGAAATTCACTAATAACGGAAGGAAAGTTAGGCCCTAAGACATACTGTACATAATCAGTAATACGCGATAGTGCTTGTTTTTTATCAGTTTGGTATAGTTTTGTTATACTAAGGGGGGATACCTCGATCCTATGATCTAAGTACGTCTCGGCAGCTTGCAGTACCCCTATATTAGTAGTCTTGTAATATACTACATAATCAGCTATTGTTTTTTGCATATCAGGTAATGCTATACGAGTAGTATTATATGCTTTTTTAGTAATATGAAGACGATCTCTGTACTTTAAAAATTTTAAAAAATCATCTGCTATATACGCCCTATTGGTTAGTTCATTTATGTGCGTTAAAATAGGAGGAAAGTTAAAGCTAAATTGATATACATCCAGGGAAGTATCCGGATATACAAAAAATTTATTATCAACATGGTATCTATTTTCCCAGGGTTGTACTTGTACAAATATACGAAGTAAAGAAGATTCTGTAAATATTCCATAGTGGATATGACCAACAGTTTTACAATTTTTATATGTAATACCTACTCCACTTCTAGATATCCATGTATTAGGAATGCTATCTAGTTTTACTACATAATGATCTATTTCTTTCTCGGCAGAACTCGGCTGTAGATTATATTCTTTTTGTATTTTATTTAATCCACATTTAATAAAATCTTTGTAATTATATATTTTCTTAATATGTGCTAAAATAAAAGGAGTTTCGTGTTTTAACAATTGGATATAGTACTTCATAATAATCTTTTATAACTTTTTTGTTATTTCTTAGAATAAATCCTATAAATATTAACTTGAAAGGTATTAATATGAAAGAACAAGACCTCGATAATAAAGTACACCTTGCTCGGAACTTTAAAGGTTCCGAAGATAAAATATTTAAAAACTACTCGAAAGAACTTACTCCCAATATGTTAAAAAATTTAAGTACTAGTATTAATTTTTATACAAGAAGACGAGTAGCACAACACCCTAAGACCTCCCCCGAAGTACTAAAAACATTAGGTACTGATAAAGTATGGGTTGTACGGGAAGGAGTAGTATGTAATCCTCGTACCCCTAATAATGTATTAATTTTTATTTTCGAAAAAGAACGAGAACAACCCCACAAAGATCTTATTCTGGCTTTAATTAAAAATAAAAATTTACCAGAATTTGTATATCAGTGTATTGCAAGTTTATGGCCTGAATTAATATAGAATAACGTTCTTAAATTATTATTATTATTATTATTATTTGACATTTTGTAATAAGAGACTACTATTTAAATAGTATTTATTTTTTTATTTTAACACAAGGAGTAACATTATGCCTAATCAAGATGCAACTGGACCAAACGGAGAAGGACCTAGAACAGGACGCAATGGAAATAATAATCTAGGGAGACAAGGAAACGGCCAAGGAAACGGCCAAGGAAACGGCCAAGGAGCTGGACAAGGAAACGGCCAAGGAGCTGGACAAGGAGCTGGACAGGGAGCCGGACAAGGCAGAAGACCTGGCTTGGGCAGAGGCGGTCAAGGTTTTGGTAAAAAAAGACGATAATTATATTTAAAAAATTTATTACATCTTATAAATAGGGGACATATATTTCTATACTTTTTTACTCTTATCTAAACAATAAATCCCTTCCTTAAGGAACGGTAGTTTACTTACAATGTTAGAGGTTACTGATGAATATAACTTTGGCATCTCCTGTACAACTTTATTTATTTTTAGATTTACGTTTTTTTTGTGATTTAACACTTAATCCAAAAAACATACCTTTTACTGTTGGCGATTTTACCCTTATTTAAATAAGAAAGCCCCTTCCTTTAGGTGGGGGATGAATTATTTAATTTAGTAACTTAATAACATTTGACTATAATTAGTATTTAGGAT
>Ga0307928_10000140_pt1 | contig 45494 bp, 84 predicted proteins | sample AceLakmetagen232_FD_201815 | JGI IMG/M metagenome (GOLD analysis project Ga0307928, IMG submission 201815) | Saline water microbial communities from Ace Lake, Antarctica - #232 | ecosystem: Environmental > Aquatic > Non-marine Saline and Alkaline > Saline | place: Antarctica: Ace Lake...
CATGTTGATATAGAATGTTGTCTGTTGTCTGTTGTCTGTTGTCTGTTGTCTGTTGTCTGTTGTCTGTTGTCTGTTGTCTGTTGTCTGTTGTCTGTTGTCTGTTGTCTGTTGTCTGTTTGATATAGCAAAATTTGGGAGAAAAAAAGTTCTGAGCTGAAAAAAGATTTTGCGCAGTTCTGACGTAATTTCAGAAAAGCTGCAAAGAAGTCCCGTCCTAAGCTTCTTGCATCTGTGTTAAGTAAGAATTTGCTTTGGCGTAACTAAGCAATTGGCTCTATCAAAAACTCTCAAGTATACAGGTAAAGGCGGAGATGTGAAATAACCCCTTCTAACCAGCCTCATAATCGTAAGCACTACAGTAGAAACTCTCGCCACCACGAAAACGACGACTTCTAAATATCTCAGGATGCCGCCAATACAACCACTCAATACCTGCGGAGGCCACCAACGCCAATTCAATGAACTTTCTAATATCCATTCTTGTTTGTCAGAACGTTTGCTCTCAAATTAACAAAAGGCACGCTTTAAAGCATGCCTTTTGTTCTTGTCAAAAACTAATTGCTTATGGCCACAATTTTCTAATCATATATTCTGCATCACGTACAGTTTCAATCTTGCCTTTATCGAATGCATCATTTAAGTGGCCACTTATATTATCAAATTGTTTTAGAGTCAAGTCATCTTCATTGTAATTTTCAGCCCAATTATCAAGCCAATGGGACAAGTCCATAATATCTTCAAAAGTATCACGTGGTCCCCAATACTTTCGACTTGTCCTACTACGACTTGTCCTACTGCTAGACGAAGATAACTCTTTCGCAAGCTTGACTAATTCTCTCGCTACTCTTTTCCTGTCCATTGTCAAGAACCTCCATACAGTAAAATAGGAACCATAGATTCAAAGTGAATCTACCATAAACATATATATATCAAATAATTGTGACTCGTCATAATCGCCCTGTTTGCCTTTGCAAGCTGCAATAGAAGCCTATATCAACAAAACTGAACACTTTTCACAACTTTTATCAGTGGGGGGTGATATAAAGGTAGACTGAGGTTAGGAATTGAAAAGAGAAAAGAAATGGCGAAGTCAAGAAAGTCGGATGCACGGGAAAGAATTGCCAAGGAAATCATAGCAGCTTTGTCCGAGGGGACGGTCCCTTGGCATCGTCCTTGGAGCGTCGTGGGAATGCCCCGGAGTATTCATGGTAAGGGCTATCACGGAATCAACTCTCTCATACTGTCTGTCAAACAGAGCCTTAAGGGCTACACTATTCCTTTCTGGGTCACATTCAACGAGTGCAAGCGTCGTGGTGGCCATGTGAAGCGTGGTGAGAAGAGCACCCCGGTAGTTTTCTACACTCTTAGCACTTGGGAAGAGGAGAACGACAAGGGGGAGATGGAAACTTGCTTTCGCAGGTATATGGGTTATCACTGTCTATTCAATGTAGACCAGACCGAAGGGATGAAAGAAGTCCCTGAATGTCAACTGACGACACACGAAGTCGAGCCGATTGAAACTGCTGAGACGGTTCTGGCGAATATCCCGAACGCTCCGAAACTGACTCACCGTGGGGATTCGGCGCATTACATTCCGCTCACCGATGAAATAGAAATCCCAGAAGCCAATCGTTTTGAGACTTCTGCGGTTTACTATGCGACAGTTTTCCATGAAGAATCTCACGCAACTGGCCACAGCAAGCGGTTGGACCGCAAGAGTTTCTCGAAGTATGGTGAAGACAAATATGGTGAAGAGGAACTTGTGGCCGAACTTGCTTCGGCTTTTGTTTGCGGCGAGATAGGGATAGACAGTAGTCGGACACTGAAGAACAGCAAATCGTATATTGCCGGATGGGCAAAGCGAATCAAAGCTGACACAACTCTCATACTGAAAGCTGCTACGAAAGCCAGTAGAGCAGCGAACTACATACTCAACAAAGACTCTGAAACCGAAGCGAAATAACCGAACCGATTTTCAAAGGGGCTTCTGACTTCTCTCAGTGAGACGTCGGGAGCTTTTTTATGGCTATGGTTTAGCCTTTGCTAAGATAATTACAGAGACAAGAACTCTCAAGGCTATCAATTGTCAGGGATTTTGGCATCTGTTATTGCAGGTTTTGAAGTCTTGGATAGTTAGAAGAAGGAATTGGTAAGTATGCGGGTGTTCACAAAAGCTCAAGTCTATTTGACGCACATAACTTGAGTGTAACACTAACGAGTTTGAATGAAGTAATGTCTCCCAAGGTAGAAAGGTAATAGGTAGTGGTAGTAAGGCAGTGGTAGAAGGTAGTGGTAGTAGAGTCGATGGATAAGCAAATAGCAAAAATAGGACGGTTATTGTTTTCATAGGGTGTCGGGTGGGAGTATAGGGGTCTAAAAAAAATTCCAGAATTATTATTTTTGAGTTTGATTCCTTTTGGTTTAGCAGTCTTGCATTGCATCACATTAGTCTTTGAGTTACATCAACAGCAGGTTTATTTGCTTTGTGTGTCAGTGTTTCTGCCATCTATCAAAAATTCTGGAAATTTTCAATTTAGGTTCGTATAGTTTTGATTCACAGAAGTTAGACATTTTGGTTGTCACAATTTTTTGATATTTATGGTTATGGCAGCAGGACACAGGACAAACATAGCAATGGGCATTTGGAATTAACAGGATAGCAAAGCTAATGTTACAATTTGAGTTTTTGGACAAGAAAGCGTATGTTTTTTTTTGCTGAATTACTCAAGAAAAGCAAAAGAGCATTTTGATGTATTACCTTGTCAAGTATAAGAACAAGCGTCCATTTGCTTTGTATGGAGCAAGGGATTTGGTGAGTGCGTATATTGTCGCTTCGAACTTTCTATTTATAGGAATGCAGATTAGCGAATTAATCAAACGGATGAATGAATCTAAGAAAAACATCGTCAATTTCCAGAGTGGTGGCAAGACGTACGGATTTTGGTTTTCGAAAGTTCGAAGCGACTGCCCAAAGAATCTCGTGTAAAGAAAGCCAAGTAAAGAAAGCCAAGTAAAGGAATCGTCAATGAAACGAGCCACAAAACGATTTCTTGCTTGGATAGATATAAGAATCTCGGCAATGTTTTTGGAGAACAAGAGTTGAAGTCTAAGTTATTGGCAGCTTTAGATGAGATTGGTGTTGCATTTCCTGCAGATGGTATTGTAACATCCGGTGATATTCGTTGGCAGGCAGTTTTCTTTATGGGCCGTGCTGGAAGCGGAAAAACTTTTATTCGTGACAAGAAGTATCTGACACATGCTGGGTTTAAGGTTGTTGATCCAGATGCGATAAAAAAACTACATCCAGATTACGATCCAGAAAGGCCATACATTGTTCATACTTGGTCAAAAAAGATAGCCGACTCAGAGTTCAAAGACATTGTCACATCTGGTAATGGCGATTCTTTGGTTGTGGATGGTACTGGTCGGTCAGCTCTTGGCTTAACGAAGAAGATAAAACTGGCTGAACAAAATGGATATAGGACATTTTTGGTTTATGTGTGGGTACCATTGGAGATTTCGTTATTTCGTAATCGTAACAGGAAACGTTTCATTGAAGAGGATGTAGTCTTAGCTACATCTCCTTTGATTTCTCGAAGTTTTGGTCAATTGAAGAAAATAGTAGACAAGTTCAAGATTGTTCCGAATTTTTCCAAAGTCGAATTGCTTAAAGCGAAGAAAGATTTGGAAATATATCCTCCTCCCCAGGCAGATCGTCCTCCTCGTCCTGGCAATCCAGATTATGGTATTGTTTCTCAGGTTGCTTCATTAGGAAGCAATAAGTCAAAGATAGCCAGCAAGAAAGTAGCCGGCGAGCTCATCAAAATAGCTAAGATATTGATTGGTGTTAGGGGAAGGCTCAAGAGTCTTTAAAGTCACATTCCAAAGATGGGTTAGATTTGAGTCAAGTTGTTGGTCATCGGCATTTCATTTGAGAAGGCACAGAGTGCTGCTAAATCTTTGAAAAAGCAGGGTCTCATTGATTATGGTGGCATATCGAAGGTGTGGACAGCATTTGAAAAATTGGGCAAACCAAAGGAGCACAGACAATGGACAGGAAGCAAGTATCTCGTGATTTAGTGAAGTTAGCGAAGCAATTACAGACATCAAGTAAAGAGATTCAGGCTGTCAGTGATGTGACTATAAGTGTCAAGAAGCGTTTTGATGTATGGGACGGTCTTACGGATCTTGAGGGTTTATGTGAGCATCAGGCCAATTTTTATGTTAGTTTTGGTTCTGAAGATGAGGCGAAGAAGTGGGCAAGGGTTGCTGGTATTATAGGCAAAGCAAAATTGGACGTTAGACGCCAGCTATAGTTGAGAAACCAGCAGTTGGCAATTCGTACATTCCCCTTGCATTCTTGTATTGCAGGGGATTTTTTTTGGCACAATTCTTTTATATTTTGCATAAGGATAGAAGCTTTGTTTTTTTTGCTGCTATTTGGAGGTTCAGAAATGGATCGTAAGATAATCGCGAAGAGATTGATGGTGAGTCGATATTGACAAGTTTGGGCTTTAGTCGCCGGTAATTCACACGAAGCAAGAAGGAGATTTTGGAGATGAGCAGGAAGCAAGTGGCTGGTGAGTTAGTAAGGTTGGCCAAGAGTTTGACAACAAGTCAAGACGGGTTTACTCCGGCTGACTTTAAGCGTGATGTCAAAGATCTTCAATACTACAAGGGAGAAATTCAGAAAGAGTCATTAAGGGCGATTGAATCTCTTGATGTATTGATGAGTAAATTGAAGCGTAAGCGTGAGCTTGCTGATATGAAGGCTGTTTTGAGGGCTATAGATGCTGTTCAAGTCATCCATGTTTTTGGTTTTTCGGAGATTGTGCGCAAATACAAGAAGCTCGTCAACAATTTGGCTGACAAAGTAGAATCGGCGATGTAGCATTGTCGCTCAAGCGAATTGGTAAAGATGGCGAAGCAGCTGGTTGGGCAGGACGATGATGTATTGGAGTTACGCGAAATGAGATTTGAAACTCTTGCGGACAACAATTTCAATATGCCTCGGTTGCAGAGTTTGCCGGTTGCGGCTGAGGGCACGCGGGATGTGCTTGAAGTTTGGGCGAAACAAAACAGGCTGATGTGGTTACGTGATAGTGGGATGCTTTATGGTGGTTATTTTCGAAACAAAAAAGGCGACGTTTGGTTTCCGGTAAACAAGGTATGAGCATTTGTATGGCAAGGTTGTTCAACGTAACAAGAGGAGTACAGACAATGGATCGTAAGAAAGCAGCGAGTGAATTAGTGAAGTTGGCAAAGACGCTCATGTCTTATGAGCACAAAACTGAAAGAGACTTACAAGATTACATTGAAGACATGCAGGAGCAGGGTAGTAAGAAGTTCATACGTGAAATGCATTGGGTTGATTCAGACGATTTTGAGAGATTGGTATTCAAGTGCAATTTCAAGAAGTTAGCTCAATTGTATTCCATGGTTTATCCTGGCGGTCGTGCCAAGTTAAGAAACACCAAAGATGGGGTCTACATTACAGACAGCAATTTTGTATCAGAGGGCGAGGTAAACAGTAGATTTGACAATCGACTCATTCAGTATTGGCCAACTAAACAGTCCGCGTTGATAAGTTTGGCAAATTTACAAGACAATCTTTCTTATGACCTTTATGATTTAATGAAGGTAAAACCAACAAGCAGGGGTCAATCGAAGCGGCAGCACGAAATCATGAAGGTGATATTGTAGTTTCACATTTTTTTGACAATTGGTCTTATCGTGTGTTCTCAAACACACGATAAGATCTTTCTTTAGTAATGAAGCGTTTACACGGAGAAAGCGAGGTTTGGAAGATGAACGAGAAGAAGGTCAAGGAAGCAAATAAGGTGGCTGCTTCAAAGCTTACTAAGGAGAAAAGGGGGCGATGATGGACAGCAGGAAGATTGCTCGTGATTTGGTCAAGTTGGCAAAAAGTCTTACTGCTGGCAAAATCGAGATGGAGAAGTTTGTACAGGGAGGCTTCGCATACTATCTCGTAAAAGACAATGATGAGGTTCTCGGTTATCTTAGGAAGGGCAAGAGCAAGCGTGGGAAAACTTTTCCGTGGCAAGCCTTCCATGCTCGGTTTGTTTCAGGAGGTCCGCCACAAGTTGGTAAGTTAATAGGCGCGTTTTACGAAGAGGATGGCGGAAAGAAAGAAGCGATAAAGGCTCTTCAGGAAGCTAATAGGAGATAATGGACAGAAAGATTGCTTCGGAGTTGGTAAAGATTTCCAGAGAGTTGACTGATAGTAGTGTGCAAAAAACTTTAGAGAGTCAGGTCGGCAAGTAGAGGAAAAGCATAAGCGGCTTCTCTGGAAGCTCACGCCTAAAGGCGTCGTAGTTAGCCCTTACAAGACATAGACGGCATTTGGTCTTACGAAGAGGCTTATCTTTGCAAATAGTGGAGATAGGCTTCTTTCATGCCTGTTGTTTGGCAGTCTCATTCAATTCTCAGAAGGATGTGTCTTTTTCGGGAGCTATACAGTTTCGGGCTTATGTTGTGTCAACTTCTATGAAACGCATAGTCGTATAACCCAGTAGAGTCATTTTCCTTGGACATTTTTTTGATATTTGGTTTAGTATAGCGGGTCTATTTTTTGGTAGAGATGGAGGTTTTTGATGTTCATCAAGTTAAGTTCCGAGAAGTTAGAGCGAATATCGAGTCGTTTAGCATCTTTCATTTCAGAAACTGATCGTTTGATAACGAAGGAGTTTTTCAGCCGTCGTCGTGAGATAACTCGGATTTTGAAGTCCAGTTTTGGTCGGATGAAGTTCAAGAGTGCGAAGTATGATTATAGTTCTCACAGTGCTGATTTCATTTACACTTCAAGGGATCGTGAGGTTCGCATAAGTTTAGTTGATTTACTTAGACCTAAGAAGATGCGATTACGTTTTTGGGCTAATTTTCCTGGCAAAAGTGGGGGTTATGGTTTAAAGACGAAGTATAATCCTTCTCATTTTGGTCAGGATTTATCGAAGCTTATTTCTGAAGTAGAGTCAAATCTTGGTCAGTATGGTTCATTACACGAGCCCGATTTACAGGCATTACGCAGGGCGGACAAGTTAGATGATGATGTTTTCGCAGACAAGATAATGGATGCTATAGGTCATTTAAGTTGGTCTGATGGGGTAAAGCGTAGTGAGGTTGACAAGTTTGGGGATTTTAGTGTATTTGTAGGTGTAGGAGGTGAATATCCTCCTTCGATAGTTCCAGACAAGCATGACAGATATATTACAATTGTGAACAAGCCCAAGGTCAAGGAGATTGTAGCACATATTGAGGTTGAGAAGGTATTATCTGGTTTGCGTCACGTATTCAATTTCAATGGCATTTCTGAGTCGAAGGAATCGGAGTTAAAGTTAGTTTTACCGTATAGCAGTGTAATGACGAAGGATTCTCTTGGTCATAGGACTCTCACCTATGATTATGATTTACAGCTTACCATAGTCATCAGCATTTTAAGGACATAATTTTCAATAGGAAGGGAAAGTCGATGAAGAGGAAACAAGTAGTTCTGGAGTTAGTAAAGATAGCTAAGAGTTTGATTGCATTTCGTGGAGAGCCTATTTTTGATTACGAGGACGTTGCTGAGCTTCGTTCGCAGATTGAGATGTCTCTTCAATCCAAGGCACCTTTCGTCAAAGTTACGTATTCGACTTTGGGCGGCAAGGAGAATGTATCATTTCTCATTGCTGTTTCGTTGGACCCAAAGGAAGATTGGACATACGGAATTATCGAGAATTCAAGGCTTTTTCGTGTTCATTTAAATAGGGATGGTGAGTTAGAGCAGTTTCAGAAGTCTTATAAGATTGAGAAGAAGTTACGGAAGTCGAGGGTTAAGAGTGTGGACGCTGCTATTAGGAAGTTAGCAAAGTATATTGACTTGATGAAGTAAAGTCTGAAAAAGCATCTTTTGTCTTGCGGCAAGTCATACGGTTTTTTGGTTCTCTAACAAGAAAATTTTCAAGTCTTCTCAATACACAGAGAAATCAGTAAGTGCTGATACTGGCTGTGTGGGGGGACCATTTCAAGGGAGCAATCAAGATGGACAGGAAAAGAGTAGCAAGTGAGTTGTTGAAGTTGGCTAAAGAATTGAGTTCTGACAAAAGAACGGCTTCTTGGGCTTATGATTTACTCGGCAAACGTCCCATTTACAACACTCTTTATTTATTAGCTACGGAGATGTTTGGTTATGTTGAAATGTTAGAAGACGAGGCCGAAAGGTTCAAGAGTGACGGTGACCTTCGTCAGTATCAAAATGTCATGGACACAGCTAAAAAGCAGAACAAAGCTGCTTCACTTCTTGCTTCTGCTTCTGCTGAAATTAAGAAGATTTTTAGGAGTTAGCAGTCTCAAAGTCATGTTTGAGTTAGCCATATTGAGCATTGTTCTGCTGTAGTTCAAAAAGGATTACAGGAGTTAATAAGCAGAAGAGCCTTGTCAGTTCTATTTTGAACTGGCAGGGCTTTTTTTGGGGTCTTCTCTTTTCTCGCAAAAAGTTCACAAGATAGCGGAATTTTTTACGGGTAGTGGTGATATAAGGGTATGGAATTGAATTGAGTCATTTGAATGAGGAGTCAAAGTTGATGTGCAAGAATGGGATGTGTGGCGGATGTGAATTGTGTTTGGCGAATCAGGCAGAGTTCAACAGAGCAAGACGAAGAGCAAGACGAAAAGCAAGAGTAATAGCAGGGAAACGGTCTATTGACAAGCGCCCCGGAGTGTCATTTGGTCAGGTTATGATTCTCGACAAGCCCTTTATTGACAAGCGTCCTGGTGTGACATTTGGTCAGGTTCTATCCAAGACGAGATAGCTGAAAAACAGGAGATTATGATGATGATGATTCGTTCACCGCCTTTCAGTTGAGTTTTACAAAGCCTTACAAGCCTTACAAGACATACAAGACATACAAGACATAGAAGACATAGGAGACGTAGGATGGATAAAAACATTGCCATTTCAGACATCAAGCTTTCCTCTTATTTGGTAGCTTCTGGTTTTTCGATTACCGATGTTTCTCGTCAAGGTCGTCATTGCGATTTTATTTTCATTTCCAGTGTTGAGCTTGACGAAGCAATCCGAGCTTTCAAGTTTGCGAATCCGCAAGTTGGCGTAAGGGAGTTGTTCAACGCTTGGAATCAACTCAAGTCGCTAATTTATGATGGTTAAGCTGTCGATTTTGGTCAAAACTCATCTCTATGTGATTTTTTCAGTGAATGCATATACTAGTCAAAAAACCGGTGCCCTTGCGTACTCAATCACGACGAATTAGCATGGCTCAGCAAAAGGGTGGCATTTTTCTACGAAAAATTGCATTTTTTGGTTTTTTGGGTGATATAAGGTTAGTTTGAGTTTGAAAAGTGGAAAGGGAGCGAGAAAATGACGACATTTGAGAAGTGTGAGCTTGAGGAGTTTATCTCTGAAGACATGGAAAACGGCATGCTGGATTGTTTTCGTGCGGTTCAGGTTTGTGAAAGCGGGCTGTGCGGGGAGTGCGAATCGTGTCGTGAGAAGGTTTTTGAGGCAGAGCTTTCAGCATTCATTCTTTCGAGGTTTATATAGCCCAATTTTGGTCTGGTGATAGAGTATGACATGAAGATAGAGGCGAAGATGAAGTTGCTAACGGGTGCAGTGTGTGTTTTTCTTTTCTTTCCATTCGTTGTGATGTTTGCATGGTGGGCTTTGGTGCCGGACATTTTGTCAGGGATGGTCGAAATGGATATGCTTCCTATGAGCATTTCCTGGTGGCAGGGGTTCAAAATAATGTGTTTTGGGTGTTTTCTTTTTGCAAGGCGTATATCTTCCAATTCGCAGTGAAACTGTGATTAGGGGGGATTCATCACAAGAAGTGTTAGGAGATTTGAAATGGAAGAAACAGTTCAAGTTGATCTACAGGTTTATGTTCTTTGCAATTGCGAGGGTGAATGGTTCCGTCGTCAGAGTTACGGTGATTATGGTTCAACTTGGGTTAGCGACATCAAGCGTGCTTGGATTTATTTTGATTTCAGTGATGTTCGTTCTCAGTTGGTTCTTTTCGCTGACAAGTGTTCTGAAGATGAGATGCCTCATATTGTGAAGTTTCAGGTCAAATCTGGTGTTGTCTTAGATGACACGGATTGGGTCAAAACTGAAAAGCGTAGTCGTGACGAGGCAAAGCTCAAGTCTGACATAGAGCTTGGCAATACGGAATTGGCGTTAGCTCGTAAACGTCTTGCTGATATTCAGCGGCGCATGAAGGAGCTTGGTATAGAATACGAGGACAAATAATCGGGACAATTTTGAGCATCTATTCTGCTGCAAGTTAGGGAGTCGTTGCGACATATCATGAAGAAAAAGCATCGTTTTTCGGAGTCTGCCGGAATTGTTTTTGATCAGGCCGAGCAAGTTGAAGCCGAGCTTGCTTATATTGAGTATCATCGAGTACAAGAGAAGTCGTTATGGAGTTGGGTTCGTCAATTAGTGTGTAAAATTGGTTTGTTTTTCATTCTGAGGTGATATAAGGATAGAATACAAACGAGCAAATGGAACACAAAAGGAGTATAGAAATGAGTCGAAGCAAGAAGAGTGGAAAACAGTCCAAGTATCAGGAAGGTCAGATAGTTGAAAAGGATGGGAAGACTTACAAGGTTGCGTTTGGTTGTTTGCGGCGGTATGAACCATGCTTGTGCGAATCCGAAGGCGCTGCGGTTCGTCGTTTTGAGGAGTTGGGTTGTACCAAGGGTTATGGGAAGAAAAACGGCGCATTTCGTAGGGGCAAAGAAGCTGGTGAGCGAATAGCATTGAAGAGGAAGTTCAAGAAAGACGGGACTATCAGATCCTAACGAAAGTAAAAAAGGGAATTGGAATGGAAAATGGAATGACAGTTTACGATAAAGCCAGAGCAGTCAACTCCAAAATCAAGGGGGATTTCCCCTGCGTGGAAGTAGAGCAGAAGGACGGAAAGTACAAGCTGTTGGTTTGGCTTAGTTCAAAATCCAAGCATTATACGGAAATGCTAACTGAGCGGGAAGCATTGTTTTATCTTGACGGTATTTACAATGGGATATGTATACAGCGTGTAGCCATTCGCGAAGCATTGTGTTTGTAGATTGCGGGAGAAAAAATGCGATATGAAGGGTATCATGAGGCGTTGACGTTGCCTATCAAGTCTGGGGATACAGTAGAAATTCCGAAAGGGGTGGTCATTCTTTCGACGCATCCGCAGTATAAGCAGAAGGTTGCTGGGCGCACTTACAGGGTCAAGGTATCTCACATTTTGTCTGGTTCTGGTCTTCCTATGTTTACTGATGGGATTTTGACAGGTAATACTGTAAAAAGCAATCCGAAGGTTGTTTGGGCTGGAGCTGGCGGGTATTGGCACGAGGTTGACATCAACGATGTTCAAAAGGTGGAATAAAGGCGTCAAGCTGAATATCCATTTTGACTAAGCCAAGGGGTCATCAGTGTGGCCATTTTCAAACAGGGTGCTATTGGTAGTTAGTATGGGGATGTTGTATTTATTTGCTTGCGTGACTGCCATTGGGATTATTTACGGGTTGGGTTTTTTAGTTGGGGTAGTTTTTGGGGTATTGATTGGGATTCCGGTTCATGTACAAGAGACGGTTCTTGGGCATTATTTTGGGTTTTTCGTATCATGCAGTGCTGTATTATTGGGACTTAGTTTTGGTTTTATGGATGCCCCGTGTGATTAGAATATCAGTAAAGTTAGGAGTAGCACTATGTCCAATTTCAAGCATTTCGTTGGCAAGTCTGTCCGAGTAACGTTTGTCAAGTCTGTCAGAGAGCCGTTTGTCGGGTCAATTGAATTCAATTATATCGTTGGTGATTCTTTTGAAGGGCTATTGGAGACTTCTACAGAATCTGAAAGCATTTTGCGTGTTCATGGAGAATTGGATTCCCGTAGATTCCCGTCGGATGCTATCAAGATGTCGGTTATTGTTCCTCCTGTTTCTCACAAGTCATCAATTAGACAACTTGTTACGCTTGTAGGCGACATTGAGGAGCGTTTGGCGTCGATTCGCAAGATTGCTGAGCGAGTTCATTGTGACAATTGCAATGATGAGAAGGAAAAGGCATTTGATGACAATTTGAAGGTTATGGCAGATATGGTATATGAGCTTACGGGTGAGTTATTTTTAGCAGAGGGTCATTTCAAGAAGTCTGTAGGGCTAATTGGCCGGCTTGTTGCTCGTTCGTAGGTTTGGCAAATACAATCTTCTTAGGGGGTGTTAACAGCACTGTTAACAGCAGAACTCTCAAGACTGTGGGGGGGGTGTGGTCATAAATGACCGCTTTGTTGGACGAAAACAGGCTCATAGAAAACTGCGAAAAAGTGACGATTTTTGAGAAACTTTTTGGAGCTATGGTGATATAAAGGTGGTTGATAATGACAATTGAGATTGAGAATTGAGAAAAGAAAAAGGAGGCCAGCAATGACCAACACAGTAACAAGAGACGAATTGGTCGGGATTTTGACGGAGCGCAAAGGTGCTCAGCCTGTGACAATCACCGTCGAGGTAAAGGCTCGGCTCAACAAGAAGAATCGTGAAACGAAAGAAAAGTGCCCTTTTGTAAACGTCACCAAGGTCAGCCGCGTGAACGGCTTTATCGGTTGGATTTACACCAACAGCGTAAACAATCAACGTGGCCGTGAAGGCCAGAAAGCCAACTTTGAGGCTCAACCTCGTAAGTGGGGCGAACGTTTGGCTGGAACTCCGCTTGTCGCTCACAAGGGCAAGCTCTATGTAGAGCTAAAGGTTGAGAAGGCTCTGGCAACAGAGTACTTCGCGGACGGTGAGAAGGTTGATGTTGAGGTGCTGGTCCCCTATCTGCCCCCGAGACGCAACGAGAGCGGTCGTCAGGGCGTCGAGAAGGCGATAATCCTTCGCGACTACGGTCTTGCGGGGATCAAGGAAATAACCATCAACGGCGAGTTATTCGTTGTGGAAAGCTAAAACGGTGCGGGGCGGGGCTGTTAGCCCCGCCTTTTTTCTTAGCGTACTTCACTGAGCACAGACAATCCAAAATAGGACGATTATCGTTTTGTTTCTGTTGGGTCGTGTAGTATTCTCATTTGCGAAAAATTCCAAAAAGTCTCAAATTTGGTTTGTAGGATTTTGCTGAGAAGCGTCTATAATTCTTTTATATACGTGCTTATGTTGATTGACATGTTTGCTTTTGCGAAAGTTTCTATCGAAAGTAGAGAGTGTTGTTGCCTGACAACAGAGAGAACAGAAATGAATTCCCAAAAAGTAGCTCGTGAATTAGTAAAGATAGTCAAGCGCATAAGTAGTGGTTCTGACAGAGAAGCACAAAGAGCGAATGCATTGGACAATGAGCACTTTGCTGATGAGATAATTCATTCTATTAGTCGTTTTCGTTGGGCAGAAGCTGTGAGTCGTTCTGATGTTGATTCGTATGGCGAGTTCAATGTAGTTATAGAAGTAGAACACGATGGTTATTCCCCACCAGTTCAAGACAAGCGTGGTGCATGGCTTAGTGTTGAGAACAAACCTGTGATTCAGGCTCGTTCGGCCTCTTCTGAAGTCAAGAAGATGGTAAAGCGTTTGCGTCATGAATTTGCATTTGATTACAATAGTGTTGAAGTGGGAAAGCAGGTCAAGTTGATCAAAGCGTGGCCGTATGAGAAGCGAACACGCAAGGAAGGCGACACAAAAACGGTCATTTATGACCCACAGCTTGATTTGAATTTTCAAATTTTTTGAGGTGCCATGAGTAAGAAGGGATACAAAGGTTAATGTCTCCGTCGTGATAATGAGAAGTCATTTTGGTTACAGGAAAAGGAGTTTGGACAATGGACAGTAAACGAGTAGCTCAGCAATTAGTCAAGTTAGCCAAGCAATTGATAGCTGCGGACAATACAGAGACTTTCAAGTGTCCTGAGTGCGGCACTAAGGTTTTGAAGAACACTGGTTATTGCGTCAAGTGCAAGAAGAAGGTCAAAGAGGCAAAAAGTCATTGCTAAAACATAGTTGGAGAAGGTACGTGTATTGTCCGGCTTTGCATACTATAAAGTAAGTGACAACAACGAGGTTATCGGCTTTATTAGCAAGAGCAAGCAGGGTAGGGGGGAGATTGCTCCATGGCAAGCTGAGCGTGCTCGTCTTGTTCCAGGTCGTCCAGCACAGGTTGGCAAGCTGATAGGGTCGTTTTACGAAGAGGATGGCGGGAAGAAAGCAGCATTGCTGGCTCTACAGAAAGTTAGGTAATTGATGGACAGACATAAGGTTGCTGGTGAGCTAATAAAGTTGGCGAAGAATTTGACAGCGGCTCCTCGCGTATTTAAAGAATGTTCTTTGGCAAAAGATGGAATGTATGGTTATCGAGTAGGCAAATCAAAGAATTAGTGTAGGACGTAATGCAATAAGAGATGTCTCAAGCACGTGAAATACGGTGTTTGGGGCATTTTTTGTGACATTCAGTTTAGGAGTAGCCGAATGGGTAGCGACAAGAAGCGGTTGAAACGTCGTAAGCGTGTTCGTCGAGCGATGAACATGAGCCAGAACAACAAGAAGGCTTATCGTTATCTTTTAGAAGTGATGATAGATGGAGAATGAATGTTTTCTGGGAAACGCTTTGTAGATGAGTCTTCTGTTTCCTCTTATTTATCTTCTGTGGAATCAGAACGTTGTCTTGGTAGCGAGATACTGTCAGGTCGGATATTGAGTAAGGATGGAGAATTGTATTGTGAGATACCACCTTCAGTTGGTGGTCATGACAAAGACTTTTGTAGTGCGGGCGTTCAAGGGCAGCAGATATGAATCAATTTTTGATCAAATAGTCATCGTTTCCATCTGACCAATTTTGATAGTTGGGAAGCTATTGAGCTTCTTACAAGCAGACCGATAGACTTGAGAGAACATGATCCTATCTATCCTATCCTATCCTATCTATATCAGCTATAGCTCAGGCAATTTCAGTATTGAGATGAAGGTTAGACTTGAGAGAACATGTTATATCTAAGGCCGGTTTCTGGCAATTCAAGGCTAAAGCATTGCTTGTTGTTTGACGGTTCTAAGCTTGCTTATATGAGCGCAGCCTCAAGATGGCAGTTAGACTTGAGAGAAACAGTGTTTATTTGCTGGTTATTTGCTTGCAATTATAAGAATTATAGGCGGACACAAGGATTCAATGATAAAGAAGCCGGTAAGCAGTTCATCTGAGGCATCTGAAGAGTCTGAATCTTGTAAGCATTGCATAGACATGCATGCTTGTCATGGTAGGTATAAGTCTCCTGATTGTCCAGTAATGCGGGCCGGGCTTATTGAATGTCCGTATTGGTTAGAGCTTGAGGTTGCTCGTTTTCAGAATAGGTTACTCAAGGAAGGCGGCAAGGGAGATTTATAGATTTTGGTGTTGCAGTGAATGGATTGCATATTGGCTTAGGAAAGTTTTTTGAGTGTTTTTTTGGTGGAAAGGTGATATAAAAGTAGTGGTAAAGAATGAACTTGGTTTCAGAGACAAGGGGGTTTTATCGAAAAAATGGACAAGTGGTGTCATATTCTTTATGGCTCATCAATGGGAATTGGGAGTTGAAGGATGTCAAGGAATTGTAACTGTTCAGTTGGGGGGAGCTTCGAGGCCTGTTGGGGCTACTTGCTCTGCATTTCCCCCATTTTGATGATTTTGTTCGGTCCACCTTCGTCAAAACAAGTTCAAACTCATTTTGCGGTTTACGAGTTTGCGGATGGAGTGCCTGCTCATCTTCGCTTTGAATGGCCTAAGACTATTGGTGCAATTCCAGAAATCAACAGTTGGATTTATAATTCTCATACACCCCCTGTTATGGCCATTGCCAAAGGAGTCGAGCAAAAGATTGGCAAGATATATGGGACTACGATTGAGATACCCTATGTTGTTGTCTTTCTTGACGATGCAAAAGAAAAACTGAAACTGAATCAGTATAATTTTGTGGACAGCGATATGGCGTACACAGCCGTGGGGCGACTGGCGATGGCGCTCCCTGCACAACGTCACATAGGAGTGTGGCCAAAAGTCACGGCGGTTTTTTCAGATGGTTTAGAATTTTTTGGTAGGATAGTGCTATAAAAGGATGGTTTTATTTGGATTTCACATGGTGAAAGGGTGGTAGAAATGAGAGAAGTCAAAGATATAGACGATTTGGCTGTTGAAGACTGGGAGCACGATGAGAGTGCTACGGGTGCTTGTGATATTTGTGTTGAGTATGGGATTCCAGATAATGATGCGGGGCGTGGAGTATGGACTACGATTCCTCGTATTTCTTTCTTTTGTTCATCGATTGTGAATCGGCACATTTCACTATGTAAAGAGTGTTACCGTCATCATTGTGCTTATATGAAAGCGAAGTGAAAGGTGAGCTACAATGTCAAACGAGACACCGAATGTAATTAGGACGGATGTAGAGTGGTGTGCGAGGTGCGGTGGCACGCACTCCCAATTTGAGTTTAACAAGTTCACGCTTCTTCCGTTGGGTTGTGATTTCACTCATTGGGCGGAGTGTCCGATTTCGCATGAACCCGTATTATCTGTAGAAGCAATTAAGGCAGAGGTTGAGGGCTGATTATCAGAGAAAAAGATTCAGTAATTTTCTATTGTGAAGAAAAACAAGAATGGAAAAATAAAGAAGGTAAACTCCATAGAGGTGATGGTCCAGCATTTATCAGATCAGATGGTTATCAGGAATGGTATCAAAATGGCGACCTTCATAGAGTAGGCGGCCCTGCAATCATCTATCCAGAAGGTTCTGAGTTTTGGTATATTAATGGCGAGCTTCATAGAGAAGGTGGACCAGCAGTTATAAGGCCAAATGGCTGTCAGCAATGGTGGCTTAATGGCAAACTTCACAGATTAGGTGGTCATGCCGTCATCTATTCAAATGGAAGTCAGTATTGGTATTTGAATGGCGAAGAAGTGACTAAGGCAGAGGTTGAAGGATGATTCAAGAAGAAGAAGATTGTGTAATTTTCTATTGTGAAGAAAATCAAGTTTGGGAAAATGAATTTGGATTTCATAGATTAGGTGGTCCAGCGGTAATTCATCCAGATGGCTGTCAGGAATGGTTTTTGAATGGCAAACGTCATAGATTGGATGGGCCAGCAATCATATATCAAGATGGAAGTGAGTCTTGGTATCAAAATGGCAAACGTCATAGAGTAGGTGGCCCAGCAGTCATAGATTCAGATGGTTATGAGGTTTGGTATAAGCATGGCGACCTTCATAGAGCCGACGGCCCAGCAATTATTTATTCAGATGGAAGGCAGGCTTGGTTTAAGAATGGCAATCTGGTAACTAAGGCAGAGGTTAAAGGATGATTAGAGAAGAAATTTCGGTTGTTTTCTATTGTGAAGAACCCCAAATGTGGACAAATTCATTTGGATTTCATAGAGAAGGTGGTCCTGCAGCAATCTATCCAGATGGAAGCCAGCTTTGGTTTTTGAATGGTGAACATCATAGAGTAGGCGGCCCGGCAATTTCATCAGATGGTTCTGAGGAATGGCATCAAAATGGCGAATATCATAGATTAGGTGGCCCTGCCATCATCTCAAATGGAAATAAGTATTGGTATCAAAATGGCGAGTTTCATAGAGTAGGTGGTCCTGCAATTATAAGATCAGATGGAAGTGAGGTGTGGTATAAGGATGGCGACCGTCATAGATTAGGTGGCCCAACGGTAACTTGGCATGATGGGAGCCAGCCTTGGTATCTCAATGGTAAGGGTGTAACTCAAGAAGAAGTCGAAAAATGAAAAGAGAATTCAAAAAAGTTGTAATTTTTGGTTTTCAAGGTGATATGGTGGTAGTGAACGCACAAGAATTGTGAATAGAGGAGAATGAAGATGTCTCAAATTAGAGAAAACATGGTTGCTATCCAACATCATAACGTTCTTTCATGACCAAAATGCAGAAAATCCGCGCCAATTCTTTGTAATTGCCTCCAAAAGCGATATGATATAGAGGCGCGGGATATAAATGCAGTGAAAGGGTTGTGTAATGGTGCGTGACAGAAAGTTGGATTTCTGGTTCAAGAATGGCCAGAATGTATTGTTTATCGGTAAGCACGGCGTTGGCAAGACAGCCAAGGTACGCGAGTGTTTCGAGCAGAACGGTCTTGTTCTGAATGACACTTGGCTGTACTTTTCGGCTTCAACGCTTGACCCTTGGGTAGACTTGATTGGCGTGCCCAAGGAAACCAAAAACGGCGATGGTACTTCCTACCTTGAGCTTGTGCGGCCAAAGGCTCTGGCTTCCGACAAGGTAGAGGCAGTCTTCTTCGACGAGTTCAACCGCAGTCCGTCGAAAGTTCGCAATGCTGTGATGGAGTTGATTCAGTTCAAGTCTATCAACGGCATGGTTTTCGAGAATCTGAAGGTTGTATGGGCTGCAATTAACCCTGAAGACGACGAAGACGAAACCTATGACGTGGAGCCTCTTGACCCTGCGCAAAAAGACCGCTTCCATATTCCTTGCAAAGTGCCTTACAATCTCAATCGGGCTTACTTTACTGAGAAGTTTGGCGAAGGCGTGGCGTTGCCTGCAATCGAGTGGTGGAACACGTTACCAAAGGAACAAAAGAACGCCATTACGCCACGTCGCCTTGACTACGCTTTGGTTATGTACAGCATAAAGGGCGATATGCGGGATGTGCTGCCAACTGGGTGTAACGTGACGAGGCTCGTCCGGCACTTGTCAACTGGTTCGGTTGACAAGAAGCTAAAGGAACTGTGTAAGGCCGCTGATGATGTTGCATCGGCTGAATTTTTGGCCGACGAAAACAGCTACAACGTAGCTGTTGCTTACATTCTGAAGGATAAGACGCTTTTGGATTACTTTGCCTCACTGATGCCAAAGGAAAAGCTATCGGCCTTGATTTCCAGGCACAAGAAAGTGCTTGACTTGGTATGCGCCAAGGTTGGCGTTTGCAATGTGTATCAGGTGGTCGCGAAGGAAATCGTGGCTGCGAATCGCAACCCGCGTGTGACAAAGCAGCTAAAGATTGCGCTTGATTCGTCGGGCGTGGATGATTCTTGGGATGACTTGCTGAACAAGTGCAGTTCTGACGTTTCCTGTGGTTCTACCCCATTGCGGCGTATGGTTGTCGAGCAAATGTCTATCTATCTGCCAGCGGTGTCGAAGCTAAAGACCGCTTCGGCATTGAAGGCTCTTGGTGTCGTGAAGAATGTAGTTAACCGTAGCCATACTCCTACCCTTCGCACCCTACAAAAGCCCATTGTGAAGGTTGTAGATCGCTGTATGACGGCTATCATGAACAATGAGGGACTTACGCGGCATCAGTTTGGATCAAGACATGCTGCCTTGATGTGTATGATTGACTACCTGCGAACGGCTGGCATTTACAGGAAGCGGGAAAAGCTATGACCGATACAAAGCCATTGCCCGAAATCACAAACGAACAGTGGATGCAGATTAGCTTTGAGCTTGAGAAGTATCACGCTGTTTTCTACCAGTTGTGGCAAATGGGCAAGCCCGTCTTCACAGACGAAATCAGCACAGCTTGTGTTACTTATGATGAGAAGGGCGAGCTTGCCGAGTTCAAGTTCAATCCCGACTTCTGGGAGAGACTTGACGACTACAGCCGCTTGTTTGTGATTTGCCATGAAGCCCTGCACGTTATCCTTAACCACGGTGTCAGGATGGGCAAGGATGATGGTTTGTGCAATACGTCTCTTGATGTAGTGGTAAACCAATCTCTTGTGAAAAACTTTTGGTTTGACAGGGAAAAGGCTGCCGTCGCAAAAGAGGGCTGCTGGATTGATACGACTTTTGAGAATCCAAAGCGTATCAATGAAGATGAGTCTTTTGAATACTACTATGTGAGGCTCAAGAAAGAGACTAAGTCAGGTGGCTCATCTGGTAGGGGCGATGGCAAGGGCAAGTTGATTGATGATCATGAAGCTATGTCCGAGTCAGACACAAAAGAGCTTGTCAAGCAACTTAATGCGGTTCTGACTGATGAGGAGAAGCAGTCGCTAAAGGACGTTTTAGAAAAGAACTTCATGAAGGATGATGGCTCTGTCGGTGGCAAGATGGGTGGTAATGGCAAGGGCAGCTCGTGGCACTTTGCCAAGGTAGGGAATGTCAAGAAAAAGAAGAAGTGGGAAACCGTTATCAAGGAGTGGGCCAAAACCAAACTGAATATCAAGCACAGGGATATGGAACAGTGGGCAAGGCTCAACAGACGTTTTTCCTGTTTGCCTGGGGACTTGTTTCTGCCATCTGAGATGGAAGTTGAGTACGTTGGCCGGGAAGAAGACAAGATTAGAGTTTGCTTCTTTTTGGACACTTCCGGCTCATGCTGGGACTTGAAGGATAGGTTTTTCGCTGCTGCGTTGTCACTGCCGGAAGACAAGTTCGACATTCGGCTATTCTGTTTCGATACGGTAGTTCGTGAAACCACGCTGGTAAGCCGCAGGATACGGGGCGGCGGAGGCACGTACTTTCACATCATTGAGCAGCATGTACAGAGTGTCATGTCGAAGGAGAACGAGAAGTATCCTGATGCTGTGTTTGTTGTCACGGACGGTTATGGTGACGCGATTTGCCCTGCTCATCCTGAAAGATGGTATTGGTTCATGACCACAAGCTATACGAGTTGCATTGTAAAGGAATCTCACACATTCAAATTGAAAGATTACGAGTGACTACTCCCACGACTAAAGCTGTGGTCTTCCTGGCTCCGTCATTGTGATTGCACATTTTTCAGAAAGTTTTGCAATTTTGGTTGTCGCTGGTGATATATGTAGTGATTGAAAATTGATTGTAGTTGGTCGTCAAACCAAAGAAAGGTGATTGACGATGAGAAAGATAACACAAGCTGAGTTGGTCTAATTTCTGAGCGCCCGTAAAAGCGCACAACCCATAACGTTCACCGCCGGCTTCGCCGTCAAACTAAACAAAAAGAACAGGGCAACCAAGGAGCCTTGCCCCTTCATCAAGGTCAGCAGCGTAAACAACCAGCGTGGCCGTGAGGGCCAAGAAGAGAACTTTGAGTCTTTGCCCCGCAAGTGGGGGGTGAGAGACTTGTAGTTACCCCCTTTGGTATCTCACAAGGGCAACCTCTACGTTGATGTCAAAGTAGAGCGGGTACTATCGACAGAATACCAAGTGGATAGCGAGCCCGTGGCGCAAGTGTTTCTTGCGCCGTACATTCCCCCCAAAAGGAGCAACAAGGGTCGCCAAGAACTGGCCAAGCCCGTAATCATACGGGACTATAAGATAGTCGGTATCAAGCAAATGACAATCAACGGAGAAACCTATAAGGTAATGGAACTCAAAAAGGGGTGGGGCGATTGCTTCCCCATTGCCCTTGTAGGGCTCTTACAAGGCCATGAAAAATAGGCTTGGTGGTCCTGCTGTGATTCCTAATGGAACTCAATTATGGTATAAGCATGGCGAAAAGGTAACCAAGAAAGAAGTTGCGGGATGATAGAACAAGGCTCAGTTGTTTGTAGTGATGAAAAATTATGGCGTAATAAGGATGGCGAGTGTCATAGGATTGATGGCCCTGCTATTCGCACTCAAGGATAAGTAACTCAAGAAGAAGTTGAAAAATGACAATTCGAGAAGAAACTTCAGTAGTTTTCTATTGTGAAAAAGATCAAGTTTGGAAAAATGAAGAAGGCAAATGCCATAGAGACGATGGCCCAGCAGTCATCTATTCTGATGGCCGTCAGGAATGGTATCAAAATGGCAAATATCATAGATTAGATGGGCCAGCATTGATTTTTCCAGATGGAAGTCAGGAATGGCATGTGAATGATGAGCTTCATAGATTAGACGGCCCTGCAATCATCTATCCCGATGGAAGTCAGTTTTGGTATAAGGATGGCAAACTTCATAGATTAGGCGGCCCTGCAGTGATAAGGTCTGATGGTTATCGGTCTTGGCATCTCAATGGGAAACGTCATAGAGTTGGTGACCCAGCAATTATTAGATCAAATGGTTATAAGGCTTGGTATTTGAATGACAAATATCATAGAATAGGTGGGCCAGCCGTTATTTATCCATCTGGTTATAAGGCTTGGTATTTGAATGGCCAATTTCATAGAGTCGATGGCCCAGCGATTATCTGTTCTGATGGAAGTAAGTATTGGCATCATAATGGCGAACTTCATAGAACAGATGGCCCAGCAGTCATTAGATCAAATAATGGGTATCAGGCTTGGTTTAGGAAAGGCTTAAGACATAGATTAGGTGGCCCAGCAGTGATAAACTCAGATGGTTATAAGGAATGGTATCTCAATGAAAAGAAAGTAACACAAGAAGAGGCCGAGCGATGATAATTCAAGAAGATTATGTCGTTTTCTATAGCGAAGACGATCAAGTTTGGCGAGATGAATCAAGAAGACTTCATAGATTAGGTGGTCCAGCTGTTATACAGCTTGATGGTTCTCAAGAGTGGTTTTTGAATGGTCTTCGTCATAGAGTCGATGGTCCTGCAATCACATATTCAGATGGTTCTGAGCATTGGTATTTGGATGGCGAACGTCATAGAGTAGATGGCCCAGCTTCTATTTATTCAGATGGAAGTGAGTCTTGGTTTAAGAATGGCAAGCGGTTAACTAAGGCAGAGGTTGAAGGATGAAAATCCAAGAAGATTCAGTTGTTTTTTATTGTGAAAAGAGCAAGTTTGGACAAATGAAAATGGTAGATTTCACAGAGAAGATGGACCGGCTGTTGTTTATCCTGGTGGTCGTAAGGAATGGTATTTGAAGGGCGAGCGTCATAGATTAGGCGGGCCAGCAATTATATATTCCAATGGAACTAAGGCATGGTGTCATAAAGGCAAATTTCATAGAGAAGATGGACCGGCAATTATTTTTCCAAATGGTTCTCAGGAATGGTGTTTGAATGGCAAATATCACAGGATAGGTGGCCCAGCCGTTATTTATCCTGATGGTTATGAGGCTTGGTATCTGAATGACAAAAAACATAGAATAGGTGGTCCAGCAATCATAGATTCAGATGGAACTAAGGAATGGTATTTGGATGGTAAACGTCATAGAGTAGATGGCCCGGCGTTGATTTTTCCAGATGGGTATCAGTCTTGGTATCTTAATGGCAATCAAGTAACGAAAGACGAGGCTGAAAGATGACAATTCAAGAAGATCATGTCGTTTTCTACAGTGAAAAACATCAAGTATGGACAAATAAAAATGACGAATTTCATAGATTGCATGGTCCAGCGGTCGTACAGTCAGATGGTTATCAGTGTTGGTATCTCAATGGTAGATTTCATAGAATAGGTGGTCCGGCAGTCATAGAATCAGATGGTTATAAGGCATGGTATCTGAATGGCAAACTTCATAGATTAGGTGGGCCAGCGGAGATTTTTCTTGATGGACGTAAGTCTTGGTATGTTTATGACGAGCTTCATAGAATAGGTGGTCCGGCAATAATCTATTCTGATGGTGCTCAGGAATGGTATCTCAATGGGGAGCGAGTAACTCAAGACGAGGCTGAAAGATGACAATTCAAGAAGAGTATGTTGTTTTCTATAGCGAAAAAGATCAAGAATGGACAAATGAAAATGGTGGATTTCACAGAGAAGGCGGGCCAGCACTGATTTTTCCATCTGGTTATAAGGCTTGGTATTTGAATGGCCAACGTCATAGAATAGGTGGACCAGCAGTGATAAACTCAGATGGTTCTGAGTCTTGGTATCAAAATGATGAGCTTCATAGATTAGGTGGCCCAGCAGTGATAAACTCAGATGGTTATAAGGAATGGTATTTGAAGGGTAGACTTCATAGATTAGGTGGCCCAGCACTGATTTATCCTGATGGTTATGAGGCTTGGTATCTCAATGGCCAACGTCACAGAACAGGTGGCCCAGCAATTATAGAATCAGATGGAACTCAGGAATGGCATTTGAAGGGTAGACTTCACAGATTAGGTGGCCCAGCACTGATTTTTCCATCTGGTTATAAGGCTTGGTATTTGAATGGCCAACGTCACAGAACAGGTGGTCCAGCAATTATAGATTCAGATGGTTATCAGTCTTGGTATGTGAATAATCAGGAATTAACTAAAGAAGAAGTTGAGCGATGATACTTCGAGAAGATTTTGTTGTTTTCTATAGTGAAAACATCAAGTTTGGAGAAAAAAAGGGACCCTTCATAGAATAGGTGGTCCAGCAATCATATATCCAGATGGAACTAAGGCTTGGTATTTGAAGGGTAAGCAAGTAACACAGGAAGAAGCCAAAAATGACAATTCAATTTGAGATTGGAATCATCGACCTACCACATATAGTGTTCAATTTTGTATTAGTATGCGATAATGCCGGGGTGGTACAATTCTGCACTACAAGATGTAGTAATGAGTTTGTAGAAGTCATTTGACGCGAATTGGTGATTGTTTTCATAATTTTTTCGTTCTTGTACAAAGGTTTGTCAATTTTCAAAAGGGAGTTTTTGAGATGGATCAAAAAAAGTAGCTCTATTAGTGAGGTTGAGTAAGGAAATTTATCCGGTGAGAGAATCCCTGGGGATGTCATGAATAAGATTCTCAGGTCTTTTGAAGATCAGGTGTGGAAGATAATTGAAAGATCGTCTCCTTATCCAACTCGCAAATCATCTTTTTCCGAGTTCAACGTGTCAACCTGCGGGAACAAGGTCAGAGTCGAAGTTAATGTGTCTAATGTTGAAGGTCTTGAAGAGACTGAAATATCTGAGGTAGTAATCAATCTGGAAGTGGTTGGCAAATCAAAAGTGAAAAGCGTTATTGAGGTTTAGTCTTGGCTCCTTGTGATTGTTTTAGGGCATTTTTATCAAAGAAATCAATTGTCTTGGGTGTATATTGGAGGCAATAATGGAGTTGGATAGGATTTATTGTGGGGATTGTTTACAGGTTATGCGGGGGTTTGCTGATAGTTGTATAGATTTGACCGTAACGAGTCCGCCTTATGACAATCTTCGTTCTTATCATGGATTTGAGTTTGATTTTGCAGGGATAGCTAATGAGTTGTATCGTATAACGAAGGATGGTGGTGTTGTAGTTTGGGTTGTTGGGGATTCCACTGTAAATGGAAGCGAGAGTGGGACTTCTTTCAGCCAGGCGTTGTATTTCAAGGAGATAGGATTCAATCTGCATGACACAATGATTTATGAGAAGTCGAATCCAGTTCCGGTTGGCGGTATCAATCGTTATTATCAGCATTTTGAGTATATGTTTGTTTTGAGCAAGGGCAAGCCAAAGACATTCAATGCGATAAAGCGAGTTCGTCGTAACAAGTTTGGTGAAGAAAGCGAGAATGATGACGATAAGATTTTTGTCACAAAGCTCTCGGCGGATTCAAATAGTTAAACAAGTGATTAGTGAGAATCAAGATGTTGAACAGAGAAGTATGTCTGGCATGCCAGAGGAGAAATTGCGCAAGCTTATGGGGTGCTGATGGTTTGGGGGTGTTCATTTTTTATTGGCTTCAGGGGAAGGCTCTATGTCCTAAACACTATTTCACAAACATTTGGGATGCCCCTCCTGAGCGTTGTTGTTATCAGCTTGAACACTTGATGGCTGAGAGCGAGGAAGAAGAGCCTTTGCGTGAGGTTTATCAGTTATTTTTGAATAAAGGAAACAAATTGGGCCACATTTTGAATAACATTTTTTGTGCTTTCTGTTATGCCAACATTGAGGATGGGGATTTGCATTTAGAGAAACAGGATGGTGTTTGGTGGCCAACTTTGGTTGTGACTTTGTACACGATGTTAGATAAGCGTCAGATACGCATGCGCAAGAAATCATTGCAGACCGTTTCAGGGTTAGGTAGGGTAAAATTGCGAGTGTATGGCAAGAATGCTTAAAGGCCGGTGAGAAGTCTATAGTTCAAGTCTCGATTTATGCAATGTTGTCCTTCGGTTATATTAGAGAATCAAGATGCTCAACAAAAAAGTTTGTCGTGCCTGTTATGTTCGAGATGCTCATTTACGGCGCAAGCATGTTGAGGCAATGTTGGAACATTTTGATTACAATTGGGATGATATGGCAAAGGTTTTATGTCCTGAATCTGTTGTGCAAGGTTGGTGGGTGGGAGTCAATCCGGTGCCTATTACAGCTGAGCCTCCTGAGTGGTGTCCGTATTTGACTGAGCACATTGTGAGTAAAAAATCGTGAAGAATTTGGCGGTAGGTGATATGTAGATAGATGGACTATTAGGAGGTGCAAAATGAAGCCCGAAGGATTTTCTCGCGAGATCAAATCAGTTGCGTGTGTTCAGTGCGGTTTTTGTTGTACGGTGCGGTGTTGTCCATTTGGTTTATGGGATAAAGAACGTCATCGCTGTGTGTATTTGACAGAAGACATGTTGTGTTCAAAGTATGATGAGATCAAGGATTTACCAGGCGCTGATGAAAGTCCAGCTTTTGGCGCTGGTTGTTGTTCTTCATTGTTCAACTCATTACGGGAAGAAAAAATCCGAAAAAGAGTCAAAAATAAGTTCTACAATTGATATAATACAACGGAGGTAGTAGTGTTATGAAGATTGATGATAGAATGAAACTGTATGAGCGTTCTGGTAATGGCAAGAGATTAGTACCGTTGTTGCCTGCGTTTGCACGTTTGGACGGTCGTTCATTTCACAGTTTCACAAGAGATTTGAAAAGGCCGTATGATGAGAGATTGTCTACGCTTATGACAGAATTGACCAAGTGGCTTGTTAGAGAGACAAGTTCTTGTTGTGGTTACGCTCAGTCGGATGAAATCACATTGGCTTGGTATACGGAAGATGTTTCGACTCAGATTTTTTTTGACGGAAAAATAGACAAAATCAATTCGGTATTAGCGTCTATGACTTCTGTTCGGTTCAACAAGATGCTTTGTGATTATTTGCCATGCAAGACAGAATGTGAACCTGTGTTTGATTGTCGATGTTGGACTGTGCCTACGCTTGATGAGGGGGCAAACGTTTTTGTGTGGCGTGAGTTAGATGCTACACGCAATAGTGTTTCGGCGGCGGCCCAGGCCAATTTCTCACACAAAGAGTTGCAAGGCAAGAAAGTAACTGAGATGCAAGACATGTTGATGCTTGAGAAAGGTATCAATTGGAATGATTATCCTTCGTTTTTCAAGCGGGGCACGTATGTGCAACGTCGTAAGGTTTTGCGCAAGTTTACGACTGATGAGCTTGAGAAGTTGCCTATAAAGCATGAAGCTCGATTGAATCCTGATTTGGAAATTAGGCGTAGTGAGGTAGGCACATTGGATATGCCGCCCATTTTGCAGGTTGTGAATAGAGTTGATGTGTTGTTTCGAGGAGTGTTGGCAAAGAAGTCTATTGAGGATTAGAGGAGATGGGGACGAATGGCAGTGACAACATAGGAGTTATGAGGAATGGCAAACATTCATCTCTTAATTGTTGATCCACAGTTTGATTTTTGTGATTCTTCTGGTGCTTTGTTTGTTCCCGGCGCTACTGAGGACATTGAGCGTTTGACAATAATGACAGAGATTCTTTGTGGTGAATTGACAGACATTCACTGTACTCTTGACAGTCATCACTTATTTGACATTGCTCATCCTCTTGCCTGGCAAGACTTGAATGGGAATCATCCTGATCCTTTTACCATTATCACTTTTGACCAGGTAGACAATCAGAAATGGCTGGCGTCAATTCCCAAGTATCAGGCACAACAGAGAAGTTATGTCAAGGCTCTCGCGGATAATGGTCGTTATCCTTTGTGTATTTGGCCGCCGCACTGTTTGATAGGCAGTAATGGCGTTCAGGTAATGCCGAGCTTGTATGAGCAGTTGCTTGCTTGGGAAACTCAAGAGTATGCTATGGTTGATTATGTTACGAAGGGCACTAATTGGAAAACTGAGCACTATTCGGCTATTCAGGCGGATGTTCCTGATTTAGAGGATGAAGCGACAATGGCAAATACAAAGCTTATTAGTGCGCTTCAAGAAGCTGACATTATTTTGTTGGCAGGTGAAGCCGGGAGTCATTGTTTGGCTAATACGGTCATGGATATTGCTGACAATTTTGAGGACGATTCACACATCAAGAGGCTTGTTCTTTTGGAAGACGCAACGAGTTCCGTTTCGGGTTTTGAGCACTTGTATGAGGATTTCAGAGTTAAGATGATTACTCGTGGCATGCAGATCAGTACGACTTTGGATTTCGTTTAGTTATGGTGGTATAAAGATAGAGTTTGCATGGAGTATGGAATAATGCTTAGTCGTGAGGTTTGCAAGGCTTGTTTTGACAGACACAATCCTTCAGGCTCAAGGTGGCGCAATTTGAGTCTTGAGGCTTGGCAACGTTTTTCGCATGTTATTTGTCCTTGGGTAAGAGTCAATTGTCAGCGTTTTGTTGCATTTGATTCTGACCATCCTCCTGAGTGGTGTCCGTATTTGACTGAGCATATAATTGCTATGGGAAAAAATGTTGAATGAAGAGGTTTGTGGTTCCCGTATGTAACAGAGCATGTAGTATTATCAGCGGAGAAGTAATGAGAGTAAAAGTATGGTCGGCTGATAGAAGCGAGTTTCTTGGTGAAGGGACGCTTATAGGTTTGGCAACTGTGTATGTCATTTCTACATCGGAAGGGATTCTGTCGGCAGACAATGCAGAAGAAAAGCCATCTTTGGATATGTTGCCAGAAGGCGCCGAGCTAATTGCGATTCCAAGCAATCCTAAGATAGAGCTTAATTCTGGCAAAGTAGTGTATGGTTGTCAGGCATGGTGGTATCGGGTGTTGGAATACAAGCCATCGAACAATTGAGGCGAATTCACGATTCCTGTTGATGTTAGAGTAACTATTGGTGTAAAGGGATGACTGAAAAACGTGGTTTTGTGTGTTTTGTGTGTTTTGTGTGTTTGGAGGTGTTTGATGTTTGACAATGAGGTGGACAAAAAAATGGAAGATTATGTATTCAGTGGGCTTAGCAAGCAGGCGATGGATGCAATTGTAGAATACCTTGACAAAAAATGTAAGTTGGAGGAACCTATTCGGTCAGCGATTTTTCGTTGTTTCAAGCATGTGAGGTGGTTAGAGTTTTCTAAACCCGAACCCGAACCCGAACCCGAACCCGAACCCGAACCCGAACCCGAACCCGAACCCGAACCCGAACCCGAACCCAAATCCGAACCCAAATCTGAGCCAGAACTCGAATCCAAATCAGAACCCAAGGAAAAATCACTAATTATTGATGTTGCAGCGGAAGCACAGTTCAAAAAAAAGATGACTAATTTGGCTTTGCCAGTCTATGACAGGTTAAAGCATCATTGTGGGAGTTACTGTCAAGATGGTGCTTGCCTCGAACTCAAGTTCACAAAAGGTTCGTTGAATATTTTCAGAAATGATGGTCGTCGAAGGCGCATAGGGAGTTTTATTCCCCGGACTTGTGGTGGTTGCTTGAAGGTTGCTTTTGATCATACCAAGTTCAAGTATCCTACAGACGATGGCATTTTTGTAGGGAAGTATTTGCCCAATAGTCCTGCTTTTGCAGGTGTGAATTCTTTGAGATACGAAATTAGATCTCAGGAAGATGTAGACAAGGTGCAACATTTACTTAAGTCCTCATTTGATAGCGACTACGGGCGGCTACATAACAGCACAGTGATTTCGACCCGAGAGAATTTGCTTATGGGTTTGTCTTCCGAGCGGCGCGAGTTGTATTGTAAGTTAGAACAACAGATTATAGATTGGGTTAGTTCTATTGGCGATGTTGATGGCGATGTTGTCTATTATGACCGTCGATGCGTATTTTTTCGTGGTTCTGACAAAAAGGCATTCTTGTTCATTTCCGTTCGTTCGGATGGTTTTCTTCGTTTAGGGTGTCCTAATAGAGAAGGCGAGGTTCCGGTCAGGTGGAAACGTGGCAAAAATCAATTGTTTTCAGTAGTGATAAAAGATTCCCGTTCTTTTGCTGGCTTGTATGATGGTGTATTTGCTGCATTCAATTATTTACAGGACAAAAAATGAGTGAAATATCGGTTGCTATCACAGCTAGAACACTTCCCGAGGCTTGGGAAAAGGTTCTTATGGGTATTTGGATGGATGGGTTAGACATAAAGACTCAGTATGACCGTTCTGGGGACCCACCCAGCAAAGATGCCTTCACGGTAATGGCGGTAACAGAGCCTTTAGCTGAGCCTCGTGTTCATTTATGTTTTCCGGGTGGCCCTACGGAATTGAAAGAATACGAGTTAGAGGTAACAGAAGGAGTTCATGATCATTGGATAGGAGTAAACGCCACATCATGGCAGTATACGTATCATAAGCGTTTGACGGCGTATGCTGGTTTGTATGATCAGATTGATGATTACATTATTCCATTGTTATCCAAGTGTCCTTACAGTCGTCGTGCGGTTGCGATTACTTGGATTCCAGGAACAGATGATACAATAGATGATCCGCCGTGTTTACAACAGGTTTGGGCACGGATGTATCGTCAAGGCGATGTATACAAGCTTTGTATGAATACGTTATGGCGTTCACGCGATTGGTTCAAAGCAGCTTACATGAATGCTTGGGCGTTTATTGAGTTACAGAAGAGGATGGTTTGTAGGATAAATGAAAGACGAAAGGCGATGTATGATTCAGGCGAGTTGGATGAGAACATACCTGTAGAGGTTGGTGTTTATCGTGATGTGAGTTGGTCGTCACACATTTACGGTTCTGATTTCGTAGATAGCGAATCAACGATGTCTATGCAATGGTTTTTACGTTCGATAAAGTCACGACCATTTAGGGACCGGGTTGCAGATTCGACTAAGGAACCTTGGCCTGAGATGTTTGAGTTAGCATCGGAGAAGGCTCGTGCTGACAAGCGATTGTTGGTAATTCCTTCTGAGAAGTAGCAGGATGGACATAAAGAAAGATGTTGAAGCCACATTCTTGGAAGCGGCGTGTGGTGGAAACAGAAATGAGCCCTTATCCTCGTTGGATAGGGGCTTGTTTTTCAAAAGTTATCTCGGTTGTAAACAGGAGAAAGAAATGGCTTGTGAGGGCAAAGAAAACAAGGCGCGAGTTGGAAAAAAGATGGATTGGGAGAATTGGGAACTTTCAAAAAAGGCGAAGGAGCGGTGTCGTGTTTTGCGTTTATGGGCTGAAGAATCAATGAAGTCAAGTGCTATTGTGATGGGTCCACAGGTAGTTATTGGAGAAAAGAAAGATGACGACAATAGAAGCGAAGACAGTTCTGGCTGAGCATTTTTCAGGTAGGAACTATCCCGATGGTTTGATAGTTGAGGCCTGTTATCAATTTCTTGAAAATGGAGTGAACGTTGACAAGTTTTTACAAGAATCAGAGAGTTTAGTTTCAGATTCAACGAGACGTATTAGAAAGAAACGTCAAGCTGATCTTGAATCGGCCAAGTTAGGATGGATAAAGAAGGCCAAAAAACAACACAAGGTAAAAAAACAACACAAGAAGACTTATGATGACATGGAAATGATAGAATCTTATTAGGTGGTTTTAGTTCGTCAAAAAGTCAAATGACAAAAGAGAGCGGGGCACACAAGATGAAGAAGTTTGTTCCCATATTCAAAAAGCTGTTTGATGTTTCGGTAGTGGATAGACCTATTATTGTTTGTAGCGACTTGCACATGGGCGACCGTTCAAAAGCAGACGATTTTGAGCGAAATGAATTACTGTTATGGAATGTATTGGACGTGTATCCATTGGCAATCAATGTTTGGCTTGGGGACATTATGGAATTATGGCAAACCAAGCAACATAAGATAGTAACAGCTTATTCAAAGCTCTTGAAGCGGATGTGTGAGGGCAATGGTGTTTACGTGACGGGGAATCATGATCATGCGTTATCGGCCTGGCATGATATTTTAACTTGTGGCTACTATATCAGGGATAAGGTGTTGTTCATACATGGCCATCAGCCTGACAGATGGAATGGCAAATACAAGTTCATTGGGAAGACGGTTACTTGGCTTGGCGGTATGATTGAGCGTATTGGTTGGCAGAATGTAGATTGCTTTACAAAAGAGTTGAAAATTCTCAAGAACAGCGTAACCCCTAGTGAGATGACTGATTCGAATTTTGGCGAAGTTGAAGATTTATATGTTGATTGGGCTGTTGGCGAAGCAAAAGAGCACAATTGTAAGGTTATAGTATTCGGTCATACGCATCGTCCTGGTGTTGTAGAACGAGACGGTGTTTTGGTTGTCAATGCAGGGTCTTGGGTTTCCAACAATCCAACTTTTGTTCGTGTATGTTCAAGAGAAGTTACTTTGATGCAGGCCGAGTAAGCAAAGCAAAGCAAAGCAAAGCAAAGCAAAGCAAAGCAAAGCAAAGCAAAGCAAAGGAATGGACATGGCAAAGGGCAAATTCATAGTCTTGGATGGTATTGACGGAAGTGGCAAAGCAACGCAGACGAAATTATTGGCTGACAGATTGAATGCTGTACATTGGTCATTTCCACAGTATGGCAGTAATATGTTTGCTGATTTGGTTGAAGATTATTTACATGGCAAGCATGGGAAGCCTGATCCTTACTATGCTTCGTTTCCGTATGCAATGGATAGGTTGATGGCTCGCGATAAAATGGTTTGGGAAATGGAACAGCACGGCAGGCATATTGTTTGTGACCGTTGGGTATCTGCGAATAAGATACATCAATGTGCTCGTTTGCATCAGGAGGCTATTGATAGCAAGGGGGTAGTTGATAATCAAAAGTTTTTTGACTTCATTGACAAGATGGAGTATGACACGTTGAGGCTTCCGGTGCCTGATGTGTCTATTTTGTTGGACATTGACTCCAAGCAAGCTGTTGTAAACACACAGAAGCGTAATAAGGCTGTTGGCAAGGTTCCTGTTGATTTTCATGAGGAGTTGACTCATTTGGAACTAGCTCGTGCGGCAGCTTTTGATGTAGTTGCTTATGATATGGCTAAAGGGCGCGAGTGGATTTTGATTGAGTGTTGTGGGCCGGAAGGAATGTTGTCGGTTGAGGAAATTCATACGGAAATTTACCGCAGACTGTTTTGTGTGTAAACAAGGCAAGAAATATGGTCAATTTTTTTTGGCGACGGTGATATAAAGATAGTTGGCGAACATTTTGGAGCATCTATTGTTAAAGGAAAAAAGATGAATCATTCTGATTCGACGGTTAGCGTTTTCAAGCCTGAGTCTGTAGTTGAGCAAGACCCTATTGATCGGGCTGTTGTGTGTTTACACCGCAAGGAGTGGCAGATACGTTGTAAGGGGTATCTTCGCAAAGATGTTATTGGTGATTTTTCACAGATGGATGATTGCATCATCTTGACGATGGAAATCATTCTCAAGTCGGACGGCAAGTATAAGTCGTATGCGATGGTTTGTTTTGGGTCAAGTCCTCATCACAGTATCCAGAAAATGGGTTTTGACACGGTTGAGGAGGCTCAGGAAGACGCGGAGGGGACGCTGAATCAGCTAGTCAAGACAAACAGACACGAATTTGCGAGGAAGGCTAGCGCTAAGAATGTTTGGGGTAATTCATTGCGGGGAAGTGGCTCTTCTTGTGGTGGCTGTTCGACTTGTAGGTAAGGAAAGAAATGGCTAACAAAGAACCGCGTGTGGAAGGTTTATTGCAGAACTTTCATTGCTGTCTGGACATAGATTATGAGCTAAGTGATTGCACAGGTGAATGTGAGGGCTTTTGCAGGCGTACGACTTTGGAAAATCTTCGTGTGTTGAGTGTGGACTTTGCAAGTATTGTGAAAACAATTTGCCATGATGTTTCTCCTGTGGTCAGGTATTGCGTTGACAGAATCCTTATGGCTTACAAGCTTTATGAGAGCGACCTTTGGAGAATTGAGACTGTAGGCGGCTATTACGGTGAGGAGATTGGCGATGTCACTTTATCTTTGGATGTTGTAAGGCTTTGCGATGAGGCAATTGCAAAGGTTATGGCAATGAAGGATGACAATGAGCGCTTTGTCTTTGTCTTGGAATTGGAGTATGGCTATCTTTTGGACATTTTGAAGGGCAAGAATTTTGTCCTGAAGGATGTCCGAAAGAGTGATCTTGTTTTTGGCCAGGTTGATCATTATCGCAAGCTCGAAAAACGAGTTATTGAGTCTTACAGGCATTACAAGCTGCCAAGGGGCGTTTGTGTTGCCATTGATGGCGGCAAGTATCGGGTGATTGACGGTTATCATCGGTGTGCTGCTGTTGATGGGAACAGAAAGTGTAGTGTATTTATAGCTGAATGAAGAGTTACAAGTGGAGTGTAAGAGATGAATGACATACAATGTCCTATGTGCGGAATTGTGTAAACAATGTTTGCAAGAGTTATGGTAGGGGATATTGGGCTGTTCCATTATGGGGCGGTGAATGGTTTGGGGATTTTAGCGTTCCCAGTTTGGCTGACATTTGAGAATTATTGAATAAAAGGCATTATAGTGGTCAAGTTGAACCCTAAGATATGTCTGTATTGTCAGAAAACAGCATTGCAGGATTTATTTGATGGGTTGGCATGGCAAAAGGAATGGGATAGGGGTTATGTTTACTGCGCTTATGTTTGCGATGGTGAGGGTCATTGTTGTAGGATATCTTATCTCGAAGACGGAGTTCCGTCGTGGTGTATGTATGTTGTTGAACAAATGGTAAACATGGAGGTGGAGGAATGAAGCGCAATAGCAATGTCATATTGGTAGTTTTGAATGGTCATTATTAGGGTTGATCGTATTTTTTGCGTTCAATTTGAACAAGGAATAGTGATGAAATTGCGAAGGATTTTGGAGATTGCAAGTAATTTGTTTATTTGGGGCTTTTTGTGTTTTAGTGGCGTAGTTACGTCTTTTTACTTGAAAGAGTCGATAGGTGTTTTGTTGACTCTTGTTGTTTTTTTGAGTTTGATTGGTTGTGGTTGTTTTTCAATGACAACTAACAAATCATGAAGTGATAGGAGAAAAGATGCGCAGGGTCATATTAGGTGTTATTGTTATGGGTTGTTTGGGATGTGGTGTTCCTAAAAGCATGTTGATTTCAAATCGTACCGATTTGGGTCCGATGGACAATGTTGTAACGGTCAAGGATTTGACACCTGAACAGTTTTTGGAGCAGCATGCTTCGGAGGGTCGTATTGGTCTTGTAGGTGGGATTGGCGCCATTAGCAAGGGGATTCGTGAAGCTGAAGGGCTTATAACGCCTGATAGGAAAGCTTCGTTATGGTCTCATATTTGGCTTTTTGAGGGTAGGCGTGCGGACGAGAATGAATGGATATTAGAAAGTTCTTTGGAATGGAAGTGGTGGCCTCCCCAGATATTGAATGGCATACAAGAGAACAGGCTCAGCAAGTATTACAAGAATCCGAAGAAAGGTTGTTATTTTGCGGTCATAGATTGGGAGTTATCTGATGGGCAGAAAAAGGCTGTTATTGCTGAGGGATTGAAGCTTTTGTCTGAGCGTAAGCCTTATCCTGTTGGCAATTTATTCAAGACGTTATGGCTGTATTGGTATAAGCCCGAGATATTCAGGAGTCGGCAACTTCGCGGTGGTGGTGAGAGCTACTATTGTTCGGCCTATGTGCAAAAAGATTATGAGGTTGGGGCTCATATTGATTTCAACGATAAAGTTCCGACTGCGTATACAAGTCCTGAGCACATTTGGCTTGGTTCTTTACATGCGAAGGGCAAGTGTAAAATTTGGTTGTTGGACAATGATGAGATTCCCACATTTGGCCAGAAGATACTCAGAGTATTCAAGTCGTCAAAGTAAGGCGAGTGAAGTTTGAAAAACAAAATAATGGAGATACAATAATGGAGACATTGATTGAGGTTCGCGAGCCTTGCCCGGAGGGTTGCAAGCGATATGGGATTTGTTATTATAAGGTAGATGAATGGTCATACTATGTGTGTCCAGATTGTCGCACAAGATTTCGTACAAATGGTGAATATGTAGAGGTTGAATATGGAGCAGTCAATGAACAACTCAGGCTTTCTTGATGGCCGGACGCGATTGCATGTTGCGGTTTGCAATGGTGACTTGGATTACGTCAAGATGCTTTTGCAAAAAGGCGCTGACATTACACAGAAGGACAAGGATGGTAATACGGCTTTAGATTTGGCAAGGCAAGCCGGTCATGTTTTGATTGTGAAGTATTTGGAGACATGTAAACCTTTTTGGGGCGATTCTATTGGTTTTGATGACAGGCCACGTGGAATATCGTTTTTTATGGCCATTACGGGGGAGATATTTGTTGAATCGTTCAAAGATGTACAACTAGAATTGTGTTTGCATGATCTTGATGAGCTTGAGAACATGGTGACAGAGAAATATGATTTACCCGTAATGCATGAGTTATGCAAGATGGTCATGCTATCTCTTGAGTATAAGAAGGTTGAAAAGTTGCATGAGATTATGGGTTCGTTGACACTTTTTGCCACACTGATACGAATTTCCGAACGGTTGGATTGTGTTAGCGGGCTTCTATTTTTACAGAGTATCACGCCAGACTGTCTCAATAAAGCATTTCAGGAAATCGTTGCAACTGCCAAGGTCAATTCTGAAGTGCTTGATAAGCGTCGTAGCAGTTTGCCAATGAGCGAGGAATTGCAATCAGCTTGGAAGAATTTTATGGAGCCTTCTACTGAGCACAATCCCGTTATATGCACTAAGATGCGTGGGATTATATTCATGTTTGATATGCTTTATGAGATAGCTGATTGTCGAGAGCCTATTGAGAATTAGGTGGAATTTTTACTTGCTTGGGTGATATAATAGGGTACAGCTTTTCGTTCTGCTGTTCTTTTACAATTGGGGGTGCTCCGGTATCGACTGGATGCAAGAAGCATAAACCGCGTTCCGCAGTTGGTTAGTTGGCTGCGTGGGTTGACTACCGTTAACCCTAATCAAGCTAACCGCACTTCTAAACGCAAACCCACAAGGTATGCTAATGGCTGCGTAAGTAGCCCGTCCCGCTCGATTTTTTCCTGTGGATGAGAGATGGGGCGTAACAAAATAGCAGGATAGTTCTGAGTTTGCTCCTGAATGGACTCAGAGCGAAACTAAAGTTTGGGATAGCCTGAGAGATGCCTGCCTGTCGGCTGACCTTGGGCGAAACTTCAATAGATGGGACATGAGCGTAGATGTTTATGTGGAAGTATCACAGGACGCGGGTTCGACTCCCGCCACCTCCATCAGAAGGTTGGTTCGATTCCAACTCGTTAGCCGAGGTCAGGTGAGACGGGAGCCGGTGGAAGAATCCGGTGATTTGTGCTTGGGGCAATAACCCCGATGCTAACTCTAAGAGACAAATGGCTCGGTCGGCCCGACCGTTAAAGCTGAAGCGGAATCTTCAGCAGGGTATTCATTTCAAATATGGAGAATAGAATTGAATCCAGTAATATCAGATGAACGAATGCAAGAATTGAAGGCCAAGTTTGAGAAGCATTCTCAAACAAATGAAGGCAGAGAGCATATTTCATTTCTTGGCAGAGAAATGTGTGAGCGTCTATTTCTCCCCGGCGAATGGCTATCTCAAGAACTGGAAGCTCTTGGTTGTTCGCATGAATTGAGCGAGCGTATTGGTTTTGCCAATGGCCAGAAGTGTTTTATGGCAAAGGATACATGGGCTGTTGCAGCCCAGAGCTTAGAAGACTATAAGAATGGGACGTGGGATGAACCCGGCCCCGAATTGGCTGGAGAGATTTGCCGTGATAAACTTGGAATGTAATAATGTTGATAGTTGGTTTGGGCGATGGCCCACGAATGCGCAAATCAGTTGAGCTTGCAAAGGCTTGTCCTAATGATGAGTTTGTGGGCGTAGAGCTATGCTCGCCTGACCCCGACGACTATCTCTTTACATATGCCCCGCCTAACTTAAGGACCAAGTTCAATACTGATTGCGTAGAGTATCTACGTACACTGGAAGACAAGAGTGTAGACCACATCTATGCCCATTTTCTTTTGCAGTACTTGCGCTATGGTAAGCGTCAGGAATTGTTTGCAGAAGTCACGCGAGTATTGAATCCTGATTCTATTGTACCGGAATCGATTAGTAGCAGAACATTTGGCGTGTTCTTTACGGTAGTAGACGAGATTCATTACAAGCGTCAGCTTGAGAAAGAACTTGTACAGCACGGCTTTGACGCTTGTACAAATTGTGTCGGTCCGCAAACCATATTCAAGTTGGCTACAGATAACGGCGATATGAACGCAGAGGAATGTCTCAAGCGCTGGCAGTTGATAGAGTTTTTGCGTGTCAACGGGGACAAAGTATTTCCATGCGCTGATAAGGAAGTCAAGAGCGTAGAGGAATTGGAGCAGATTGATATAGAAGAAGTAAGAGAAATCATACAGCCAAAGTTATTCGGCAGGGAACGTGATTACATGTCTGACCCGGCTGTTGTGGAGTCGATAGCGTGGATTCTGGAAGACATGAAATATCGGTTTGTGGAATGTCCATTTGTGGTGATTGCTGGCAGACCACAGTGAGGCGAGTTGAGAAGATATGCCGCAACTGTCCTCGCTTTGAAGTCAAGCGTTATAGCGAAGCAAATTGGCGAGATACTGCGGATGTTAAGAAATTTCCCTCAGATTCAAGCTATCCTGCCGAGATAGCTGCGAGGTTTGATGACAATAAGGATATGGGGCGTTATATATGCCGTGGCTTCTCGCACTATGTGTGGCGTGAGGAGTTCTTTGACAGTCCGGTTCCTAAAGAATGTCCGATGCATCTTGAATACTTGATGTACTACCAATGAAAAAAGAACGCTCCAACATTGATTATGAGTTTGTGCGAAAAAATATCGGAGTATTTGTAGGCAAGTGTGTAGAATTTATGGCCGCCGAGTCTGCACCAAAAGACATTCTGGAAATAGGAGCCAACATACCGTCGCCGTTGGCAAAGCTATTCCGAAAGAAGTTTGACGGCTGCAACTATTTAGAAACGAATTTGGATGCTAAGCCGCCGATTGATGTTTGTGCTATTGATTTTGAGGATGCCAAGTTTGATTGCGTAGTATGCGCTGAAGTATTGGAGCATGTGAAGTATCCGTGGATAGCAATGCAGGAGATGGCCAGGATATTGCGTCCGAAGGGATGGCTGATTGTTACTGTTCCTTTCTTCATAGAGTATCACTGGGGGCCGGAAGACCACTGGCGCTTTAGTCCGACTGGGCTAAGGATACTTTTTGATTTGGCAAAGGTAACGCCAGTCTTGGTCGAAACAAAGGAAAAGGAAAAGAATCGTTTTCAAAACGTAATGGGGCTTGCAAGAAATGGATAACAAAGACAAAGCACGAGCCATTCAGAACTGGCAGAGAAGCGGCCAGTTCCATCCGTTGACATGTGGTAATGATTCCAGTCATTCACCACTTATCCCTCAAGAGGTAGATGGGGAAGTCAAGCTAAGATGTGTAGATTGTGATTATGTTCAGGACTTTGTTCCTGGGTGTGTGTTTGATTTTTATAATGATACGAAGAGTAAGGAGAGTGACGAATGTACGGAGCAATCATAGGTGATATTGTAGGTTCGCCATCGGAGTTTGCGCCACGTAAGACAAAGGAGTTCGAGTTCTTTAGTCCTTGGCAGTCAAATTTTCCTGATTTTACAGACGATACTGTTCTTACGATAGCCGTAGCTAACACATTGATGACGGGCATGCCGTATGTGGATTCGCTTCATCATTTCGTTAGGCTTGAGCCGCACAATCGAGGCTATGGGACCAACTTTGGCCAGTGGGTATCAAACGGTGAACGCGAACCCTATAACTCTTACGGTAACGGCTCGGCAATGCGTGTAAGCCCTGTTGCGTGGTATCACGACAACTTGCAGGATGTGCTGGATGAGGCTGTCAAGTCAGCGGAAGTCACGCATAATCACCCCGAAGGTATCAAGGGTGCTCAGGCGACAGCCTTGGCAATCTATCTTGCAAGGATTGGACACGACAAGGAAACCATCAAGCTTGAGATTGAATCACGATTTGGATATGACCTTGATAGGTCGTATGGCGAGATTCAGCTTTTCTACTCATTTGACGTGACTTGCCAGGGTTCTGTACCGGAGGCAATTATTTGCTTTCTTGTCGCAGATAGCTTTGAGGATACTATCAGAAACGCGGTTGCCCTTGGTGGCGATGCAGATACGCAGGCTTGCATAGCAGGCTCTATTGCCGAAGCGTATTGGAAAGACGTACCACAGAATTACATTGATACTGCGCTTGGTATGCTATCGAAGCCTATCAGGGAAGTAGCTGTTGATTTCTATGACAAGCACGTTAATCCAAAAATGTGAAAATAATCTACGCTTGGGTGATATAGGTAGTGATATAGATTTATGGTTTTACGAAGTCGGAGTTGACAATGAAGCCCAGCCGTATCAAGACGAAAGTTACGGAAACACCCGATGGCCTGGAAGTTGATGTGAATTGCCGTGAGTGCGGCAAGCCTATCACTGTGTCTAATCAGTACGGTATGTTCTGCGAGAACAGATGCGGTATTGATAAGGCAAGAAAAGCAGGCCGACAGATGAAGAAGTTCTTTGAGGCAATGGGCTTGGGCGAACCGATGAGAAACTTCGAGAAGCGCTTTGGTAAGATATAAATTGAAAAGAGAGTGAGGTTACGAATGCGATTAGTAACGAACGATGACAGTCAATCTCCGGTGTTCTTCGGTTACGAGCAGAAGAAGCTGTTTATGATTGATGCCAGTCATGCGCTTGCCGAAGTTGAAGATGCAAAGGTATCCAAAGGCAAACCCGACTCGTTGACGAATGAATGCATCGAGAAAGAACTGTCAGATGCAGGACTTCCCACGGACCTCAACTTTTCAATGAACGAAGGTCGCTTTGGCGTGCAGATAGCCGGTCAACAGTCAAGAGGCAGCGTAGGGTATAGGTATCTTCGTTGTGGCAGCCACTTCTATCAAGTAGTTCAGAAGAATACATGCACCGGCACTTCGTACAAATATAACGAACAACAAGTGCATCCCATAAAGGACGGAGAATACTGGTACGAATCCAAAGACGAGAAAGCACATCTCATTGACGCAGGCACGTACACGGCAATCGCCAGTTTGTTTAGTAGGCTTGAGGTTGCGATGTCTCTTTTCAGGGAACAGCACCTTAATGGTCTGTTCATAGCACCGCAGTTTGTGTTGGACCTTATTGGAGAGGGAAGCACAGTTACAGCAGCTTCGATTATGCTGTGTCGGGCGGTAGGTGAAAATCGCCCGCGTTTCTGGATTGGCGACATGGTTACGTGGGAGTCCAAAGGCAACGAAATGAATAGCGTTATCGCATCGCATACCAAAAGCGGGGCAGGCATTCGATGTGATGATGGAAAACGAAGGTCTGTAAGATATAACCGCCTGACGATAGTAGAGGGCATAGGAACGGACAGTTTCAAGGATGTTCTTTCGGATACGGTTCTGGGTAATTTTGAGCATGCGGTTAGTAACTCAGTTCTGTACAAGTCCAAGATTCAAGTTCTGAAAGTAGATGAGCCATTCTTGGCGGGCGATACGGTTCGTGAGCGTAAGTGTGCTCATTGTCCGAATTGCGATATGATGTTGGCCGAAGTTTACAAGTGGAATTCATCGTCAGGACAATACAAGTGCGTGATGTGTAGCCAGTTTGCTACGCTGATTCACGAAGAGAACGATGTTGGCATTTTCATTCTTGCCCCGTCACCATCGCGTAACAACTTCAACATTCATGAGGCCCGTTGTTGTAACAACTGTGGCCACTTTGAGTTTGAAGTCGGACGCGAGGGCAAGCGTTGCACAGGCTATTGCCCGATTACGAATCAGACGGTTGTTGCCCACAGCACTTGTGACGTGCATTGGATTCCTGACGAGCCTGATAAGTTTGCCAATATTATCAAGAATCATGTTACGAACTTGAAGCATGGATTGAAAGACCGTCGCAATGTAGAACGTGACAAGCAGAACATAGATGACTTCATCTATCGCCAGGAAGACCATGATGAGCAGGCTTCTCTTGGCGAAAGAATGAAAGGTGCTTACTCAATGGCCTATCAGCAGTTCAAGCAGCGTTTGATTGAGCGTGCTGCTGAATTGGAAGAGGTAGAGGTATTGTAATGCGTCCGAGTCGGCGTCGTCATGGCATTCGCAAGGCTGTAAAGGTTTTGCGAGTATGGACTGGAAATAGTAGTGGCATCCTAAAGCGGATTCTTGGTGGCAAGAAATGCAAGGACGAGCACAGATTCAATAAGTCGATGATAAATACTCGTAAGGCTTGTTCATGTCCGTTTTGTGGCGGGCATGCTCGTAGATTGCTTGGTAAGACGATGCAGGAAAAAAGGGCTGATGTGGAATTTGATGAACAATTGAAAGAGGAGCCGAAGTAATGTCACATTTTACGGTCATGGTAAGTATTTCTCCTGAGTTTTTTGATGGTTTGATTGTTGATGTAGAATCTGTTATTGTTGAAATGTTGGAACCATATTGCGAGCAGACAGAAGATTCTGCTTATCTTGAGTTCAATTCGATGGATGAAGGAGAATTCAACGAATCGAAGAATTTGTTTGATGTTGGCCTAGTAAACAAAGATAATTTTGGCGCACAGTTTTGCAGCCAGCATAGCGGGAAGAAAGTATGTGAAGTTTTTGATGATTTTGAATCGTTCATTCTTGATTATTATGGGTATAGCAAAGATGAAGAAACCGGGCTGTATGGATATACACGGAATCCTAATGCGAAATGGGATTGGTGGGTGATAGGTGGTCGTTGGCGTGGAATGTTGTCTTTGCTTCCTGGTACTGAAGGCATGTTATCAGAAGCTCAGCAAAGACATGGAATAGTCAAAGTGCGAGCAGGATGTCTTTCTGTTTCTCAGGCTGGCGGTGTTGATGTTGCTTTGTTCAAAGACATTGATTTTGATTCGTTCAAGGCGGATTCGGTTTTGAGAGCTGTTGAAGATTATGATAAGGCTTGTAAGTTACAGGCAATTACACATGGCGAAGTCAACGAAGAGGAGGGGGATTCTTTTTTGCGTTTCGATGTTGGGCAAAGATTGGCAAAAGACGGTGTTGCTGATTGGGAAGGCGAAAAGTTTGTCATTATGGAAGGTCTTACGAAAGCCAAATTCATACAGGATTTTAGTTTCAATTATGACTTCAGTACGTGCGCGGTATTGAACGAGAAAGGTTGGCATGAGTCGGCTGAAATGGGGTGGTGGGGAACGAGTGGCGCCACAAGCGAGGACAAGACGGGGTTCCAAAGAGGCTACTATGATACATTCTTCAAAGAGGCCCACCCCGATACGGTCATAGCCATTGTTGATTGTCATGTTTGATTTGGAATTTTTCCTGGCAGTGGTGACTTAATAGCGGTCAATGAAGCAATTTTGTGAGTAGCATCAAAGGAGTTTGAAATTGCGTCGTAGCGAGCATTGTATTGTTGATGTTGTTGGCCCTATGGTGGTCTTTGCTCTTTTGGCTGTAGTGTTTGCATGGGGTTGGGAGCGCGAGTGCGTTGTAGATGATATTCAGTTCAAGAATTGGCAAAAGAGTAATGGAGTTAATCTGACTGACATAGAACAGAAAGACATGTCTGCTTTGCCGGTTGAAATACCGAAGCAGCCTGTTGAGTTGATTGCACAAAAGTCGAAGTCAATTTCCAAGGTTCAGATTGCACAAAAGTTGAAGTCAATTTCCAAGGTTCAGATTGCACAAAAGCTCAAGCCAAGCAAGCAGTATATTGTTTGGGCAACTCGTGAGGGTCTTGTTGGCAAGCGTACAGCTTCTGGTAGGATAATCAAATCAAGTGATGTATTTGTGGCTTTACCTTGTCGGAGTGTTTTGGGGCGTAAGGTTTGTGTCACGTATGGCAAGACAACAGTTATTTGCAAGGTGCTTGATGTTGGGCCGTGGTCTATTGGAGATGATTATTGGTCAAAAGGTCGTAGGCCGCTTTCCGAGAGTAGCAAGCGCATTCCGTCCAGGTGGGGTCGTGCTCGCAATAAAGCCGGCATTGATTTGAGTGACGGCTTGTGGTCAAAGTTTGGCATTTCGCGCGGGTGTGGAATGGTAAAGGTGCGATGGAGTTTTGTAGGCGATTGAAGTTCGGCTTTTTTGGTCGGACACCATTTTTTTTGTTTAGATTTCCTGGCCAGTCGTGTATAATATAGGCAGTGGTTGATTATGGTTCAAGATGTTATAGATTTCATAGAAAACAACACTGAGATTGTGGATGACAAACATACAGGCAGTGTTTACAATCTTGTTGTGGCGGTGATAGGCATACGGTCTGTTCTTTCAAAAGACAGGTTAGAGAAGAAGTTTGTAGAGATATTACGAGAAGACTATGAGTATTGGCTTGACGGCAATGAGCATTCTTATGTAGAATGTTCTGGCGATGTAGGCGATGAACAGTTAGCTTTGCGTATGATTGGATTAGGGTGTTTTTTAGGATTGTGGGACGTTGTGACTCCTTATACGATTTTGGGAACTGGTATAGATTCAGAGTTAGCAAGAATGTTGGCAAAATCTGGCATGATATTGTTTCGGTATCGAAAGGGAATCTGATTATGGATTTGAGAAGTGCAATGGGTGAATGGATTCGAGTTATGTGGAGTGTATTAGAATGTCGTTGTTGTTATATTTTTGGTCTTATTAAGGAGGATGATTTTGAGTTATTGAATAGGGTGAAGGTCGGATAGGTATTGATTGACGAACACCTGTGGGCGGCCCAGGCATGCTGTTGGGTTGTTTTGCAACTGGTTTCTGTTTCTACCAATACCGATTTCGGCTGGGTCGCCCACTCCCCTTTTGTTTTATTTTTTTGAGAATGGAGACATGATTGTGTCTATACAAAAGTTATTTGTAGGCAAGAAAGAGTTCATTGAAAAAGCCATCAACGAAAGATTGCGCAGAGGCTGGAAAGCGGTTCCTAATACGACCACACTGTTATCTCGCAGCTTTATTGATTTCAACAGACGAGACCGCAACATAGTTGAAGTGTGCATCATTCTTGAGATTGATGATGATGGTTGGGAGAGAGTAAGAGATTTTGAGGAAGAGCAAGAGCGTCGTTTTCGGGAGCGCAGGAATTATTATCACGATTATAGAGGTGGCGGTTCGGGCGGTTCGGGCGGTTATCAAGGCCAAGGTCAAGGCCAAGGCCAAGGTCAAGGCCAAGGCCAAGGTCAAGGCCAAGGTCAAGGCCAAGGCCAAGGTCAAGGTCGTAGTTCCGGCCCGTTACGTGATAACGAAGCTGATTCAAGTGTTCCTTCGCCTTATGAAAATGACGGGAGTACAAAGGAATAGCAATGAAAAACCACACGTTGCAACAACGTGTTGAGTTTTATGCTGCTGAGTTCCCAAAATGGCCAGCGCCTCGCTTAGCGGGGCGTTGGCTTGAGGGGATTTGGATTATGGGCAATGACTATCGCAGTCGCTCAACACTATATGGCGCTTATCCGCCTAATTATCTTAGGCGTGTGCAATCCATGTTCCCTGATGCTGACAACATTCTTCATTTATTTTCTGGTTCTCTTCCCAAATGGGATGGTAATGGCACTCCGTATACCACGTTTGACATTCAAACTGATCCGGCTGTAAGTATTGAAC
>Ga0307928_10000141_pt1 | contig 45481 bp, 79 predicted proteins | sample AceLakmetagen232_FD_201815 | JGI IMG/M metagenome (GOLD analysis project Ga0307928, IMG submission 201815) | Saline water microbial communities from Ace Lake, Antarctica - #232 | ecosystem: Environmental > Aquatic > Non-marine Saline and Alkaline > Saline | place: Antarctica: Ace Lake...
AGGTTATAATGCAATGAAAGAATATGAAATTACTAAAGTTTGGAAACATGTTAATATTTATTTATGTAAAATAAATAATAATGAATATGAAATATGTGCATGTATTAATTGTAAAGAAATACATGGTGTACAATCACATCAATCATTAATTGAATTGGATGAACTACGATTATGCTGTAAAAAACCCGATAATTATAGAACTCATGTCGGAGCCACTAAAATTATAAAAAATTGGATTAAGGATAATAATATTAAGGTGGAAAAAGAATGAAAGAAAAATTAGAATTAAAAGATGGAGAATTTAAATTTATATGTGATAGTTATCAAAAATCAAAGAAGGCTATTGATGAATTAAATGATGCATATATGACAGAAACAGAGTCAATAAGAGATGAAATTAAAGTTCTGCAGAACAAGATGTCTGAAATAAAGAATTCAAAGTATGAAGATAAATTATCGGTAATTATAATTGAGAACTCAGAGCTTAAAGAAAGAATAATTGCTGAATGGGAAGACAAAACAGTAAAGACTCTTAAATACGAATTTGGAAATTTTACAAGGACAGAAAGAAAATCAGTAGAAGTGGTTGACCAAAGTATATTAATTGAAGAATTACTAGGTAAAGGGCTATTAAACGCCGCAGTTAAGAGCTTTGATGATAAATTATTAAAGGGGTGGATAGAGGCTAAGATAGGTATAGAAGGAGCGGTAGTAAATAGTAAATATTCATTAACATTTAAAGAGGCTAAATAAAATGATAGGAACATATGTAATTATTGCAGGAATAATACTTTTTTTAATAACGACAATTTTAAGTATGATAGAAGGAGATGCAGGTATATTTATGGGAGGGGTAGTTATAGCAATAATGGTATTATCTGTTGGTGCATTTTTTTTAGACCAAGAACATTATCCTATTGCATCAGAACAAGCACAAAAATATTGTGAATTAAAAGGATATGATAGATATGATACATTTAACAGAAAACCATTTGGAGATAAAGCTTATGGTATAAGATGTAATTTGATAAAGAATAGAAAAGAAAAGGTGGAAGAAGAATGAAAAAAAATGTGTTACATGAACTAAAAGTTATAAAACATATATTATATGAAATATATAAAACAAATACAAATGAATTTACAATAAATGAAAAAACTTTTGAAGAAATGGCTGATATGGAGGAAGAATGATTGACGGAATTTCCTGGGGAAGGAAGAAATTAATAAATAGAATTTTAATAGAAAACTTTGGAGAGAACGCTGCAAAAACTAAGAAGTTCAATTACATGGAACTATTATATGTTATACAGGAATTACTAGATGAAGAAGGTAAGAAATATCAAGAGCGTGGGATAAGCAAGAGAGGCCACCACATCTTTAAAGAGTTTGTTAAATATCTACTGTATAGAAATATTGCAAATTATGATAGTATGATTTTAGTTACCAGTGTTAAGGGGTGCCTTTTTGAAGAGACAATAATTAAAACAAAAATTTATGGTAATATTTCACTTAAGAATTTAGTAGAAAAGAAGAAAGATTTTACACCATATTTATATTCTTGTGATTTAAAGAATGATAATAAAAAAGTTGAAAGTTTTGGACAAATTATTGATTCGGGTATACAAGATTGTTATAAAATTATATTAAAAAGTGGTAAAGAAATTGTTGCTACAGCTAAACATCCATTTTTTATTAAAGATAAAAATGGTAAAATAAAAGAAATAAAACTTAGAGATTTAAAACCTAAAGATAAAATTATTGGAATAAAAGAATTAATGTATTTTGAAGAAATTGAAAGAATTGAATTTGTAGGAAAAAAGAAAACGTATGATATGCACGTTCCTGAATATAATAATTTTTTATTAGGAAATGATGTATTAACACATAACACAGGCAAGTCATCAGCTGCTATAATGATGGCAAAAGAATGGTGTAGACTTTTAGGAATAAGGTTTGACCCGAAAAGACATATTGCATATAATAACGCAGATTTAATGGATAAAATTGACAAGCTTAACAAGTTTGAACCGATAATCTGTTTAACTGGCGATACAAAAATAAAATTAAAAGAAAATAATAAAATTGTTTATAGAAGAATTGATGAATTAATAAATAAGAAAAATTTTGATATTTACACATATAATATAGAGAAAAATAGGCAAGAAATTGAAAAAGCAGAAAAATGTGTATTTAATGGTATACACGATGTTTATGAAATTGAACTAGAAAATGGACAAAAAATAAAAGCAACAAAAAATCATTTATTTTTAACACATAATGGATATAAAAAATTAAAAGATTTAAAAGAAAATGATGAATTAGTTGTTGATGGTGAAAAGAAATGTGATATTTGTGGTAAATTTTTTACTAATTTTAAAAAATTAACAACATGTTCTGGAGAATGTAATAAAGAAAAGAAAAGATTATATTTAAAAAAATGGAATAAAGAAAATAAGGAATATGCGAGGGAGAAAAAACGGATTTATATATTAGAACATAAAACAGAAATTAAAGAAAAAAATAGAAAATGGTATGAAAAAAATCCAGTATATGTTCAAAATAAAAATAGAGAATATTGGAAAAATAATAAAAAAGATTTATCAATAAAACATAAAATATATATAGAGAATAATAGAGAAAAAATTAATAAAATGCAATTAAAAAACCATTATAGGAAACAAAATTCTAGTTCAGACTATAAAATAAAGAGAGCGTGTCGTTCAAGAATGTATCATGCACTAAAAAGAAAAGGAGTAACAAAAAATGTAACTAGTGTTGAATTAATTGGATGTTCTTATAGTTTTTTATCGGAATATTTAGAAAAACAGTTTGATAAAAATATGACATGGGAAAACTATGGAAAATATTGGGTTATTGACCATATAGAAGCATGTTTTAAATTTAATTCAAATAATATTGAAGAACGTAACAAATGTTTTCATTATACAAACTTAAGACCATTGGAGGCAATAAGAAATTCACAATTGGGTGGGTTAGATTATTATAAATATAAAAATGAAAATAAAAAAAATTAAATATATTGGAAAAGAAAAAGTATATGATATTGTTAATATAAAATATAATCATAACTTTATCGCTAATGGGATTACAACACATAACTGTGACGAGGCAGTGAAATTTGCAAGTGCATCAGATTGGGCAAAGAAGGAAAATAAGGAGTTAAAAAAGAAACTTGCAATGGTAAGAACCCGACATTTGGTTTTTATTTTATGTTTTCCATTAAGTATCAAACGTTTAGAATCTAACTACTTAAACTCGTTTGTCAATTACTGGATACATTTAGCGGCCAGAGGAGTTGGTGGAATTTTCGTACCGAACATGAACCCGGCTGTTGAACCGTGGGGGTTGAAATCGTTTATGAAGCTTGGTTCCTATACAGAATTTACTAATACTTCAAAGGTTAATGATATACTTAAAAAACATCCTAACTTTTGGACGCTGATAAGGTTTCCTAAACCGCCTAAGTGGTTATATGATAGATATTTAATGGTAAGAGAGAAAAATGTTTATGACGATGAAAACCTTTTAGCTACTATAAATAATGAGGATATTATAAGAGCTTTATTAATTTTAACCTTGCGAGATATTATAACTAATGATACAACTCTAACCATGAATAGAGTTTTATTACATATTAAAAATAATTATGATATCTCTCTAAAGAAGAATACTATATTTAATACTGTTGAAGACGCTAAACAGATTGTATTAAAAGTGCAGGAGAATGCTGTAGGTATAAAAAATGAGAAAGAAGAGGTTATATTGAATGAGAAAGTTGATGGTATAAATAAGGATGAATAGTATTATTAATGATACAGATTTATTAATTGAGGAATTGAAAAAGTTTCCACATACTTATGAAACTATTTTATGCGGTAATAATTCACCAACCAATAATTATATCATAAGGCGAAAGGTTTCACAGATGCTAAAGTTTGGTGAGCTATGTAAGACTACAATTCCAGGTACTAGATTTGGGAAAGCGATTTTATATGGTATCAATAAAAAATATAAAATCTTAGTTAAGCGAGAACGGTTTGGTATTGATGTTTATTATTTTTATAATTATAAAAGGTTGAGTAATTTTTATATTGAAGTTCCCGAACCAATGGTTTTAAAGAATGATAAATGGGAATGTGTTGGGAAGACTATTACATTCTTCACTGGTAATATTTTAAAATTTATATAGGAGGTTAATTAAAATGGATAAACAAGATGTATTAAACGAATTAAAAAATATAAACAATGATTTAAAAAATATGCAATATACTGTACGTGGGATAATTAAAAAAATTGAAAAGGATAAATTAGAATCAAATTAGAAATAAAAAGAAAGAGTTTATAAAGAATAAATTTATATTATATAATATATGTATGGTGAAATACTGTTTTTTATATTAATTTATGTTTATGCACGTAATATAATTGGGCTCTTTTCTAATAAGAGGCGTGTATTAATAAATGCTAAGAATGATAAATTAAATAAATTACGTAATAAACGTTTCAAAACAATGGAAGAACAGAAAGAGTTTGCTAATATTGTTAGACCAAGTGTGGATTTAAAATTTAATAAATCATTCTTTGTTGGTACAGTCCTTGGAATATTGAAATTTATATTCTTTATTAATATTTTCTATATGTTACTAATGGCCTTAAATATTACTATATCTGTATGGACAGCTATAGCCGGATGGATAATTGTGCCAGTAGCATTCTCGTTCATAACTACTAAACTTAATTTAGAGTCTGATAATTTGATGCATATAATACGATGGAGGTAAAAGATGACAATTTATTTTGATGTTGGAAGAAGATTACCACGGAACTGGTTCAAGAGAGGTTTACAAAAAATGTCAGATATTTTGGCATTCCAAGAACATTTATGGTATATTATAGGAAGTTCTATAAAACTGGCTAAGAAGAAAGCTAAGAAAGCTAAGAGCAATATTGTATTTATAATTGAGAAAGAGAGAGAGAGTGAAGATATTAATTATATGATTGAATGGATAAGGGTACAAATCAAAGGTACACCTGAAGAAGAAGAGGGTGAATATAAAGATATTTTAAAATTTTATGACCCATTAAATAAAATCTTCGATAAGAAACAGTTTAAGAATAAAACGCCTGATGGTTTTAAAGCAATGTTTAAATCTAAGGTGGTTGATATTTCTACTATAGAAAAGATGTATGAGAAAGGATTAGACGAAACTGGCGCTAATACCATGCAAAATAAGCTATTAGAAATGGGCATATTGAGCGATGTAAAGTGGGTTAAGGACTAATAAAATAAATATATATATAAATATAAAAATTGTAACTAATATTATGGATTCATATATATATTTAAGAGGTTTATAATATGGTAAAAATTTCTAGAGATAAAGATGCTAAAAATTATCAATCTGGCCCATCACGTGCCAGAGATGCAGGTAAAGTAGTAGTACCAGCACATAGAGCTAGTGGCCCTTCACCTGGAAGGTCTTCAGATAGCAGTTCTTCTTCCAATCGTTCATCATCGGGCAGTTCTTCTTCCAATCGTTCATCATCGGGCAGTTCTTCATCGAGTTCTAGTGGAGGTTCTTCCGGACCCATCTCCGGAGGTTCTTCCCCAACAAGTAGCCAATCTCAACAAGATGCAAGAACTTTATTAAATATGTTAAATACTCAAGGAGCCCAAGCAGTTCAACAATCTTCATTGGCTAAAAAATATGTATCAAGTGGAATTAGTCAAACTTCTAATGTAAGTAGTGGTAGAAGTAGTGGAACTAGTTCACAATCTTCGACACCATCTAGACAATCAAGTGGTGTTAGTTCAAGTTCTAATGTAGGTGGTAGTACTAGAACTAGTGGTAGTACAACAAATACTCCACATGGTAAAGTTAAGAAAACTGAATATTTACAAGACGGTAGTAGGGTAATGTATTTTGCCGATGGTACTGTACAAAGAGATGTTTCCACAAATAGTGGTAGAAAAGTATTATCAAAGACAAGTTCAGGAGTTCCTTATACAGAACTTTTTAGTGCTGGTGATTTGGCAGCAAATCCCGCTTTAAGAGCAAAAGTTATAGAAGCTAAGAAACAGATTAGAGAAACTAAAGAATATAAAGGATTTAAAAGCGATGTAGTTAGTTCATTAAATAAACAAGGCGCTGGAAATTTACCAGTAAATTCAATGGATGTTCCTATATTAACTTTAGCGGGAACTGGTTCTAATAGTTTACAGGTAGAGAAGAATGCAGCTAAAAAAATGTATTCATCTACACCTTTTAAAAGTGTTTCAGAATTAAACTTAATGCAAAGTGGTCTTAAAGCTGGATTAGGTGTAGGATTCGGTGGTGCTGTTGCTAGTTCTTTAACTAAAGATAGTATAAGTATATATGATAATAAAGAATGGGAAAAGATAAGTGGTAAAAGATTTGAGAAGAGTAAATATTTATCTCAAATGGAATTAAATAAACAAATAAATGAAAATAATAGATTAATGGTTCCAATAAATAAAAAATTGGATAATATGGAAATTGAAAAAGAGAATTTAGATATGCAATTAAAAAATTTACAGACTGAAAAAGGAGTAGCTGTAGTTAATAATAAAATTGTTCCTATAATAAATAATGGAGATGCTGGTGGATATAAAAAGGAATCTGATAAATTATCGTTAGATTTTAATACAAAATTAAATAGTTTATTAACTCCAGCAGAAGAGGCAACTTTAAAACGTAATGTTGAATTAATAGGATTACAAGAATTGAAAAATGAAAGAGATTTAGCATTAGATAAACAGGCTGAAAAAACTAGTGATGAATATACATGGAATCAAGAATTATTAAGCGCTGGGACATTTGTTCCAATAGCAGGTGGTAAAACCTCTTCATTTCTTTCTGGATTAAAAGATACTGGTAGAGATATTGGCGCTGGATATGTTATAGGGGCCGAAAAAAGTAGTGCTGGATTTAAAAATATGTTAGGTATTCTTAGTAAAACTAAAAAATTAAAAGGAAAAGTGGAAGATAAAACTTTAACTAAAGGTGATATTACCGACTATAAATCTTCAGTAGAATCAGCTAAGGAATCAATGCAAATGACACCTGAAGAAGCTAGACAATATAAAAAAGCTAGAAAAGTTACCGCATATACAGGAGCTGCCGTAGCATCATATTATTTACCAGGTGCAAAAATTGTAGCTGGACCAGCTGGTAAATGGATATTAAATACCTTTCTAGCTGGAGCTGGAACTTATGGATTAGGAAAAGTTTTAGAAAATGAATTACCAGCCGATAGTAAAATTGATAATTATATGAGAGGCACTGGTAAAGTTCTTATGAGTGGAGCAGCTCTAGCAGCTACAGGTACTGGAAATCTGGGATATGTTGGTGGAACTGTTTATAATGCACTTAGATATGCTTCTACTATTGGAGCTGTTGGTAGTGGTATATATGAAGTTGGTACACAGACGGCTAAACATGAACAAGGATTATATGATATTCCAGAAATGAAACGTGCTGATATAGATGAAGGATATTATAATACTAAAATAAATGTTCAAAATAAAATTTATACTGATATTTTAGATATTTCTAAAAAGATTCCTGTGATAGGAACTGCGGTTGGAGTAGCTGGTGGTACATTAGCTTCAGGACCAATTGTTCAAGCTCTAACACAAATACCAGCTGAGCGATATGATGAAGAAGGATATAAATCTGCTTATAATTATGCAGTTTCTAAAGGATATACAAGTGATGTTGCTGATGAATATGCAACTAAAACAATGAGAACTTTAACACCAGATACTACAGCATTTGCTGCGTCGGTTATTCTAGGTATTGAGGGTGGAACCGAACTTTTAGGTAAAAAGGGATTAGCTGGAAAAGTTGAAAGTTTATCTAAAGGTAAAAGAACATTTCCAGTTAATGATGAAGCAGTAGTAAAAATATCAAAATTACATGAAGCTTCTACTCCAGCACTGGCGGGTGGAGAAGGAATGGGTTATAGTTTATTACAAAGTTATGCTTATAACCAGGATGTAAAACCTGCAGAATTAGTAACTGTTGGAGCAGCTTCATCTTTAATAGGGCAGGTACTTAATAAAGTTATAACTAGAAGTGATTTAAGTAAGGAATTTAATAAAGGATTAAAAAAGATGGGTATAGATAAAAAAGTTAAAAGTGGATATAGACCAATAACTGAAAAAGCTGTTAAATTTGGAGCAAATATTGTAGAATTAGAAGAGAAGGGAGGAGACTGGTTTGGTACATGGTTTTCTAAACTTTTTAAAACAAAAGAACCAACTTTAACTTTATCGGTAGTGAATAAGGCAACTGGTTCTGGTGCAGTATTGAGTAAAAATCTTGGAAAAACAGTTGCAAACCCGATAGTATTAACATCAAAAGAAGCATTAGTTACTTTAGGCACTAGAGGTGGCAGTAAAAATTTATTAGGAGATATTCCAATATATATGGGAGGAAGACCATCTGCAAGTTTTACTACTGGGTCAGTTAGCAATATGTTTTCACTTGCTCCATCTACTTCATCTTCCCAGCCAGCAGAAAGTACCTCTTTTAAGAAAGTAACCCCTTCAGATATAAATTCAGCTCCGTCTACTAATATGCAATCAAGTGGAATAGGTGCTCAAAGTAGTATACCAGTTCAAAGTAATATTCCATCAAAAAGTTCTACATCTATATCAACACTTTCAAAAGATATAGTAACGACTGACCCTATGACTAATTTTTTATCAATACCATCAAATATTGATACTACTATACAACAATATACGCAAAATACAATACCAGTAACTAATCCAATAACCGACCCAGTAGTTTCTCCGATTACTGACCCAGTTACTGAACCAGTTACTGAACCAGTTACTGAACCAACTGAAACACCAACAAATATGCAAAGTTCAACAACTATACCAGTAACTACACCAGCATATAGAGCATTTGCTATACCGCCATATGTTTCAGCACCTTTAGGTGGCGGAGGAGGTAGTGGTAGAGGATTTGGTACGGGCGGCCGTAAATTCACAGTAACTAATAAATTTGCAAACTTTGCAGAAGAATGGAAGAATAGACAAAAATTAAAGAAATTAAATTTATTAACTGGTAAAAATCTTAAAAATTTACCTGCCACAAAAGGTGCAGGATTTTTAGCAGCATTAAATACTGGTAAAAACATAAATAGATTTTTACCAAGTAAGGTGATTAAAAGATGATGAATAATAAGAAAGGATATTCCCCGGGAATTTCATGGGTATATGGACTAGTATCACTTTTTGGAATCGGTGTATTATATATTATATTTTCACAAGTTTTTAATTCTTATATTGTTCCGACAATTAAGAATCAAGTAGTTAACGGCCCAATTGCAATTAATGAAACAACACAGGCAACCATACTCGGTAATATTGATAAGTATATGGTATTCTTTGATTTTCTACCATATGTATTATTTGGAGTAGTTGTTATATATATGTTAGTTGTTGCCTTTAGAAAAGAGCAACAGGAGTTTATATAAAATGAATAAAATGTTTGTAGGAAAGGCAATGGGTGTACGAGAGAAACAGGAACCTATTTTGCCAAAGGTTTTAGAAGACAAGACTTCAATATTTGATAAGGAAGCTCATAATCGGGATAAATATCTAAAGGGGAATAATAAAATGAAAGATTTAACTAGTAAAAAATTTAATGAAAAATTTAAAGGTTTTGATAGTAAATTTGCTAGTAAAACTAATAGTAAGAAACTTAATTTTACAACCAAATTTTCATCTGATAAAGTTAAGACTACATCAAATTTTTATTTGAATGGTAAACATAATATAAAAAACACAGCAAATAGTAATGTAGCTGAGAAGGTTAATTTATTCATGAAAAGAAGCGGAACAGAGAAACGGAAAGAAGTTAAACAGGGTCTTGGTAAACTAAATAAATTTTTAATGAATAATAAGAAAACTTTAAAAGGTGATAAGTTTTCTAAGAACATGACTAACGATTTAACAAATCTTGGAAATAGAGAAGTTGGTCAGGCTGCTAAATTAAATACTGTCCCACCAACAGAATCAGAAAGAATTAATAGAGCTAAGGGTATTATTCCAGGAGTAGTTGAAGCAGATTATACAATTATGCCAGAAGAAGTAGTTACTACACAAAAACCTGTAGAAGCTGCCACGGAAGGTCCAGATTCACTTGAAAGACTTGGTGGATTTCTTAAGAATAAAGCTACTAACTATTATAAAGGTACAGAGTTTGCTAAAAATAGGGAAAGGGCTAAAGATTTAGAAGAAGCTAAAACGGCAGGAAAAGCGTCTGTACATAATGACCCAGAATTTAAAGAGAGACTTGCCAATATTTATGCAATGAAGGAAGAGAATAGAATTTTATACGGTGAAAAAGATAAACAGAGTGGTCTACAGAAATTTGCTGCAACAGCTGGCGAAGCTAAACAGGCAATAAGGGCAGTTGTTCCACCAATATCTACATCTAGATTTAAAGAATTATCCGGATTTAAAGTAGGTAGCGGTTTTGGATTTGCAGCACAATCAAGTTTACCAAAGGGTGACCCAGCTTCAAAGATTGCAATGTATACTGGTAATTCATTTGGACAACAACAACAAATGGCTCCTCAGGCGCCTAGAGAATATCAACAGATGCCAAAGGAGACTCCACAAACAAAAGATTTCAATACCATACAGAAAGAATATTTACGAGCTTTGATAAATAAAAGAATGGAAAGTGGTAGAGATATTGGTGAGAGTGGAGTTAGAAAGATTGAAAGAGATGTTAAAAAACTTAGCCGGTTGGAAAACCAAGAAAATGATAGGGTACTAGATGAACGTACTTTACAACGTGTTGCCGATGATGCAGGATACAAGGCTAGAAAAGTACATAAGGATTTTGGTAAGAAAGTTATGACAGAAGAAGGGCCAAAAATAGTTAATGCTTATGGAAATTTAGTATCTAACTTAAGGAAACCATACAAGAAAATAGACACATCTGAGGTAAAACTAGTAGAAGTTCAGGGTGCATAGTAAATATATATATAAATATGTTTGCTCATATATTTTAAAATGGATAAAAATTCTATAAGAAAGAGGCCAATAAAGTTATTTCTTATCTTTTTTATATTTTTGATTAGTATAGTTAGTGTTAGTTTTGTAACTGCTAGATTTAGTAACGACCCTAGTGATTATATAGTATGGGATATGATGGAAAATGCAACAAGTGGTTATAGTGATTCTTGGACTTCTGGACTTGGAACTAATGTGCGTGATGCTGTAGATTTCACACAAGGATTAAGTTCTACTGATTTGGAAGGATATATATATTTGAATGAAGCATCACTAGATAATAATTTAAGGATGGAATTTGACTGGCAATTGTCTGGAGAGGATGCTTTATTTTATGCTTTGGGTGAATGCAATGAATAAGATAATTATAATTACAATGATGATATTATTAATGATGGTTAGTTTTGCTAGTGCAATAACAACTGGTGGAACAATTACATCTGATGGTAACTATGTAATACATACTTTCACAAGTAATGGAATATTTACTACAGACGAAACTATAAATGTTGAAGTATTAGTTGTAGGAGCAGGTGGAGGAGCAAGTGCTGGTACCAACACTAGGTCTGGAGCAGGTGGAGCAGGTGGTACAGTAGATTATGATTCAAATTATTCAGTAAGTTCAAGTATTACAGTTACAATCGGAGTAGGTGGAGCAGGTGCAGCATACAATGGAGCAGCACCAACAACACCAGGAACAGGTGGAAGTTCAGTCTTTGGTACAATAACAGCTACAGGTGGTAGTGGTACAGCTTATTCTGCATCAATAGGAGGTTCAAACGCAGATTATTCAGGAGGTTCTTCAACAGGTGGAACATATAACGGTGGAGGAGCAGGAGCTGGTGGAAATGGAGAAGCGGGTTCAGCAGGTAACTCAGGAGGAGGAATTGGTTATACTAGTTCAATAACTGGTACTTCTATAATGTATGCAGGTGGTGGAGCTGGTGGATATAATTGTGATAGTATAGGTGGCGGCGGAGCATTCGATAGTTCTGCTAACCATAGTATTACAGATGGGGATGCAAATACAGGTGGCGGTGGTGGAGCAACTGGTGGACCTTATCCTCATGTTGGAGGAATAGGTGGAAGTGGTGTAGTTATTATTAGATATTTAAAGACTTACAACTCATCCTACACAATAATACCCAACGCAACATCAAGTCTAGCTTTGGCAGTTAATGGTACTGAAGGTTTTTGTGGGTATAATATTTGGACTAACGCATCAACAAACCTAACCCTACAATACAACACATGTACCGACTTCACAATAAGAGACGTTGATAATAACACAGTACCTTACGAGGTTGAGCAGTTAGGTACAGGATATTTGACTAGTAGTGTTTATGATAGTGATGCAACATTAGTTTATCATTTTGGTAACGAAAATTTAACTGCAAATGATTCAACAAGTAATGGTAATGACGGAACAGTTACAGGTGCAACTTATACTACTGATGGTATGTTTGGTGGTGCTATGAGTTTTGATGGAACTGATGATAAAATTACAATTAATACTTTATATCCATTTTCAAATACAGATGCAACTCTTAGTTTTTGGTTTAAAGATACTAAATCAACTGGGTCAAGTTCATTGATTAATAGAAGAATTGATGGTAATAATGTTTGGACAATAACTCACGACCCAGACACATTAGGCTATGGTATGATGATTAGAGGTGCTATTGGTGGTAATTGGAATTTTAACCCATCAACAACTCTTAGTAATAATGAATGGCACAATATTGTAATTACTAAAGATGGAAATGATTTTATGTGGTATTCAGACAATATCAATGTTTATAATTTGACTATGGGTGATTTTTCAACAATATCAAGTAATTTACAATTAGGTTATTTAGATGGTGCTAATGAATTAGAGGGTCAAATTGATGAGGTTAGAATTTATTCAAAAACATTAACAAGCCAAGAAATTAATGATTCTTATGAAAACGGAATGAACGAAAACATGTTATTTGAAGCTGCTGGACCGGCACCACCAACGGAATATGATGTTACTGTTTATAGACCGGAAAATAATTCAATACAATATAATTCAACCTTAGATGTTTTATTTTACTATGGATTAAATACTACATGCTATTTAGATATTAATGGAAGTTATTATGATGATTTACCTAATAATAATTTAGTTAATTCAACTTTTGCTTATACTTTTCCAGATTATAAAGAATATAATTTCACAGTTAGGTGTTTAAATTCTTCATTAAATGTAACACATTTTATTACTTATGCAGAATATCCAAATTTTAATGAAACTCCAACAACTACAACATTAGAGTATGGAATAGAATTTTTAAATATAACATTTAATGGGTCTGCTAGTTTAACACCTATAAATTATTTTATAAACGATACTACTAATTTTAAAATTGGTCTCACTGATGGAGTTTTAGAAAACAATACTTTATTATCTATAGGAAATTATTATATTAATATATCTATAAACGATACAAATGGAGCGGTAAATTCAACAACATATGAAGTGATTGTAAATGATTCTCTAGCACCACAATGGACAGTTATACCAGATAATATAAGTATGGTTGAATATAGTGGTAATATAGAAGTAACATTTACAGCAACAGACGTAGATACAGTCACTTATTATGTTTCCGATGATTCTAATTTTTCAATGGATATTAATACCGGCGTTTTAACAAATGCAACAGCTCTTCCTTATGGATTTTATGATATTGTTATAACAGCTAATGATACTAGCGGAAATTTTAATACTACCGGATATATGGTATGGATTCAGGCTCCAATAATTGTAAATATAACTTATCCGGAGAATAATAATTATTACAGTGGGACAGACTTTAATATTAGTTACGATACTTATCATATAAGTTATATTCAATATAATGTAACATGTGAATTATTTGATGATAATGTATCGGTTGGAACAAGAACTAAACAGCCTATAAGCAGTTTGGGAGCTGGACTAGAATATTTTGACCCACCAACATCTGTTTATGATTTATATGATGGAAATTATAGTAGTTATGGTGATATGATGCTTGATGGTGAGTATAATGTAGTTTTAGAATTTTCAAATATAACAAAATATTTAGAATATAAAAGCGGGAACGGGACTAAAACTTTATATACTATACCAGATGGATGTTTAGTAGATGATACCTATGTGCTTCATATTGAGTTATTCCGTGATATGCCGGTTATAACAGAAACATGGGGGAGAGTGATATTTTGTCAGGCTGAAGTAGGCATACCTCCTACATATATTATTGAAGGTCCTATAGTTAGTACCAACTCTTACGACGATGATATGTATGAATTTGCTATATTTGATGAAACTGAATTTTTTAATAATTATTCTACATCATATCAACAGCATGATTTAGATTTAGTATGTTATGGAGACAATAACCAGACACTTAATTATACTGATAGTATAACATTTTATACAGATTCAGAAGCACCACAATGGACATATATTCCAGCAAATGCTACATTGGTATATGGAGAAGATTCATTAGATGTTGATTTTAATGCTACAGATGGTGACCCGACTTTTACTTATGGTAGAGATGATGGTAGGTTTGATATTGACCCAATGACTGGTCAATTAACCAATAATACATTCTTACCCTATGGAATTATATATGTAAATGTAACAGCTGAAGATGGTGCTGGTAATATAAATTGGACAATATATGAAGTTAAAGTTTATAACCATGTTCCAACAATAAACATTACTTATCCTTTAGAAAATGAACATATTAATTCAACCAACATTATCTTTACCTTTGATATAGATGTAAGCCCTGATTATATATTAAATATTACAGAGAATACAAATTGTTCATTATATATCGATGATACATATATGAGCAGTAATCTTACAACTAGTACAGGTAGTATTAATGAAATAGTTCCTGAAGGCGAACATGATTATTATATTAATTGTACACGTTTAGATACCGCTTCTCTTGGTTTTTATAATTCTTCACCAGTAAGAAATTTTACAATAGATATAACCCTTCCAACAATGACATCGGGTAATGGAGACCTTTCAAATAGAACATATACTACATCAACCACTTTATCAAATTTTACAGCTAGTGATGCTTATCTATTATTATGTTATATAAATGCAACATGTTCAGACGGTACTAATATATATAGTTATCAACATTTATTTGCAAACGGTACAACTTCTGCAGTTGTTAATGATACAATAAATAATTCGTTATGTGGTGAAAAGAATTTTGTAAATGTTTTAAGACAATGTGCAGATACTCATACTAATGATAAGATAGATAAAGTTAAAATTATAAAAGATATAAAAAAGGGTGAACTAAAATTAAAATCTAAGAAAGATAAATATCTTACAGTTAAAACAGATAAGAAGATTAAAGATATTAAAATTAAAGAAAGGTTAGATAGAGTAAGCTTTACATTTGTACCAGAAGATAATGTAAATAAAGATTATATGGATTTCTCAGTTGAAGGTGAGAATATTATATATATTCCAAACACTAAATATAAAGGGCACTTTGTTGAATGGACGGGATTTAATACTAATGAAAACAATGTTCCCGAATCAAGATGGATAGATTTTGAGAACACTAATGGTTATGAAGTAGAGTATTTAGGCGGTAATACAGTTAGAATATTTTGTGGTGAAGATAATTGTAACCAACCTATAGAATTTAATTCATACGGTTCACTTAATATAAATGAAGAAAGCTTTACATATTGGTATAATTTAATTGATACAATAAATACAACTGAAACATTTACTTCACCACTAGTTGTGAATTTTTCAACCACTTATAAAATGAACATTACATATTTTAATGATATATTATTTCCTACTAATTGGACATGGGATAGTAGTTTTACAGAACCAACTGCTATATTAGAATTATACGGAACAAACATAACACAAAATTATACAGCTACAAGTACTTCATTATATACAGTAGAAACAATTGAATCATCATATGATTATGAAATAATAGAAATTGTTGATGATACATTTACAAATGTTTATGTATATATAAATTATTCAAAACCTTTTGCTAATGATTTTGCATTATGGCGAGTGAAACATGGTATGGATGATTATAATATTTCTATACCCGAATATTGTATGCAAGATATTATACAGCTCCAAATGCACAGTTATAGTTTAATAGCTGGAACTAATTATGGAAGTGAAGTTAAATGTAAATCTACAAATGAAACATGGTTTAATATTGGTAAACAATATTATGGATATAATGATTCAGTTTTTATAAATTATGATTTTACTGGTACGGGTTTGATGGTAGATGGAAATTATAGTACTGGAGTTTTAATGAGAACTTTAGGAGTATATTCAACCGGTAATAATACTGAATATGGTCATATTTATGAACAGGGGCCAATGTATTTTGGTGATAAAAATATGCAATTTAGTACAACTATAACAGTTCCTAATATTAATAATACATATAATTATACATCTCATAAATGGCATGTTATAATGGAAAATTCCACAAATGAAAATGTAACTTTAAATACGGACGAACAGAATCAGACGGTTTATCAAGCTATAATAAATTTAAAATTTATTAATATAGAAAGTGGAGCAGCCTTAACTGGATTAAATTTAAATATTACATCTTTATTAACGGGAAATTCTTATTATAATAATGATACAACTAGCAAATATACAACATTTTATTTAACTGCTTTAAATCATAGTATATATGTGAGTGGTAATGGATATGATAGTACAACTTTTTATGAAGTTTGGCCGTACGGTTCAAATACTACTTATATATATGGTCTAAATTATACTACTAATTTTTTATTATTAGATGAGAGTACTTTTGGCCTTTTTAATGTTTCATCACCAGAAAGGATACAATTTACTTTATTCTGTAATGATGGAGTGACTGAAGTTTCGACAATAAATGAAACTGTATTTAATTATACTATAGGTTGCGATTATATTAAATATAATTTTATATTAGAATGGGAAGACGGTACAACATATTATAGAACTTTTATCGGTGATGAAGGACCGGGTGTTAATAATAGTATATATTTAATAGACGTTGCAACAACTTCTTATATTGCAAATACTTTTACAATTGACGATTTATTGACTAAGTATGAAAACGTAAGTATTTGGGTGAAAAGAAATATATTAGGTACTAACGAAATAATAACTAGTGATTTTATTGATGTTGAACAAAAGATAGCAACATGGCTAATGACAAATAGAGAATATACTATTGAAGTACATTCCTCAAATAATCCTATAAAAGTCATAGGCGCTTATACAGCATCTACCACTGGTAATAAAGCTATAAAATTATATGATATAACATTATTAAACCCACCGGTAACTTACGATGCAAATGTAGTATATGGAATACAATCGGAAACTAACCATACCGATAATGAAAGTTTATTACATTTTGTATATGAAGATTATGAGGGACTAACAAATAATGTTACGTTTGAGCTATTTAATAATAGTGAGATGATAACACCGTTTGCTACTTACACAAGTACGGCAAATGAAGTTAGTTACACATTTAATTCAACTAACTTAGTTAATGAAAATATATATGGTAAAATAGCATCAGTTAGAAATGGAACAGAACATGAATATGTTTCTGTATTATATCAAGCTACAATATTTGGTAGAGCTTTTGTTAAGTACATGGGCAAAAATGTATTGAATTGGTTCTTTATAATATTATTATCAACCATCTCAATATTTGCATCAGTCTCAACCGCTAACTATATGGGACTAGTTATTTGTGGTGTTGGATTAATGACTGCAATCTTTGGATGGTTTGGATTATCTTTCGGTTTAATAGGATTTGGAATAGTGGTTGCAGTGATAAGTTTATTTTCAAAAGCTAATAAGGGGGCGGAATAAATGGCAAAGATAGCTTTCGCAATTTTAGGATTAACTTTAATGTTAAACTTGGCCACAGGTATGGTTTTCACTTTAGTGCCTGAGTTAGATGTTCCAGAATATAATACTAAATATACATATAATGCCACAGCATCTACATTATTTGTTGACCCATTAGAGAAAGAACTTCAACCGAGTGGTGGACCAGTGGAAAGTTACGGGGATTCAATATGGCGTGTATTAGATATGATAAATATAGGGTTCATTAATAACTTTTTAAGCGGTATACAGAATTACTTATTTGGGTTCATTAAATTTTTAGGTATAGCTTTACAACCTTTATTAACTGAAACTATGTTTGCATTATTATTCAAGCCTTTCGTAGGATTATTTTATGTGATTATTTCAATAATATATGTAATAGGAGGGTTTAGTCTTTGGACAGGAAAGGACATAAGCGGTAGATAAGATGGTAGTATATACAGGAACAAATGCAACAGGATGGAATTTATTAATGAACGGTTCTATAGTCTTAGCAGTATTTACTATGTATGATACAGCTTTTTTAGGCTGGTCAATAGCTTTATTATTTTTCGTTCATCAGATTATATTATATATGAAAGCTAGAAGTTTGACCCTGAATTTTATAATGGGTAGTTTCTTTGTAAGTATGTATATAGCTGCTGAAAGTATTTCAATCTTTCCAGTATTAAAGGAACAATCTATAAATCTGATGGTACTATTATTAATATTACAACTTGGAAGCATATTATATTATGCTTTTTGGAGATAAAATGAGTAAAAGTATAAATATAATCACATCTAATAGAGGTTTATATAAGAAGCTTAATACTTTATACTTTAAGAGTGAAATTTTGTTAACAAAGGACGAATCTAAGTTCATTAATAGAATAATCAAGAATTTCAATTTCAAAAGGAATAATATCAGAATAGAACAGGTTGGAAATAGCACTAAACTAATAAAGGTTAATCCTGTAAATTTCAATGTATTTTATAGGAGTAAATAAATATATATATAAAGAATTTTGCTATGATAACTATATATAATATTAAAATAATCAATCATTGGAGGATGATATAAAATGTATATGGCAATTGCAGTTACAGCTATCGGTATAGGGATAGTTGTTATGATAGGATATTTAGTTCTTGGACAAGTTAGAGGAGCATTACCAGCACCATCGGGTGGAACAGTATTTAATAATGACTGTGTAGGAACATGGGACGGACTTACACCTTGTTCACCAACAGGATGTGTAGAAAGTTTCAATACAACAGCAATTAATACTTCAGCACAGATTAGTTGTACTGACGCAAGCGTAGGAACTGGTCAAACTGGTGTTATGACAACTGCATTTGCTGGTCTAGGATTGGTGGCTGTAGGCATCATTGTATTAGCAGCGTTTGGCTTGATTCAAGTGTTTCAGTAGAGGTAACTAAAAATGGCATTTATGGCAATAGCAATAGCGGCAATCGGAATAGGTATAGCAGTAATGATAGGTTATTTAGTAATAGCTCAAGTTAGGTCAATCACTCCAACTGGTGCGGCTGGGTCAGCTGTGGCTAATATATCCCTAGAAATGGATAATGTACAAAGCACTATATTTGCCGGCTTTGGATTAGTGGCTGTTGGTATCATTGTATTAGCGGCGTTTGGTATGATTACATTATTTAAGTAAATAAATATATATATAAATGGTTTTGTCATTTGTATGTATATAATATTAAAAAAATAAATCATTGGAGGATGATATAAAATGTTTATGGCAATAGCAATTACCGCAATCGGTATAGGAATCGTAGTTATGGTTGGTTATTTAGTAATCGCACAAGTTAGAAGCGCATTACCGACAACTGGCTTATCAGCAACTGTAGCAGGAAATGTTACAGCAGGTCTTGATAGTACACAGACAACTGTCTTCGCTGGCTTCGGACTCATCGCAGTTGGTATCATAGTACTAGCAGCTTTCGGACTTATTCAGATCTTTCAGTAAAGTCTAAAAGATGCGTAAAATTGGGGTAATTCCCAATTTTCTTTTTTCTTTTTCCCATTTAAATAATCTGACTATCATTAAAAAGGAAATCCTTATATATTATTAGATATTTCTATTATTAGGTGGTTAAGATAGTAAATGATAATATATGTATAGATTGTAAAAAGAATGAAATAACACATAGAAATAAAGAATTATGTGATGATTGTTATAAAATATTAAGAACCAAACAAAAGAAAGATTTTCTTATTGCTAATAAAGATAAATATAAAGAATATAATAAAATTTATAGAGAAAATAATAAAGAAAAAATAAGTCAAATTAATAAGAATTGGTATTTAAAACCTGAAAATAAAGAACGTAAAAGATTACAAAATAAGGCCAGAAATACAAAATGAATTTATGTGGCAATTGTGGAAGTATAGAAAATTTAAAATATTCTAAAAAATTTACATCACATTATTGTTCTAGTAAATGTTGGTATAAAATTAGATATAAATATGATAATAAAGATATTAAAAAAAGAGCTTTAGAAAGCCATTATAATAATAAAGAACATCACTTAAATGTAATGAGTAAATATAGAAAATCTGGAAAAGCTAGAAAATCTTGGGATAAATGGTATGAGAAAGAAGAAAACAGAGAAAAACATATTAAACTTTCCGCGAATTATTATAAAAATAATACACAAAAATGTATCAAAAATTCATATAATTATAAAAAGAAAAGAATGAAGATTGACCCGGCTTATAAATTACGTGAATATTTGGCATCATTAATTGGTGGTAATATGAGAAAACAGGGTGCTATTAAATCTGATAAAACTGAGGCATATATTGGGTGTTCTATATTGGAATTTAAAAAGAAATTAGAAGAACAATTTACTGAAGGAATATCATGGAATAATAGAGATAAATGGCATGTTGACCATATAATACCATGTTGTTCTTTTAATCTTTTGGATGATGTAGAAGCTAAAAAATGTTATCACTATTCAAATTGTAGACCAATGTGGGCTACTGATAATCTTAAAAAAAGTTCTCAAGATAAAAAATTAAAATATAAAGGTGGAATAAATGACAAAAGAATTTAAAAAAGAAAAACCAATGAGAAGTAAAAATATTAAAAAAGATATTGACATTATACAGAAACAATTAAATGAATTTTTAAAAATGAAAGAGAAAGTAGATGAAGAAATAATACACATGAAACTTGAGATTGAAATTTTAACTAAACTATATAATGGTCTTAAATCACAGAATTTATAGACTCTAAAAAGGAAATCTTTATATATTATAAGTGTTAAATAAATAGAATGTTATTAGAAATTTATATAGTATTTCAGGTATTAGTATTTATATTGTTCTTTACAGCTTTTATAAGTAAACAAGAACTGGTATGGGTTCTTACTTTAGTTTTTGCTGGAATTTTGATGATTAGTTCTCAAACAATTGAGATAAGTAGTTATGTATATAATCCAGCCACAACTATATATGAATTATCTACCACTTTATTTTATTATCCTTATTTGATGGGAATAAATATGATAATCTTTGTTTTATCATTAATATATTTTATGTTTGATATTTTTGATAAACATGGTAATGTTTTAGGAAAGAAAACAAAATGAAGAAGATTTTAATAATAGTTAGCTTATTACTCTTAGTAGGCTGTTCTGTATATCCTAAGGTTCCTATGCAGATGACATATTTGGCCAGAAACACAGGAACTTTTAACGGAAGCATTTATACTATTGGAACAAATTCTTCATTATCAGATTCTAACGCTTTATTTATGGTAATGAGTGATACACGGCCTGGAGTTCCACAATTTTTAGTACAGAACGGCGGCGATTCTCAAGCTAGCTTAATAGTTAGAAGTTTTTTAGTTGTTAATCAAAATAATACATTGCTTAATATGTCACAAAATAATATATGTGGAGATTGGGGATTTATACATATAGATTGTAATACTTCAACAACTGGTGCAGATTTTGGTGTTACTGACGATATAGAAGCACAAGGATTAATATATGCTGATGAAGGTTTAAGAGCTCATTCAACAGAACATGGTGCTTATCTTGTTACAGGTACAACTGGTCCAAGTAGTAAAATATCATCGGGTCTTAATGGATATTTTACAGTTAATAATTCTTACTTCTGTGATGATGATGCTAATTTTAATATGAGTGGCTGGATAATAATAATGGATGAAGATAGTGATTATAACCAGGCTTATGGAGATATTAATGCCATTGTAAATACTACATGTATAGAACTAAAAAATAATCCAAGTTGGGACGATGATTTCGGACCTGTATCATGGACAGAAAGGACATCACCAAATATGATTTCTCAAAGTGGTGGGTTTTTTGAATATTATGTTGGTAATAATGAAAAAAGTACATTCAAAGTTAGAACTAAAAATGGCACAGGTGATGCTAGTGTTATAATAGGCACAGATAGTGGTGTTGATGGTTATAGCGCTTTTGAAATAGATATAGATGCAAATGGCTATTCTAGCACTGGTAGTAAAATTACAATGGGAAGTTCTAAAAATATGCAAGAAGGTAGTTTGACTATGTTAGAAATGGTAGGTGTAGCAACTAATTTAAATGGAACAGACGGAGCTTATATTGATATGCAACTTGTTGGTGTTCCTATAGTGGCTGGCCATTTTGATGGTATTCATATGCCAACTGGATTAGAGCATTTGATAGAAGTTGGGAGCGCTGACGAATTTGATAGAGCATATTATGAAGGTACAGATATAACAACTGAAATGAAGACCGGTGTATCTACTGAAGTATTTATTCTTGATAATGATGTGGTATATGTTGGAAATAGTGGTAATTTTACTAGTATTTCATTTACATTAGATACTCCGTCAAGTAAAAAGATATCTTCAACTTATTCATATTGTGATAGTGCTGGAGTATATCAACCATTAATTATTAATTCAGATACTACTAACGGATTCCAACAATCAGGAATGATATCGTTTGATAGTCCAATAGATAGAGGCGTCTGTAATCAGGAGACAGACGGAACACCTTTTGTAGATGTAACCGATTATACTTATATTGCAATAACAAGAACAAGAAACAATATTGTAAATCCACCAGTTTTATTATATATTAATATTGGAGGAGTTACTACAAATATGTACATGGCAGAAGATTTATTAAGATTACATCCGGTAAATAGTGCACCAGAACTTTGTAGTTCTACAAATTTAGGTGCAATATTTTTTGATATTGATGAAGATGCAATGTGTGTATGTACTAGTACTGGTTGGAAAGAAATGAATGCAGCAGGGAGTAATTGTGGATGAAGATAGATAAGAAACCAGGTTTCGACCCACAGATGGTCGATAAATGTGAGGAACAGATTAAAAATCCTAACGGTAATCAACCGGAAGAACCACAACGGTCTGAGGAACCTAATCCATTTGATATGATGCAGTATCAACAGTTTAATAAAGCGCCTGATAATTTCATACCTATGGGTGTTGGAATGGCTGAAAGTTTATTATCGGACGATGGAGTTCCTAAAGAGATAAAACTTAAATATTGGAATGTCTTCCATCGTGATAATGTTTTAACGTTCCTAGACCAACCGAGAAAGGTTAGTAAATTATTAGCTTTTGATATTAGTAAAATAGATTCCTTAAATTGTACACCTTATTATGATTATACATTTAAAGAAGAACATGAAGTAAATGTAATAAGGAATATATATGAGACTAAGCTCGATAGGGCGCTTGGTGTAACAGGAAACGTTAAAAATGAAAGGACAACATTACAATCACAATTTAGTGAAGTGAAGAGCATTAATGAAACTAGCCAGATGGAATCGACTAATACTGGCTTTTTCAAAAAATTATTAGGTAGAAGGTGAAGAATAGATGGCAATAGCTGAAATTATAAACAACTTATATTTATGGATAGGATTAACATTATTATTTTTTTTAACAAGTATGATGTTTTTTGCAGTCTTAATATTTTTAAAAATGAAGACTCACGCTATTACAGAATTAAAAGCGTTCTTAAAAAAACAACCGATTGCATTGTTCTTCCAGGATAATAGATATTGTGAATGGAAAGTTGTAAAGGTTGATGCTGGTATTATTGAAGATAAAAAATATGGTAGTTTTATTATAAATGAAAAAGGGTCATATATTGATAGAGCAACAAATGCAGTTCTTTTACCATTTGATGCTAATGTAGCAACTTCTTTAAATATTAAAGCATGTAAGGTTTCTGACGATTTAAGATTATTGGCAACTGACGAAAAACAATTATCTGCATTAAGACAGGCAATAGCAGAGAATCAGATTGACGATAGTTATGTAAATGCAATTAAATCCTCAGTAAATATAGGGTCAATTAAAATTATGCTTAATGCAATGCTTCCACATAATATCACAGCTAAGGTTAATATGATGGTAGCACAGAAGCTGAGCGGTATGAATAAAGTTAATTACTGGGAGACCGTTATGATATTTGTTGCTATCTTAGGAGCGATTGTGATGGGTTATATACTAGTTAAACAAGTAGGTGGTTAAAATACTTAAGAGGGATATTAAAGTAGCTATTAGTATAGACAAATCCCGCCAGATGTATGATGATAATGGCATTCCAATGGCTCATGAAAAATTTGAAAAGTTATTCTTAGATAAGGTTACAGAAGTAATTAAAGAATATATTTTAGAAGGTGTAGAGAGTGATTTTTTAATATCTGAGTTTGGTGAGGAAGAAGCTGAAGATTTCAAATACTACGGAGAGGTAGAGTTGAAAATCAATGGCTAGTTTTTATTCTACTCCAGCAACTAAGTATAATTTTAATAGTGTTCAAGATATTGATAGTCATAGTGCATCACTTTTTAATCAACGTATGGCACTCTTATTCTTTCAATTGGACATTAAATCTGTATCTATGAACACTAACCAGAACATAGGCGCAATGCTTGAAGTAAAAGCTATACTTAAGCAACTATATAAAAATATCAGATATTTAGTAAGTAATAATCCAACAATTAGAGCTACTTTGAAACTAGACACTAGAGAGGAAGGTATTTATATTACAGACATTGCATTGGGATTGATTGACCAGATGATAGACTATTGTAATAATAACGGTTATACATATAAAAAATTGAATATCATAGTTTATGAACTAAATAATGTAGAAGTATTGATTAAAAATATATTACAATATTACCATTATTTCATGAGACCAAATTTTGCACAAAAACCAGATGTTAACATAGCAGTGGAAAAGTATAAAAATTTCGCCGATGAAAGGACTGTTGATGAATTGAAAGAGATAATAGGTAGAAACCATCATATTGATTTTGAATCTTTAGGATTAGATAAGATACAATTAGCTCCATTGCCAGGTGAGGACGATGAAAAAATCTCACATGGTAATTATAAAGATGTAAAAGATGACGCTTATTATGAAGGAGATAGATAATGAAAGCTGACTTAATGGACGTAGCTTTATTTGTTGACCATTTAGAGAATGAAAAGGTTTATGCTGCTTCAACCGTTAGAGCTTATGGAATAATGTTGAGTGCTTTCCTTGAAAGAAATCCTGATATAGAAAATTCTGAGGATTATAATAAGTTTATCATAGAGAAAGGTATTAAAAAAAGGTCCTATTATGTTTATTATGTATTACTAAACTATATAAATTTCAAGTTTAAAAAGGAGAAGGTTATAAGAGATAGTATAACCGAAAATTTGAGGAAAGTGTCTATGCCTTTAAACATTAAAAGGGAACGAAGAAATTTAGACCCTGAACAGATTTTAAACATTATTTCAAATATCAAAGATGAGAAACATCAGATAATTGCGCTTATACAAAAATTAACAGGTTTAAGAGCTGGTGATGTATTGAGAATTACTAAGGGCAATATTAAAGTTGAAAAATATAAAAAACTGGAAATATTGAGGATAGCTGCCACTGGTAAACGTGGTAAAAGATTAGTTGTTGAAATATTTGATAAAGTTGCACAAGATGTTATACTTAATTATATAGAAAATCCTACAGAATCACACCATCAAGATTACTATTTTTTAGAATATTCCACATTTAAAAAAAATGCTAGCAATACATATATTAAATTATATCTTAATAATTATAATAGATATTGGGCAGACCTTAAACAGTCACTTGATGGTTGTGGTATAATGAAAGAAGATTTTGCAACACACGATTTTAGAAGGAACTTCGCACGTAAGGTTTGGTTAAAGTATAAAAATTTGATAATTCTACAGAAAATATTAGGCCATAATGACCCAAGAACAACAACTCGTTATTTAAACATGGAAGGTTTAGATTTGATTGAAGTTCATAAAGAAATGCAGAAATAAATAAATATATATATAAAGAAAAAGTTACTATTTTTAATAATGAAACAATTAAAAAAAGGTATCAAAGTTGAATCAGAACATAGTGGTTCGTATAATAAAATACTAAAGAATTTTAAAGCGACTGGTAAAATGGTCAGTAAAAAAGATTTTTATAAAAGTATAGCGAAAGAACATTTAAAAGAAGATAAACAATATTATAGTAAACTTAAAAAATACAATCTTTAGGAGGGATTTGAAATGTCAAGCAATAAAATTAATTCAACTGTGAAGAATATCATGGAAGATAACCCAAAAACTACAGCTACTAAAAAACTAGCTAAACAAGTTGGTGGAACAGGTAAAACAGCTAATAAAATTGTAAATAACGTGGTTAGATAAAAATGGAATTTTACAGTCTAATTTTAAAGAAAAAAATTAATATTCCAGAGAGTAAAATCAGAAGAGTTACTAAAAAAGGCCGGAAGTTTGCCGTAGGTAAATATAAAGCTAATGGTAAGGATTATGAAGCTTGGCGGATATTATCGAATAAGTAATCTTTTTTTCTTTCTTTTTTATATTAAATAAAGCTTAAATTAGCTCGTTTTTTAGTACTTATTTAGTTAGATTAGCTTAGCTATATATAGCAAATATAGCTTAAAAAAGTTCTTAAATAAGGTCTTATATTAATAGAATTAAAGATGGGGAAAAATCAAAGGAAAAAGAGGTGACTAAAACCTTTGATTCCCCCCAGAAGTAAAAATTTAACCGATAGTATAGATATATTCTGGTTCGTTATAGATATTTACAAGTCTATTTGCCAATCTATCCTCATAAATTCTATGTTTGCCAGCTTTATCAACAACACACCGTTTATTCCAAGTACCATCCTTTTTCATATAAACACTTAAGTCATCAGCTTTTATAAAATATTCCTTTTTTGTCTGATTACCAATAAGTAAATATCCCGTTAATTCTAAGTTATTAATATTGACCACACATTTTTTAGCATTTATATCTCTTATGGTATCTTTTATTAAAGCTAGTCCTCTTTCCTGAACAATCCTACCTTCCTCTAAAATATCCTCAAGTAAATTCTGGAAGTTACTAGGATTAAAATCTTTAATAACAAATCCAAATATATCTTTCAATTGTGATATTGAATATTTAGATTTTAATTCATTAAAATACTTAAGGAACTTAGATTTATTACATATAAAATGTTTAGTTCCGTTCATCATGAGATAAAGTTTACTACGTTCGGTTATATCCCAAAATAATGATAATCTCATAATAGGTGTATTCATTCCAAACATTTCATAATTTCCAGTAAGTTGAATATTTATACCAGTATTTATCAGTTTAATAAACTTGATACCGATATAAGATACACCCTTTAAATATTTATTATATTCTGTAATATTGTCATAGCATAATATATTATTCAATAAATGTTTAACATCATATATTCTTATGAAAATATTATTAATATAATATCTATTCCCATTCTTTTCAAGTGTTACAGGTAACCCATTTACAATGACTGATGATGATTTAAAGTTTGTCCCTGAATGAGGATATACTTCACCCATCTTAGATATTTCAATAATCTTTTCGTATAATATATTAAAATTATATTTAGTCTCTTTATTCTTTAATAGTTTATACAAATCATTAAAATTCCTTTCAATGTTTAAAAATTTATCATCAAACTCTATTGTAAAATTTTCATCAACTAGTTTGATATAATTCTTATGTATCAAAAAATTATTGATTTTAATCTCTTTACTATTTCTTAATAATTCTAAATACTTAATAACTATCTTATCTTCAATTACATTACCAGAAGACTTAAGATTAGTTAAACTATTAATTCTAGATTTATAAAAGTTGTATATCTCACTAGTCATTAAATTATCACTAATCAATTTACTTTTTCTATTATAAATATATCTACAAAGTTTATTATTGATTATAATCTTTCCATCTATATTAGTTTCTATACAGTTTAAGTCCATAAAGATTAAATCATCACAATGGTATCTTCCAAAATAGAAAACAATTCTCCCAATATCTAATTTAGTATAATCAACATGTTCTTCACTATACATTCTCATAATATAATCTTCTTCTTCAAACATATCTTTATAGAATACTAATCTATAATTCATATTATCCTTTCTATGCTCATAAACTCCAACTATTATATGATATTCACAATTATTATAAGCATCTGATTCAGCAAGAGAAAAATCTTTATATACTTCTAAACCAAATAGTTCGATATATTTATCAAACAATTTCTTATCTAAACTATTTGGTTTATCCCTATCATAACTATTTAATTTATCACATATCATATCCTTTAATTCATTTGGCGTGTCAATAAATATATTATCATTATTTCCATAATGACCCTGTAATACACTTAAATCACCACTGGTTAATATTGGTTTAAAATTGAAAAATAGTCCACGGTTCATTTCATGATAAACAATTCTATTAAGTTTCTCCTGTGTCATATCAATATTTTGTTTATATTTAATAACCTCAATTTTATTCTTATCAAAGAATAAGAACATTTTCTTTTCTTTAAGTTTATCATTTATGTAAAAATTATTTTTCTCTTTCTTGAATTTCTTAAACTCTTCCTTAGGAACAATATTTATCCTCTTATTAAAAAATTCAAATTCATCATATGTAAATGTATCTCCCATCTTTAGTCACCTTTTAATTTTTCATCAATTTCAGCTAGTTCTTTTATTAACCCTGTTCTACGATTAACCATTCTTTTTCTATTTGCGATTAACATATTCTTACTTTTTATTTCCCTTCTACATTCATCACAAAGTGTTATATTTCTACTACGTCTTAAATAACGTTTTCCACATCCTTTACAATCTCTAAGTGTCATTTATACACTTTTTCTCACATTCTTCAGCTTGTATTTTAAGGTCGTAACTTGTTAAACATTCTTCACACATATATGTGATTTCTATATTTTTTATTACCATTTTAATACGCAAACCTCCATTCAAATGTAGATGGTTTTTCATTTCTTATATGTTTTAATAAACATGCATTGATACCTAAACAAGCAATTATATAATTACCCATCTCAACATGATTATTATCTATATCTTTCTGTAATTGACATGACCCTTTACGTTCCATAACTTCTTCATTATTGAAATATTTATTATTATAATATTCCATTCCTTTTGTATGTTCTAATACTATATAAGAAATTTGTGTACCCTGTGCTTTCATATCTAATAAATATTTATTCTTATCTAAAGCATATTGATAAATCATTTTTCTAGCTTTATTATTATCCACACCGAGAATTATAACGTTATAATTATCTAGACAATCAATATTTTCTTCAGTAATTAATTGATTCTTAAACATTACTGCATATTTTTTAGCCAATGATTCTGCTTTACCGTCCATAACGTCTTCAGCCTGAAAGTTTTGGTTCTGATTAATTATGTTTTTTTCTTCAACTATATCATTATCAAATATAGTAACCAAATAATCTGTTATATCTAATTTAACAAACATCTCTGTTAAATTTTTTATTGTCCAACTGTTTATTCCACCAGCTCCTATTATTGCAATCTTATACATTTTAGTTTCACCTGTTTATTTTATATTCAATAAAAAAAAATAAAAAATTTATTCACTCTTTAAAGACATTTCAACTAGTTTATTATTTGCCTTGAATTTAATAAATATCGGTCTTTTAAGTTTAGTCAAATCTGCTATAATTATACCATCTTTTATTGGTAATTCTTCAACAACATTAAAAAATACTCTCTGCACTTTCTTTAATATACCTTCTTTATTTTTTAATACCGGTTTATTAGTTCTTAAACTTTTATTTGGTAAATTATTTGCTGCCCATTTTACTAGTTCTTTATCGTGTAAATTCTGTGCTTTTCTATCTTTATGTGTTGTACTAATTTTATGGGACCCAAAAGTACCATGCTGATGATAACTCCGTTTCTTCATTCTATCTAACCTCCTATATAATTTTAAAAGCCTCTTATTATTTCCATAACATTTTTTAATAAATTGAAACTGTTGTTCCAATCTTCATCATCTGTATATAGATGATTAACAACAACAGGATACCCCCTATTGTTTTCTATAACAAATAAATATTGATTATTTGTTATAAGGGTTTCTTTTCTAATATTTTCCAGAAAAGAAGGAATTTCTCCTTCTACTCCTTCTAAATATTCTTTAATTTCTTTTATTTTAATCGGTGGGACTACGTATAACCCATCGATTATTACAAAACCCATATGGGTTTTACATAACATTTTTATTGTTTTCATTTCTTCTTTATTCATTCTATCTAACCTCCTATAATTTCATCATATACTCTTATTGAAGTTGTATTACCGGCAGCTCCTTTTAAGATTCCACTAAGTTCTTCAATACTCTCAAAATTTACAAATGTACCACCGATAGCACATTGCATTGCTTTTTCTTTTACTTTAGAAAATATATCCTGAGCGGCTTCTGATAAAACTACATTCTGTTTAGTCTGATGACCTGCAAATTCTGATACACATTCATAAGTTATTTTTGTTTCTTCCATTTATTAAACCTCCTTATTTATATTATATATTAAATTAAACGACTTTATAAAAGTTTTCTTTTAACTTGAAAAATAATAAGGGAGATTTCTTTCCCCTCATTACAAAGGTTCGTCCAACCGAATAACACCTTACTATACATAAGTATTATAATTCTCCTTTCAAAGTCTTAAGCAACATTGTAGTATTCTCCATATGGTTAATACATTTTTCCAGCAACTCTGCTTGATATTTGTTACTTTTCAATACTTCTTGTTTTGTTACATAATGACATTTCCCAGTATTATCACTTACACCATAAAACACTCTCTGTCTTATTGTCTTATCTTTATATACTACACATTCAGTTGTTTGATTTATTAATACTGTCGCCATATGTAAACGCCATTTTTCACCAGCACTGGTATCATCCCAATCAAATGCTTTATGTAATATTGATGTTTTTTTACTAGCCTCTTTTAATACAATCTTATTAGTTAATTTCTTATGCTTCTTTTTCAATGCTAATAATACTTCTTTATACTTTATATATTCAACTTCTTTATTTACCATTTTAATTTTACCTCCTATGAGTATGAAAGGGTGGTGTACAATGATTTACCTCAATATACATAACATCAGATGACACCACCATATGAATATGAAAAAGGGGAAATGAATCCCCACGTTAATTTGCTTGACCGTAACGTACGTCAAAATACGTCACCTCACATGACTCCGTGAATATGAAAAGATAGGGAAATTAATCCCTATCTTCTGCAACTAACTGAACATGTCACTACAAAACTCAACATGACCGGAAATTACACAGCTTTACTTTATGAATATGAAAAAGGGGAAATGAATCCCCATTTGTTTACTTCAGTTTGAACAACTATACTAAACCCAACATGATAGGGCTGTAATGAATTTCATTTCTTTTTCTTAACTTCATACATTCCATATGTACCACTTCCTCCACCACCAGATTTAGGTCGCCAAGCTCCTATACCTACATAATGGCCAGCATAATCTAGCAATTTAATTATATCAGTCGGTGCAATTGTATTAGCATCATATGATATAACTAACTCACAACTCCAATCATGAAACTGCGGTGTAAACTTAATATTATGTTGTATGTTATGTTTCAATACATCTTGTTTTTTAGATTTTATAAGTATTAATCCATCCTGAGCATTCATTATTTGTACAGCTCCCTGAATTAGTTTCTTACTAAAGAATTTATCACCAATGAAACTAGTACATTCCATCATACCTCTTTTAAAACCTACCTCGGGAAATCCAACCTTACCAGTTGATGTTTTATGTATAGCACTATCAATTTCTGTTTGTATAACCCTTGTCCGTTTTTTATTTGATTTACTAATTCCCATCTGCTTATCAAGTATCGCATCTTTTGCAGCATCTGTAAACTTATCCATTAATAAAGGTCTTTTACCTACAATATTAAGTTTAATTGTTTGTAAGTTTAACCCCTCTACTACAATTTTCTTTTTCTCTACTTCTTTTTTTACTAGCTTCTTTTTCACTACTTTCTTTTTCGTTACCATTTTAATTGTTACCTCCGGTTTTGTTGTTATATAATTTTTCCATAGCCCCATCGCCATATTTTAAGTATAATGTAAAATCTTCATCAACTAGTTTAAAATCTAATCCCATTTTATAGCCCATACTTTTATACATTTCTCTACATTGTATATAGCTATATCCATGTGAATCAGCTTGTGAGTTTTTACCATTATGATAAAACAATGGTAAACCTAACATTCTATTCTGTTCGTCTATTCTATTAAATACTTGCATTTTTCATTTCACCTTTTTATCCTTATTTATTTTTACTAATTTAGTTATTGGTTTAATTATATTAAAAGCTATTAAATCATGGTACATTAAATTATTTTTAACATCATAAACTCTTTTATATCCTTTAGGAATACAATATCCGCCTCTTATAAGTTCCATTTTTCATTTACCTCCGGTTATTGTTACTGATTTACTATCTTTAAGATTTGCCTTTTGTTCATCAGTTAGTTCCATTGTAAATAATAAAAACTGTTTATAATCTTCAAAATCATTCTTCTTTATTATTACTTCCATTTTTCATTTCACCTTTTTAATATTTTCCAAGTTCTTCTATAGCTATATCTTTATGTAATAATAAACCAACATTATATGCTATTCCATCATTTCTGATATATTTATTATATTTATTTTTTTCTTGTTTTTTTATTTCTAATAAAACTTCTCTTGCAAATTTCCAATATTTATCATTATATGTTAGTTTTCTTCTCATTTTAAATTACCTTTTTTAATTTGTTCCAACAATTAAGACATAGACATCTTTCCATACTATCAACTATAATACATTGATGTATAAACCAATCATAATTACATTTAATACATAAATATCTCATTCTAATTCACTCTCATATTTATTCTGTAACCAATCATCTGGTACATCGTTAAAATCCATTTCTTCTTTATAGGCTTCTAGTAGTCTTTGTTTATTCTGTTCAATCCATTCTATATAGTTATCATCACAGCTATCTTTCCCTTCTTGTCCTGGCATTTCGCCGGCACCATTACATCTTGGTTCATTCATTTTTCATTTCACCAGCTTGTCTGATAATATATATAATAATCTTCATTATATAATTTTATAGCTTTTTCTATTATTTTAATTGTTCTTTTAATTTCATTAAAATAATGTTTATCATATTCTGTTCCACCAAAAAAGAAACCGCTCTCTGTAGGTAATATATCTTTAGTATTTTTTTTATCATCTAATGCACTATTCAATACTTTTAAAAATGCTATTAGTTCTTCTTTTGTTATAAATGTTTCTTGACAATTATTAACAAACCAATTATGCATATGGTTTGCTTTTCTCCAATAACCAATTTCAAATTTAATTGTTAAACTTTTAACATCTTTCATATTAAAAATCTTATTTACTTTCTTTACCTTTAATTTTTCATCATCATCGTAACTACATAAATGTTTTTCAGCTGTTAAATACATATCTAATCCCATTTTTCATTTCACCTATTTCTCTTTAAATTGTGTTTCTAAACTTTGAATTGATGCCCAAAAATTACCTTTGGAATCAATTTTACTATTTCTTATTACTTCAAATATATTATTCCAACTATTTTCAAATAATTTTAGCTCCATCTTTATATATCCTCCTCTATAAATTCTTCTATATTTATATTATCAAGAATACCAGACTCTTCTATATCACCTAAAAATCCGTAACATGAATCAATATGGTGTTCAGATATATGGTCACAATATTTACATTTATTTAATCTTACATGATTATATCCATAGCATTCTCCAATAATATATGAATTAAATGTTTTAATTTCATGATTTAATATCTTTTTAATCTCTTCAATATCTTCTTTATTTATTTCATTAATACCCATATATGTTTTAGCTTTTTCTTCTGTAGTATATATATAACCAATTGAAGAACTATCCCATTTACATCCAAATGGTGTGGTTTTAATTGTTATTCCGGAATGGTCATATAAATAAATTGGAATACATACAATAGATTTTTTATTATCTTCTAACCATTTAGGTAGGTCATTAAAGCAACCAACAAAATTTTCACCTAGTTCTTCATCACTAAGATTATATCTTTTATCTTTACATATTATAATCCCTAAATTATCCCATGTTCTAGGAGACTCGGGATTATCATCTCTTATAATCCTAAATTCTTCATTACCTTTTTTATATCTCTTTATTACTTCCATTTTTCATTTCACCTTTTTTAGTTTATCTTCACTGAAGTAGTATAAATCTTTAGCAAAGATTTTTTCATTATTCTCTAACTCTACAGTTTTAAAATCGTCTGTAAAATTATACTTCTCTATTTCTTCTTTATTAACATTCCTTATTTTCATTATTTCCATGATTATCATCCCTCTTGAATATCGGTATCCTTTCAAATGTTCTTGTCTTTTTTATTATCTTAAGTTCTTTATTATTTGATATTAATTCATAGTATTGATACCACCCACGACGAGCTTCACGAATGTATCTAGTATTTTCATTTATATTATTTATTATACTTCGAATAGAAATCTGTTTACCTCTGAAATTTTTATCAACATTATTATTCTTTAGTTCTTCAAAAGTTTTCAGTATTAGTTCTTCTCTACAACTAACCCCTTTTTTCAAAAGGTTATAAACATAATATATAATAGAATTTCTATTCTTAGGTCTATTCTTTTCTATCTTTTTTTTCATTTATTCACCAGTTTTAAAACGTTTAATCAATATATATTAAAAAGTAAAAAAAATTTATAAAGCTTTTCTTTTTTAATGAGACTAATGAAAAGACTAATATTCTTTGGTCTTATCAAATTCATTAAATTTCATTTGTTCAAACTTAGCATCATATGATTCTGCTAGTTCTTTAAAACTTACTTCTATCTTTTCCATTTCAATTACCTCCGGTATTATTGTTTTCTTACTTCTGGATATTTTTCCATTAAGTAACCATAATTAGTCATTATAGATTTTATAGTTTCTCCATCTAATCCACTTAAACTTGAAACTGTTCCAACCATATACATATTTGTTACACCTGAACTTTTTACTTCTTCATAAGCTTCATAATCTTCTTTACTTATTTCTTCTTTATTCATTTTGTTTCACCTGTTTATTATATTAAAAAATAAAAAAAAATTAATTTATTCTTCTGCTGTCACTACTTGGTAATGATTTTCTTCTTCAATTAATTTTAAACCTTCATAACCCTTGTAAGACTTTCTTACATAAGTTGAGAAGTTACCAATTAATCTAAGAACTTGTTTATATACTTCGTCATTAATTTCAGTACCGTTCTCTTTAATCTTTGTAATGATTTTATAAATTGCTTCTTCTTTAGAAGTATTCATTTCTTTCATTACTGATTTAACAACTCCAAATTTAGAATTTGTGTTCTCTCTAGTATTTGTTGTTATACCAAATTTTTCTTTTAAGTTCTTTAATTTTTCTATAAAATTTTCCATTTTGTTTCACACTCCGTTTTAGTTTATTTAATTAATAGTTATTAATCTTTAGTTATATTTAAATAATTTCTTTTTTAATGTAACTATATATAGACTAATGTTCTCGACTCTAAATTGAATTTTGTTTTTGATTTTAATGGGTTGATATAACCACAACAGCAAAGTTTATCATTGTAGTCCATTGTTAACCCACAGTTAGAACATAATAAATTACCATTGTTTTTCATATGTTCTAATATTCTTTCTAATAAAACTATACACATTTTTTATTCACCTTCTTTTTTAATAGTTACTTATTAATAGATTAATCTATTTTATATAATATATTATATATTAATCTATTAATTTAATTTATTCAATAATAAAAATAATAAGAAAAAAAAATAATAGTCAAGATTAAATCTCAACTATCATAAACTTCTCATTTGTTTCAATAAGATTTTGTGATTCGTATCCAGGGTAGGACTTCCTTACATAAGTTAATAAATTAGCTAATAATTTTGTAACTTTTTTATAAGAGTCGTCATTAACTTCGATATTCTTTTCTTTCATCTCAGACAAAATTTTATAAATTACTTCTCCCTTAGATTCATTGTCTTCTCTCATTTTAGATTTAACAATACTAAACGTTGAATTACTTCTACTTCTTGTTTTAACTTCGATATTAAATTCTTCTTTCAACTTTGCTTTAAACTCTTCTTTATTCATTTAAATCATCTCCGATTTTATTTTTATAAGAAAGAATATATTGTGTTTCTAATATATTTAGTTTCTTTCTCATAAGTGTAGAAAGTAGTCTAAGTATATAAAACTATCTTATATACTTTATATACTTCTTTCGAATATATATACTAGTTATAAAAAGTATATACGAGGTATATACCTTCTTAAGTATTATCGAAAAGATAGATTTGAAAATGTATCTTATCAAAATGATGGTTTATATATTAATATATAGACTGTCAAAAAGATGAGTTTGAAAATGTAATCTTTCAAAATGATATTTTTAAAATTTAGATTTGAAAGTATCATTTTATAATATAAAATGGTGATTTGAAAATTTGGTTTTGAAAATGAAATTTACAGGGTATGAAAATGTAGTGCTATTACGTTTTGAAAATGTAGTTTATAGACCCTATCCATTATCTACGTATTGTCACATTTTGAAAATGATGTTTACATATGATAGGTACAGGACCTCAGGGGTTAATATGAAAATGATGTTTTCAAATTCTACATATATAATATACTACTATACTAAAATTGGCGCACCAGATAAAAACGTGGGGTTCTTTACTCTATTAATCTAAAAGTAATATGTTTATATTACTATGGGGCTTTTTTGGAGTGAGGGTCCCACACCCTAGGGAATTGGAACTTTTTCTACCTTTTATTGTTTTTATTCCTATAGGAATAAAATGAGGTCCAAAATATTCTCCTTTTATAAAGCCCTTTATAAATCTTTCTATAAATATTAAAATATAAAGATATTAAAATATTAAAGTGTAAAGATATTAAAATATTAAAGTGTAAAGATATTAAAATATTAAAGTGTAAAGATAATTCCTTTATAAAACAATATTAATCCTTTATAAAGGAATTAAAATTATTCCTATAGGAATAAAATGAGGTTCATATTATTCCCATCTATTATCTTCTTTCCCTACAATGTAAAGGCGAATGATGAACCATAATATAAAGAGAACTATAGAAAGTATTGTAAAGAACTTCCAGTACATTACCAACAATGGCCATAGAACAAGGATAAAGAAAAAGATAATAGCAATGACAACTTTTACTCCAAACATCTTTACCTTTTAAATCGTGAACATGTGTTCTTTCTATAATTAGAACAATTGTTTTTACAATGTTCTCCTGTCACTGCCATCCCTGCCGCCTTAGTTACTATATTTGCCTTCAAAGGACATGAATATCTTTTAAATTTTCTTGGTCTTGCCATTATCTCTTCCTCCTTTTAATAGATTTGAACTTATGGAATATATATCGTTCAAGTAAATCTATCTTTTCATTAATTTCATCCTGCTTATCATAATAACTATCTAACTCTTCCATCAATTCACTCAAAGGTTTACTTGTCATATTGTTTCAATGGATTAAAGGATAAGTTAAGGTCAATCTTTTTTGAAGTGTCTGGTTGATTATAATTGTTTCCATCTTTATACTGTTCAGGTGGGTCACATAATGGTGTTATATTCTTACCGAATAAATATGTATCATTACATTTCCACAATCCATCACTTGTTTCATAAAAATATGTTTTGGAAAACGCTTTTTCATAGTTCATTCCAAGATAAGGAATACCTATCAATAATATTAAACCAAATACAATTGCAAAATACATTCTATTCTTTCTAATGAACCCTTCAAACTTAGTAACCTTTTCTTTATCGATTACTTCTTCATCATTCATGCTAATAGCCCCATCAATGTAATTATAAACATAAAAATTGCTCCAGCAAAGAATCCATATAGGAACGTAAAAAATAATTGAAATCCTGATACACTCTTTGTCTGTGCTAAATATTGTTTTAATGGTAATTTATCTTTCCTTTTCATTCTATCTTTTAATTCCATCTTATATCACCCTCATTCAAACATTACCATGTCAATACTAGTGACTGGTATAATTTTATTTTCAATCTTTAATAATGGAGAAGTTGTCATTTCATTAATTATCATATCGTAAAATTTATTTGACTCCTCTTTCTTTACATTAAATTGTACCTTCTGTCCACACCTTAATAATATAAAGAAGCTTACTAATTCTAAATCATTTACCATTTGTTTGGAAACTTCTTCCTCAATTGGTTCTGATAATTCTTCTTCTACTTTATTAAATACTTCCGCTTCAACACTTTCTTCATGTTGTATAATTCCTTCTTTCTGTACTTCTAATCTCTGTTGCTCTTCATAATCTCTTTGTACTTCTAATTTCTGTTGTTCTGCATAATCCTTTTCTCTAAGATATTGTTCTTCTGCAATAGCTCTCTCCTGTTCCTCTAAAACTTCTCTCTGTTTATCAGCCACTAGTTTTTTATCAACTTCATATTTCTGTGCAATTTTCTTTTTAGTTTCTTCAACCACGGGATTTTGAATTACTTCTTGAACAACTTGAACATCTTCTTTCTTAACTAACTTACCATCTACAATTATTAACTTTGCCATCTTACCACCCATTATATCTTTTAAAATATGAAAAATTAAAAATAAAGGTCTAACTCTTTTACCACATACCCTACATTTATATTTCTTCTTAACCATTTACAAACCTACTAATCTTCTCTCTTTGTTTCTTTGTTGATATTAAAACTTTTTCAACACGCCTAAATTTACTAACTCCAGAAAGCTGGTGTGCTGTTAACATCAATTTTAATTTATCTTTATCTAATATCATTTGTTCAACGCGTACTATTTGAACATTTATATCTTCAAACCTATATGTATCCCATTTCTTTCCCTTCAAATATATTTTAACTTTTGTTTCTAATATTTCACATGCTGCCTCATGCTCCTTTTTTATACTAAAAAGTTCTGTATATTTTTTAATTAAAATATTTATATTGGCCTCTTCCAACCCTTCTAATAGTTTATTTTTTTCCATAACATACTACCTCTCTTCTTCTATTTAAACTTTTTCTTTTTATAAGCTGGATATTTTAAATATAAATTGTGCAAACGAATCAAGTGAATAGATTACTACTATCGTTGTCACTATAAATAATAAAATATATAATAATGCAACAAATTCTAATCTTAATTGCGATTCAATTTTTTTCATCGTCAATAACCTTTATCCTTACAATATTCACCAACACATTTGATACAGCATTGAACGCGCTTAGTTATTGGACACATCCTATAATATTCATTTTCTTTTTCCATCATTGCCACTCCTCTGATATGTTTATAATCTTAGGCCTACCACATCTTGCTTTATGTTTCATAATTTCTCTAAACCATTTAGGTTTTGATTTTAAAAATGATTCTCTTGTTTCTTTATTAATTGGCTGTCTAAACGTACCATCAGTTAATAGCACTCCTTCATCTTCACTAACAAATACCATTTTTCTTCTTCACCCTTTTCCATTTACTTTCACGATTCTTATTAGTCTTCTTCAAAGTCTCTAAACATTCCTTACATCTGCTAACAGAATATAATGGATTCTTCTTAGAAAAAGGACAAATACCTTTATCCTTATATTCTTTATATATTTCTTGTCTTCTCATTTTAATTCATGTAACTTAATAAAGTATTTATAGGTTTCTGTTCTGTAAAATATGATAGTTCTCTATATATATTAGACAATATCAAATCGCTCAATCCTAATTTCTTTTCTTTAAATTCCGATAATAAACAATATCGCTTCTTCTTACCTACACCGAACTTATTATTTATCATTATAAAATGTATACCCATTCCATAAGCTTTAGATAGTTGTGCCTGTATTCCAGTCATTGAATTTTCATAAGCTTCTATATTTTTAACATTCTTTCTTACTGCAACAATTTCTATATCTTCTTTAATTTCACTCTCTACTAGATTAGTAATATATGATTTTTTAAACTTTATAATATTATCCTTTTTTATTTGTGGAACTAGATATTCCCAAAATATTTTCTTAGTTAGTTTACTTGTCGACTTCTTAACAATACCTAAATTTTTAACAACCAATTTTCCATCAGTTTGTACATATATATAATTCTTTTTCATGAGTCCTAGTTTCTTATTCTCTTTATCATATTCATCTAACGGACTTTCATTTGTTGTTTTATTTCCTTTGAAAAAGAAAATACTTCTAATAGGTTCCTCTCTTTTCATATCAAAATAATCGCTCGGGAATGGTAATAATGTTTTTATCTCCGCTATCATAGCATCCTTAACTTTATCCATTCTCGCTATATCATCAAAGGGGTCAACTATATAATCACTATCTGTATCACTATAAAGTAATTGATAACCCGCTTCAACAAATCTTTTCCTAGAAAGTATTGTAAACTGTCTACAAATTGTTGTACAATCATTAGCCGCAATCTTATCATAAACATTAGAATACCATGGTGAATCTAACGCACCATAAACTGCAATATTTAAAAAAATCTTCAAACAATATTCTTTACTATTCTTCTCTTTTTTATATTGTAATCTTTGCTCATACCATCCAATAAAAAGTTTGGAAACCTCGCTCATTTCATCAGCATAGTATTCACCAAAAAATTTAAGTTTATCAGACGATTTAAATGTTGGTCTATTATTTGGGTTACCATCTAAAACTCTACCATGTAAATTACATTGTAATATTCCCCATGTATATAATGAATTAAAATCATATTGATATATTTTTTTATTAATAACCTTTTCAATCGATGGGTAAGATGAAAAACCACCACTAATCTTTTCACCTGTATGTTCAACATCATAATTGTATCGCTCTTCCCAGTTTAGCGCTTTACAAATCGCTTTGACACCTACTTTAGTTAACGAATCTTTCAGGTAGGATTTCTTTCTAACATCTTCATCTTTAATATAATCTCTGAACGACCAGAAATATTCTTCAGACCATTCATATAATTTTTTAGTTATTTCTATATCTCTGATTGTATATTCTTTAATTGTTTTCATATGTTCTTCTTTCCAATCATAGAACCAACCTTCATCAAGTTTCATCTTAGCATTATCATCATCAACTAAATCTAATAATCTTGTAATATAATCTAAACTTTCTTTCATTAGTAAACTTGATAAAATACCTTTCTTAGTTTTAATCTGTGTTGCTCTCTTCTTGATTACATAATATAAATCTATTATGATTTTATATTCCATAGTTATACCGTGATTTCTTAAAACTATATTATCGTATTCTTTATTATAAAAACCTACCAGAATTTTATGGTCTTTTATTATCTCTTGAATATCGTCCAAGTCTGTAGCTATTCCAAACTCGTTATATTTATAAGAATAATATCCAAACAATTTTAGCTGGTCGGAATTTATATCCTTCCTACTTCTATCAACCTTTGTTTCTATGTCATAGATTAAAGTTTCACTATTTGCCTTAAATATTTTATCTTTCATTCTTCTCTTAATTTATTTCTTATCATTTTTTTAATTACAGATAATTCACTAGCTATACACGATAATTCACTAGCTATACACGATAATAAAAATATTATAATTAATATTCCTATTCCTAATATTTTTGTTAATGGTTCAATCATTCTATATCCTCATATTTTATTATCCCGGTCTTTTCAATTCTATATCCTATACCACTTTCGTCCGGAATTTCTTTACAACATCTGAACGGTGTTTCGCCACTTTCAAATTTATTATTTTCAGCATAATCATATCCTATTGAATTACAATATTCTATTTTATTATTTTCTAATTTAATTGGTAATAATACTAAAAAAGATATTAATATAATTATACCGCTTACAGATATTATTATACTAAAATTACCAAATAAAAACTTTATAATTTTTTTTATCTTTTTATTCATCATTCTATATCGCCGTATATTTTCTAAATAAGTATCCAGCAATAAGTGATACTATTATAAGTATTATAACACCTATCCCGCCGAAATAGTTTAATCCATCACATCCAATATTCTGCCAGCTTAATACTTCACATGTTATATTCATTTTCCAACACACTCTTTACATACATTGTATTGTCTGTAACCTGTATCTACCTTACTTCTAGAAATTGTCTCAGCGGTAAATTCATCAACACCCTTCTTTATCAAATCATCTTTAATATTTTTAATTATTCTTATTGATTCGTTTGTATGTACATTATCATTCTTATCTAAATATAAGAAACTACATTTAAATAAATTATCTTTACCAACGTTTTTCAAACATTTATCACATTCATCTTCAGTGTGATTCTTATCGTATGACATATTATTATTAAATATTTTTAACTTTATAAACATTTTCTTTATAGCTGAAGGTTAAAAAAGAAAAAGTATTTAAACTATAAAATTATTATAATATAAAATGGTAAACTGTATAAATAAAGGTAAGAATTTTGAAAGGATTATCGCAAACTATTTAACCGAACTAACAGGTAAAAAATATAATCGGGTTCCTATGTCTGGAGCTTTTGCCACTATTAACAAGTCTAAGAACCCAGTCTTTAATGGTGATGTATTTACTGAGGATGATGAATATAAAAACATAGTAATAGAATGTAAGAGTTATTCTAAGCTTGATATAAATGAAATGTTTAGTGAACATTCAAAATTCTATAAATGGATATTACAGGCAGAGACAGAATCTAAAGGGAATGATTGGTTATTATTTATTAAGATTAAAAGTCGTGGAATATTTTTAGTGGCTAAAACATTTAATATAATAGTAAAAAAATATTTCAGACAATATCCAATGATAATGGTAAGTAAAGACAGTCAAAAATATATGATGTTTAAAATAAAATGAAAAAATATATACTAATATTTACATTACTATTTTTATGTACGAATGTATATGCTGTGAGCGAATATCATATAACAACAATACCTAGATGTGATGGGTATATACTTGTTAAATCTGCCATGGAAGAATATAATGTACAGAATTGTATAATGGCTAATGATAATATTTATAGATGTCCCTGTGCATTAAATAAAAAGATTGTCTTAGAGGCCTCACCGGATAAAGGTGAAAAGATTGTTATTGAATATTATATGACAAAATATAAAGATGGTGCTTCTAGAATAACAAAAGATTTCTATATTGAACCTTTACCAGAAGAGGTTAAAGCTAAAAAGATATTAAGTGAACAAGAAAAGAAGAAAATATATTTTATAATATTTGTAGTGTTTATGGTGTTTTTATTAATATGTAGTATTATAGGAAGATATGGTTATAAATATTATAAAAAAATGTTAGTAGAGGATAAGAATGAAACATAAAAGAATATTTCTTATTTCCGTTGTATATGCTTATATATTTTTAATCGGCTTCATAAATGTACAATTAGGATTATTATCTTTAACCGCATTATGCTGTGGATATATGATGAAAAAATAAAAAGAAAAAAATTTACTCTTTTAATGATAATTCAAAAGTTTCCGCATCAAAATTATATTTAGATAACTTACCATCTTTACCTTTCTTAAGTTGCATAATAGTCCATCTAACATGTATCTTTACATCATTCTCTTTAGGAACATCTTCAGGTCTCTTCTCTAAAACTTTAGATACAGCTTTTTCTACACTATTAACACTCTTCATAGATAACGCTTCCATGATTAATGTCTGTCTAGAGATTTTCTTAGGTTTCTTTTCCTTAACAACTTTCTCTTTCTTAACTTTAACTGGTGTTTCTTTCTTAACCTTAACAGGTTTTTCTTTTGGTACTACTTCTTTTGCTTTTTCCATTTTAGTTTCCTCATTTTTAGCTTCTTTATCGGATTTTAATAACACTTCAATCTCTTGCTGAATTAATTGTCCAATTTCGCTCATTGCTTCATTATACGCTTTCTTTGTGATTTTCTCTTTATCATACTTTCTAACTATCTCTGCTTTTAGTTTATTCATATCGTTTAACTGGTTACTCCTTAACATTTTTGATTGTCCTCCGTTTAATCTTCATTTATAATCGTAAAATCATATAAAAAATTAAAGTTTTTTAATTTATATTCTTTTATTTTATCTATTTCAAGAATATCCATTAATATATAAATCTTTTCTTTTGGTATAAAATATAATGAATAAAAGTCATTAGCATATACATCGGTTACTATGAACTTAGAATTAAACTTCTTATAATAGTCAATTATCTTATCATCATACTTATAATAATTTTGTATTAATAGATTATATTTAATATTCTTTCTACTCTTAAACCTTCTCACGGGATTAAATTCTAAGACTATATTAACTAAAGGATTGAACTTAATTAATTTATTAATTAGTTTATTAAGCTCTTCATCATACTTTAAAAGGTTACCTTTAAATTTGATATTCTTATAAGCGGAAGATAAATCAAACATTTGGTTCATGTCTTTATCTATTCCAAACTCTGATAATTCTATTGAATAATATAATGTACCAAAGTTTGTCAGACTATCATACTCTATCTTAGATTCTTTAAGTTTCATTCTAATTCCTCACTATATGTATAATAAAAACCCATTCCAGATAAATCTTTAATCTCTTTATAACATACTAGTTTATACATATTAATTGTAATTCCATCCCATCCGTTTTCTATACAATAATTTAAATTATCTATATCTTTTTCTGAAAGACTCCAAGTGGCTAAAACTGTTATTAATAAAACAAATATTATTGATAGTAATAATAAAAAAAATTTGTGAATCTCTTTCATTCTAATTCCCCCGATATGTCTCCGCTATATTCACGATAATTTCCAGTTCCACTTTCATGTGGTATAGATTTATAGCAAACAGTTTCTTGAAATTTAGTATTTGTAAATTTATCAATT
>Ga0307928_10000142_pt1 | contig 45435 bp, 50 predicted proteins | sample AceLakmetagen232_FD_201815 | JGI IMG/M metagenome (GOLD analysis project Ga0307928, IMG submission 201815) | Saline water microbial communities from Ace Lake, Antarctica - #232 | ecosystem: Environmental > Aquatic > Non-marine Saline and Alkaline > Saline | place: Antarctica: Ace Lake...
ATTTCATTCATTATCAGCTAAATATTATGTTGGAGATATTGTTGTTTATGGTTTAAATATTTGGCGCTGTATTCAAGAACATACTGCATCTGTATTTAACAATACAATGTGGGTTGCTATTGGTTCAGGTGGAAACACTTCAGTAAATGTTGTAGAAACATCAGGAGCAATTGTTATAGACGTATCTCTTGGTGATGTATTTACTATAAATATTGCTGGAGCAACAAGTATTTATTTTACTGGTTTTGAATCTAATTTACATAGGACTGTAATGTTAATACTTAATAGTCCTAATCATAACATTACTTGGAGCCCAGCTGTTAAGTGGCCAGGTGGATCAGTTCCAACATTGTCTGCATATAGAGATAGACTTGTCTTTTGTAGTGAGGATGGTGGTTTTAATATTGATGGTGGTGTTTGTGGGGTAGGGTATGTTTAAAAATTGGTGGTATACTGTTGGTTCCAGCGGTATTATGCTACCGATTGGAGCCATTATAGGGTTGGATAGTCTAATCATCCCTACTGGCTTTCAAGCGTTTACTTATGCTGATGACTTTTATATTGTTGGTGCATCAGGTACAAAGACTTTAGGGGCTACAGATTCTCCATTGATTACTACTACAACAACAACTAGTGGTGCTCATACTGGTGGTTTACAGAGTGCATATGGTACAGATTGGGGTAATGGTAGTGGTAAACCCGGTACCACATATACACCACAGGGTGCTCACGATCATACTGTAGATTTTTCTTACAAACCTGAGTCTTCAAATCTTAAACTGATACAAGCTACAGCTAAATCATTTGTTCCAGAAAATGGTATATTATTCTCTGATGGTGAGATTAGTAATGCTATAGCGTTTGATGCTCTTGAAGCAAATGGAGGTTATGCTAAAGGTTTTAGTGTAACCGGTGCTGGAGCTGCTGCACATAGTATAGCTACCAACAGTTCTATTATGAGTCATGATCATATGACAATGTGGCCAAATATGGCGGACTTTGGTTGCGGAAATACAAATACTTGGCAAGGTACGCAGTTTGCTCATGACCATACTTTAGCCAATACTACAGTTACAGGTCAGATTAAACATGTTGTTCTAAGGGCGTGGAAGGCTGCTGCTGCTAGGATTGGTGGTAATCCTATTGTTATGTACCAATCAGATATTATTCCAGAGGGTTGGTTAAAATGTGATGGTACACTAGGCACTCTTGACCTTAGAGATTGCTTCATTAAAGCGTCAGCTACTGGTGATGGTACTATTTCTGGTGATAATCAACTTGTCGTTGATGGTCTTACAGATTCGTTTGGTCATACTCATATGTATACAGGGCCAGCAACTATGTCATGTGATAGACAACATCCAGAGCTAGTTGATCATGATCATGCTATTACGTGGTCTGGAGAGGGATTACCTCCTTGGTTCGCATTAAACTTTATAGTAAAAGGAAATCTACCTTTTGCAATGGAATAGATAATGAAAAGAATATTGTTGTTAGAAAAAGCTAAGTTTATACTTCTTAGAGATAGTAATGGAAATGAAGTTGCATTTGATACGGTTGAAGATTTTAACAGATGTGTACCGTCAGTATCATTTGCAGGAATGGTTAAAGTTAATTACGAACCAGATAAAGGTTTTCATATTGTAGATGGTATCAAGAAAAGCGTTCCTTATGACACCTATGATTTGATTCTTAATGATGTTAACCAAATAGCACAGAACAAGCTTAATGAGTATTATGGTCTCGATGTTGATGTTGCCAAGGACCTTGCGTTTAAAAACCATAATGAAGCATTAGCTGAACGAAAAAAAGAAGAAAATCTTAAAGATTTTAGTTATAATGGTGTTAGCTTTACTTCTGATAAAGAATCAATTCAGGCTACACAGAATGATTGTTTATCTCAACTTGGAACAGATCCAATTTTAACATTTCGTGGTACTGTTAATGCTGGATCTTGGCTTACTACAGAAGGGTTTGTTCCATTTACAAATGAAGAGTTTATAACATTTGCTAAAGAATATTTCCTTCGTGGTTCTGATAATTATACTACCATGGCTGGACACATTATTGCCATTAAGGCTATCATGTCTAACGCAAGTAGTACTGCTGCCGATATATTGGCCTATGATTTCAGTGGTGGATGGCATTAATTTAATAAACCCGTAGAGAGGGCGTTATGTGGATAGAACAAGCAGGAGGGGTTAAGATGCTTAGCCCCGATGGTGATAAGATTACAATTGCCATGACAGACCCAACAGGAACAGTAGCTGTAGATCAGATGGGTGAGACTACCTCTGATTGGTTTGAATATAAAGATGGAGGAGTTAGTGCCAATCTTGATGTAGATAATACAGCTAAAAGCATATTCGCTCCAATAAAACTAAGGATTACTGCGGTAGGCACTGGGGTTAGACTGTATCATAGAAAGAAGCCTAGTAAACAACCTGTTATTATAAGGAATTAATTGACATGGGTGTTATCTATCCGACTATAATGAAGATAATTGCGCCAACAATAGGTAATCCATTCGGATTGCCAGTTGGTGGTGGGGTGTTGACTCAGCCTCCATACTCAGAAGACCTCCTTGTTTGGCTCAGGGGAAATGATGATGGTGTAGATCAAAAACTAGACTCATGGAAGAAGCCAGACGCTGAAAACTTTGATATGAGCAAGTCTAGTTGTATTTTTGTGAACGGTACTGATGAAAAACTATCCATGCCGGATATGCCTTCTGATGCTACTATAACGTATCAAGGAACTGCTACTGCTGTTGTTGATACAGTACTGAAGGAAATAACATTCACAACTGCTGGTACATTCTATGACCTCAACGTATGGACTGACTTATGATTGATTGGTTAAGTAGGTTGGGAAAAAAAGAAAATCTCACAGGGCATAAGTTCGGAAGACTCACAGTCTTACGTATAGACGAAATTTGGCACTGCGAGTGTGACTGTGGAAACGCAGTAGCTGTTATGGGTGATAACCTTAGTGGAAACAATACATTTTCATGCGGATGCTCATTCTTGGAAAAGGTAAGCGGTGAGAACTCGCATTTTTGGAATGGTGTATCTAGGCTGAGCAGTCAAGGTTATATTTATATTACAGACAGGCATGGCGATAGAGTCAGGGAACATAGAGATATAGCCAGAGAAGTTCTCGGGAGGGAGCTAACCAGCGATGAAGTTGTGCACCATAAGATGAGGGAGGCTGGAGCATGAGTACTCTATTTGCACATTTTAGATTAAGTGAAGGTCCACTAGCTGGACTAACCTCGTGGGACGACACCGGATTACATACCATTACGTGGGATGGGACTACAGCTAACATGAGAGCTGGTGTTCAGTCGTCTGGGTATAACCCTAATGCTGTTGATGGTTGGTGGGAGATTACTGGTGATGACGTGATGTACCCTTACCCTGTTAGTCAATTTGATGTTTATCACAAAGGCGGAACATTTAACTTTTGTAAAGATACGCATTACGCACCTGAGACTAGCCCTATTGGTACTTTTAATGGGATTGATGATGAAATAATACTAGATACTGAAGTGGTATTCAATGACGATTTTTACATAACTTTTTATGTTGATTCAAGCGCAGGTAATCTAGTTCACCAGATGTTGTTTGGTGCTGGTGCTGGTCCTTGCTTGCTTAGGATTCTAGGTGGAAAATGGTCTGCCAAATTAAATGATGACAACACTAGATACTTTAGTTTAGTAACTAATGTTACAGGGTTTGGTTCGTTTGTGAGAGTCAACGGTGTACTCACTCTTACAGTTGGAGATCAAACGCAGAGCATTAACATACCAACAGGTGTATCCTTCGCTATCAAAAACATTTCAGTAAACACCGTTTCGTTTAGTGGGATCATAAGAAATGTGGATATTAATGGAACTCTTATTCCAATCAACGAAGGCGAAGGACTAGACTGTCACGACTCAGAGGGTAACATTATAGGCACATATAGCGTAACTATCCCTACATTCTGGAATGGTGAGCCTATGGTGTCTCAGGCTATTATGGATATGGAAGCTGCTAGTACCAGTGGGAATTATCTTACTGATGGACTTGGGCATCCACTACCTATGACACAAACCAATTGGGGTGAGCTTGGGGCTGATATTGTAATCAATGGTCAGTTTATTTATGGTGCTGATGATTGGACCCTTGGAACTGGGTGGACTGTAGCCAATAAAGTCCTTACATACTCTGGAGCGGCTTTTGGACCAGTAGTGTCTCAGTTAGGTGATGTAACGCTGTCGGCAACTTACAATGTTGACTGTGAGCTGGAGGCTGGGTCTTTCAGGATAAAGGTTGGTTCTCTCGCGTACACTACATGGGAAGGTACACCCCTCACCATAGTAGCAGATGGAACTATTCCAGATATCAACATCGAACCGTTGTCAGCAACTGTCGAGTTAAGTTCAATTTCCATAAGAGAAGTAAACCCAGTAATGAACCAAAACAAACAGTACTATATGACAGCTTGTGAGGGTAAACCAGTCGAGCGATGGGATTATAAAACACCACGTACCACGGCTGAGGATGCTGAGATTAAGCTCCTCGGCTGTCTTTGATAATATTATTGATATTTGAAACCATAGACGGTAGAGAAAGACGCTTACCCATACGGGATATTCACTTAACGGGAGATAGAAATGGCATTAAAAATAATAGTACCAGAAGAAGTGATTGACGAACCGGTGATGATTGAAATCGGAGAACGATTCAGGCGCAGATCTTCAACAAATAAAGAGCATGCTCTTGGAACAATATATCAATTTAGCGATGCTGGCGAGAACCTGTTTACTGCGGAGGCATATGCTGCCTGTCATGGATATGGTTGTATACTAGATGATGGTATGTTTTACCATGTATTTACTACTGCCGAGAAAGACAATCTTGTTCCTGTAGACTGGCCAAACAGTAAAGACGCAGAAGATGAGCGAATAGCTTATGAAGATTATTTTCGTAAGTCAACACAGACTGAACTTGCTGACGGTACTTGGAGATTCAGGATACAAGTTGGAAATGACGCTCTAATGAACACCGAGAGGTTGATCTACCAAGAATCATTGGGTGTATTACTGACAAAAGGTGAAGGTCAAGCTCTTGAAGTTAAACCAGAAGTATAAAGGAATCTCAATATGGATGTGCCAGATCTTGTAGTGGAATGGGCATTAGGAGTTGTGACTAGTGCCGGAATGGGGAGTTTCTTCTTTTTGAAGAACAAGTCAAGTAAGAACACTGCTAGTATCGTGGCACTTAAAGAGCAAATGGATCAAAAAATAGTTAATGCAATTGAGAAACTAGGAGAAAACGTAACGCCACTAAGTCTCTGTAATGCCAAGCAAGAGTTGTGGCAAACAAGGTTTGATATGTGGATGGCCCAGAACAAGGAACAACATAACCATATTGACAGTAGTGTAGCTGCTGCGCTGGAGAACATAGAAAAGCAATTGGTTTTTGTATTCGAGAAGCTTGACAATTTAAGTAAGGGGGACAAGTGATGTGGAGGTCAATAGGGTGTGTGATCATAGTATTTATGTTGCTGTCTGGGTGTGGTGCTCACGAGAAAACTAATAATTTGATAGCTCAGGCTAACACAGATAGATTCAAAGCTTTCACAAAAGGCATGAACGCTTCCACTTCCGAGGGTGCAAGGATTGCTATGGCCATGGCCTTCGCTGGTAACATGGGACAACAGAACTTCTACAAAGAAGACTCGGCCCTTGATTGGGTACTTGGTGTTGGTCGTATAGTTACTCCACTGGTTCCGTTGTTCTGGCAGAGTGGTGACGATACTACTCAGGGTATTACTGCTGGTCGTGATGTATTCTTTCAGTCTACAAGAGCTGACTCTCATTCAAACTACCAATCAGCAGCAAGTGAGTTGTTCTTGGGAACAGGAGCGTATGCTTACGACAATGGTACAGAAACCTCGTTTCCAGTAGAATGAGCAGTGATAATTGAAAGATTACTGTACTTGGTGGCGTTTCTATTAAAAGTAAAGTAGTCTCAGTGTAGAGGATAGGGTCATGGCCCGAAAGCAAGTAACCTACTTTAATCGAATGAGGATTTGGTGTGATGACGAAACATCAGCTTGTAAGTACGTCAACGAAAGACTTTTGCACGTTTTTCCCAGAAGGTAATTGGAGCCACTGCTGCCAAAAACACGACCGGGCATACTACATTGGTGTCCCATTCTTTGCCGCAAACTGGAGGCTTTACAAGTGTGTAAAAAGAAGGAATCATACAGCAATAGCATTAGTGATGTTGGTCGGGACAAGCTTGTTTGGGATAGTCCCATATATGAGGGCCAGTACGGCCCGAAAGAAAAGAATAAAAAATTTAGGGTAATGGTACCCGTATCCAAGCTTTGGGTTTGGTTTAAAAACAGGAGAAACAAATGAATAATTTAGTACTTAAGATGGCCCTTCCTATTATCCTCGGATTAGTAGAGGATATGATTACCCCTGACAACTTCAAGATTTATGGTAAAAAACTGATTGGATTGGCTCGTGAGTTTGTTAAGGATACTGAGACGAAGGTGGATGATAAAATTATGCTCCCACTTCTTGATGCTGCTGAGAAAGCTCTTGGGATTATTGAGTAGTATGTGGAACTGGTTTAAACGAGAACCAAAGGTAATTGCTACGAAGCGTCAGGTAATACTGGCGCTTTATCACGCTTCTGGTATGACGTATGATGCTGGTAATGATCTTGAGGACGCTGAGTTGTCTGATCCAAATAGTAGAAGGTCCCACTCGTTTGAAGGACATAAAATTTATAGGTTGTGGATGTGATATGAGTTTTAATAAAGACCAGTTGCGTGATCTAATCATAAGGGTGTTGAAGAAGGTAGACAACTTCTACTCTGAAGATGCTGTGACACTATTGATGATGACCGCTGCTTCCGAATCTGACCTCGGCACGTATCTGCACCAGGTAAAGGGGCCAGCTAAGGGATTGATGCAGGTTGAGCCAGCAACAATGCGTGACAATTATGGGTCATATTTGCACTTCAGGGATAAGCTTAAGGAGCAGATTTTTTCAGCTTGCCATGTTGGGATGCCTGATGTAGACGCACTTGAATACAACATTGCCCTTAATATACTAATGGCAAGAGTGAAATACTACAGAGCACCTGGCCCAATACCAAGTACTCTTGAAGGAATGGCAATGTATCACGAAGAATTTTACAATGCCGGAGGTGCTGCGCATTGGGAGATTACCCTTGAGAAGTATCAGAAGTTTTGTCTTTAGGAAATTGGAGCAGCTATGGATTGTTTAATTAGAGAAGACTTGTGTCCAATATATAGAGGCGACACACCAATATATGATGTTAAGCTTACGTATTCTGATGGGTCGCCTGTAGATATTACTGGGATGACGCTTATATTTTCAGCAAAGTTAAATAAAGATAGTAAGGATGGTGTCATAGGTGACTTTAAGGTGACTACCTTATTTGAGGTTGGTGATGATTCAACTAATGGAATTGGTTCAATCACCATACCTTCAAAGGTAACTATGACGCTGGTTCCATCTAGGAATATGCATTACGATGTTAAACTGATTGGTAGTGGAATTGTGTCAACAGTTGCCGCTGGAATGTTCCAAGTAGTTCAAACCATACCAAAGAAGATACCGTGATAAATAGTAAAATTATATTTAATATGGTAAGAAGAACTATAAGTGTTCATGTTTCAAGCAGAAAAATAGTTTCTAGTATTTCTAAAAAGAATATAATTAAGTTAAACATAGTTAAACGAGGTTAGTGATGTCCGATGATATAAATAATGATAGTCTCGTTGATTGGAAAAATGCTCCAAGTTTGCAAGATTTGAAGGCTGACGTTACTGAGGCAGAACATGCACACAATGCCCATGTCACAGAAGTTGATAACTGGCTCAAGAACTATAACGGTGAGCAGATAATCAAGACTAAGGCTGGTAGGAGCAAGATAGTACCAAAGGTTATCAGGAAACAAGCTGAGTGGAGGTATCCAAGTCTTAGTGATCCATTTCTTAGCACTACAGATTTATTTAATGTTGCTCCAAATACATTTGAAGACAAGCAATCAGCCATACAGAATGCACAGGTACTGAACTATCAGTTTAACCATCAATTGAATAAAGTTAAGTTTATAGATGAATTTATCAGAACGTGTGTTGACGAGGGAACAGTAATAGTTGAGTTAGGCTGGGAAGAAGAAGATGACGAACGTGAAGTAGAAGTTCCAGTTATGGGGATCGACCCAGCAACAGGTGAAACTGTTCAGGTTGGTGTTGAGTTGCAGGTTAAAACTGTTTCAGTTAAGAACCAACCAACATTAGAAATATGTCACTATAATAATACAATAATAGATCCAACTTGCGATGGTGATCTTGATAAAGCAGAGTTTGTTATTAGGAGTTTTGAGACAAGTAAGAGTGAGCTTAAGAAAGATGGTAGGTATAAGAATATAGATAAGATATCTATCGATTCATCTGATAGTTTGACCGATAGTGACTTTGAAAGTGCAGATGCAAGTAACTTTAGGTTTAGAGACGATGCTAGAAAGAAGTTTGTTGTTTATAGGTATTTTGGATATTGGGATATAGATGGTAATGGAGTAACGAAACCTATTGTAGCTGCGTGGGCAGGTGACGTTATGCTTAGACTGGAAGAAACTCCATTCCCAGATAAAAAGATACCTTTTGCATTGGTTCAATTCCTTCCACGTAGGAAGCAGGTTTACGGTGAACCAGATGGTGCGTTGATTGAGGACAATCAAAAGGTCATAGGTGCTGTTACACGAGGTATTCTTGATGTAATGGGTCGAAGTGCAAATGGGCAGCAAGGTAGCCGTAAAGACGCTCTTGATCCAGTCAATGCACGTAAGTATGAACGTGGTGATGATTATAAGTTCAATGCTAATGTTGACCCAAGGCAAGCATTTCACATGGGTACATATCCTGATGTTCCAAGAAGCGCTATGGATATGATTGGATACACTTCAAATGAAGCTGAGAGTCTTACTGGCGTTAAAGCATTTAGTAGCGGTGGCATTACAGGGAATTCACTTGGAAACAGTGTTGGTGGAGCTAGGCTTGCTACAGACGCTACAACCAAAAGAGAACTTGACATACTTAGACGGCTTGCTAATGGAATCGTGCAGATAGGTAGAAAGATTATAAGTATGAACCAAGAATTTATCAGTGATGAGGAAATTCTTAGGATAACTGATGAAGAATTTGTTAATATAAGCAGAGATGATCTTGCTGGAGAGTTTGATATTACATTGAGTATTAGTACTCCGGAAGCTGATAATGAGAAAGCTGCTGGCCTAGAGTTTATGTTGCAGACCGCAGGTGAGACTATGCCGTTTGAATTTAAGCAGATTATACTTAGCGATATAGCCAGGCTTAGAAAGATGCCAGAACTTAGTAAGATGATATCTGAATACCAGCCACAACCAGATCCCGCTGCTGCGTATAAGGCTAAGCTTGAGATTCAGTTGTTGGAAGCTCAGGTTTACAATGAACAGGCTAAGGGCCAAGAGAATGCTGTGGACGTTGGGCTTAAGCAGGCTAAGACAGAAACAGAGATTGCAAAAGGTAGAAGTCTTAATAGTAAGTCTGATAAAGAAGATCTTGACTTTGTCGAGCAAGAGTCTGGAGTACATAGACAACATGAACTTGACAAACAAGATAATGATAGTAAGAATAAGAATGAACAGAAGTTGGTTGATTTAATGATAGCTGATGAACAAGGTGCTGGTGCTGTCGGTGATGGTAATGCTGGTGTACAATAATAATTAACACATTCATAAGGTGACCCTGTATGCAAGACGAGAATTTAGGTGAAATGGAAGAAATTCGTATCAGTATTGAAGAGGCAGAACATGCCATAGCTTTGAGAGATGATATCAACAAGATGCTTGAAAATCCATTGGTTAATAAGGTAGTTGGCCATCATTATTTCCAGGAAGAGTCTATGAGACTTGTGTCCTGTCTGGGTGAAGATAATCTTGACGATAGGACTAAGCTTGAGATGCAAAAGATGCTATACGGTATTGCCTATTTTCAGCGTTGGCTCAGGGTAACTGTTCTACAGGGTAATGAGATGGAAGAGCATGTTAAGGCTGCACGGGACGAACTTGATAGAGAAGTTGATCCGGAGGTTAATTAATGGCTAATGGCATTGACGAAACCGTTGATCTTGAGAATATGAGTGATGATGATTTTATGGAAGCAACTGAGTCTGACGATCCTATTGGAACCGTTGCCGAAGTAAATAGTGAAGTAGTGAACGATGAACAAGATGGACCTGATGAAGATTTGGATGAAGCTGATGTCGATGATCAAGAGGACACTCTGGATGATGACCAATCAGACGATGAAGATGATGAGTCAGAAGATGGCAGTGAAGAAGATGATGGTCAAGTAGACAAAGACACGGAAACTCTCGATGGAGAGCAAGATACTGAAGATACCCCTGATATCGACTTTGAAGCTGGTTATAAGGATTTATTTGCGCCATTTAAAGCCAATGGTAAGTACATGCAGGTAGATAATGTGGAAGATGCCAGACGACTCATGCAAATGGGTGTTGGGTATCAAAAGCGGATGTCAGAGCTTAAACCACATTTGAAGATTATCAAAAGTCTTAAGAATAACGATTTGCTTGATGTAGATAAGATAAATCGCCTTATTGATTTGGATAAGAAAGATCCTGGTGCAATTGCTAAGCTAATTAAGGAAGCGGGAGTAGATCCACTTGATATCGATACTGAGGCTGGCGAAGAGTATAAGCCGAAAGATTATGGTGTCTCTGATTCTGAGTTCGATCTCGACCAAGCGATTGACAATATTCGTGGCAATGAAAGCTATGATAGGTCAATAGCCGTGATGGGAGAGCAATGGGACCAGAAAAGTAGAGGTATTATAGCCGAAAATCCTGAGATCGTAGGTATTATAGATAGCCACATTCAAAGTGGTGTATTTGATGCAGTGCAAGCTCATGTTGAAAAAGAACAAACTTTAGGTAGGATGAAAGGTTTGTCTAGCATTGAGGCGTACCGTGAGGCAACGCAGGTACTGCAGAAAAATGGGGTTCTTGAGGGTGATGGCGTTAAGAAAGAATCTGATCCAAAAAACAAAGAACCTAATCCATTGGTAAAAGAAGCTAAGAAGAAGCAGGAAGCTAGTCGCAAAAAGCGCAAGAAAGCTGCTGCTCCAATTAAAGGTAAACCAAAGTCAAAGAAGTCTGAAAAAGATTATGATAAGATGTCTGATGCAGACTTTATGGCAGAGGTTGGCTAAAGGAAATTAGGTAAAAGTTATGATTTATAGTGATCCCGTAAACGGTTTGAAGTCAAGTGTTGATGTTGGTGCTCCAGAAGGTGAACAGTTTAATCTGTTTAAATGGCAACGCAAGGCTCTTATTGCCATTCGTAACCGTCAGGTATTCCAACAGTTGGCAGATACTACTGTGATGCCTAAGTATCATGGTAAAAAGATTAAAAAGTATGAATACATTCCGGTCTTGGATGATCGTAATGTGAATGATCAGGGGCTTGATGCTGCTGGTGCAACTCTGATTATGGACAAGTTTCATCTGTTCACCGCAGATAATGTTTTGGTTCCAGATGCTACTGTTGCTGGTAATGCTGCTGGTTTCAGTACCGCTGCACTCGCTGAAGCCGCTACTGGTTACGTTGCCGCTACAATGGTTGCAATGAGTGGTGGGCTTTCTTTGTATGGTGGATCTAAGGATGTCGGAACCATTACGAAGCGTCTTCCTGCTCTCACTGAGGAAGGTGGGATGGTAAATAGAATCGGTCACTCTCGTACTACACTTGAGGGTTCTATTGCTGAGCAGGGTTTCTTTAGTACTTATACTGAAGATTCTATTCAGTTTGATACTGACGACATGCTGCTTGATCACATTATGACCGAATCACTCGTTGCTGCTAATGAGCTTGTTGAAGATAACCTTCAGCTTGATCTTATTGCTGCTGCTGGTGTAAGTTTGTTTGCTGGCGGTGTAACCACTGTTGCAACTATTGATGGTAATGCTGCTTCTGATTGTATCGTTAATTATAAGGATCTTTTGAAGATCAATATTACCTTGGATGACAATAAGTGTCCAAAAGGAACCAAGCTTATTAGTGGTTCACGTATGATCGATACCAAGGTTATTAGTGCTGCTCGTTATTGTTATGTTGGATCAGAACTTCTTCAGACTCTTGAGGGAATGGTTGATCTGCATGATGTTGCTGCTTGGAAAGAGGTTGCCTCTTATGCTCAGGCTGGTAATGTTGCTGTTGGTGAGGAGGGTGCAATTGGTCGTACTCGCTTTATTGTAGCCCCAGAGATGATGCGATGGGAAGGTGGTGGTGCTGCTGCTGGTGCGAATGATCAGAATTGTGCAGTTACTGATGTTGAAGGTACTGACCATTTTGATGTAGCTCCAATGTTGTTTGTTGGTTCAGGTAGTTTCTCAACTATTAGCTTTAGTTCTTCCGGAAAGTCTGTGAAGTTTAGTATTATTCACAAGAAGCCTGGCGTTGCTACTGCTGATGCGTATAATGACCCGTATGGTAAGAAGGGCTTTTACAGTTTGAGATTCTGGTATGGGACTCTAATAACACGTCCAGAATGGATTGCGCTTATTTACACTGCAATTGAAGAGTAAAAACAGGCACTTAAGTTTTATTGATATACGAACAGTCAATAAATGAGGATTTTAGCTTGTGTATCCTCTACGGTTAATGTGTGGTGTGACTAGGTAGTTATAGTTTAACTAAACATTAATTGTAGAGGTTATTATGGAATGTGTTGAAGATCTTGGTATCAAAGAAACAGTATCTAAGAATGGCAATATCAGGGGTAGAAGGTTTGGTTTGTTTATGTGCCCAGAGTGCTTTGAGAAAGTTGAGGTTGATATATATTACGGCAAGAAAGCAAAAACCTGTGTAAAGTGTAGGCCGTATCATATGAAGTGTAAGCATCACATGTGTAACACTAGGCAACATGCGATATGGAAGGGAATGAAGCAGAGATGTGACGACAAGAAGCGTGAGAAAGGAATTAAGTATGATGTATCATGGTCAAATTTCAATGAATTTTGGAAAGACATGGGGCCGACATACTTTGATGGTGGATCAATAGATCGAATAGATAACAACAGTGACTATTGTAAAGAAAATTGTCAGTGGTTAACCTTCTCTGAAAGCGCAAAAAAAGATAAGATAAAAAAAGTTATGCAGTTCGAGATATCAGGTAAAGGTAAAAATATAATATATACTAACTGTGTAAGCACGTTTGACTCTGTTGTGGAAGCAGAAGTGAAGACTGGATTCCATAGGTCTGGTATAGCAAGATGTGCAAGGGGAGAGCGTAGAAAGGCCAATGGATATGGTTGGAGATACGTTAACTAATATTAACTTTTTAGGAGTAAAGATGGACTCTAAGAAAGACTTACTTATGGAAGAAGCGAAGAGTTTGGGGCTTAAACCTCATCACTCTACTGGCGAACTTAAACTACAACAGATGATCAATGACGAACTAACCAAAGGTGAAGATGTGGAAGATGTAGGAGAAGTTGAAACAAAAGTAGAAGTAGAAGCTGTGGCTGAAACCAAAAGTGAAAGAATTAAGCGGTTGAGAGATGAACAGCGGAAGTTGATTCGTGTAGTCGTTCGATGCAACAATGACGATAAGAAGGAATGGACCGGTCAAACCATTACAGTTATTTGTGCTGCTGGTACTCTTAAGAAGTGGGTTCCATTTGACAATGAAAATGGATGGCACGTGCCTCAAGCGATACTTGATGTCATGGGTGCAAAAATGTGCCAGAAATTCAAGAACGGAAAACTCGCCAATGGACAGCCTCACAAGGTTAGCTTTATGGCCAAAGAATATAGTATTGAAGAGTTAAAGCCTTTGAGTGAAAAGGAACTGAAAGGTCTTGAGAAAGAACAGGCTGCTAGAGGGAGTATAGATTAATGGCTGAGTTAACCAATACTGATTTAACTGCTGCCGATGGATTACAGGTTAGTCAGGACGGTGCATTTACTGTTCATGGTTCAGGAACTTTCGATGACCTAATGGAAGCGGTAAATAAGCATCTTGACGCACAGTTTAGACTTTCTAGGATCCAAGGTGCTGATTACGCAAATGCTTACGCTAGCAGCCTTCAGGCGGCTATGAGCAATGCAGTACAGTACCTTCTTGGTATGGCTAATGCTGAATTGATTGACGCTCAAATTAGAAAGATTGATGCTGAGATTGTTCTAATTGGACAACAAGGTGAGAAGACATATTCTGAGCGAGCATTACTTGACGCAAAGAAAGCTACTGAATACAAGCAAGGTGAGAAGATAGATGCTGAGCGAGCATTACTTGACGCAAAGAGAGCTACTGAAGACAAGCAGTTGGATGTGTTGGCTGAACAGGCTCTAATGATAGCTGAACAAGCAAAAGGATTTTTGTGGTCAGCTAACCAAAAGTACATGAAGACTATTATCGATGGTCAATCTGTAAACGCAAACATTGAAGGCGTTGGTATTACTGGAAGTATATATTCTGAAGCAAATCTAGAAGATGCCGCAAGTGTAGGTAAACCAAGTCAACCGTAAGAATCCAAAGAGGTCTGCAGTATGGGGTTATTTGATACAGAAATAAGGCAGTTTGAGATGTATAACCAGCCTTTGGTAGATGATCCAAATACTGCAGACCTTATCGGACCTGCAGTAGTAGCCATGAGGAGAGAAGAAGACTTCATGGATCACGTAAGACTAGCCTTGGTCGCCATTCTTGGTAGAAAGGATATTCATAAATTCCAAAATATAATTGAAGATGGTGTAACTCCAAATATAGAGTTTCCGGATTCAAACATAAACTTACTAGTTGTACCTAATGCTTATCATGAGTCATTGGTTCCAGTTGGTGGAGAGTGTACTGGTGTGAGAGTTGGCCATATGCGTGTTATCGATTGGATCAATTTCTACATGGCCCAAAACTCAGTGTCTCCATATCAACCTTGCATACAACGGCCAATAGTCGACATAGACGATGGTAACGATGGATTTAGGAGTGTTGGTGTTATAGGAGCATCGTTGAACGCTACAGGCACTGCATATATAGCATACGCATTGGATCATGGTGCCGGTGAAAATCCAATTGACACAGTTATAGAACTTGAACCAGAAATACCACTAAAACCAGATGGTATATTTAGTGTAGTTTATTATTCATATGGACAAATTGATCCAGAGGAACCAGAGGGTGGTTGGAGCGAGGAGGAAAGACCAGAATCATTTGAACGGTGTGGTCTTGCATATTATCCTATAGAAGAACCTGACTTTAGTTTTGGGCAAGAAGGCGGAGAGTTCAGAACATTTCCGCCACTTCCATTGAGGGTTAACAATGAAAACTACTATGCTGCGTTTGACGAAGCAAAAATAGATGATATAGAGAAGCTTGGTAAGATTGTTGGAGTTGATACAGGCAAGCTTATCGATGATGTAATGGAGGGAGCGGAAGAGGAAGGTTACGACTCCAAGATGGATCATGTATTTCTTAACTTTGGGACAAGGATTCATGATAATTCTGAAGCTAGTTGTAGGTATTTGTATTTATTGTTTAGCAAGATAAGAGAGTATGGACTTGAGGCGGGAGATGGTAGCTTTGGATTTTATCCATGTTGGTACAATGAAATTGTAAAGGTCGAAGGTGCTATAAACCCAAGTGTTTATACTCCTGCAATGTGTAATATAATTACTATTGAAACAGATGACTATTATTATGAATTTACGTTCTCAATGATCTCAGACGAAACTATGACAGTAGCTGCTGTATTGGCCGATGAGATTATGGGACCGCAATACGAGGACCGTGCTAACGCTTCTGGTAAGTTTTGGTACATAAGTTCAAGTTCGGGTGATCCAAGTCGTGAGGAGGAGTATGAGCAGCCTCCCGCGGAAGCTGGTATGTGGCCAGAAGAAGGTGAACAGCCAGTTGAGATAATGTTTGGTGAATGTGATGGTGGTGACGTAAGGTTTATTAAGATAGTTGGTATTGGTGGCAAGGTAAGAATTAAGGATACTGAGACTGGTGTGGTTAAGATGAGGAGACTTAACTACGATGATCCAAATAGTATAACTGTACCGTATATACCTGCTATTGGAGAAGTACTTACTAACCATGAGTTAGCTGATAACTTCTTAAGTGGACTTCATGTTAGTATGTATATAGCTGACATAGAAACCAAAAGTAAAAGCTGGTGGATGGTAATAGCTCAGATCATCATTGTAATTGTTGTTACGTGGATAAGTTATGGACAGATGACCGGAGCTACATTGTCAGCGCTTGGTGCTGCTGATGTCATTGCTATGGGAGCGCTCATGATAGCTGGATATATAATGGGCAAGATAGTTGTCGGTATATCTAGGGATCTTGGTTTAATAGCTGGGGCCATAGCTGCATTGTTAGCAATGTATATTACTGGTAGGATGACTACTGGTTCATTCGCAAGTATTGGAAGTATCAGTTCTAGTTTTTCAAGTATGAGTTTGATGGATATACTGTCAACATCGTTCAAAACATTAAGTCAAGCTGTAAATACATACACTGGATCGTCTCTTGGTGATATTGGAAGAGAGTTTGAAGGAAAAAGAGAGTGGTACGCCAATGAGATTAACTTGCTTGGTGACCAGCGTGAAGAGCTGGAAGAAGAAGAAGGTGGTTATGTCGGCAGTGAGGTTTTGATAGAAGACTTGATAAATAGCAGTATAAGGACTACTGTGAATCCAATGGACGCAAGTAGTTACTTTGATTTTTACGACAAGTTTCACGAGATAGGCGAATCATTTTTCGATACAGATAATTTACTAGAAGCTCCATTTGATATGGAAGCACAATTAATGCCGGTTTAACCGGGAGGTAATGAAATGGCAAGTAATTACATGGACCAACGGCCACAGATTGGCGATACTGGTTACGACTGGAATAAGATGGGAATAGATGCGATGGGCTTAGGTGGTGACCTCGGTGGATACTTCGGTGTTCCACAACAGGATATCGCACCACCTGATACTGGATTTGATTGGGGTGGAGCGGCTAAAGGTTTCGGTTCAGTTACTAGTGGTATTGGCGGGTTAGCTCAAGCTTGGCAAGGGATGCAGGGATTAAAATTAGCCAAAGAACAGCTTGGTACGCAGAATGCCCAGTGGGAGAAGAATTACGCAGCCCAGAGAGATGACATAGCTGTTAGTCGTGCTGAGAGGGAAGATGCTCGCGCCAGATCTAAAGAGAACTTTGTAGTAGCATAATTTAATTCAGCAGGTGACGACATGGCTAATGCAGTAACATGGAAGAATATTGGAACTGTTAGTGGTGCAGGTGCGCTTGCTGCTGCTAATAGTTCAAGACAGGATATAGGGCAAGGAATAGCTAATATAGGCAAGGCAGCTAGTGGGTTCGGTGATGATCAAATTCAAGCTGAAACAGATCTAGCTGTCAATGCCTTAAGGGCTGCTGCCCCAGATGACAGGCAAGGATTGTTGCAAAGTTTCGCTGATAGCAATATTAGTATGCATAGCGATCAGATAGGCAAGGTTGCGTCTGAGATTGATGCACGGGATTTCGCTGAAGACAAGTTCAGAACCACAACCGATGCGACAGGTGCTCAGCGTAATATTCAGAACGAATTGGATCTATCTAAGTTTGAATATAAAAAGGAACAGGACGCTTTCTCAAAAGCATTATCTGTCAAAAAGTATAATCAAAAAGCCAATGAGTTTAACAGGTCTTATGACGTTGCCAATGGATTATCAAGACCAATGCCCATGTGGGACGGATCGACTAGTGTTAATCCAATTGAACAAGCGCAAATAGATAACGTTGCAATCAACCAAACTAAAAGTAATCCACAGTTTGAAGGTGATACAAAAGATCTTGACAGCTCTGGCCCAATACTTGTGTCACGTAAAGATGCAACTGTACTTGCGATTCAAGATTTAAAATTAAATGGTAGTACCGGTGGGTTTAAGTCGAACAGGGATGAGGTTGAAAGCAAGTCAGGTGATATACTTATTTCAAGCGCAGTTGATGCATTCTCTCCAGTTATAGAGAAATCTATCAATGATTTTATGGCTACGAATTTAGAGTTTTTTGATGAAGACGGTAAGATTGACTATTCTGCATTCCAAGATCAGGATCAGAAGATAGCTCCTGGTGCAGTTAAGGCCGGTAAGATGTTGGATGGTAGGCTGAGTACAATGACAAAGCAGATGAACAAATATCTTCGTAATTTCCCCGCTGGTCCAAAGAGAGACGCAAGGGAGAAGCAATTCAGAGAGGAGTCCGGACTAAATAAGCTTGACAGCATGAGCAAGGAATTTAACTCCAAGGTTTCTGAGCAACAAAAGTTTGAACGAACACAGAAGGGGAAATCGGTTGTTAAGGGTGACAAGGTAAGAAGTTATTACGATACAACTAGTAGTGTGTCAAAGGTGTATAACGAAAACTATAAAGATAGCGACTATGATATAAGTAACTTTAAAAATCAAATAGCCACAATGCGCAATGTAGTTCCACCAGCATACGATAGTCTTCCAGATGGTCTAATAGCTGAGGCTATCAGTAATGTCACTAAGGCTGGAAGTACTATTGGTTTTGATACAAACAATATAGAGCTTATAAACAATCCAAGTGCTACTGCTAAACAAATTAATGTTGCTGTGTATGAGGAGATTAGGAACATAGTTAGTAGAAAGAATGGTAGTACTAATAATACATTCATGCCAGCCGTGGCAAACTTAAGTAGAGAAGATGTTGCAAAAGAGACTGCTGAGCTAAGAGCTACAAGGGCACCAGAGTCTACTTTGGTGAAAGCTGCTACTTTAGCTGGAAAAGTTGGTCGTGTAGCCAAAACAGCCAGTATGTTTACACCTCTTGGTGCTGGACTATTAGGTAAAACATTGTTCGACAAATCTAAAAATCTTACCAGGTCTCTTGATACCAAAGAAGAAAGAGATGTACTGTTAAAGGCATTAAAAGGTGACAAATAATGGCTTTTGGAAAGTTTGAGTTTTCTGGTGTTGATGACCTATATTTAAGTGAAGAAAAGAAGTTGGAAAACAAGGCTGCTCGTAAAAAAGCGGCTTTACCTATTTTTAGTAAGAAGGCAACGCTTGTAAGTGCCGTTGATGGGGATACTTTTAACATACTTGAAGCCGAAAAGAATCTTAGGCTTTCTGGTGGTATAAACACTGCTGAATCAACAGAGACTGGGTTGTCTAATAATAAGATCCTTAGGAGTCAACAGAGATCATATGGTGCGAAGTATGGAGTACCATGGGAGACAGTAACAAAGGCAACTATAAAGCAGGAAGGTTTGGATGCTAAAAAAGCTGCACTTGGTGCACTTGGTGGAGAAGGGTCCGATATACAATATGTTGAAAAAGGTGTTGATAGATATGGAAGAACACTTGCTGATGTTTATAGTAGTGATGGTGATAATTTAGCAGATACATTGAGTGGAAGAAATGCTAATAATCAATTTGATTCAGCAACTGCAAAGGGTAAGTATACAGGCGAAGTTGGAACAGGATTTGACGATAAGGGTAGTCCGGAAATTCAGATTGGGTCAGATGGCTTGTTTGTGTATGGTGACCATCAGCACTTGACCCGTAGCGACCTTGAGAAGAACCGAGAGCTATATGATGCAGATTTTGCCTACAAGTATAGTTGGGATGCAAAACTTGGCAGTGGGATAGCTGGTCAAGTTGCTGATGTTGCAGGTATGTTGTATTCAGGTACAGGCATGGTTAAAGATATATTTGAGAAAGGTATATTGTCTGGCTTTACTCCAGGGAACACTCTTGAAGATAGTTTTAACACTTGGAACAATATTCCTCATGTTGCTAGCGGTAAAACAAAAGCTGGTGTTATTGGCAATAATGAGAGGGTGATGTTTGATAGTATAGTTAATGCTGAGACGCTTACCGACGAGCAAGAAGAGTTTATTGGTAGCCCAACAGGTAGGAATATGCTTAGGATTGCCACTGAGTATAGAGAGAAGAGAGAAGAGTTTAAAGAAATTGGTGAAAATGCTGAGGACAGATCTAGTGTTGTCGATAGACGAAAAAGTGTAGCTGTGAACAAGGAATTCATAGAAAAGTATGAAGATGAGGGGCTTGGAAGTGCGCTACTGTTTGGATTAAAGAATGCTCCGCACTTTGGTTATAAGATGGTTGAAAGCCTACCACTTATGGTCCCTCTTGCTACTCCAGGTGTAAGTGTTGTAACCATGGCTGCTATGTCTGAAGGCGGTACTATGGATGGTGTTGAGGAATTTAGACTTACAAATGGTAGTGAACCAAATGAGAAGGAAGTCAACACTATAGCTGGATGGAAAGCTGCTTCAGCTTTATTTGAAAAATTTGGTGCTGATAGAGCCTTTGCAGGTAATACTACTTTTATAAAGCAATTTTTAAAGTCAGCGGGCGAACTTGAAAAACCATTAAGATTTTTAGCCAAAGGTGCTGAAAGCTTATTTTCAGAAGGTGCATCTGGAGGTGGATCTGAATTTTCTGATCAGATGGCTATAACGCAAGATGTAAGTAATGTTGATTACGGTAAGGTTGCACTTGGGGCCACAGAAGAAGCTCTTGGTGCACTTGGAATATCTGCGTCTAGTGGGTTGGTTCGTGGAGTTAAGAAAATCAAACCAACTAAAGCAATTGACAATAAAATAGAAGATGCCACACCAACTCCTCAAGCGTCTCCGTCAACATACACTCCAACAGAAGGTATTGGTGGAGCTGAGACACAAACAATATTAGCAAATAGCATTGCAGTACTAACTGGTAATGCAAGTGGCGATAAGAACCAAGCCGTATTTGACCTATTGTCTACGTTACAAAATGCTGACGAACTGTTTGGGGATACTGCTCAAGCGGCTAAAGACGGAATGGCTGGTTTGATCAAAGATAACGCTAAAGAGATATTTGCTGCAAGTGAAGAGCTTAGTAAGCTTAAGGATGTGACTGAGAAAGAATTTAATGTTGTTCTTGGTAGTCTTGGTTCTGGTGATAAAGTAGACATAAGCAAGATAGATGGGTTAAGCGAGCAAGAAATTAAAGCTGTTGAGGCTATCAACTCAGCTATTGATAGTTCTGGGACCAAGGAGATGCAAAGGGTTAGTGGTGAAATCATTGATCCAAGTACTCCAAACGCAAGTATAAAGGGTTACCTTCAAGGTGCTTTGGATACCGGGTCAATAGCTGCTGGGTTCACTAATTTTAATATTCACATGCAGGCTAAGGCTAATGCGTTCATAGAAGCGTTTAATTCTGGCACTGTGAGCTATATCAAGAAGGGGATGAATGATTACACTATTCACACAGAAGTTCCTTCAGACGCAGTAAAAGAGGATAAAGGGACTGGTTACAAGAATTACTTTGTTATCCATGGCAATAGTAAAAGATTTGTTGAGGGAGTGGAAAGTGACGTTAAGCTTATAAGTGAATATTATGAGTTGGCTGAAGCTGTAGTTGATGGAAAGGCAAGTAGGGGGGAAACGGTTAAGGTGGCTAATGACCTTGGTCGTGAGATAATTAAATCAGGAGCACTAGACAAGGGAGATATTGGTGGCAAAGTCGAAGAAGAAAAAGTCGAAGGGGAAGTCAAAAAGGAAGCAAAAGAAGCTGGAAAGAAAGCTGACGGAACAGTAGATAGTGCGCCAGACACTGTAACTACCAATGTGGATCAAAAGAAACGAGTAAAAGTTATAAAACAATTAGCCAGTGTTCTTGGTTCCGGAAATGGTAAGTGGAATACTGAAAAATACGCACAACTATTCCATAAAACTGGTAATAAAAAAACAATTAACGTTAAAACTCTTAGTGATTTTGATAATGAAATCATCACAACAAAAGCACAAGCTACAGAGTTTGAAAGTAAGATTTCTGGTAAAAAATACTATTTAGTTTATGTCGGAAATATAGAAGACGCTGGTGGCCCAATACAAGCATACGATTCTAATTTTATTGAAATAGAAAGAAGTACTACTTACAATAAAACATTGGCTAGTATTGCAACTGTAGCAGAACATGATTCTGCACAGATGGTTGTTGATTCATTGAATGAAAAGACAACTACCAAACAACCAACCACAAAGCCTGTAGCGAAGCCCCAAGGCGATAGCGAAAGGCTTGGTCAACCAGAATCAATACCAATACCAGTTGAAGAAGAAGGTGGCATTGATTCAGATAGGTTCGACGAGGATACAATTCCGACAGAGAGCATGTCTCCATCCGAATCTATTGACGAGCTTACTGATAACTATAACTCATCTAAAGTTGTCAGAACCAAAGATAAGATAATAGCAAAGGATGGCAAGACAGAAATAGTTGCAAAGAATATTGACGGAGTCATATTCATATCGACAAACAAGGCACTGTGGAAGAAATATTTTGCTGAAAAAAGATGGACAAAACCAAGAGAGCAAAAAGATGGTAGTTTTGCTGAGGCATTACCAGAAGATATATTTAAAAGCGAGAATGAGTTAGAAGCATTTGTACTCGCACACGAGGAAGCCCATAATGTCGTATTCAAGAAACCAGATGAAACTATTGGTGAGTATGAAAGAAGAGTAAACGATTACGCTATCAAGGAACTTGGGTTTGGATATAGGGCGGATAAGTCTAACTGGTTTGACAAGGTAAAGAGTAACCTGGTTAACATTGGCCGGGAGTATACAACTACTCTCGGAGAACTCATTACACACAAGCTTCCAACTAAGGATAGCTTCCTTAGTGGCACATCTCTCAAGATACTTAGTAGTGAGACTGAGAAGAATGCTGAGATAGAGAGACTTACTGCTGAGTTTAAAGCTGCTGGTGATAAGTACATTGATCCAGATAGTGACAAGCAAGACTTGATTTATAGTTTTAATAACCTGATGGTCAAGTCTGGGAATACGCAGGTTACTCCTGATGAATTCTATTATGCTATGGCAAATGCGTTTGCTAATTGGATGGCTGCTAGTGGGAGAAAGACACTTATCAATGATGCCCATGATATGAGTATGATCTTGTATGGTGAATGGGATCATGCATTGCTTGGGAACGATGCAATTATTCACGACAAAGGTACTCCTCTGTATATGGTAGCAGAAGGTGCTGGTGGTAACATGTCTAAGATACTTGGACTTAAAGTTGCAGTGCCAAAAGGAATGAGTCGTCAGGATAAAGCAATGCTTGGTAGGCTTAGCGATCAAAAGAGTTTCGATAAGACGCTTGGTTTGATGATGTTGGATCTGGCTGGAAGGCTAGAAAGCAATCCAGTTACAGTTGTGAAGAATGCTACCTATGATCTTGGTAAGGCTAGTAAGGCTACCAGAAAGAGTAAAGACAATACTATTCAACTTAGTACTATTAAAATAAACAAGGACACCAAGCAAGCTGATAAAGTTATAGACGGATTCTCAAACAGTGATCAGTATTTTGAAGATATCAATGGTGTGCAGATAGATAAGAGTGACATTTATACTGATAAGCCAAAGGAAACTGTGTCCAAGAGGATTCAAGGTAGTATGAGTGATTTGCCTGCTAATAGGCAGACACTGCTTCGCAAGTTGCAAGATGTTGTTTGGAAACCAATAGAAGGCAATATTAGCACATTTCTTAGTTTTGACCCAAGCCATCAACGAATAATAGCTGGGTGGGTAGACCGCAATAGTGTTCACGTTGATAAGCGTAAAGCTGTAGATGCCAGGAACAATCAAATAGATAAACACATTCAAGACTTGAAGGACCTTAGTGCCAAGAAGTTCTTTTTTGGTTATTATTTTATGAACCAATTTAGAATAATGATCGATAGTAATGGAATTAATCCATTGAGCGGAAAGAACCTTCATAGGTTCATGGTCAATAACGATAAGACCAAAGTTGTGTTCAAGAAAGGTGACGCGACTGAAGTAATGTTTAAGTATTCAATCGTTCAGGCACTTGGTTCAGATGTAGATAAGACTGATCACGCTGGTGTGCTAGAAGACTTTAATAGTGTTGTTGGAGAGTTTGGTGAATTGGCTCAAAACATTACTGGTAAAGAGTTGGTTGATCGTGGTGTTAATGCTCATGGTTTGGCTGGGCTAGTTGCACTAGGCGATTGGCTCAATGTAGATACTGGGGAAGAGGTTACTTCGCATCTTGGTTTAGAGGTTGATGGAATCACCAATGGATACGCGCTTGGATTGCTGCAATTTCCCAATGACGAAGACGGTGGGCTGGAAGCTAATCTTAAAAGAGTTGGCATCACATATAAGAAGGGTGAGTACGAAAAGGGAATCCATGGTGTAGAAGATGCTTATAACAGAGCAGGTAGACAGTTTAAGAAAGTTCTCACTGGCAATGGACTTATTGATGTGTTTGAAGGGGTGTATGGTGGCATAGACAGGAACTTGATGAAAGGCCCGTTTATGATATTCAATTATGGGGCAAGTGCTCACAAGGCCACTGAGGGCATAGCAAAAGCTATATCAAGTAAGATTTACAAAGGTGAAGTTAGTGCCGATGAATTGAGGGTATTTGTCAATACGATTAACCCTCGTGGTATGTATAAGATTAATAATCTAATTGCTGCTCTTGATAAAAAGTCATTTATGGAGACTGATGTTAGCGATGATATAGTTGAACTTGAGGGAATGATACAGCGTGGGTTCTCCGGAATAGTAGAAGAAGCATTTGAGCCATTGGTTGGTAGTACCAAGGAAATTAAAGATCAACTGACGAAGGCAATGGATGCTATAGCTAGTGGGTTCGCGGTAGAGTTTGAAGAGAGAAGTAAGGAATTAGTTGGTGAACTGGTTATCAACGGTCCTAAGCACCCAGAGCTACTTCCAAGTGGTAAGAAGAACAAGAAAGCTGGCACTCCAATTAGATTGAGTAAAGACGGACTGAACCAAGTCGAATTGAGACAAGTTGCCGAGGGCTTACTAGATACTCATTATCCATTGTTGGCTGGAGGGTGGAACAATAGTAGTGAGGGTGAAAAACAAGCTTTTATAGATATGGTTAGTAGGGATAAGATTCAGACGGACAAGAGAGTTCAGAACTTCATGCTAACTGAAGCTGACAATAAGGCTGTGCGTGATAAACTTGCCACAATGGTCTCAGAATATAGTGATTCATTAACCAAAGCCAAGAACATAGCAAAACTCGTTAATAGTAGTGGTGGTAAGACAACTTGGGATGCTATAAAAAGAAATCCTAAGCTTAAGGTTGATGGTAAGCTTAATTTTGATAAAGTAGCAGAGTTGCTTGGCGAAGGTGGTACCACTCAGACGACATCAGGTGTAAGTCTTGGTGGTTTTGCTTACGGTCATCCAGGTGCAAAGATGTTGGTTAGGAGTATTCAGAATATGGATGCTAGTATTATGGGTAAAACTATGCAGGATTCTGATAGTTTTCTTGGTTTGCATGATGCTGTGTATGTTGGGATAGATAAGATTCAGGAAACAGTTAAACGTATAAATAGTAATGCACTTGAGTTAAGCAAAGACTACTCAATAGCAGAGGCAGTGCTTGAACAATTCATTAAAGTTAAGGGTAATATAGAAAAGAACGACCATAGGCTTACAGTAAAACTAAGTAAAAAATATGGTGAAGATAAGTTATATGAGGTCAAAGCTCTTATTGACCAAGCTAATAGTAGACTTGACGACCAGAGAGCGGAAAAGACTAAAACTGAAAGCTTTGGTGGTGATACAAGTAAAATTGACTTACGTATGCAATCGATTGTTGATGGGTTGGCCAATGAGCTTGGGATAACTAATCCAGAAGCTATATCACTACTTGATACCGATTTGGGAAAAATAGATATTGGAGCCAATTTAAGAGCATGGGATAAGCATTACGCAGACCCAACAAATAAAGAAGCTAAGGATGCAAAGAATCCTAAAAAGCCAAAAGCTAAGCTTGTTCCACCTAGTCAAAAACTTGGTCCACTTGAGGAGACAGTTTCAAAGAATAATGAGGATCGTAAGATATTGTTTGATAAGCTTAAGTCAGGTGAAGTGGTTCAGTACTATATGCCAGACTCAACATCTAATAAGGATATTCAGCTTGGTTCACTTGGTTCGGAGAGTACTCAGGATATAAAGCAAGACGCTGTCGTAGAAGTGTTGCGTGGAAATGCTACTGCTGAAAATATTGAGCAGGTTAACGAGATGCTTGGTGCTGATAATAAGGATATCAATAAAGTGCTGAAAGAATTGGTTCAGCCATTAGTATGGAAGATTGATAGCCTAGTTATAAACATTAAGGGGTATGCCAGTGGAGTGTATGCGGAAGGATTATTTAGAAGTGCTGATAATGCAATAGAGGTTGTATATAATATTGATGGGCCAGTGAGTAGGACTGAACAGACTGCTCAAGAAGTGTTTGCCCATGAGATGATTCACGCTGTGAGTTGGAGAGCCGTACAGGGTAGCCTACACTTCAGGAATGAATTAACAGCACTGAGAGATGCAATTAGTAAGAATGTGTCTGTAAGGGACTTTTTGGTCGATGGAGATACAAGTGAGGATGCTAAGAAATTAGCTGAGAGGCAGTATTTAGCAGTGTTCGGTAAAGATAGTCTTCAAGAGTTCTTGGCGTATGGATTAACCAATCCGGTTTTAATCCAAAAACTGAAAGGCACTAAGTCAGTTGGAGTTAAATGGTTTGCTGGTGACACATGGTATGAAAAGGTTCTGAGTGCTATGGTTAAGGCCATGTCAATAGTCGAAGGGTTTATTAATAAAAAGGACAATAAGAATGCCCATGAACAATTATTTAGCTTGGCTCAAGAGGTTAATGGGATTAATCAGAGCAAGGCAAGTAAGATAGCCAACACGATTAATGCCGGTAAGGTGTACGAGAAAAGTGACGAGCTTATAAAGAGTTTCGTTGGTAAACATGAAAGGTTTGCGCGGACACTTATTACACATGCTGCTATTAAAGGGCTGAAGATATCACATGCCGGGGCAAGAGTATTCCCTAAGTTCAATGGTGTGGTTGGTAGCAAGTTGACGTTGGCCGGTCAGATCGCTACGTTGAGTCCCGGTATTATAGCTAGGATGATGATCCAACTTTTTGGCAAGGGGATCATTTATACTACAAAGAATGGGGACAAGGTCACACTTTATACAAAGGATAAGGATGGGAATATAATTGATCCAGGTAAAGCATTGACTTATTCGCTTGCTGAGATGGCAAAGAAGATGGAAGGTAATGCCGCAAGGGAACTGTTTAAGCTGATTACTGATGTGACAGGTACAATGCCGGTTGTGTTGCAGCGGTCATTGAGTGAGAGTAAAAGGAAAGTTGAGCAGGCTCGTGATTCAGCTAAGGAACTTGTGGGGACTGTGCTTAACAAGAGTTTTGGAGACAGGAAACCAAGTAAAGAAGAAAGCCGAATGCTCACTAAGGCTATTGGTAAAACAGACCTTCAATTATTGAGAGATGTGTATAGTGACGATGTTGTAGCTACATTGATCAAGAGTAAGAGTAAGCTTGATGCGCTGATTAATAGTGAGAAGAAAGCACTAGGGCTTAACGGTTGGTGGTATAAGCAAGCTGAAGGGTTAAGTACTAGAATGGTTAAACAAGAGCAGGGTGGCCATCTTGTATTTGATAACGTTAAGGCAATGGTCAAGAACGCTGACAGCGAGATTTCAGATGTTGATAGGTTTGACAGGTTTGTCACACTTCTTGCTCTTAGTAAGACTGATGGTAGGGAGAGTTTGGCTAGTTTTATAGATAGCAATAAGGATGGGTTTACTGAGGTAATTAATACATTCGTTAGTTTGGCCAGTGTTAGTAAGGAGAGTTTTGTTGGAAGTGAGATGTTGATGACAAAGGGTTATGTTCCGAAGGTTGGTGACGCTCATAGGGCCGTGGAGGTTGCTGGGCTAGACCGTATAACCAAAGAACAGATGAAACTTAAGGGGTATGACTGGCAATACGATTTGGTTAATTATGCTGGTGAGCAAGTTGGTATGTATTTGGCAAAGAATCTTCCTCTTGAGAATCAGGTTAAAGGATTGCTTAGTAGGACCGGTAAACATATGGCCCATACGAGCATGATGGAGAAATGGAAAGAGGATTATAGTGATAAGGTGGATTCAGGTAGTAGGAACTATAAGGATCTGAAAAAGTATCAGGCATTGATGTTGAATAAAGAGATGGGAACGGTGCGTACTGGAAAGGCATTAAGGCCAGTTGTGGATGAAAAAGGGAAGATTGTAGACCTGACTATCGATATGAACTTTGATGTCGAGGAGGACCTTCTAGGGCTTAATATGGATGTGGTCGAGGTAACGTCTACATTGAATATGAATACTATTGATAAAATTAATAGTGAAGAGGTGAACGAGGAAGGTATCGATACATTGATTGGCAGACAGGAAGATCATCGTCCTGGCAATGAGTGGGAGTTTATTAATATAATGGACACGAAGAGCGATGACTATCAGGAGTTGTTTATCAGATTGCCATGGGCTGCTAGAAAGAAAATTGAGAAGTATGCTAAGTTGAATGGTGGGGACTTTTGGGTAGAAGAAGTTTGGCTAGATGCAATATTTGGTTACGAGAACTGGAGTATTGCTAATTTGGTTAAAGGTGAGAGTAGAAAGAGGAAGGTTAAGATAGTAGAGGAAGTTGTGAAAGGTATAGTAGGAGTAATTAATAACAATATAGTTATTAAGACTCCTGCTGTTTGGGGTGGAAACTTTGCAAGTAACTTTATAACAAGTGTGATTAGTGGACTTGGTGCATTTGAAACTATCAAGTATTGGAAAGATGGATTGGATAAGCTGAAGGAATATCAGAAATATGCTAGTGAGATTGCTGAGATAGATTTCAAGAGTAGGGCTAATGTAGCTTACAAAAAGGCTAACGTTGCAAGGCGTAAGCTCCTGACCGATAGAATGAACAAGAGTTCGGTTGCTGAGTTGATGGATGCAGGGCTATATAGTGCAATTACAACTCAGGAGATGCAAACTGATGAGTATAGTTATAAGAACAAGGCGGTACGTGTTATAGAGGAGGCTACAGGCAAGCTGAAGGGTGGTACTACTGTGGGGAAGATAGTGAAGGGATTGTATCTGGCAGAAGACACTGAAGCATATAAGAGTTTACTTGGTATGGTTCAGGTGTCAGATTTCTTGGGTAGGTATGGAATCTATAGGAAGATGGTTGATGATCAAGGTAAGACTAAAGATGAGGCATATAAGTACATTCAGGACGTTTTCGTTGATTTCAATATACCAATCGGTAAAGTTGCTCAATATGCTAACAGTATGGGCATGATGCTATTCTATAAGTACTGGTCAAGAATCCAACGAGCAACACTAGGAATGATCAAGCATCATCCAACTAAAAGTATGCAAACATTACTGATGAGGAGTGTATTGGGAATGGACATGGGCTCAATATTTAATTCAGGTATCATTACTGGAGGAAACTTCTCACCAACACATGGTTGGATTGATCCAATCAAAATGCTTAAGCAGTTTGTAATGCCAAGTGGATTGGAGATTGGTATTGGAATTGGTGGTGGTGAAGGTGTTACCGGGGTGCTTGGTGCTCTTGGTGCTGGCGCTGCTACGGTTGAAGGTGCGATAAAGAATAATCAATTACATGGATTTCACTATGGTTCAAGTGATAAGGCTGGTAATTAAATTGATACTGCAAGTTTTTGGCTCACCAGCTTGCAGTATCAAAAGGTAAAAGATAGTATTAAGTCCAGGTTTTAAGTATTGGTCTATGGTTTACAAGTTCATGGCAATACTTACAAAGCGTTTCAAGATCATCAAGGTGATCTGATTCAAAAAATACATTTACATATGTTTTGTGATGAACTTGTAACTTACGTGATGATCCACATCTAGTACACTTGAAGTGATCCCTTTGGATTGTAGTTAATCTCACATTGTTCCATTGGTCAGAGCGTAAGTATTGTCTGTAGTTGCCATAGCTCCATAGGTTAGTTGATCCAGTTGGATCATACTTCTTTATTTCAGATGGTTTTCGTATTGGTACGTCCAGCCAATTGTGCTTAGTATTGCGAGTATACTTATCACCATTTTTGAATGCATAGATAAATAATAATATAACGAATGCTAGAGCAGGAAAACTAAATAGTAGTAGTATTGTTTTCATTTTACATTCTCCGTTGGTTCCATATGTCCATGGCATCTATCACACGTTCCACTCGCACCCTGGTAGCCGCATATGTGGCATTGATACACTTGTTGGTCAAAGTTTAGTTTAAATTGGCGTTTCTTTGCTTTCTGGTTCTCGATAGATCCGTTTGACCGTGTGTTTAACGGTTCACTTGTGGCCAGTATTGGCATAGCGTCTATGAGGCTATTTGTTGAATGACGATCCATTTCTAGTTGAACCAGGTCAACGTTTTTTATTATTAATGTTCCCATTGTTTTCCTCTATTGCGGTGTCCATACACGCTTGACAATAATACTTATCTGCGTCTGGGTATAGCTCTTCAAGTTCTTCCTCGTCGAATCTCTCGTTGCATCCATCGCATATGAATACATCTTCAGGACATTCCTTTTTGCCTCGTGAACAGCTATCTGTGAGTTTAATAAGGATAAAATTGTAATTGTCTTGCTCTAGTAGGAATTCATCGTTTAATTTCATATTTAGACCGCAGGGCTTATTAGGCCCCACGGTTATTTATGTAGACTATCTAATTAGCAGTCTAACTATGGTTGAAGATATCTGAAATTTGCGAAGAAGTATCGCTATTACTGTCTCCATTAGGTTCATGGCCACCTGTTTCAAGAACGAGTTCTGGCTCTGTTTTGGATGGCTGAGGAGCCTCGGTGGAGTTTGCAACTACCTTTACTTTCGAGAAGCTACAAGTAATTTGATTACTACCTGATCCATCTCTAAGTGATTTAACCGAAACTTCAAGTGTTTTTGGGTCAATGTCGGTGAACCCTTCACTCTTCATTCCTTCCATAATAATTTTTTTCGATTCTTCCGATGTAAATGTTACTTCCATATTTATTCCTCTGGTTTAATTATCCGTATCCGTCTCCGCCTCCGTCTCCGTCTCCGTATCCGTATCCTTCTCCGTATCCGTCTCCGCCTCCGTCTCCGTCTCCGTATCCGTCTCCGTATCCGTCTCCGTCTCCGCTTCCGCTTCCGCTTCCGCTTCCGTTTCCATATCCGTATTCGCTTCCGTGTCCGGCTCCGTCTCCGGCTCCGGCTCCGTATCCGTATCCGCTTCCGTATTCGCTTCCTTTCATGTCTACTCTTTCCATGTTTTAACCCCCTTTATGGAGTCGAATGCCTCCTTGGTACAAGTGATAATTTCAATTGCTTCTGTTAGTGTTATTTTATTGATCTCACATGGAAATTTACATTCATCGGGGTTTTTAACACCCTCCATTGCAAGTTGAGATAAGCTCGCAGCACCCGACCAATACCAAAGTCTTCGGGAGTTCAGCAACTCAACCTGCTTTCCATCTTGTGATTTAAGAAAGCCAGCATGTACTCCTGCTGAGTATGTACGAATTATCACATACTCTAGTCCGTCTGTATTTACAGGAGGCAACTGTTTTGCACCTTTCTTTACATATTTGACACCATTAATTTCAATCTCATTCAATTCTACTGACATATTTATTCCTATGGTTTAATTGTTATCCAAACAAAGAAGTGTCTGGTGTTGCGTCAACTGGCTCTACTTTGGTGCCAGGATCAATTTTAATTTTACGCTTATCATTAGTCTTACCCTTATTGGCTTTCATCCAAGCTTCCATTTTAGTTGGCTCAGTTTCGCTAGCAAGCATTTCCGCAGCACTAAATCCATCTGAAGAGAATGAATTTGCAATCTCATTTTCCTCACGACTTTCCGCTACAGGAACATATTCACCATTTGCATTCTGTTCCTGCTTGTTAACCAAGTTTTTATTGACAGCAATCTTTACAGTTTTACCAATGATACTTTCCATAATGAAGTCAACGTCTGTGTCAACCTCTTTTCTTGCTGCTGGGCTATATACTGGAGCGATACCTGGAGACATTGACTGTAGGGCTTCCTGGAAGAACATTGCGTATCGATCTACAAGTGTTGCTCCTTTTGTTTCGTCTGCAATAAATGTTTTATATGAATCTGGGAATGCAGTAGCTACGATGTTTGCACAAGTTACGAATCCTGGGAGATGTCGAGTGCTTCCAGTTGGCTTTCCATCTTTTCCTTTTACCGGATAATCAACCTTGCCCTTTGACGATAAGAAGTAACAATCTTCCTTCAATCTCTTACCTTCTGCAGTCTTGAATTCAAAATGAAGACACATTGATCCAGATGGCTTCTTGATTCCATAACACTGTACTACTGTTGCAATATGTACGTTTTGGTCCAGAAGGAAACCTCCGCCACCTGTGTAGTCTGTTGGGGCCTCCACTGTTCCTGATGATGCTGTGCTAATATCTAACATATTCTACCTCTTATTGCGGCCTAATTTGTAGGCCATGATTATTAAAGCTCAGACTATAGTGTCTTGAGCAATTTCTTATTTTTTTGGAATATCATTTATTCCAGTTACCTGCTTACTGTATCTTGTATCCAAACTTACTTGTCATGGATATATCAAATGACCTGTTCCCTATGTTTACCCACTTTTCGTTATCATAGTTCCCATATTCCTATTACCATCTTTCCTTTTTTGTTTGGGTCAAGACCACCATAACTATAAGATACAGTCGGTACATAGTTATAATTATCGTCCTCTATCTTGCCATATGTTGACAGGCAATCTTGGAAGAGTTTATTGTTTACGCTGCACCAGTTGTCTATGTCGGATAGTTGTTTTGTTTTTGAATAGTACGTGAAAGATAGTGATATTGTTCCAAACATTGGAAGTGCCATTATCTTTCCATACATTATACGTTTGTACTCATCCTTTACCTTTGTCAATACCATGTAATGGGCATTTCGATACTTGTTTAGGCTAAGAGCAAATGTTTTATCCTTCATTGTCTTTCTTGGCAGGTATACGTAAGTTGGAGCTTCAAGTGTGTACATACCTATCGTCCAGTTATGTCGTGGTCGTCATCAAGTGAGTTAATCACTTCTTCACCGTGTTCTAATACCATTTTTTCAGTCAGACATGCTTCTGCGAGTAAGCTATAATTAATAGTGTCGCCAAACTTCTCTTTAAGTAGGTGTGGAGTCGCGGTGTTTGGGTTATTAATTAAATCCAATACCGACACAAGGTGTTTAACCCACATGCCCATCAGCGCCTTCTCAGGCGTTGTGCCAAGGAAGTCTGCTGCTACTTTAAAGTTATGTAATCTATCTTCTTCTGACGAGTACTCCTCCTCCTTTGAGCATAGAACTTTCTTACATGATTCAAGTCTATGATTCACTAGCTCATCAAATTGTTTTGGTTTCATTTTTATCCTTTCGTTCTATTGAATTTTCATGTGTGAATTTGTCAGGGTATCTCAACTTGAGTTTATTTATATTCTCATTCATCACCTCTTCCATTGTCCAGTTTTGAGCTTCAAGAATCCTTGCAATGTACCAAAGACAATCACCAACCTCTTCTTTAATATTTTCTAAGTCAGGAATCTGCTCATAGAACATCGCCTTCTTTATTGCTCCCATTAGCTCTCCTGACTCACTTGCTAACCCAATTGCTCCGTGTATCGTATCTTGCTTTAGTGTTTTTGGCCTAAATGTATTACTTTTGGTTCTAGCAGAAGCAATTATGTACTCACTTGGATTCATTTATCCTCCTCATTTATATTTATCAAGAGCAATCCCCTTTTCAATAGATTTGGATACTATGTCAGCAAGGTCACCTTTCTCACGAGACTCACTCCAGATCATACCCGCTATGTCCTCAAGGTCAGTTTCGTCCTCGATAAGTCTCGTGATTAGGCGATTGATAATCCCAAATGCTACATCTGTCTTAATAATTACGTCTTCAGAAGTTCCAGTTATGTCAAATGAGTTATCGGTTAATACTACGTAAAGGTTATTACGTTTGTATTGCATAATAAATCTATGACCATCACTGTCTTCTTCTATTGGTTTATCTTGTTTCATATTTATCCTATATCGTTCAGTAAGGCTTTTTAAACCCCGTCCGTATCTTCCTCTCCGGTCACCTGTACTAACGCTTGGTGTGAGTAGCGTCTACCATAGCTCGCAGCAACGCCAATCATCTGACTCAACGATAGGTTAGGCATGATCTTAATTGGCAATTCAATTGAAGACTTATGCCATTCCCCGGATGAGTGCATCACAGTGGTATGGGTCACAACTGTTGGCACCTTGGTTCTGATGAGTTCGTGTGACTGTAGGATAGCTATTCCATTGTCCGATAGTGGCTTACGTGCAATGTCTATAAGGCCAGCGAGTGTCATGTACCTATAACCATAACCCTCTTTGTCCTTGGCTCCATTTGTCATCGCACCCTGTGCTTTGGCCATTGCACCAGCTAGTTCACCAATTGTACGTGACATAGATTCGCCAAATGTACGGTATTCTTGTCCCACTGGTTCGGTGGTGGTGGTGACTGCGCCATTGTCTGGTTGTTTTGGATCTAATTCGCTACTCATTCGTTGCTCCTGATTTTCTGTAAATTGTTTTCATTATTGTGCTAGTTATCTCGTCAGGCGTTATTGGCTGATCAAGTTTAGAGTTAAGCTCAGATACTTTGATGTAAATGTCAGCATCAGACACTTGTGAGTCGAGCAATACTAATGCATAGCGCAGGAGTAAGTTGCTACGGTTACCAGGTTGTACTCTTGATGCGAACCAACGCTGGATAGCATTCATGTTCTCCATTGACACTATAGTTTGTTGCTGCTTAAGCGCTTTGTCTGTACGTGGGATAAACTGAGTTACATCTAGTAGCTTACCTGTGTTGTACTCGTGTCTTCCATTGTGGCTTGCCCATTTACGTGGACGGTCACAAGTAGCAGTATCTGCTTCAAACGGTAACCAAGAATAGATATTCCGCATGAAACGTTTATGATCAGCTTCTGATAACTTTACCGTGTGACTTAATGGTAAAATTATACGGAACCTGTTCTTACGATCCGTGTGCCTCTTGGTTGTATATGCTATGTAGGTAAAATCTTCAAGTAACTTTGTTGCCACATGCATTTGGATACCCTCGTCTATATCCAATACGCATAAGTTTGTTCCAAGCTTAATACTTTCAGTCCTCCTGTGGCCATCTGTTAGGTGATGGGTTATGAAGTGGTGATTTGGCAACTGGGTTAGTTTGTGTAGATTATCGAATGGTGCATAATCATTTTTGAATCCAGTTGTGATGTCAGCAGAGTGAGCCAATGGTATCTTGGTTAAGTCGGTTTCCTCCAGTGATTCTCCGGTAAAGAACTCAATTTCATCAACGAATGAACGTTTAATTATAATGTTGTTTTTATAGCCATAAGTTATAGCAAGAGTCATCATTGTTTTACGTTGAGATTCGTTTCCTTTATAGAATTGTAGGTCTTCAATCAAGTCGACATTTGTTACATCCTTTCCAACGTGTGCCAGATAATTTGCAAGTCTAATGTACGGTGCATCTCTGTTCTGGATTAGCTTGAACTTTTGTCCAGAAGCCTCTACAAGCTCGATAGCATGGTTTAAATTATCTTGGGATATCATTGCCTCCTTATCTACAAATGCGTATGCTCCAGCTAACTTAAGAGCTTTGAAGTAGCGATGTGACATCTCGGCTTTGCTCGTCTCGTCAAACTTCGAGAACTTATCAGCTCTCTTTTCGCAATCCAGTTGATATTGGATCAGGTCAACAGATACAGCTTTATCCATATCAATCTGCTTTCCGAAGTTTGAGGCGGTTGCGAGGTTGGTGAAATAGTTCATTAACCATGTTTCTTCTGTTGACACTTTGCTATCTGTGAGTGAGTCATATATCTCAGTGGCCGTAAGTTCAGACTTTGATGAGGCTGAAGTAGAGTAACCAAATAATAAACGTCTAGCATAGCCAGATGCTAAGATATCGGTGAATTCCTCTTCTACCTTGCCTCCGCCAAGTAGTCTCACTGGTGTTCCGAACATCATAAGATTTGTTGGTGTATAACCTTCGATATCTTCGGATCTAATGTTCTCCCTTGTGTTTTTGATTAGTTTTGGTTTCACTAGCCCTTTATCGTATAGTTCAAACAGTACGTTTAGTGCTTCTGTGTTACCAAGTAGGTTCTGTGCTATTTCATCTATCTCGATATTCATTGAACCAGATGAAGACATCAGGAGCTTTTGTCTTAATTGTTTTAGTGCTGGTCCAGTTGCTGCATCAAATGAAAACGGTAGTACTCCAAGTGATTCGAATTCCATTTTAACTTTCTCATAAGACGCTTCCTCTTCGATATTATCACGAGCAGCACGAAAATTTGCTATTTGAAGCAGGCGTAGTTCAGCTTGGGTTGGGAATACTTCTGTAAGGAATTTACGTCTGAATCCACAGATCAAGTTTTCTTCAAATATATTTGTTGAATGACCTTTCGCTTGTGTTCAATACAGCTCGTTATACTGTACTAGCGGACTAACCGCATCTGCATGTTTCCATGCAGGCCAGACTATATCACTATCTCTTTTTACATTTTATGCAATTTGGAGTCATAGTATTTTTATTTGTAAAGTAAGCTTGCGCTCTAGTTACAGCGTTTCCACATACTGTACATTTCACATTAAAATACTTCTGACCATTACGCTGCTCGTCAAAGCTTAAAACCAACCAACAACCGTATATGTTACCTATAAGGCTATTCATTAGCTTTTTAGCTTTAATGCCTGAAATACCAGAGTTCTTGCCACCTTTTGACTGAGCATTGATATTCTCAGCGTGAGTACACCACTCAAGGTTCCAATCATTATTGTTTGATGGGTCATTGTCCATGTGGTGTGCTATTGGCTTATTGTCTGGATTGGGTATGAAATGTTTAGCAACTAGTTGGTGTATCAATAGACGTTCTGTCTTGTGATCCCTACATAGCGTTACTCTTCTATGGTTATACTTTCCTATATCTGGCTTAAGTTCCTTTTGAGGGTATCTCTGAGGAGCACCATTCTTATTTAGTATAACCCTTGCAACCGAAGTCACTATACCAGAATTTGATATAGTGTATAACTTTTCATATCCACTTATTTCAGCTATCATGTAAACACCCTTTCCATTTAAGTTTATATCAACTTAACACGGTTAATGGTAAAGGTGAAGAGATATCTCCCGTTTCCACTCACTTGAGTGTACTTCCTTTCGGAATAGTCGTTGAGCAATACCTGTGTAGGTCTTCGCTGCTGATTGTCTTCGACATTACTCGGTCAGAGTTTCCAGCAATTAGAGAGATTTTTCCATAAATCATCACTGACTTAGGCGGCTTTGTTCAAACCGAAACCACTGGGCATTAAATTAAGAATATACGTATTTACGCATATTATACCCCTTTCTTTTGTGTGGATATTAGTTCGCAACATGCTCGCCATCTTGCTAAAGTAATATGCACAAAGTAACCTGAAATAGTGACGCTCTAAACGTCTTGTTTTAGTGCAGAGTAAGTCTGTCACTCGTTCTTGGATTTGGTGCATAGCTCATCCTTATTTGAATTCTACATTATTAAACGCAGCTACAACATTTAGTACATTTACTTGGGTTGATGTTTGCTTAAATACTTCTTTGTTGATTGTCGAAATGTGAGGTGGTTTAATTAAGTAATCCCAAATATCCTCGCCATCTTCACCCTTAACGTGTGTGTTCTGAAATTCAGTTGCGTCTGATTCGATTACAGTTTCTCTTTTGGTAATGGTCAACTCGTATTCTACGGTTGGTTCAAAATCTTTGATTAAATCGCTCATATTGTTCCTTTGGTTGAATTAATTGTTGGTCGATACTGACAGGACTCGAGTATCGTTATTTTATTGGATTTTGCTTACTTCACCAATACAGTTCCCTTTAAACTGATTATCTATCGTTCGTATAGTCGCGTTTTAAAGGTAGGCGTGCTTGACGCCTTGTTTTATTTCTACAACCAGTTGCTTACGGTTGTCTTCTGTATTGCTGCGGATGGTAGGATTTGAACCTACATATCTGGAAACTACAAGAATTCTGTTAGTCGTCACTAGCGTAGCTATTGTAATTTTGATCCAATTGACTTGCCAGATAGTCAACATCCGCTTAATGCTAGTCTTTCCTAGCAGTCTTTTCATCTCTTGTTACTAACCTAGTTGAACCAATCTATCCGTTATCTTGATTGGTTCAGTAAGCGCATTGTTCTACTTTATACGTCCAGCTTTCACAAGAGATTTGTACTGGTCACATATTTCTATTACATTGCAGTACATGCATCGCTTTACTTCTCCAGGGAAGTGCACAACCTCTCCAGTGCTTCCGTCAGAGACAAGACGATCATTTGCCTCTTGAGAGGATTTAAAGTTCTTGGTTGCTTTTTTGGCTCCAATTTTCTTATAGTATTTCCATATGTCGTCAGATGCCCACAGTTCGTCGTCAGTGCATCGTGGAAGCTCTGATTGCTGTGAGTCTATATTGGTATCAATTAGATTTAATCGATTGGCTATCCACTCTTCAGTCCATTGTAGTGGTCTAATTGGATAATCTTTAGATAGTACGCGTAGTTTTGGATAGTTCCTATCGTACTTGGCTTTCGATGCTTGCCAGTCTGAGAATACCTTTTCAATGCTTACGTTATCCTCTTTTATCAATATTGGGTTGAGCCAACGGTAGATAGATCCCTGGATAGAGTAATCTTCAGCATTGGAGTCAAAGATATGTCCCCATACAGAAGTTATTTTATAGTCGAATAGCTTACCGTCTATACAGCCATCAAATTTACCACGTATTGTCCAACCGTTTAGGTCCCGGCTAGAACGTTTTTCTGTGTAGATCGGTATTTGGCCTTGGTGTACAGTTTCTGGGTTAACCACAACGTTTTGTTGGACTTCAATTGGTATTCCCATTGCCTCCATTGCTCTTGATATTGTTGAAGACTTGTTCCATCCATTTTCTGCGAATGCGTGTACTGCCGATCCAAACACAGAAGGGATCAAGTCTGATAGATCCACTTCTTTCTCAAGGTCTTGGTTCTGCATTGACAGTACAATAGATCTCATTGGTTTAAGTAAAGATGTGGCTGATATTGTTTTTTTGTCACTACAGTGGTCGTAATCAGAATGTGACAGTAATACTGCTAATGGTAGTGATAGATTATTATTATTTGTTAAGTTCATTTGTTCTCCTTGTGTTTTTTATTGTTACTACTTTGCTCGCTCGGCTTATCTTTGTCCCCACATTTGGGGAATACCAACCAACCCGTTCGTTGGAACTAAGCAACCCTTTCAACCATGATCAAATTGTAGGTTGGTTGGTAAAATTTGTTATAAGCCCAACAATTCTGGGTTATCCAGAGATTCAATGGTCTGCTTCAGGAACTCGATCCAATCAGGTAACTTGTGGGCAAATCGCTGTGAGTTGATGTGCCTGATTACTTTGTAGTTCAAGTTAACTTCACGCTCTTGTAAGAATGCCTGTGGTAATGCCTTAGACTTGACCCTGCTTGACGTTTGCCTCGAAAGCATATCCAAGTATTCAATGTAGACCATAGCGTCAGAGGTGCTGTCAAAGTCTTCGTTTTTCAGGTCGAAATATTCAGGCAATAAATCATCATTATCAAGCGTGTGCATAGTTGACTCTGATTGTTTTGACACCCCTATACGGTAAGTATCAAATTGTTTCCAGAATTCAAGAGTTGCTGTGACTGATATCCACACTTGAATGTGCTCAAGGAACTTATTGTGTCCTTTATCGCGACCAGCATTAGCAAGTGCTGCTTTGTAGATCCTGTTACGCTGTTCGTCAGTCCACCATTCAGTTCTGGTGAGGCCAGGCTTACGAAACGATAACCCAAATCCATAGAGTGCTGAGTCTAATCCTGCTTCATCTAATTTAGTTACTTCCATTTCAATTCTCCTTTAAGTTAAGTGTTTATAATACGCACCCCCTACAGAAACATTCAATTTCTTACTTGTCTGAGGGCAGTAATTACTGGTATTGTTCGGAAATAGCCATAACGCTTTAAGCGTAATGCAGTCTTTAACGCAACCATTGCATCCTATCCCTCTGTTTTCTTGTATTCCAGTATGTCTTCCACTCAATTCAAAGCACTCACTCAGCTTAGCTAACATCTCTGGATAAACCTCTGTCTTAAATCTTTCGGAACTGTAGTAGTCAACGAAAGTTTTAATTTTCATGCCGCCTTTACTAAAGATACCTATGAACTCTTTTGTATCTTCGTAGGAGTATGATTCACTAACAACTATTACTGCTGTCTGTCCTGGCACTACAGTGTTACGCAACCCATGCCCCATATGATATCTAATATCAGGGCCATACGAGTCATATACATGAGTGTCAATTAACCCATTAGTATTTATTTGAACTCTTGCCCCACTTAAGGCAGCCATGTGGTATATCATAGGGAAGTTCTTGTGAAGCCCTGGTTCGCCACCACTTAAACTTATTATAGGTTCTATGTCTTTTTTTTTACACAGGGCTACGTAATTGCTTATATGTGGGCCAACAAAAGCCGGATAAATAAAGTGATCTCCTTTTGCTTGAAAATCATTAAGGCAGTTACTACAATTCTTATCACATTTATTTGTCAACAGTATGCGTAACCTGAACTCATCCCTGTGTTTTTGTTTGTCTATCATTTAGTTATCCTTATCTGCTTCATCCAATTCAATTAGTTAAACTGAGCATAATCAAACTCAAGAATGTCATAGAGTTTATCCATGCTCTTTCCTGCGTCCTCCAATGCTATAAAGTTACTTCCATCCTTATCCATGTGGTTTACAAGTTTTTGCAATCCTGGCAGCACTGGCGCGACCAAATCACCCCTTGTGCCTCCTTCTTTGTAAATATCGGTAAGATCAATTGCCAGCCTTTCGGCTATCCTCACCATTTCAATTGCTGAGTATTCGTGCCTGGTATCTGGAATTGAAATGATGAACATTCTGAACCTTGCCCGGATCCATTTCCAGTTTTTCCATGTAGGCCAATTGTCGATAGCAAGCCTTGCGGCCGTATCAGTGGTCGAAATAGCCTCTTTCAATTCAACCTTTGCAAATTTATTTTCTATCTTCAGTGTCTTCATAGCTCCAATGATGATTGTCAACATTGTGATTGCCTGGTCTCCTTCTCTGCTCATATCGTTCGTTCCTATTTGGTAGTTTTGGTTTCGGTGTACACTATCTCATTGTAGTATTTATTTATGTACGCAGATTCTAATCCATTTTTGTTAATTGCATAATAGAATGGAAGCATTGATTTACTTGCTCTGACTAACGCACTCTTTGCTTCAACTTGGTTCACAGGTTTTATATAGAACCTTTGGTTACATGGACCATTGAAATAGCCCATTGCAACGGTTTCATCCTGCATTTTAGCCTTATTTGGCTTCCATGCTTGTACTGGTATTGATTTAAGCTCACAATGCTCTGGTGGGACATATGGACGTTTTGCGTCAAGATCCTGAACCAATAAAGCAAGTTCTCTTATTTCTTGTATGTTTGGGGTTGAGTCTGGTAATGCAGATATTTTTGCAATGAAGCTTGGGTTACATGGGTGAAATGATCCAGTTATCATTGTCTTAATTTCTTCTATGTAAATATCTATCTCGGTGCAGAATCCATCCATTGCCAATTGGTCTAGTTTTAATGGTGGTGATGATCTGATTATATTTATTGCCGGTAAGTATATATTCTCATATATTGCTAGTTGTCCGGATTCAGTGCTTAGTTCGATTGACTTGTTGAGTTGAGCTTGTCTAGTTGCATAGTATTCATATCCTATTTTATCGTCAACGAATACTTCGTTTAGTTCTATTAAGGTTAAGCTTACTGGTGGTGCAAGTGATAAGATGAACTGAGTGTCTGGTTCATCCAGTCTATTGCCAATGTGGTCCGTTATGTACAGTTTATGTTTCATCACTTCAAGATACCCCATTCTTCTATTGCTATGTCTTCATTTTCCTGTTTATTTGGAACCAAAAAGAATGGACTTACCATGAATGAGTTGCCACGAACCTTTCTTACCAATTTGTGCTTAACCAGTTCTTTCATTGCCCTGGCTCTCATTGTTGACTCGCTTCTACTTTTGGGTCCAGGTATAGTAGACTTATTTGTCTTCCAGTTCATATTAAATTTTATGCTTAGAAAGAAATCTCTAGCTGGTTTTGACATTGTACCCATTATGTCTAATAGGTCCGGTCTTTCATTTTGTGAGTATAAGTTTAGTCTGCTCATTTTGCTGTATGGTATTCCGGAAAATTGTTTATCCTTAATCATGCAAGTTCATCCCAAGTCGCCTTAACTGTTCTACGTGAATCTGGCCAAACCAATATTAGATCTGGGTTTATCATGTACACATCCTTCCTTACTCTTCTTACTGCTCCACCTTTTTTTAATTCCATATACGCCTTTGATATTGCCTGTTGGTTCATTCCATAACTTTTTATGTGGCAAAAATTAGTCGAGCCATTCCTCATATCTTTTAATATTTTAAAAAATCTTTGAGTCGGCTTGCTCATACTGACTATGGCATCTACTATATCCACTGATTCCATCCATGGCTTAAGGTTTATATCGTTGAATCTACCAACCGCAGTGAAGTCAGATTTGTTTCTCGGAACCAACGTTGTTTTAACATCATGGTTTTTTAGTGGAGAAACCCCTTGCACTTTCGCAGTTATAGTTATATCTTCTATTGTCACTTCGTTCTCCTATTCTCTGATTAGTTAATTTTGATAGGTTATCTAATCAGAGAATAACATACGAAACATATGTAGTCAACATTGTTTTTATACCATTCTATGCTTTTAAAACCCCACAGTTCTAAATACATAGGTTCGTAGTATTTATACTGTATAGTATATAATAAGATTGTTTGTAGTACGAAGTGCTTAGGCGGATACGCTCTCGCTTGGCAGCTTCGCTCCACCACCACACCCTTCGACAAGGTGTGTAGCGCAGGCGTTAAGCCGGGAGCTACTCACCTGTCGTAAGTAATCACTTATACCTAACTTCATTTCCATCTTGTTTTATTTTCTTGGCTACCAACTTTGATATACATTTATTGCATATTTTGTGTTGGTTATAGATAGAGAGTATTGTAGTACAATTCTTACATTTCCTATTGGCTTTCTTTGGTCTTGGCATTAACAAAACTCTCCTCTTTGAAACGAGTAACCTTCCGGATCAAGGAAACAGTTCTTTCTTGCATGTTCACCGTGATGCTCTCTGCAATATAGAGTTTGGTTGCGTCCATCTTTTGAGTTTATAACCATTTGTACGAAGTGATAGATCTGAATTTCATCACCACACTCATCTACTATAGTTTTATCTATAAGAAACTCAACCCAATCTTCGAATGTCATTAACTCATCTGTTGCATGGAATGAGAATGACCATCCTGATGACTTTTTACCTATGTGTAGGTCTTGTTTCCTGTGCCCGCAACACTTACACTTTTTTTCTTGTACGTAGTAATTTGTTCCCATGTTACACCTATTGTTCTTCTATTTTTCTCAATATGCAATTGAGTGAGTCGGTTAAGTCTTCAGCGTTTCTTACTTCTTCGCGCAAGTCGTCTTCAATAGTGCTGTCGTCATCATTTGTTTCTACCCAACCATTTTCTCGCATAAAGTCTTTCACACTGACTTCTATATCTATTACTGAGTTGCCTTGTGCTAATTTTTTGAATATAAAACCTGTGATTGTCTGATTGTTCATTTTATTCCTCAATGTTTTAGTTGTACTGTTCTTCCATATCTACTTGGTGCTTCCTCTCCGTCAGTGCTGATCCAAATAACATCGTACATTGGTACTTTGAAGTCAAAGTCTACAAACAGGTCTGAAAAGAATATAAGTACAGTTGGTGGTTCTTTGGCTAGTTGGTTAAAGAACGATTTGAAGTGTGTACCTCCGTGTGAGCCAAATTTAAGATCAGTAAGTATGTCACTTGGTTCAATCTCGAACTTATTATCTATACAGGTAGATACTCCATATATCGTTAATCGCTCTAGTGAGTACATTGATCGTATTTGCTCAACTTCAGTTAAGTAGGTTTTCATTTCTCCTTCTGACACTGAACCAGATGTATCTATAGCTACCACAATGTGTTTTATGGTTGGTGAGTGTTGAGATGGGAGATAGAAGTCAGGCATATACCTTCTGTTCGGTCTGGTCCACGAATGGTCCTCTTTGGCGAAGTCTTGCATATAATTTTGTAATATTATATTCCATGGAAGTATTGGATTCAGAAGTTTATTTATTCTGGCTCTAATTGCTCCAGGAACCTCATTTCCACAGTCCTTTAGATCACATGCAGTTTGAGCTTGCACTAGGATCTCCTTAGCACGCTGTGACGCTTCAATCTTATCTACAGGCTCCAGTATGTCACCTGCCCCCCAAGATTGCTCCTCATCGCTCTCAGGCAGTGCATCGTATATAGACTCAGCGGTCATATCACGATATTCTTCAGACAGTAGTCCACCATCTGGTAACTCGTACTTTTCATCATGTAGCATAATGTTAATTGCATAGTCAGTTGCAATATTCCATTTGCGGTGATCACGAGTACCTTTACGTCCGAATGAGTCTAGGGCTACATGCATTACTTCGTGTAACATTAAACCTATTAGTTGTGGTTTAGTTAAGTGCTCAATGAACTTTGGGTTAATCAGTATCTCCTTACCGTCAGTTGCAGCAGTAGATACCTTCTCTGTTAACACTGTTTCAAGTGAAAACAGTAGCGTTGAGAAGAATACCGATTTAGTTAGTATCTCTATCTTAGCTTTACTAAGTGTATTCTCTGGTAATTGGTTCATTGTTTATCCTTGGTTTGACTTGCAGTGCAGTGCATGGCAGGGCAGGGCATCGCAGCGCATTACTTTGTATCCTTGGTTTGACTTGCATGGCAGCGCAGCGCAGCGCACGGCACTGTATCCTTGGTTTGACTTGCATGGCATGGCAGGGCAGTGCAATGCAGTGCATGGCATTGCATGGCATTGTATCCTTGGTTTACTTCTATCCTTGGTTTGACGCGCATGGCACGGCAATGCAACGCATTGCGTTACTATGGTTTACTGGTCAAGTGGTACATATTACAATGTTTACATTTATAAGCTGACTTCTCCATTCTAGTTACCTTTGAGTTCTTTGTTATCCTGGCAAGGTGAACTTGTGCTATTTGCATGGTTGGGAATTGGAGTTTTGTGGTTACCGAGCATATGTTTTGTGGGTTTGGTTCCAACATTCTGAATCACCTTTGAGTTTTGAATTGCAATAGCTGATAACGCTTGCTTCTTATT
>Ga0307928_10000143_pt1 | contig 45423 bp, 65 predicted proteins | sample AceLakmetagen232_FD_201815 | JGI IMG/M metagenome (GOLD analysis project Ga0307928, IMG submission 201815) | Saline water microbial communities from Ace Lake, Antarctica - #232 | ecosystem: Environmental > Aquatic > Non-marine Saline and Alkaline > Saline | place: Antarctica: Ace Lake...
AAAAACAAGTTACCAAGCAAAAGATACAATGGTGCACTCATATGATGAGCAGTGGTTAAATACTTAGCTGCCAATACATAATGAGCACCATCGGAGTCTGTATTCATCCAAGTATATGCAGGGCTATTACAAATCATGAGAACAGCAAATATAGCCCAAAAAACTAATAGTTCAACCCAATATTTCTTCACAATAACTCCATTCTTTTTACTACCACCAAAACCTCAATGCTCTAGCGACAGTTCCTATATCCAAGATATAATGCCAACACGATGCCAATGATACCGACAACAAGAAAATAGATATTAAAGGTATGCGCTGGTACACCAATTTTGCTTGCCAAAATGTTCCCGAACTCAGGAAGTACACTACCGATAGCAGTACCAACGAGAAAGATAAAGACAATACAAAATGCCATGCTTCGTGAAGACAAATCCAAACTATTGAATGACCACATATCATGCCACACTCCTATTAAATGGTTTCACTTGAAAAATTTCGGAGTTACTAATATCAACCAACTGATAACATAAGCACTATAAACAAATATCGGCACTGCTGAAAACGAATCTTTCACTATTTTTACCTTTTTACTGTAAGTCGGATGAACAATATCCGTTAGAGTCTCTATACTTGTATTAGCTACTTCCATACCTAATCCCAAACAAGCTATAGCCACCAACAACACAAGGTCTGTCATTCCTATCCCAACTAACACACCAATAATTATTCCCAAAGTGCATATCGCTAACCATGCTCGAAAAACAGTTTGAGACCATGCCAGTTTCAACGCACTCCAAAAACACTCTAATTTCCGTATCATTTATGAACAAACCTCTCGGTGTCAGTTTTGATTATCCTTACTATCCTATGTTTTTTATAATACCGAATCATATCAATACAATGCAGACTTAATACAATTCCTATAGTAGCCACTAGACCTCCAGCAACTACTCCAGCACACAATGATTTCTTATCGTGAAATTTATTCATCATACCTTCTCAAACAGGCAAACAATATCCGCCCCAGACGGTATCTCGCTTTTCACATATCGGAAACCAATTCGTTCGCAAAGACTCCGTAACATAGGTAGACTAAACTTTAACTGATGCTCCTCGGCATAGGCATTTTTCTGGAATATTCCATACAGCCTATCCATCCACCTACCCATAAATCCACCAAAATTAGGAGTAGCTACAACTAGCCTGCCACCACTCTTTAACTTATCATGTATAACACCTAGGCCAATTCTCGCCTCTGCTATATTTTTGAGATGCTCAATAACCTCTATGAACAATACGGTGTCAATTGAGCCTTCCAAAACGCAATCTTCTATTTTTTGAAAACTACCAGTTATAAAAGAACAACCGTCCAATCGTTTACTATTCATATATCTTATTTTTTCATTACTAATGTCATAACATATATAGTCATCATTATTAATAAGCAAACCTTGGGGGCTTGAGCCACCACCGATATCTAGCACTTTACCAGCATTCCCATTTACTTCGGCGAATTCCTTAACTATCCTCGCAATAATACGTTTCCACCTCTTCTGCCAAGGTAATCCCTTAAAGTAAGCCATCCACTCATAATCACAGTCACCCGATTTTCTACCCTTACCACCCCATACATATTTTCTGGCTATAGTATATTTAATGGCACTAGCCACACCTGAAGCCAAGAATGCACTCAACATATACCAAACACCGAACGCTTCAGTGAGAAACACCAGAACACACCAATCAACCCCATCACCTATGGCTGAGTTAGCTATATATTTGAACCAACCTTTCCAAAGACTACGATTATGTTGTTTTTCTTTTCTGAATGTATAAAAGTGATTGATTAAGTAATTGTTCGTTATGGCTATAAATGTAGCAATAACGGCAGAAAGTCCATACCATATCCCTATATACTCGGTTAAAAAATAAAGTGCCGAGAAATACCACAAAGCACCAATACCACCAACGCAGGCAAAAGTGATATACCTTCTAAACTTCCAAACTAGTAATCTTAATATATGAACAGCATGGGCAAATCTCTCTTTAACGCTATTTTTACTAACCCCTTCTTTTCTGTCGTTAAACTTAATGGGAACTTCGGTCTTAAATATCCATTTCCCTTTAAAAAGAACCTCTAGCATTATCTTCCAACTATGAGGTTTTAACTCCACACCTTCAAGAATTGACTTCCTGAAACAAAAGAAACCAGAGTTCGAGTCCGATACTCTGGTCACTAACTGCATTAACTTCACGCCAATAATGGATTGCATCCTACGAGTTAAATTCCAATCACTAACATCTCCACCTTTTATATACCTAGAGCCAATAACAAAATCAGCACCTTGTTCTAAAATAGGTTTGAGTAATCTCGGTATATCTTGAGGGTTATGAGATAAATCAGCATCCATCACCAATACAACATCACTAACAGAAGCATTTATCCCATCTATTATCGCTTGCCCTAATCCCTTTCGTTGTCCCTTAACAACTGTAGCCCCTAATTCCTTAGCAAGTTTGGGCGTATTGTCATCACTGTCGTCAACAACAATAACCTCACCAAAACATTTAGATTGCATGAGGAGTTCAGTTATATTATCTTCTTCATTACGTGTTGGAATAACAATAGAAACCGACAGCATATCTACCACTATCGGCTTTCTCTTACTAACTTTGCACTACACCCAGAACACTTACCTTCATAACCTACCTTTCCATTCTTCATGGTTATTTTTTTGGCTTGCATCATATCTCGATAACCACCACATCTCTTTCAATAAACTACCATTAAACCCCCGTCAATGTGTCTTTAGCCATCTTATAACTTTTTTCCAAGAAAACCCGCCTGAGCCATCTCGGAAATGCCTTGGGGTTAACCCATGTTCCTTCAACCTAGCCGTTGCCGCTCGTTTCTGTGCAATAGACAACTCCACTTCAGAACGCTTATCTTCACTTTCTAACCGTTCTGTTTCTTCATCTAATTCAGTTAACGATTTCTCTTGCCTAAACAACGGCATTATACACTAACTCCGCTTTCCTCAGATATAATACGTTTATTTGATAATTTAGCCAATGTCAAAGAAGTAGCCCCATCCACATTTTCCAAAATCTGCTCTTTTGTGGCAAGGTGTCTTTTTTTAAGGAAAAATATAACGCCCCACTCTGGTTTTTTCTCAGCACGATAACTATGAGACAACCTCTCTCCTCTATCCGTCAATCTGTATATTTCCATTACTTCCTCCGTGTTTTAGGTTGCAATGCCTTTTTAACTCTTGCCCTGTATTCGTCAATACCACCAATAACATTCTCTCGTGTGGTGGTATGAGCAACCACTTCTTTTTCATTTGCGCCAACACGAGTAACACTTTCCTTATGACCCCTATTCCTAAACCATATGAACATTACTGCTATAGCCACTACAACAAACACATATGTCATCCACTCATGGACTGTAGAGCCTACGACCACATTGGTTGGTGGATAAACGGTATTATATGCCATCAGTGTGAGCCAAGACATTGAGGCACCTAATGACAATAAGATATGAATATGGCGTAAACTAAGAAAACTCAACCACCCTGCAAGGACTAATAATATCCAGAATGTCATGTTCTCACCTCCTTTACCATAAATCGTGTACCACACCACCATTATCTTTATACACTAATTTATTCTGTGTGGTGGAATAATAAAGCGAATTATTAGGTGCGGCAGCATCAGCCATTTCTACGGGTCTTATAGTTCCATCTCCCCTAATTTCAAAGTCGGTTAGAGATGATGATTCAAATATCTTAAAATAATCCTCGACAGGAGGTGCCCCTAGATTATTCCTTGTTCTCGCTATCTTCACATAAAAGGCATTGTTAATAACTGCGCCAGCAGGTTGTGTTAATGCATTTTGCGCCCAAGCGGCAGGTGCATTAAATGTTATAGTACCCGATTGCGTAAATCCATTAGTAGTCTCAGACACTATAAGAGCCGCCCAATTTCCACCACCTGTAGAATAGTAATACTCAGGCAATATAGGCTGGTTAGCCCCACTAACCAAAATGGCATCTATCGCCTCAAATTCATTAACACCACCAATTAAAACATAATCGTTATCAGCATCAAATATATTTAAATCGGCAGCCGAAGCCTCTAGAAATGCTGTTCCGTCAGGGGCTATACCAGTCACTCTATCAACGGGAACATCTGGCGTAACTTCGTAACCAAAGTCAGGGTCTAACTCCGCACCACCACTTATAGTTAAAACAGAATCAAAGCTCTGCCCCACATGAATAGCGTGTTTTTGTAAGTCATTTTCATCGGTAGTAAGAAGGCTTATGAAGTCTATTTCAGTAGTGGCATCACTCGCATCTGCCCCTGTTTCATCCATATCTATCTTCAAAACTGATATATAATCAGTTGGTTGCAACGCTCCTGTGTTGTAATCAATTATGAAAGCCTCGCTGCCAGAATAACCATTAGCCCCGACATCTATCAACATACATGTTTGTGCATCGGCACCAGCATGTAAACTAAACTCAATTAACTCTCCATTCTCATAATCCTTCGTATGTACCTCAAATATACCACCATCGCCAGCCCATATAGTTACATGACCATCATAACCAACGCCCAATAAAGGATGTGGTAATACAACATAAGTTGCGGTAGTAATATCTGCATTCCATCCCCAAGTAAGCAACTCAACATTGCTGGCATCTATAAAGGTTACAATCTCTGCCGCTTTACCGTAGTTATCATCACCCAACATAACGATGAAGTTTCTATTTTCTGCATCCGATAGTTCGAATATGGCAGTATCAGAGGTAAATAAGTTCTCATATGCACCACCAGTCAAATCAAAACTGCCAGTAGACCTATGCTCTGGTTCTAGTGTCCCGTATTGTGACACCCACAATCCTGTACCTTGTTCGTAGGTAACTGCCGTAACCGCCTCCTCACTCCTAACGGCACCAGAAGCTATTATTCCACCATAACGATTACTAGCAACGGATAATGTCGTTGGGTCTCCCGCAAATACTCGCTCAAACCAACCTTCGGGAAAAGGGTCGCCCTCATAACAACTAGGCAATAAACCAAGCGATATTATCCCGATTATGATTACAATTATACTTAAACGCCTCATACCACACACCCTAAGCGTTAATTCTTTCGTTCGTCCAATAATACCTTCTATACGGCTTTGAGTCATAAGATATTTCCCTAGTACCTTTATTCCCTTTCTTTTTTATCCTAAGAGTCACCTTTCCCGTTTTACTGTCAAACTCACATTCTATTCTTTCTGTGGGAATCATCCTAGCCGTCCAGTCTATTAACCTTGCCATTGGTGTCATGTAAACAACTTGGAGTTGCATTTTTCTATACTGAAAACTCTGTTTTTCCAACTCCCTACCAAGGGCAGACATACTTTCCCTTGCATTACCACCAATATAGTACTCGTCAATCAAAAGCCACCCGTCCCTTATTATATCGTCTTTTAACCACTTTAATATATGATTAAAAGACTGACAATATACAAACGGTATCCCGAACAAGTGGAAATTACAGAATATCCTCATCGGTGAATGCAATTTGTAATTTTCAGGTATCTTGAAAAGTTTGAGTTTCCCTTGGTGTCTAATCCTAGCTACTCTAGTCTTCGGAGAATACCCCTTTGGCACACATATTATATTGTGCTTCTCACAGAAAACCCTCACGCAATCTAAGTGATACGCATCAACAACTTTCGCCACTCCAGTTATTGATTTTCCACCTCCCTGCTCACCCTCAAGTATAGTAACCTTCGCCTCAGTAAATGGCTTTGTGGCAACTCTAGTATCTTGAGAATGGCGCACTATGTTCTCTGCTACCATATTAGAATCCTAACTCCCTACTTAGTTTCTCTACTTCTTCTTCACGAGACGCACCAGCAATCTCCAACCTGTCTACTATACCCCTACCCTCAAATCCAATAGACAATCCATCCTGAACCATAGATATAACGCCAATCAAGTCTATTTCATCGGTAGGTGCGTTTATTTGTAACTGCCTTAAAACTAACAACTTCATCTTATCCAATAGATTGTCAGCGAATATTCGAGAAACCATAGCAGGTTGCAAAACATCGTTAAGTTCTTTCGATGGAAATTTTGGGGTTAATATTCTTAATATAGCCTGTATATCTGTTTTTTGCCCAGTCTCCTCCTCCATCTCGGCAAGTGATTTTGGCATTTCTGCGTCTTCATCACCTATATCACGCTCAGGCTCAGTAGATTGTAAATCCTCATATGTGGACATTGGTTGATTAAATTCTTCTTCATTAAATTCTTCAACCATACGTTACCTCGTTATTGTATTTAAGGTATTGATAACTGCATCCAATTGCAATCCAAACCCTGACATCTTAGTATGAAAATAAAAAGCCACCAAGGCAACCAAGCCTATAGCTACCCACGGAAGATATTGCTGTAATGAACTTGCTGCCTTGGTAGATGTAGGAGTTGAGGTTCTAAAATATGATTTTACTAAATCAGAGGTATCTATCGCAGCCCTTGCCTCTGGAGTTTCCCATACATTAGTATAATCATCTGGGTCATGAGGAAAGCGTGAATACCAACTATACTTGAGGCAATTTACTTTTGTTGGGAATAACCAATGAATTCCACGTGTTAACCAAAAACTAGTAATCCTTCTGGTAACGATATCAAATTTACGACCACGAAATATAACATAACCTTTGTCAACACCTATCCATTTTTCCTCATCCGTTTTATCCTTACCAGTATAAAGGCATAATACCTTGTTTCTTTTACTGTTAGTTGCATACCATGCCATCACTACCATAGCAATCGCCATAATAGCAATTAACCCGATAAAATCCACTTTATGCCCCCTTGTTGCAGACTTCCGAATTATACACTACTATCATTATAGTATATATAGATAGGTGTGTCAATGGGTAATCTAAGTAATAGCAAGATTTCCTGTAATAATTCCATATACAAGTAGTATCATGGACAACACGCCCATAACAACGAATGGGGATAGGAATATCCAATATATCATTGTATACCCATCCATGAATGACCACTGCCAAGTTACTATTTCCCATGCAGTGCTAAAATATTCACCATTAGGTATGGGTATCGGTATGTTACCGAATAACGGTATCCTCTGTATGGCATTCTTCATGTCAATTAAATATTCTAACTTTGTTACAGGAGAAGTGGCATATCCTCCAGCACCAGTACCAGCCCAACCAGGTGATTGTTTCATAGCGTAATTATGTCCAGCACCACCAGCCTCGGCATAAAGCGCATACAATGTTAACTCTGTATTATTCACAACCTCAAATATCTTATACCAAGTTAAATCAGTATTAGATTCTATAAGACCACCCTCCATAGCAGCAACCCAAACTGTAGCTACCCCTGTTACTGTACGACTATCTGTAGTAAAAGTGGCAGTCCCAGTTGCATACGCTTGCCCTTGTGGAGTATCGGCACTTTGGAACTCAAACGTAGACCCAAGGAAAGCCCCTATTATCCAAACAAATACAAATAACGCTAACCAACCTGCTTTAAGTCCCATAATATTTTATTTCCTTCTATAAAACCTGTCCCAATATTCTTTGTCTATTTTCTCTAATCTTCTCCTATGGCGTTCTTCTTCTTTTTCACGTTTTTTATTAGCTACACTATAGGCTCTATTGGAAGATGTTTTCCTAACCATTATCTTCTCTCCTTTAGTAACTCACTTGCCTATACAAATACATAATACCAATATCAACAATCAAAATAGAGAACGGAATCCACATCGGAATTATAGTCTGACTGGAACCAACAAACAAAACTAACACCATAGCCATAACACCGAGTAGTGCCGAACGGGTAAACATAACCACGAACAAAGCACATCCCATAGCTAAACCAATAATCGCCCAAAAATATAAGGTTTGTACTGGCATACCTATATCAGTAGCAACTGAATTAAAGGAATCATAAGCAGGAAGATTGGCTACACCACTTGCGTCCCCGAACCACGTTGAAGGCATTGGGGAAGAAGGCATATCAAAACCGCCAACATCGGCTGCTTCTGCATCCGTACTGTCATATCCTACCATTTCTCCATAAGATACAGATAATAATTTACCCCAAGCTATCGTACCATTAAAGGCATTAGTTTCATCCTCTACTACATTATCTACCAACATATTATCTGGCTCATAAGTTAACTGCAACACACCACCAACTGTATGATAATAGTCTGTCAGGTAAGTAATAGCTGGAGCCATAAGTCTCCAATTATTAGTAGTATCGGTAACACCAGCACCTATGGCATTCACATCTGTAGTACCATCAACATCTAACGTGAGATTTGCACCATCTCCTGTCACTTTTATGTTCTTTACCCCACTTACCATAGCACCGCCACCAACACTAGAGCTTACAATATAGGTCGGATTTGGAAATGCGGGATATATACCCCACTCAGTATATCCAATTAACCAACTACTTGCCCAAGCAAAATTCTGCTCATAACTCTCAATTACTTGGTTAATATCGCATTTCACTATGCCTTGCATTTGGTATTCAGTCGCATCTTCAATAATATTGTCCGTACTACCTTCTTCCCTATGCCCCATACCAGTATTGTTTGTAGTAATATCTTCAAAGAAAAGGTAGGTAGCATCAGGAGCTTCTACTGAACAATCAACATTAGTCCATACAGTGCTTACACCTAATGATTTATCTGTTGCATCTGTCGCAAATGTTGCCCCACCAGTAACATAACCTATAAGATAATAATCAACGTCAAGTGACTCAACATAACCCTCAAAAATCTGAGCATCATCCAAGCCAACAACACGAAAGGTATGCTGTAACCTCCATAAATCTGGATGACGATTATCAGTAGAACCATTTTTACGAACACCTGATTGTCGGGCGGCATCAAAATTATTTACTATCTCAACAATAGCCCCTACAGCATCAGGAGCTTCTGTTGATATGTCAATATCAGTCCAAGCTAAAGCTGCCCCTAAACTTATATCATCGGCGTTTGTATTAAAAACCCAATTTTCATCCGTAAAAGCCCTCAAATATATATTACAAGTGTTATCTTCTAGATAGACCTCAAAAATCTCACTGTCGTCCAATCCTATCATTGCCCAATAATGCCTAGTATCGGTTCGCCTATCATCCGTTGACCCGTTTTTCCGTACTCCAGTCTGCCTAGGATTGCCACCTGTATCTATCTCCACCACAACACCCGTAGCTCTATCTGGAACATAATTAGTCACATCAACATCTGTCCACGCAGCAAACGCTATAGGGGTAACATCATAACTATCAGCATTAATTGCCCCTGCTGTTATTGTTCCAGCAGCCGATACATCAACTAAAATAGCTCCAGGCTTATAAACTAATGGATGGTGTGCCTTAGCCGTATCTACATACCCATCAAATTCAATCTCAAAATTAACCCCAGGCTCAAGAGCCGCATTATCATAATATTCCACCCTTCCACCTTCACCCACAATGACGGGAAAATTAGTTTGATTCGGAGTATAACCAGTATACAGGCTACAGGTCTCTTGGCCGCTCAGTGGTAAATTAGGAATTACTGTTGCTACCTGTGTTGTAGTTATCATAAACGGGATATCTGTTGAACCTATCTGCATATTCGTATCTAAGCCAGTAGCAAGTATCTTTCCTGAATCTACAAAACCTTGACCACCATAATCTAGTAACGTAGCATAATTAGTCCTTGCGTAATCATCAGTATTAAGAACAGTAGTCGGAAAATAGAATTCCCAAGCTGCTAAAACAGAAATACTAAATACTAATACGAATATCAAGGCAATTGTAAGTGCAGATAACAAACGCCTCATAAAGCACCTCTACTAAAGAAGAAATATCCCATAAGAACTATTACAAATATCACAAGTATAAACGCAAGTGCCAATGGCATTAATCCAAGCCATGCCCCCATAAATGGGGTTGCAGCAACCATAAGTAATACAGTAACACCACTCTCTGTCTTCTTGTAAAGAAACACAGCGAAAAACATAACGATTACGAACATTACGATACTACCTGCTAATGCTTGGTTAATTCCCAACCATTCCCCTAACATGGTCAACCCATTCCCTACTGTTTGTCCCCATTGTATCGCAGGATTTAAAGACGCTGCATAAGCTCCAGTAGTTTCAGGGACATCATTATCCATATTTTGCAATGCAGCCTGAAATAAGATAGGACAAAACGTACTAAGGGCTGGTATCCCTTGCAAGAATATATCCCCACCTATCAGAGTTAAATATCGCTTTCCCTGAATATCTATAAGGTACTCGTCTCCTGCTGCTGGAGCATCGTTCGCCTCTATGTTCTCAGCCATATTAATTAAAAATATCCTCAATGGGTTATTATCATCCGTAGCCACAGATTGGTCTATATAATCACTAGCCCCCAAATATACCGTAACTGTATTTCCCGTTGACGAAGGAAATATTAATGGGTTCCCAATTATCCTTAACCCATATGCTGTTTCACTAACCAAGCCCGCTGCTGTTACCTGAGCCGCAGTCTGGTATATTGAAATAGGTTTATCTTCATATTCATTAAGGGGAACTGCGAGCAAAGTGGTTGTACCAGCGGCATTAATCACCTCAAACAAAAAGGCTTCACTGGCAGTATAATCTGTTGGTGTTACAACATAATGAACATAACCCTCAACCACAAACAGCATATCGCCAGTTTCAACTACATTCTCAAACACTTTATATAATGGAATAGAGCCAGTTCCAAAGGCTATGCTGTCTGGGTTCGAGATGGCATAGACAGGTATAGTTATCAACAATAATAACAGTAATATTATGCTGGATACTGATATATACCTATGCTTAATTGTCATACTTAATCCCATTTTGTTTAAGCAATAATCTGATAGACCTCTTGTCTTCTTCACTAACTAAGCAATCATTCAACCTATTAGCCAACTCTTGATAATCAATTTGTGAAGTATTATTTATATTCCTAGCAGTTCTATATAACCCATATACAAACACAAATAATCCCAAAACTATCAATGGAGTTGCTAAATACCCCAAGCCAATAGAATCAACGATTGCTGCAAATGACAGTAATGCAACAACTATTATAGCAATAATAAAACCATATGGAGTCCACATCCATTTTCTTCTCATAAACTGCCTCCTAAATCTGGTGGTAATAATTTATGCCCATAATAAGTTCTCTCTGGTATCTGCTTAGTTCTCACCCTAGTTCTCGATGGTTCATAATAAGGAGTTTCCCACCAATCTTTAAATCCTTTAGGTTTCCTAGGTCTAGTATAATCAGGCTCTTCTATATCAAATATACCCCGTTCCTCTTGAGCCACATCTTCCGATACTGGCTCTTTAGTAGCAGGTTCTCCTATCGGCTCTGTTGGCTCTAGGAGTTCGTCAAGTTCTTCTGGACTTAAAACTTCTTCGGAATTTTCCTCTAAACTTTCGGGGTAAGGCTCTTTAGTGATTTGCTCTTCTATTAGAGGACTGCCCATCACCGATTCTTGCAACAAAGGCTCGATATCGTTCGAGTCGGATAATTCTTCCCTGCTTATACCTTCTTCTTTAGCTTTTTCCCACTCCTCAATTGGTATCTGACCCTCACCCATTCCAATAGTTTCTTCCCTTACCCCAACATTAGCTTCCACATCCTGCACATACGATATAACGGGTCTCCCACTCTCTACATTGACATTAATCTTCATAATCCCAAGGTCAATGTTCTCAACATTTTGAGGTGGTAGACCACCTATCACCTGTACTGATTCAAAAGCACTACCCTTACCAGACCAACCTTCATCAACATATCCAGGTGGTGGAGTTCTCATCGTAAACTTCACATCATCTGTATATGGCGGTGGTAATACTTTATACATAGCCCCACCAGTCGGCCTTCCTTGGACATGAACAATAGTTCCAGGTTCAATTCTATCATCATATTCTTGGGATGCCCTATCTCTAACACCACTAATTTCCGTAATTACCTCATCTCCTGTGAGTAGTGGTGGCGGCGGAGGCGGAGGCGGAGGCGGAGGTGGTGGAGGCGGAGGTGGAGGCGGAGGCGGTGGCTCTCTTTCATCATAATAAGTAGCGGAAATTGGCTCTGTGATTTCTTCCCCCTCATAAACTGGGCGTGGTTCTTCAGTTGGTATTCTTTCTAGTTCATCATATATAGAAGCATAAGGAGTAACACCTACAGGCTCTTTATATTCCTCCACATAAGACACTTCAACTTCGGCTGGTTCACCATAACGAGGCTCTAAATACCTCCTAACCTCCATATCTGGCTCTAATTCCTCAACATCAAAACGAATATATTTCATACCAGATGGAGTTGGAATACCAACCCTTGGTGTGACAGAACCCACTAAACCATAACTAGCAAGTTCGGTTAAGTACCCACGGTATATATCTCTATAAATCTTAGCCTCTTCTATTGATAAAGTCTTTGCAACTTCCTCTACTTCATCTGGTGTCATTATTCTGGTTTTTACAACCTTTTTTGTACTACCCAACTTATCTCCCCATCTTGCATCACGAAACTTAGCCAACTCGCTATAAACTTTCGAGGAGAACACTTTTACCTTTGACATATCAACTTTAATAACACCAGTATTACTCAAGCCTTGCAGTATATCCCTTGTAGCAGGTGATACTTTAATCTCTGTTTTCCCATCCCACCATAAGGCATCCTGTAATTCAGGTCGCTTGCCAGAGGGTGTATATTTGTATCTATCAATCCGCAAAGACTTAGGTTTAGCTTTAACGACATAGCTTCCTGGTAAAGAATGCTGATTAATCTTGCCATCATATATTGGCAATCTCTCAACATCGTAAAGACCGAACCCAAATTCTGATTTCACCTGACCATGTGCTGAACCCTCTATACTAATCCCCTTTACTCCTTGCGTTTTCCCAAACTTTCCTTGCGGGTCTATTCTTCCCCCAGGTAAATCAAAAAAACCTTTCGGTTCCATTTTATCGCTACCAAGCAATATTCTACCCTCATCATCAACAACCACAGCCGTTACTCTACGCCTGATATTTCCCGACTGGGCACTTCGCAAGATATTGCCCGTTTTGGCATCAAATACATCACCATACAATTTCCCTTCCCACTCAGCTTGGTATTTTTTAACATCAGGAACATCAACTTCATATATTTTTGTTCCTTTCGGGCCAGTTGCCTTAAATGGTCTCCCTAATTGTCTAAAAACACCCCATGCCTTTAATTTATACTTCTGCAACAAACTAGCAGACGTAGGCATTACATCTGTAACTGGAACAACGCCAACTTGTGCTGGCAGTAAGGTAACTTTCTGCCCAAAAACCCTTAATGTTGCCTCTGGAACTTCGCCAACTGTAACCTTAGTGCCTGGGGCGAGTGTAACCTCCATCTCCGCACCACCACCAACCGTTCTGTATGGGCCAGCCCACTTACCAACACGTGCCAACTCTGGTTTAACAAACTGCCTTGGAACTTGAGCCTCATAAACAAGAGCACCATGACTAACCCCTGGTGTACCCCTAGCCGTTTGATAAGTCCATTGCCTTGAAAGCCAAGGCGAACTATATTGTGCTCCTTTCCCAATTTCTATCCCTAACCCCTTATAAGCCTCAATCGTTGGAGTAGCGTGCATAAACTTAGGGCCAAATACCTTTTGATATGGGGTCACTGGAACTTCAAATATCTGTCCATTAGGTAATACAACACGTATAACATCATCTCCTGAAGCTGCTTTAGTAATAACCCCCTGTGCTCCCTCTAAAGAAGCCGCCCTACCAGCGGTTAATGGTGCTCTAGGAACACCAGTTTCGGTTATTTGTGTAAAAGCTGCTTCGGGATAAGCCCGTGCTGGAGATATAATCCTACCTGCTTGAAATAAAAATGGCTCACCTATCGGCACCTTGCCAGAGACAACATACCCTAATCCCTTAAGCGTTTCTATCGGATGCCTAAGTGGGTCAACACTCACTTCACCAAGACCTTTTAGGAGCTTTAGTCTTTCTGGGCCTCTTATCGCCTTATATAACAACCTTGGAGGAGAAGAGATTGTTTCTTCTGCCCCATACAATAATGACCTTCCCACATTCCCAAGTCTAGTAGCAAGCGCAGGTCTTAATACCCTAGCCGCCCTCGCATTTAATTCTATAGCCTCCGCAAGTCTACCAGCTTTAGCCGCTATCACTGCCGCAGCCCTTAATGTGGTAGCCTCTGCCGCTAGAGCCTTCATCCCAAACTGTCCAACTTTTCCATACCAACCAAATACTGGTATTAACCATAAAGCCTCAAGCCCTACAGCCAAAGCCTTTTCCGCAGGACTCATAGCATCCCATAGGGCTACAGTTCCATAAACAGGGATATACTGTTTCCCACCGACCTCTGCATATTTTTTAGCTTTCCTTAATTCCTCCTCTGTATATCCAGCATCAACAAGTTCATCTTCGGTAACTACTCCATCAACTAATGCCTTACCAACATCATATGTAACTACAGATGTGCTTGATTTAAGTTCGCCATTCTCATTTATTAATACATTTGCCTCACTAGGCAATGGTACTCTAACATTAGAATAAGGCTGAAGTCTCTTTTCTATTTCATTGTATTTCGATGCCTTCGCTTCAAACTCTGACTTTTCCTTTAGATACTGTTGGGTATTTTCTAATGCCTCTTGCCCAAATGTGGACTTGATTAACTCTGGGTCAATTCCACCACTTAACGCTTCAATTATGTCATAAGAAACTACATTTTCTCTTTTTGTTGCCTGTTGCCCACTAGCTTCATCATAATATGTTATGGACGGGCCAACTTCCTCAACAACTTTAAATGGTTCAAGTGTTTCAAGATTTTGGCTCATCTCCTTTATTATTCTCTGTTCTGCCCAATCTTCTGGAGGAATATATAAACCACCGCCCTTCACACCAAACGGGGATGGAATATAAAGTTCATCAACAACCTTACCCTTTAATAGTTCATCGGCTGTCCAATCTTTATACTCATCTATACCTTTCTCTAATTCCTTGAATTCAATGGCGAATGTATCATAAGCTCCGGCTACAGCTTTAATTCCACCCTTTGCATAAGCATCCTTCAGGTTCTCTGGGGCATCTGTCTTCAGCCAATCTTCAAATTGTGCTTTAGTCTTTTCAATATATTCTATGTACCCCTGAAACCCCTCTGCCCCCCTCTCGACAATAATATGATATAATTCGGGGTTATCTTTCTTTAATAAACTAGCCTTCTCTGGAGTCAAGTGTATCGTCTCATCTATATACAAAGACCCTTCTGGAATAAACCCTAATTCTATTGCCTTATCAAACCACTGCTCACCCCTCAATTCCCCATATTCTTCCATCTGTTTATCAATCTCTTGTTTAAGAGATGCGGGAATAGCAGCAGTTTCTATGTCACCAATAATTTCTAGTTTTTCTTTTATAGTCGGAGCTTCTATAGCTTTTAGTGCCTTTTCATATATCTGGTATCCCTCAACTTCTCCTTCCCTTGCTTCCTCAAATTTCTTTGTGGGAATAGATGGTCTATAATAATGTTCTCCTATTTTTGTTACAGCTTCAGGGTGTGCCCTTGCATACTCAGAGCTAACAGACACCATATCCTGTCTCTCTGGCTGATATGCTGTAGTGGGTGATGGTGTTTTATGTACTGCCGTTCGTGCATCAGCCTCTTCGTCCTTTCCACCAGCCCCATACCAGTCACGCCTAGTATATACAACACCACCCCTGCCAGTTACCTCTGCCTCTACACCAGGCTTACCAGTTATCTCTGCCCCTACGCCACTCATACCAGTTTCTTTAGCTTCAGCTTGTGCCATTGCTAACTCCTATTATTTGCCCACTGCTTAAATAATCTTGGGTGCTTCTTTTTATAGTGTTTCCTTAACCACTTCATACGATTAGAAAATTGACCATGCTCAAGATATTCCTCTGGTGCTTTTGCCCCACAAACAGAACATCTAAAAGAACTCAATGGCATAGTTAACTCTCCCGATTCCAATTGACGTTTTTACAATACGGACATTGTTTGGGTAAACGCCTAATCAATCTAGGATACCACCGATATCCACATTTTTTGCAAGTCAATTTCTTCATTTTACTATCATAATCTAAGTTTTTTAAATAAAAAAATTACAGCAACGTAATCCTTTTCCCACTACTTAATTTTCTACCCTGCTTCCTCTTCTTAACCCTAAGAGAATAAGTAGGCAATGAAGGAAACGGGCTTTTAGCTCTCTTAGCCTGCTTCCGCCTTAACTGAGTTTCGTATAATTTTTCCTCGGCTCTGGCAGTGGCAGTACTAGATTCTAATTTCTTCCTCTTTAACTCTGCTATACGTTCCTTTCTAGCTATATCTTTTATATCACGGTTAAGTTTAAGTTGCTCCCTTCTCTGTTGTGCCCGTACCTTCTGCACGGATTCCCTTTTGTCTCTTAAATCGAAAAATCCCATTACTTCCCTACCTTTGCCCGTTTTTTTGTACGTTTCTTCCAATTCCTAAGTTTCGATTTGGTTTCAGCACTCTTAGGGATAACAATATAACTTGCTTGTTTCTTCACCATTCTCCCCCCTTCAGATAGGAACTATCATCTATTCCTACCCTTGCCTCTTTTTTCTGTATCCTTACAACCACCCCTACCTCGATTAGCACGAACTCCCTTGCCACTTCCGTCTCTCCTTGGTATTCCTCTTGGCATTTTATCCTCCTACAAATGTCTTTATTTTAACTTTTACCTATTAACTTTACCAGTACCTTTGCATTTTGGACAAGTTATTCTAATCGTTCCCTTTTTAGCAATTGTTTTACCAAAACCTTCGCATTGAGTACATTTCTTTTTCATGTTACCTACCCGCAAATTCCTTTATCTTTATTTCATCTCTAATACTTATATTTATCCCGCTTTCCCTTTGGACTAAAACGCACACCATAATTCCCCTTAGTTATCTCCTTGACATTAACGGTCTTATCCTTATATTTCTTTCTCAATTGCCTAGCTTCCGCAGAAGCAGTTTTCTTTGTAGCCATATTATACCCCCACAAACTCTCTAATTTTAACTTTTACCATATCAGGTTCTTTTAGTTCCACTAATAAACAAGGCGAAACTCAAAGCATACTGCCTTAAATTCCGCCTCAACACTATAGTATTATTATATTATAATAATATGTTTTTGTCAAGTAGAAAAGGGGTAATACTCCTTATTCACAGCCCTTTTAATATACTGACAATTCATACACAATGTTTGGAAGCCATTTGGGTAGCCTTGTTTTATTAGCCACCTATATAATCCAGAGGAACCATATATTTTCCTATGATTTATTCCGTTACCATCAATATGGTCAATAGACAACGCCCTAACATCTTTATACCCGCATTTAACACATGCCAATTCCCCATTACCATAATAGATTAACGCTTGTTTCTTATAATATTGTCGGGTGTTTTTATGCCTTTTAGCAAATCGCTCCTTATTCTTCTGCCAATATTCCGCTTGCTTGCATTTATCTTTATATGGCATATTCTACCTTCTCATCCCTTTTAATATATTGGCAATTCATACATAGAGTTTGGAAACCGCTAGGATACTCATTTCTTCGTAACCAAAGATACATTGAGTTGCCAATCACTGTTCGATGTTTGCCACCATTTCCATTAATGTGGTCAATGGACAAAGCATCAATATTAGAATAGCCACATCTGACACAAGCTAACTTTCCTTTTCCATAATAAGTCAAGACCTCTGCTTTTGCTTTTTGTCTATATTTATACTTCTTAATTTTCTTCTCTGCTTTATGACTCTGGTAATAATTCCTTGACCTCTCTAAAATCTCATCTCTATGGCTCTGATAATATTTGTGGTAATATTCTTTCCCACGTTGTTCTATCCTATCCTTATGTGTCCTACGGTATTCCTTCATATATTTCTTCGTTTGTTCTTTATTCATTATGTGATATAGTTTACCACACCAGTTTTTTGCTCATTCATCACAGAGCCAATAGTATCAACAATACACTTACCGAATGTAAATTTAGGTTCAAAATCATAACTACCCATTAGTTTTTTAGGGGTTATACAATTTTTCTTGCATTCTCCCAAAACCATAGTATTTGTTATTCCAGTCACCTTCATAGAGACATGGTTCTTAAACTTCAGCAATACATTGTATTCATTATCTGTCAATTCTATAGTTTTCATTTCGCCCTCCTTTCTCTATCCCAATAAGGGGATTTGCACTTTGGACAAATCCTAATTTCAGATTGTCTTGGGCACCAACTATGTCCACATCTTTTACAATACAGTTTTTTAATCTCTATATCCACAACATAAGTATACCGCATCGGTAAGTATTTGTCAATACCTTTTATAAAATAATAAAGGGATAGACATTTAAGCCTATCCCTTTATTTGAGGCGGGTTATTTAAGGTTATGCAGCCTGACTCATAGCTTTGACGATTCCGAAGATTATCATCGCAGCAAAGACAATCAGGACTACGGTCATCAGCCCCGCCACCCCACTGTCATAGGTAGGAGTAGTGATGGTAGCTACCGTAGTATTAAGCCCTGGGAGTAGGTTCACACCTACATAGACGAATATGGCTGCCATTATTAAACCAAGTATTGCGTTTATATTAAATAGACCTCCGAATTTAACTTATATTATTGTGATTATCCCCTGAAAAACAAAAAAACGCAACTTCTTGTCATTGACAAGTTACGCTGCGCTACTCATTTCCTTAACTAGGAAGAAGATAATCATAGCGGCGAAAACAATCAGGACTACGGTCATCAGCCCCGCCACCCCTGCATCATAGGTGGGAGTGGTAATGGTGGCTACTGTAGTGTTGAGACCTGGCATCAAATTAACGCCGACATACACCCCAACAGCCGCAAAGATTAATCCAAGTATAGCTTTTATTTTGCAATAGACCTCCGACTCTAATTGCTAGGTCTCAGGGTTTTTAACCCTTTCCCCGCTTGTTCTTACCCCGCTTGACATTCTTCCTGCGAGCGGCGGCTTGAGCCTTTTTCAAGGCGGCTCGGCGTTTTGCAGTGAATACGTACTTCTTTATTTTATAACAGACCTCCGAATTACCCTACTTTATTTAAAGGTAGCATAAAAAGTGCCTTTTGTCAAGGGGTGATATCTTCAAACTCATTCCTCCACACATAAGGATTACTTTCCCAAGAATAAGTCTTTTTATTGATAGAGTCCCAAAGGCACACATAACTATTCCTATATGATGGGGTTTCATTCGGCAAGCAAACTAAAGACATAGTATTGTTCACGCCCTCAGCTTTAGCATCTTCCTCTGTTATATCCTGTAACCTTTCAGGTCTAACGTTGGTTATCTTGATAAAATGCCTAGCTGCCTTTTCAGGTAAAAACATTGGGCTATGCCAATTATCAGGTATTGTGTAGGAAATTGTGGCTGGTATCTCCGCCCATCTTGAATCATAGCAATCCATCTTGTATTCTATTTTAACCCTATGAATAGGACTACGGAGTGTTCTAGTATCAACATCTAGCACCCTCCATGCCTCTTTTATATAGACTGTTTCCCCTACTTGATAACTAGGTTTTATTTGAACTACCTCGCCTATTGCTTCATTGCGAAATACCCATACCACTGAATCTTTATCATGCCCAACCATTAGTTCCCACTGTTCGGGATGCTCGTTAATATACTTTAGCCCGCCTAATCTTCTGGTCTGAGTCTTCCTCCTATCCCTTATAGCCTTTATCATGTCATGCTTAGAAAGTATTCCCTTCATTCCTCTTCTCCATCCTTACTCTTAATTCCCCTTCTTTTAAACATGCAAGCACAGGGATAATAATATCTACCACTTTCCTTAATTGGAGTTAAACCCCAAGTTCTATCCTTTTTTCGTGGCTTAGTTCGTGTTATCGGCGCATAGTGATACTGTGGCTCTTTTACCATATTGCAATCTTCTTTGTGGTAGTGGCTACCGCCTTGTTTGTCTATCCAGTAAGTGTAAATCATTTCATTTGCCCTCTTCCGCTTCTGGAGTCCATTCCCGTAGCCTATCTATAGTTTTTCTAACGTCACGCAATTTATACGCTAATATCTTTTCCTCACGACTATAAACCCCAATGGCTTTTATTAGAGAATTCCCTACCATGTCATGGGTAATTTTATCGGGAATATCAAAATGCAATATCACCATAGATTCTAACTGCTCACGCCCCACTAATGGATATATAAGATTGGTTCCTAGTACATAGTTATCAATATCATCTTGTGTTGCCATTATTTCTTCTTATCTCCTTGCCCCAAAAAGAGTTAACCCCTAATCATCTCCAAACTTATAAAATAACATAACGATAACTCCAACCAATCCAAAGGAAGCAAAAATATACCCTATTATCGGAGAAACGTTGTCCTTATCACCATATGGGAATACCATACCCCTCGGTGCTGTCACTTCGTATTGCACAACAATCGGTGGCTCAGAAGATAGCACTAACATCTCGGATATGCTAACACCATCAGTACCTACCACTTCCTTAAATTCGATGTACTCTCTATTAGAATTAAATACCTCTTTGCCAGAATACATTGTTGGGGCAAAGAACGCCAACATTACCCCTACCATAATTACCACTGACATCATGAACACTATAAACCACTTCATTTATTTCACCTCTTTCTTTCTGTCTCTATCCCAATAAGGGCTAAAATTAGTATTACAATCATTATCAATTGTCTTGATTTTGAAATAAGTTTCTATCCAATCTTCAACCTCATAATTCATACGATAGGTTTCCGCCGAATTATGTTTAAAAACAATTTTGCCTTCTGGATTAGCTACTTCCAACAGGTTGCCTCTTCTACCTTTACCTTTATGAGTAATATACATAAACCCTCTAGGTGTACGGTCAGTATTACAATACCCTTTCTTTATTACAGCTTTATGGTCAAAATTATCGTTTATCCATTTAGCTATTGTACGTAGCCGCCTCGCTTTGTTCCTATTAGAATAAGACCACCACACTCATTTCACCTCTATCTTTCTTTCTCTATCCAAATAAGGGCTAATCCCTAACAAAACAAGCAATACCCAACAATTAGAAAACCACCAAGTAAATCCACTAAGAATAATCCAAATATTAAACTAGTTAAATCCCAAGCATACCATACCTTTTCTTCTGTTAATGTGCCGTAAGGAAACTCTGCATCACTATCAAGGGCAACACGAAACATAATAAGTGGATTTTCGGAAGATAATTCGTCTATTTTAATGATAGACACATCAGTTCTGTTTGCAAGTTCTGATTTGAACCTGTCATATTCAGTTTGGTCAGTGAAAAATATTCTACCTTCGTAGAGTTTGTATATACCAGTTATTTCAGCCTTACCTTCATTGTAAGCACTAACAACAGCAATATTGCCCCAAATTAAGCCTCCTATCAGAAGAAGGCCAATGAACAGCAATATAGTATTTACTCGTTTCATCTCATTTCACCTTTCTTTCTCTATCCCAATAAGGACTACGACATTTAGGACACTGTACGGGCTTCTCTACCCTAGCAACCCATTCATGCCCACAACGTTTACATTTAAACCCTTTAATCATTACTGTATCCATAACCACTCCTTAACTCTAACCATATTATAACCCAACTCATATAGTTTGTCAATACCCTTTTTAAAAAACTTGACAAATTCAAGGGTTAACCTTATAATTAAGACATGAGAAGTACAGCGTCCATAAAAAAGAAATATGGGAAGAAGTGTTTCACATTTTGGGGGAAAAAGGGTGGCTCACCCATCCTTCTCAGCCACAAATACAAACGCCCCGTAAGAGGTTATAAGGTTACACATCGGTAAGCATAATCCTTCCTAATACCTATTCTTTAGTCTAGCAACTTTGCTTGAGGCTATGCTAGTATTTGAAACTTGGCTACTACTTTTCTAACGTTAGTGTCAAATTTCATCCATTTGAAATCACCATTATCTAGGTTCACACATTGTTGGTTATCCTCTTTGTAACAATTACCTTTAATGAAATAATCCTCACCAAAGAGAAAACAATCACCAGTTATTATGTCAGCAATTTTAACTTCTATAACTTCTATTTTCATCACTCCCCCTTATCTAATGTGGCTGAACCTGTTAATCTTATTCCATGCCTTGCCTTTGTTGCCCTGCCAATGAATAACTTGTCGCCTTTATATAACGTGCACACAGGAAACGGCCTGTCAGTATTAAGTAACCAGAGTGATAACTTCTCATCAGTGCAACCATTTATGGGGTCGGGTAAAACAAACCAATCTCGCTCATCATCTGCCAGCAAACCGCTTAATTTACGCAATCCTTCAAGCGACTCTATATCCATCCTTAATTGATTAAGTCTTGCTTGCGCCCACTTCGGCAATATATTTTCCTTATGTTCTTTCATCTCTATTCCCCCTTATTGAACCCAGGCTTGCCTCGCATCCTAAAGGCTTTTATGGGGTCTCCCCTAGCCTTCTGCTTCCAATACCCCAACTTCCCCAGTTCTTCCTTCAACAGCCGATATAACTCCTTGCGATTATTAAGTAATCGTATCTCTTTCCTTAATTGTCCGAAATCTAACTTACTTTTAAATCCACCCATACTTACATTATAGTAGGCTATATAGGACTTGTCAAGGATTTTTTTGCACAATAAAAACTATTGACAACCCTATCATTTACCGCTATACTATATGTAGTGGTTAAACTAATAGGAGAAATTAATAGTGACATATTTAACTATCAAAGTAATAAAAGGCAATCCATATCTCTACGAAGTACGGAGTGAAAGAGAAGGGGATAGGGTTAGACAGGTATTTGTAAAATATCTTGGTAGAGCAGACAAGGCTGATATGGCATCTTTACAAACTACTGCTAGAGAGAGAATTATTGAAGAACCTGTGGCAATGCCGACCACTGAAGCGGTTACACCAACTGAACTAGAACCATCTACTCCTATAAGAGTCGGACAGTTAAGCAAGCAATATGGCTTAGATATTGAGATAACTGAAGGTACAGAGGGTGGCGAATATTCTGGGGGTACTGTCTACGTTGGTGATAAAACTACTCCTACCAAAGCTTTTGCAGCTAACTGGGTTGATGAAAATGCTCCTGATTTTATAACAAGTAAACACTACCCGAAAAATGTAACATCTGAGGCGCATGAAGTTGCACATGGGCTGTTTTCTAGGAATCCAGAAGCAGGACACTATGCGTTATCAGAGTTTAAAACTTTAGGCGTACCAGATAAGGTTGCGTTTGAGTCATTAGTTGATACTGCTGGACTTTACTTATTAGAACCTGACTCAATCACTAACCCTCAAATAAAGAAGGCCGTAGCCGAGTGGGTAAATAAGGTGTCCGAGCCAGAGGTTGCCCCAACACCTGAAGAGATTGAACCCGCTATTGAGCCAGAGGTTAAGCCTGAAGTAGAGATTACTAAGAAAGAACCTTGGGAAATGACAACTCAAGAATGGGATGAGACATTAAAAGCAAGGCGAAAATCTGCAATAGAAGAATGGAATAAGCAAGGGTCAAAAGGATTCCCACCATCAACAGGGGTACCAATCACAGAGATTGCTCCATTAGCAGAAAGAGCAGGTTATGTTCTTCCTAGAGATGCTGAAAAGGTACTTGCAATTCCATATCACAAATTACAGGTAGAAGCAGCTTTATATGAAGGTAAACTAGTACCGTCTGGAGTATTGAAAGATTACCCAGATTTAGCCCCCACCCCTGAAGCGATAGAAGCCCCTATTGAGCCAGAGATTTTGGCTACCCCAGAAGAAGTTGCCCCTGTAGAAGCTACTGAGTATACTCGTATATCTGGACTTACAGCCCAGTTGAAAGGTCTTCTTAATGAAGACAGTAAAGCGAAAAGTATATCCAAACTTGAAGACTTCATTAACAAGAATGATTTAACCGAGGAACAAATCATTGGGCTTGATGAGATAGAAACATACATTGATGAGTATCGTGGTATAGAACGAGCGGGTTTAAGCCCTGAAGAATATGTAGATGAAAAGGCTTCTGCTTTTGAGGCTTTGAGTGATGTAGTAGAAGCCCTTGAGGTATCAGAGGAACTTAGCCAACCTATCCGTGAGGCGGTTACACTGCCAGTTGCACCTGTGATAGCACCCGAAGAACGATTAAAAGCAATTGAATTCGGGACGGTGGAGGTATCCCTTGATATTAAAGATGATTTTTCTGACCCTATGACACTGAGGGAGATGGCTGGCAAGTTAGAGGACGGACTTTACACAGCAGGAGATAACTATGTTTATTCAGTAGTTGATGGTAAAGCTACCGTGTTACCTGAATATAGAGAGCAATATGATTTTAAGACAGGAGAGACTACTTTTACTAAGAGACCTTTAACCCCTGAAGATATTACTAAGGTTCCCATATTCCACGGTACACAGGCAGATGTAAAACTTGAAGAACTTACAGTCGAGAGAAGTGGGCAAAACTTCCCTGGTATCGGCAATGAATTAGATGGGATATACTTTACAACAATACCAAGCACGGCAAAGTTTTTTGGTAGTATTGGCAGGCAACCACCACCTAATATTATAGAGGCAAAAATATCTCCAGACGCTAATGTTGTGCGTTTTAAAGAAACAGGTGGTAAAAGTACAGCAGAGTTACTAGAGGAGGGTGTTGATGTTGTCTTGAGAGGGGCAAAGGGCGGTGACTTTGAGGAAGTAATTATTCTTAATCCTAAAGTATTACATAAGCCATCGCCTCCATCCCCGTCAGTAGAAACACTAGAGTCAGAGCCAACCCCCACCCCTGAAGTGGTTACACCTACGCCAGAAAAAGAGGATAAATCTTTAATGGCTAGGTACGCAGAAAGGAAAATATCTCCACGGACAGGCGAGGATACAGATTACATTACCGAATACCGCTTTGTACGCCAACCTGAAAATGCTGGTGCAGAATGGATGGGTAATGAGTGGGGAATAGAACGTACTCTTACTGTTGGTGATGAAGAACGTAGCCGTGAATTAATAGAAACGGCAATGACTAAAGAGAAATTAGTTAAACTAATGCCCCATGAATCCTCATACAAGGAAGCTGAGAAGTATGGTATAGCTAAGAAAGAGTATGAGAGAATAGAAACCGAAAAGGCTACTAGGGAAGAGGTTGAAAGAGTAGAGCGGGAAAAAGAATCAGAAGCTCAATCGTATTATGAAGAACGATTGAAGGAATTGGGAACATACAAGAATGTTAAGCGTGGTACTATTGAGATAGCTACATTCCCAGAGGGTAAAATCGGCAAGCCGAAGGTTATGGAGAGTGTCGAGGGATTTGATGTCGGAAATGGTATTGGGGTAGCTATTCATGGCGAGGGTAAATATAAATCATATACCGTTACTCATTTGAACACTGGTCTAGCACTTGGGCATCATTGGGATAAGCCAAAGGAAGCGATAGCACTTGCTAGGGCAGAAGCAGAACTTGCAGATTGGTCAAAGTATGAATCAGAAAAGGATGTTCCCAAGCCTATTATGGATAAGGCTGCTTCTTTAGTTAGAGGATTCACACAACACCAATTAGAACCTCCTATATCAGAGGTTGCCCCCATACCCGAAGCGGTAGAAGCCCCTATTGGGGCAGGGGTTATCCCTACACCCGAAGAACCAAAAAAGACAGAAATAGAACCAACAAAAACAGAGGTAACATGGGATAGCACTTTATCACCAAAGGCAAAACAGCACATTAATGATATTCTTTCAAATCTACCGACTGATATACAAAGTAGAATCAAGGAAATACGTATTAATCCTTACCTACGAGGTGCAAATGCTGAATGGAACAGCACGCAAAAGTCTATCCAATTCTCCTCAGTAAGACAGGCAGAAAAGGTCACGCCAGAAACAATATATCACGAAATAGGGCATACTGAGTTTGACAACTTAGTAGAGACTAATAGAAACATTTTAGACACATATGCAAAAAAGATGGGAGTAACTTTTGATTGGCAAGCATTAGAAAAGAAAGCTGCTAGTTATACCCATAGACCAAACGAGGTAACAGAAGCTATTAGCAATAATCCAACATATAATAGAGTTCAAGAACGATTTGCCAGAGAATATTCTAATGCAATCATCAAGGGAATTCCCTTACCAACCGAGTCAGAGGTTATCCCTACACCCGAAGAACCCGAAAAGATAGAACCAGTAAAAACAGAAATTAAACCTGATAAAGAGGTGAAGGAAGACCTAGCCACAGAAGAAGCTCCGAAACCAACGGAATATAGAGTAAGGGAAGAAAAGATTGATTGGTTAAATAGGAAATTCGACAAGATACAGAAGGTTGCTAAAGAAGTTGGGGCTACACCGCCAGCATATAATATATTACGAGAAGAGTATGTTGAACGAATAGATGAAGTTGGGAATAAAACAGGGGAATTTGATAAGTTTTATGTTATCAATGTAGAGGGGGAAGCCCCCAAAATAAAGGGGTGGGAGTTTATTGCAACCCTCAAGCCTACCGAATCAGGAAATCTTATCAACAAAGTTCCTACTGTGATAGAAGATGTCCCTGAAATATATAGAACAAGTAAGCCTCATTGTGACTATTGTAACCAACCAAGACATAGAACAAAGTCATATATAGTTAAGAATGAGGATACTGGCGAATATAAACAAATAGGCAGTAATTGTTTGGCTAAATTCCTTGGTTATTCTAACCCAGAAAAGATTGCCCGTCTAGCCGAATGGTTTGCCAATATAGATGAGGATATTGATAAAGAGGAAAGTGAAGGTGGTTGGAGTGGCGGTTCTAATTATAGAGATTTAGAAAGTTATTTAGCGCAAGTATCGGCAGTTATAGAACAACAAGGATGGGTTAGCAAGGCTACTTCCAGAGCTACAGGAAAGCCCTCTACTGTGGAAGAAGTAGATTACCAGCAATCACCCCATTTTAAAGAAACAACTACTCATATAAGAGCCATCCCAACTGAAGGAGATTTTAAAAAAGCAAGGGAAGCTATGGAATTTGCCCGCTCTGATAAGTTAACTACTGATACTGATTATAAGCATAACCTTAAAGTAGCTTTATCTTCAGATTACTTCCCTAAAGATGCAACGGGGATAGTAGCAAGTATTCTTCAATTCCAAGACAGAGATAAAGAATGGGAGATACAACAAAAACAAAGACGTGAAGAAGCCGAAAAGAGAAAGGAGGAATTACAAGTAAGCGAGTTCCAGGGAGATATAGGCGAAAGAATCACTAGACCTGTTAGGGTTATAAGAAGAACGCCAGTAGATAGTCAATTTGGAGTATCCTACATGTACCGTATGATTGATGATGATAACAATGTATATACATGGTTTTCTTCCAACGATGTTTTGGAAGCTGACAAGAAATACAATATTACTGGCAGAGTCAAAACCCACGACACTTATAAAGATACAAAGCAAACAGTGATAACTAGATGTAAGGCTCAAGAACTTGAAGATGCAGAGCCAGAGGTTATCCCTGCATCCCAAAAACCTGAACCTACTGAGGTCGCACCCCCTATACCCCCTAAGCCTATAGCAGGGGTTACTTTTGAGATTGAAGGTGGGTTAGTGGGTGATTCTACTAGCTTAGGTGGTAGTTTCCTTAGTTCTATGGCTGATGATGAATTTATTGTACACACCATCAAATCCACAGGAAAGAAACGATTAACCGCTAGTGACTTTAAGGATGCTATGGACAAGATAGAGGAAGAAGCTCGTTCTCAAGGGGCAAGTAGAATCAACATCATGGCTCGTAAGACAGAATCGGCTATTTACAAAAAAGCTGGATTTACTTATGATTCTAGCCGTGAATCTTGGACGAAAATCACCCCTAAAGTACCCCCTATAACCCCTGAGCCTGAAACTGGAGTTAAAAGTCTTGACGATATTTTTTCCGAGAAACACCCTCAAGTTGATGCTTTTGTTTTTGAAAGACCAGATAGTATTAGACTTAAAAGCATCAGTGTTGCCAAAGAATTGCAAAGAGAAGGGCGTGGCACAGCTTATATAAATGACCTAATTTCCCATGCCGATGAAGTGGGGAAAACCATAACCCTTTCCACTGGTGGCAGAGACTTTGACTTCCCCAAAAGAAAATTAATAGAGTATTATAAACGGTTTGGTTTTGTAGAGAATAAGGGTAGGAATTTAGATTTAAGAATATCGGACACAATGTATAGAAAGCCCGAAGAACCAGCTAGGTCAGCAGTTACCCCTAAACCCGAAGAACCCGAAAAGACAGAAATACAATATAGCCCTAATCTAGATATACGCAATGTTGAATCTCTACCAAGAGGTACAGGAGCTAAATATCTTATTACACTAAAAGGGCAAGGTGATGAATTAGTAGCCAAACAATGGGCTAGAGTTAAGCCTAAAACATTGCAACCTGATGAAGTTCTTATAAAGATGCCACCAACCACATCTGAAAAGGTAGAAATAGAACCTACTCAATTACCTCAAGAAGATACAGAACGTAAATTTATTGGTGTTACAAAGTCCACCGAACCGACACAAAAAAGGTCTCCGTGGCGGGTAGCATATGAAAAAGAAGGGGAGGAATACGCAAGACATTTCTCTAGTAAAGCTAAAGCTATTGAATATGCAAAGGATAAACTTAGCCTTGACTTAAACCCTAGAACTTTAGAGCCAATGTTAGACATTGAAACTGACACTCACATAATATCTCATAAGATTATCCCATATGAAAAATACTATGGTATTTCTAGTGTGCCTACTACTTGGCAAACACAAAAGGTAACACTAAAAGAATATCCCGATGAGAATATCGCTGCTTATCAAACTAAAAGCGGCTGGCTTGTTTCGAGGATTATAGACAACGAAAGACTAGCTGACCCTGCCTATAAAGATAAGGCTGGCGTTGGTGGATATGGTTATGGCACACAAGAAGAAGCTATCCAGGCATTTATAGAACAGAAACTACAATAAGTAACCCTACATATCTACCACGTGCGAGGGGAAGCATAAGCCTCAATTCTTTCAGGCAATACTACCAGTCTGCCAAAAGAACATACCTAATGACCACACGGAATTATATTGTAGTGGTTAACATTATGATACGACAGGGATAATTGCCTGTCGTAAAGCTCAAACGTCACGCACGATAACCCCGTCCATATTTACTATGTTATTCTGTCGTTATTATATAAAACGTGTCGCAATCGACACACCCGCACGTTATATAACGTGCAACCGTCCCTGTCGCTATGATATATTGTAGTGGTTAACAATACATCATACCATGACCTCATATTAAGGCAAACAGTCGCTAACCTTATGTAGTGGTTAACATTAAACTCATACCATGCCACCGTCTGCCTCTAATTTTATGTAGTGGTTAACAATCCTATCGTATCCAAAATAGCGAGCATTTAAGAGCATATGCAAGCTATACATATAATGGCATAGTTTACGCAATCCCAATTATTCTATATTACTACATATCGCTATATACTATATCAATATTGCTTGACTATGTTGTAATATGTGGTAATATGTATATACAGGATATTGTACATTAAAAATCAAGGCTTGAGTCAAATAGAGGCTCTTTGAAGGCTACGAAAACATACGGGATAAAAGTTTATTAGTCTATTGTTGTCTATCTGCTTATAAAATCTAAATAAGGATGTGACACGATGATAACGCAATTCCTAGGCAATCTACTAGCATTAGGTGGCATGGTAGCATTTGTGGGGTTTATGGCTATTATTGTATTAGTGGCAATAAATACTAAATAAAGGGGATAGGTAATAAGTGGCAATACTAACTAAAGGCAATCCGAATACCCATTATGAGGAAAAAAGGGAATCAACGCCATCTAGGGAATTAGTCGCTGGCAATCGGGAGTGTTTTTGGTGTGGGCAATGTCCTAAAACACTATATAAATATAATGATACTAAAGGCTGGTTTTGCAATAAGAATTGTGGCATAATTACCATATATAATCACTCTAGCAGATAGGCAACCATAGACTAATAAGTTATAAGAGTTTCTCAGTTTGTTAGCAAAATAAAACGAAGGGGGATAAAAGAGTTATTGCATAGCTTTAAATATTATAGGGTTATGCTTGGTTAATATATATAGAGGTAATGAAAATGAGAACGGATATAAAACAAGCCCATCTGTTAAAGTTCATAAAGGAATTAAAAGACAACGGTTTCAAAGTGTACGCCCCCAGCAAAGGGGTAACAACATATTGCCACTTTGTTAAAGATGACCGAATAGGGTACGTTGAAAGTTCTGATTGGGGTTTTAATTTCGGGACAGTCCACAAGCCATGCCGTGAATGTGGCACTGGGTATTCAATACATCGTGAGACTTATCCAACGGTAAGAATGGCTGAAGATTGTCTGACACTAGCACCGCATTGGGCTACTTCAGAGCAAATGCAAGCCATTAAAAAATATAAAAGCTGGGAGGATTACGTAAACTTCCCTCAGAATAAATGGAGTTCACAAGTAGAATTATAATAGGGATTGTCTTAGACTTTTACCCTATCCCTTAGCTTGAGGGGTTAGGGGATAGGACTAAAAACCTAACCATATAAAATAAAATGGAAGGAGATAAAAACAAAATGACTCCAGAACGCAAAGAACGCATAGCGACACTAAGAACTAAACTAAGCAATCTAAGCAAAGAGGAGAAGCAAGCATTAGCTAGTAAGGGGATTATAACCACAATCGAAGGCCGAGCAATGAGTATTAATAATACATTATTACTCTACATCCAAAGCAACGGGACGACTCCAACGGTAGTCGGTGGTTATAACCAGTGGAAGCAAGCGGGACGGCAAATACAACGGGGTGCACATGGTTTTATGATATGGTTTCCGATAGGTAATAAGGATAAGGATACAGGCAATATATTAGAGGCTAGTAAATTTTTTACGGGGACGGTTTTTGATATATCGCAAACGGAATTAATAGGGGAACCACAGCCACAGCCACAGCCACAGCCACAAGCGCAACCACAGCCACAGCCACAAGCAACGAAAAAACAAAATAACGATATTATGGAAGGATGGGTATTAGTATAATGGAATCTAAAATATTAGAAAAAATTCAAGCATTATTTAATATGGCTGAACATGCTAACAGTAACGAACATGAGGCGGCTATAGCCCTAGAAAGAGCGCAAGCCTTATTATTACAGCATAACTTGACACGAGCAGACATAATAGACACCGACAACGAAACGCCCCAGGGAATAGGTAAAATTGAAAGAACGGAATCAAACGGCTATACCTGGAAACGAGCAATGGCCAACGTCCTGGCAAGTTCTAATTTATGTAAAGTTATCGGTTATCCACATGCTAAAAAATGGTCGCTGTTTGGTTCCTATGATAACGTAAAGGCCGTTTTGGAAATGTACGATTGGATTATTCCACAATTAACATGGTTAGCAACTAAAGGCTATCGGGAATATAAAAACGATGACGGAACGGAACGGGGGCAAACATGGAAAGCGTCATTTTACATGGGTGCCATTATAGCAATTAAAAACCGACTAGCCAAACCAATAGAGGATTTTGCACAAGGGGCAGGTCATGCGCTTGTTATAGCTAACAAAGCTATGTTATCAACGGCTATACATAAGATATACCCGCATTTAACAAAGGGACGGGGTTTTTCTACTAGGGGACGGGATGGAGCGGCGGCAGGTTCGGCGGCTGGTAATGGTATGCAACTAACACCACAACGCCGACTAAACAACGGAACTTTATTACTTAAATGAGCTTGAAACTAAGGGTAAATATTTGCCCTTAGTATAACCGTTAAACGGTTACTGAAGAGAGCTAAATATAAGGGGGATAAAATTGAGCACACAAACTGATATTCGGAGGGCAATAAAAGCACAATTCCCAGACTTGCAATTTAAGGTTAAAACGGTAGATTTCACAGACTTAGCAAGGGAAAGTAAAATATTCGTAGAGTCTAATGCATGGGGGATGACTAAGGGGAATCAGGAGTTATATCAAGCTGTTAAAATCATCACCGATAATTACAACGCTATAACTTCTTGGTAGTACACTAATAAAATAAGGGGGAATAACAAAATGTGGTTTACAATTCTAATAATAGGGTTATCCTTTGCATGGTTACTCTACGAGACTGATTTTATGAGGATTAGACTCAAGCCCTATAATTACCAAGAAAAACAAGCCGTAGAATCCAATTCTAGGGGGATAGAATTAGAAAGCAGTAGTGTAGCACCTATCAAAGAGGATACTGAGCTTTATAAACCGACAATTTTTATGCCGCTAGATATGCCAGCATTAACTGGTGCTCTAAATAGGGGAATAATGACAACTCAAATTAAAGTCCTAAGAGAAAACATAATCAAATCACTAACCAGCATTAAAGATGATAACGTATCAATTGCCGATGTTATCATAAACCGTAAAAAACTATTATCAGTATTGAAACTCCAGACACAAGCGGATGCCGATTTAATAACCTTAAGCTATGGCAATGTATCATACCAAAATATTGAAAACGAGCCTTGCGTACAATTTAACTGCAACCATACTACTTTCAGGTTTTTAAACAGACCAAAGCAAGCAAGGTATGGGCAAGAACCTAAAATCGTACCGCTAAACTTTATTGACTATCGGGAATCAGCTACCCAGGAACTAACGGGAATTGTTATTGACTCACGGGAACTAATCAAAGCGTTATCCTTTGTCTTGCCGTGTGTTGCTACTGAGCAATCAAGACCAGTTTTGAATTGTATCTTGTTTGAAAGTGGCAATAATGAATTAAAGTTAGTTGCCGCCGATGGTTTTAGGTTAGCCGTTGACACGTTATCAACTCCAAATATTCCAGAAGATAAGGTATTGATACAGTTAAAGGACATTAGCCGATTATTGACATTCCTAAAATCTACTAAGCCTATCGGCAAGGGTAAAGGTAAATACTACCCAGATTTATATCTATCCTACAATGATAAAACAATCAAGTTTGCTACTAAAGACGGGTATATAGACCTCGAAAAACAAGATGGAACATTCCCAGATTATACCCAATTAATACCAACACACGGAGCGCATATTGAATTGGTAGCATCCGATATGCTACAGGCGGTTAAGGCTGTTAGCACTATGGCCAAAGACGGTAGCGGAATTGTACGGTTAAAATTCAGTAAATACCCTGCTAAATTAATACTATCAGCTAGAAGTGAGGACTTAGGTAATAGTTCAGTAGAATGCCTTGCCAAAGTTGACCGAGATTGCAAAATAGCCGTAAATGGGAACTATCTCATAGCCTATCTAGCCGCTTGCAAGGATAGTATTATAGACCTTTTTATAACACACGAGTCAAGCCCTATTGTTTGCCATAACGGAATGGAGCAGTTATAAGTCATTATGCCGATGTTCGCACAGTGGGAAAAATAATTGAATTAGGGTATTGACATACGTTATAATATGTGGTAGTATCAACATATAGGGTTAAGTATTAGGTAGAAAGGAGCAAAAGTAATGATTACAGAAACTAAGACCCGTTATTTGACGGTAGCAGAAACAGCCAAATTAATAAGAAAGGCGTTAGCTAGACACTTCCCAGAAACAAAATTTTCCGTTCGGTCAAAGTCATACAGTGGCGGAGCTTCAATCGACATATCATGGACGGACGGAGAACGCACGAAGACAGTAAACGCAATAGTAAAAGGTTTTGAAGGAAAAAGTTTTGACGGTATGAATGACCTTGCAACTTGTCAAGATAGCTGGCTATTGCCCGATGGTTCCGCCGAATTAGCGTATAGACCCGATAGTTACGGAGGTTCAAAACTTGGCTATACAAGTGACACACCGCACCCAGATGCAGAACTAGTCTATTTTGGGGCTAACTATGTATTTTGTAATCGGCATATATCGAACTTTGATGAAAGGGAAAGGGAAGCCGCTAAGTATATCCGCCAGCATTGTAAATGTGAAGGGGAACCGCCAAGCGATAGATTCGGCAATGAATGGGTAGATAGTTTGTCCCGCCGTATGGTTTTTGACTTTGCTGAAGGTGAAACAATAGACCAAACATTTGAACGAGTTATCGTTAATAGGTGTTAACACCTTAGTAACTTAATAGATAACTGATAACTTGAAACATAAAAAAGGAGGTATATAAAATGCAAACGGATAGGGAAAGCCTATCATACCAGTTAATAGCTTGGTAAACTATTAACTCTCTTACCTCTACGGATTAGCAGTAATGCCAGCAAAGGTTAATCCGTAGTAGTGAGGGTTAAGCCCTAAAAATAAAGGAAGGAGATAGGAAATGGATAAAGCAGTATTCAAAGAAAAGGTTGACGCAATGATGCCCGACTTAGTAGAGGGTATCAGGAAAGAATGTAGCCGATTATATGATTCGAGAGCAGTAGACACAGGAGCTTATGAGGATAACTACCAACTGCCAAAGATAATCCTCGCAGTAGTAATTGAGAACCAGATAAGGCAATACTCGCCCCTAACCAACGAGGGGAAAAAGGAAGTTAAAAATCTAAGGCATTTTTAGTCTCTTAAATAATAAGGAAAGGAGAAAAAAGACTATGAGCAAATTAGATTACACAGAAGAAACTCGATTACCTAATTCTATCAATCACCACGTTAGGCACTTCTATCAGAGCGAAGGCATAAACCCTAGTTTTTACTGCCTTGACCGTACACTTGACGGAGTACCACCATTCTTTTCTTTCTATGCCCTACACTTTGACCCAAGAAAGGATAGCGGGATACCAACCTTAATACCCGTAAATGGCAATGAGTATTGGGGGAATGGTATAAGTTGGCAAGCAGCAGAAAAAGTCATTGAACCAATCATTGAAAGCGATGGTAAATAAATAATGGCAAGTTCAGCATATCATCAAATGATGCGATGGAATAAAAAACATCCTAGAGGGGGCAAGGCTCAATATATGGGATTTAGCACTATCAGAGAAAATGAAAGGCGCAAACACCCGTTATTCGGAGCTTGGCAATTTGAACCCGATAGACAAGAGGAATTACAAGAGGCTATTAGGCAATACAACACCGAGACAGAAAGGTTATTAAGGATTAACCCTAACTTAACATTGGTTGATTAGGCTCTCAAATAAAATGAGGAAAGGAGAAAAAGACAATGGCTAAAATAACAGTAGCCGATATTCAAGAAAACAGAGAAGCAATCAATCAACTACGTGATAAAAAGGAGAGTATTAGCGAAAAACAACAAAAGGAACATTATAGCATCGAGCAGGAATACAGTAATAAAATATGGGAAATTGAAAAGGAGATATGGGAAATTGAAAAGGAGAAAAGAAATACCCTAAACACACTGAGGGGTAAACAAGAGAGCGTCATAGTTGAGTTTGATAATTCCATACAGACACACAATCAAACAATTAAACAGGCAGAGCGTATCCTCGAATGTCTAAGACTTGATAGCAACAAAGACATCGCTATAACCGATGATGAGATAGAGATTAGCCGATATATAACGCCTCATTGTGAAAGTCTAGGTTATCTCCTTGATGATGATTACCTGAAGATAAAAGTTTTTATTGTCGGCAACCAAAAACCCAAAAACAAATATTCTTTAATCGCTATAGGTAAATCTATATTTACAGAGGATTTAATTAAGTTACCTTATGGTTATGGAGCAGACATACTTACCCACGGCAAAGGATTTTCCTTGATTGTGCCTATTAAGGATATGACAAACACAGCCGAACTAAAGGAATACTACAACAAGCATAAGGCTAAACTACTTAATGATGTTATAGGTGAATATCAAAAAGTAAAAGCGGAGTACCTTGACACTATGGCAAACTATAGCATCGGCGACTTTCGGGAATTAGTGACATGGACTTGCCCGAAGTGTGCCGACTTCTACACCATATTTAATAGCTTCTCCACTAACTACACACCCCAATGCTTCGGACACGACCCTTATATTGATATGGTTAAAGTAGGTTAATCCTTTACCCTACCCCTTAATTTACGAGCCACCAAAAAACGAATTGAGGGCTAACAGCAGTTAAGGGGTAGCAACAAGGGATTAAAGTACTCTTAAATAAAGAAAGGAGAAGGGAAATGCTAGAACTTCACTGGGACACAATAGACGGAATGACAAAAGAACAATTACTATTTTATGCGTGTCTCCAAGAACGCCTACAGCACTATCAATGGGACGAATTAGAAACTTATGATAGAGAATATATCAAAGATGCTTTACAAAGACGCACGCATTCAACCGTTACAGTAGTAGCCTAACCACTAAAGAAAGGGGTAAATATGAGTCAATCATTCGTTTGGCAAGCAAAAGTTAAGGGATTAAATGCTAGGGATGGTGATATTATCCAGTGGGGTAAGACATTTAAGGAATTGATGGATAAACTTGCAGATACAACACGGGATAAGTATTCCCAAGAGATTGCTCGATATGATTTAACTATGGAAATATTTTTTGGCGAACTTCCACAGTAAAATAAGAAGAGGAGATAAAAATGGATAAAGATTTATCACAGCAACTAGACGGAAACACTGAACATGGAAAGATACGACTTTACTATCAAGCCGACCTACTAATATCAAAATATGATTTTGATAACTTTGTAAAGCACACAATGCCAGCAGAGGAACTAGGCAAGGAACAAGCTACTAAGTTCTGTTTAGAGGTATTAGCTGAAGATGTTATGGTTGACCATCCCTATTTAAAGGGTGTAGTAAGCCCGAAGATATTTATTACTGAACCAATGCCAACTAGTGATGAATATTGCTTATAGCATAACCATTAAAGAAGGAGAGGAAGAAATGGACAAAACTAATGACCAAAACGAACTTTCACAAGCAATGGTACTACTAACTCATGTATGGGATTGTGCCGACCAAGTTAAGCCATTCTCCGATGCAAGATTTGAAAGTGCAATGAATAATGCGATGACACTAGCCATAAAAGGCGGACTAACCTTTGATAAAGAGGATTGCACTAGAATGAATGATAAGTTCTGTTTAGGTTACGGCTACTATAAGCATAACGTTCTATCTTTCACGGATAGTTTTTATATTCAAGCAATAGTAGCTAGCAATATGTCCGCTTGCCATTCATTTGAGCATTGCGTAGGGCGGAAACCATTTATTACAAACAATGTACACCACCCAGACTATTTACTAGGGAGTATGCCAGGACGATGGAATATTGCAAGACCCCGTGATAGATTAGGATTAGGCTCTAAATTTACATGGCAAGGCAATAAGGTTACAGTAACAAGTTTTGACGATAAGAACGGTAAGATTCTAGTTTGCTCGTATAAACCGAGAGAACGTGAAACCCCATGCTTAATATGTGGTAGGGGCGGATGGGAAACGGGAACACTAAAAATAGAGCATGTCTACAAACTAACCAATAAAGATTTGAGGGAGGGAGAAATTGACTAAACTAATAACCATAACACAGCCATACTTAGTACAAGTAGACCGCTATGGTACTTATATTATGATGATGGAACACCCTGGTGGCAAACAGTGTTTAGAACTACCACGCTTTCTTAGTAAAGAATTTGGTTTAAATTAGATAAGGCTTAAACTTGATAGAAAGGAGAAAATCATGGAATGTACTAAGGGTAAATGGGAAGATAAGTTATCTGTAACGGGAGAAAGAATAATATATGTTGAGACTGAGGACAATATTGAAGTAATTTGTCGGGGTGTAAGACACTTCAATGCACCAATAATTAAAGCTGCTCCTGAGATGTATGAGGTGCTAAAAGAGGTACTAGAACACGTAGAAGACGAAAACATACCTAGAGTTAATGGGCAGTGTACTCTCTGTAAAACATACCGTGATAAAATACGTAGAATCTTAGCCCTAACCATAGCCGAAGGAGGAAAAAATGGAGAATAATTTTAATCCGCTACTTAATGAGACTTTTGTATTTAGACCTTCACTTGTGCCAGTAGAGGGTACAATATTACAACCAAGCGGATACAAGCATAGCGTTCATAGTATGTTGAGGTATGACAACGGGAACTGGATACCAGATGATGGTGAGCTAGATTTGGCTTTCATAGAAGGTGTGGTTGCCTATGGTGTTAGTTTGCCTTATAGTTCTAACATACTCTGGTCGTGGCTTGATATGGATTTAAGCCGTTCCTTTATACCAAATGAGGATTTAAACCGACACCACACTAATGGATGGCATTATCAAACTGTTAATAACACCAAATGGGAAGATTATCACTGGGGTAGTTTTGGTGCTGGTAGAGACCAACACCCAAATGAAATAGCTTTCCGTTCGGCAATGAATAAATGCAGTTCTATACATGGCGTTGCAAATGGACGTTGCGTGGATTTAACAATCAATAATGAATGGATAAAACGTGGCTTGTTATTAGTAAAGTCCACTATGCAACCGATAAAACCTCCCGATAACCCAATATGCTTTCTATGTCTCAACAACGGGAAGGGGCATCTATCAGATGCGCTAGAAAGCAAAAAGTCAACATTAGAAGGTGATATTGAGTATAACTGGGAGCTTCATAATAAAGCAGAAATAGACGCTATTGATTACAAGGATGCTGCTGAAAACGCAGAGGGTGAATTAAAGGATATTGAAGAAGAAATAAAGGCTTTAGCCTAACCTATTTATAGGAGGAGGGGAAGGAAAATGGAAAGTAAAAACTTCGGTAATGAAAGTGACGCAAGGAAATTTAGAGACTCCAAGAGGGATGAAGGACACGCAGCATCCTTATACACCTACGGTAAGAACCGCTACAAAGTTAAAGTATTAGAATACGAAACTAAGGAAAAACGAGACAAAACACAACGGTGGTTATCTCACCAATCATGGAGAATATCAAACGACATTGAAGACCTGACCAAAGTAAAGGAACTTATAGAATCACCTGACTTTGGCTCTGACATAGAAGATTCTGTGTTGGTTGCCAAGAAGTTAGAGGAACAACACTTTTTCCCTACTACTAAATCTGTTATAAACTTCTTTGACGATGATTACAATTTAGCAAAGATAAAAGAACTAGTAGATACCTCACTCAACGAATACGATAGCGAGTGGAATGAGGTTTATTAGCCCCTTTATAGGGGAAGGAGAAGGAAAATGGAAAGAACCGCAAACTTAATAGGGTTACAAAACGGAGAATCTTTTACCTGGGGAGAACTTAAAAAGATACATGAAGTTGGCGAATACCATATTGTTGAATTCTGCCCTTGGAAAGTAAAGGATAGTCGTGTTCTACTAGGAAATCCCGACTATGACATTAAGCACTTCCATTGCTATATTGATGGCAAAGATAAATCTCGTTCAACTGAGTCATTGGATTCTGCATTAGCCGAGTGTATTGCAATTAAACATGATGGCATAAATACGACAGCAGGGACGTATTTTATCAAGATGATAAGTAGTGAGGAAAAGTAAATGACTGATAAAAGGAACACAATGCTTTGGGAAACAATAAGGGAACTACCTGACAATAAGGCTTTGGGTCTATTATATTTCTTATTCGGATTTGAGGAAAGTTGCAAACACTTCCATGACGGAGTGGAAACATGGCTAGAAGTTAATCCCCCTGATGTTAAAAATAGTGAGGCTTAACGTTAACAGGTAATGGAGTGGAAGGAGAAACATCTTATGAATAAAGAGAAAGAAGCAACGGTCATTCTTAATAAGAACTTAGGTTTTATGGGGAGAACTATCACACAGTCAAAGGTCTCTTATGAACAAAAACATCCAGACAACATAGTGGTTTTCAACGCTAATATATTCGCAGAGGGGTTTGTCCCTAATAAACTTTGGTATGGTGACATTGATATAACTATAGATAGCACTAAGTTAATACTATCCGCTAAAGAAATTGGGACTACTCTATATGTCCTTAAGGAACGAGATGGGAGATTTAACAATACATTTCAACCCGACTATAAGCAGTTAGCAGTATGGAATACTAATCTATAACGAGATTCAGGGGGACAAATAACATGAGAAAACTAACACCAGTACAACAAGAAGTAATAGACCTGATGAAGCAGGGTTGGGAACTAGGGAGTGATTCGACTATTGACGGTAAATGTTGGATTCAAAAAGGTGGACTAGGAAAAGGCGGCGAGGCAAAAACTGTTAAGTATGGAACAATAAATACATTAGGCTACTTAGGTTATATCAAAGTAGCATCCTCCGACTTTCCCACTACACATTGGCAATTAAAGGGTGAAAAGCCGACAGGTAAAGAGGTCTTAACCAAGACTGACCCCTTACATGGGGATAACTTTTCACACCCTTCTTATGGCATGATTAGCTTCTCAAGAGGGCAAGGGTCAAGTGCTACGTTATTTGGCAGTAGTATCAAACATAGAAATACTATACGGGTAACTATAAGCCATGCCGAGAGACATATGAATAGTGGGACGGAATATATCTTTGACCGAGACAGAATTGTTGAAGCTCTTATGTCACCGACTCAATTTGCAGATGCAATAACTGGTATGAATACCAGTGGAGTACCTATCACAATCCAATTCACCGAGAAGGACGGCACGATAGAAAAACCTGAGTTCATCAATAAACGAGAGGCATTTGAGAAAGAGTTTACGGCAAGGGTAAAGGGTATAAATGATAGAATGTCCGAAACCATAGAGAAGGCAAAGGATAAGAAAGCCCCCCAATGGCTAGTCAAAGACTTAGAAATAACTAAGGGCTGGTTTGAAAGTAATATACCTTACTTGGCAGAGCAATTTGACGAGCAAATGGACAAGTCAGTTACAGAAGCAAAGGCAGAAGTTGAGGCTTATGTTTCAGGGATTATCCAGCAAACAGGGCTTGAGGCTCTAAATGACATGAGACCTCAACTTACTGACGGACAATCTAAAGAGGGGAAATAAAAGACTTGTTTAAATTATTCCGCAAGCCAAAAGAACGCTTAAATTATATTCGCCCCTTTCACAACAAAACGTTAGATGTAGAGGAAGCAAAAGAGGAAGTTAAAAAAGAGGAAATAGTAACCGAGGAAGCACTAAACGAACCCAATTTTAATATGTGTTTCCAGTGTAGTGAGTTAAAATCTAGTGGAGGTGTACTTAGATGCGATAGAAATGAGTGTAAATACGAAAAGAATTTTAAGGCAAATTAAAAACAAATAGGAGGATTAAAATGTTTGAATATGCAGATAAATGGGACAAGGAAGTAAAAGAAGGTGCTGACAGGTACGACAAAGAGGTATCTGGAAAACACAGGAAAGATGAGGAATAACATAACAATTGAATACGAACGGATTTACCCACCAATGTGGTTAGGCCACACCAATCCATTGTGCCCTGATTGTGGCGAAAGAATGTTTTTTATCGGGACGGCAACGGAACTAGAAAAGGATATTTTTACCACACATGGTCTCCACCAATGTAGCAATTGCAGAAGACTATACCGAGAGGTACGATATGAGCAAGATGAGAAAAATAAAACAACATAGGAAGAAAATTGAGTGCATCAAACATAGGGAGGATATGTATTGCCGTGCTATAAACAAGGTAATTGATGGACAGGCGGAACCAGGCTATGCTGCTAAGAGATGGTTAAAATTGAAGGAGGCCAGAGGATGAACTTAATAAAAATCACAGACTATAAGGGATTTGACATTAGTTACGTAATATCTCATAGACACTTCGTTCTAACCCATAAAGACCAAACAGAGGAACTAAGAGATGCCGACTCCCAAGAAAAATTAGAGAAACTAGCCGATTCTTTAATTACGGCAACTAAGAAACTGAAACCACCAATTGAAGCATTTGTTTATGATTGGCGAATATTCAGACATTGCGAAATAACCAGTTACGACCCTCAGAACAACGAAGTATGGGCTACAACAGGCAAAGGTAGGGGTAAATACCGATTGGATAATATTTATATTGCCAGCGAATCTAATCTAAATATTATGAACTCAATGGAGGAAAAACGAAGAAAGATTACGCAACTAGACAAGGAAAATGAAATACTAAAATCCGAACTAGTAAAAATTACACCCGAATATTTTGAGGTAAAAGAGAAATGAGTAAAAGAATGTTTTTTGATACCTTGCACTTTGCCCGTAGACTAAGGAATTACGAACACACAACACAAAAGTTGATGCTCAATACTTTCCGAATCGCATATACTACTGGCTGGCAACAAAGCAGGATTTGTTTAGTGGAGGACATGAATCGAACACCTATAAAATTGTCTTAAGATTGCCAGCCGAGACTAAAGAAAAAGCTACCAAGGAAATAGGGTTTAGAGTTCCAAACGGAACAGTTTGTTCGGTAAGAAAAGATAACGGAGGTAGTAAATGAAAAAAATATGGTATTTAACACTCTTATTATTCCCCCTTCTATTGACTGGCTGTGCATCTGAGAGTGGAGGCGGATTTGACATAGTAGCTTTCCTCAAAAACCCAATCATGATGGCTCTTATAGTTATAGCCACCCTATATTTTGTTTGGAAAAGTAGAAAATAGATATTGACAAACGTTGTTATACGTGGTAGTATATATACAGGAGGCTTGGAATGGCAACATACAATGGGGTTAAACAAAACATATTTGATGGAGTGTTGGGGGAATTTAGCGATTGCGGATTTACCTTAAAGGAAGACGGAGACCACATCGCTATTCTCCGATTCAAGGAAAAGGAAATAGCTCGATATAACCAAGTCACACTCACTCCGTCTATTTTACAGGAAGGTTGCAGGGATTACTTGGATAATATTACAAAATGGGATTAGGGGGTATTATGGATACTCTTAAAAATCTTTTATCTAATGGTAGATTTACGGCAAAGATTCTATGGTTAAGAACTGAGATGCCACCCTCTGAGATAAAGGTTTATAGAGCTAAACCAGACGGGACAAAGGGTAAATTCTTAAGAACAGACCAACCGATACTAGAAAGGGAAAGATATGGGGAAAAAGGCAAAACTAAAAAGACCAATACGTTACCGTACAACCATATTTAAAAATGGTACAATTGGGGATATTGTAACAGTCCCCAAGCCACCTACCTTTCGATGTGAACCAGTGTATGATTACTATATAAAATTTGGAAACCATAAACCGATAGGTGTATTAAAAGCTGAGGTTGATATTCTTGAGGACAATGAAGGATAGACTTTTTAACACCACACAAGCTGCTGAACTCCTTAATATGAACAGATGGCAAGTGTTGCATTATATAACAATTAAACTACTTCCCGCCCATAAAATAGGAAACGGAGAGGCGATAAAAGGAAGCCATAAGGAATGGCGTATTTGGGAAAAGGACTTAATTGACTTCGAGAAAATAGTGAGCCAGTACAGACGAAATAGAACACCTAAAGGAATGAGGGAAATACATGAAGGATAAAATGTTAACCACTACGGAAGTCGCAAAATTCCTTGACATGAGTGCTTGGAAAGTGCGTGACTATATAAAAACCAAAGTCCTTAAAGCCCACAAGATAGGAAACGGGGCAGGAAGAAAGGGCAGCCCCAAGGAATGGCGTATTTGCGAGAAGGACTTAATTGACTTCGTGAATAAGGGTAGTAATATGGGGGATATTGATAATGGCTAAGACTCTTAACTATAAAGGCAAGGAGATTGAAGTAGTAGAAGTGGATGTGCTAACCGCTAATGAGCCTTGGAACGAATATCAATTAAGTGACGGGAGGGTGTTATTTATCAAAACTATACTCGTAAAAGTACTTCATGCTTTACACGAGAAATCACCTGACGGCGACCATCTCTATATTACCAACACATCGAATGTAATAAAGGTGAGTTAAATGAATTTAATAAAAGTAAGATGCCCTGTTTGTGGAAGAGAATACAAGTACAAGCAAGGTGGATATAAACCTAAAACCTGTTCTAATTTTGACTGTGCGTGGTCTTATAACCATCACCCCGAAAAGCATAAGCCTCTCTTAGAACTAGCAGATGAATCACGAAAAAAGGCGGGGATATAATGAATCTTGAAAACGCAATCGGAGTACTACGTGATGGTTCTGAACTTTCAAGACCGTGGCTATTGGAGCATTACGAAGAAGCACTGGAATTAGGTATTGAGGCTTTGAAAAGAATTGGTGACATGCGTAAGTCTCCAAGTACTACAGCAGATGCAATACTACTAGGAGAGACAGAATAAAGACAATATGCTTGCTGGTGAGGTACGAGGCAGTGAGGTTGGTCTGGTATAAAGCACAATACGCAGCAACTAATAGATGCTAAGGGCGGGAACTGTATGCCGAAACCCTTGTGCGAGGGGGACGTAAAGCTAACGGTTCATGGGATGGTTGTTATTCAACCAAGTAGCCTGCAAGTAGCCTGAGCCGAGGGGCCTTGGTTCTCTGTGGGGAGAGCAAACTCGCATACACATACACCGAGCGAAAGCTGGATGCGACACGAATGGAAACTAGGTGCTATGAGATTGGAGGGAAATGTAGTAGGCTCAGGTACAACAACTAGGGTGGGGTGAAAGCGTGTAGTTGCAGCGTTAAACCGAGTGAGGGGGCAACCGAAAAGAAGGTGGTAGCCCCACCCTAGAAGGAAAGGAGATTGATATGGAAAAGGTTGAACTTAGACCATCTGTGCAAAGGTTTGCCGAGGAAATGGAGATGATATTAAGGCAACATGATAAGCAAAAGTATGGTTGGTCGCCACAGCAATGCCCCCTAGGCTATCTCAAGGATAGTGCAGTAAGAGAGGCTATTGAATATTGGCAAGGTCGCTCCAGCAAGGAGTTAGTTGATATTGCTAACTTCTTAATGATGATATGGCACAGAGAAACTGGAACAAGTTTATACTCCTAGAAGGAAAGGAGAAGGAGGAAATATGAAAGACAAAGTCGCAAGAGAAAAGATTGAAAACCTAAACAGAATGTGTTCGGTGATTGAGGAGTAAGTAGATGGCTTGTGTATTAACATTGGGTTTGTCTCTACAAAAGATTGCCATAAGTGTGAGCACCCAGTCCTAGCAAAGGAGTTTTTCTGCGCGAATCTCTGGTGTACCAACCCTCGCCATCATTATCATCGGTGCCTAAATTGTGGTAGTAGGTTAATTGAGGAACAAAATAAGTTTGAAGGGATACAGGATGGGGCAGAGAAGCTCAGTATTGAGCTAAAATGTATTTCAGAGAAAGCAGAGCAACTACTTCAACGGGTAAAAGACCTAGAGTAGGGACTAAAACTTGTTACAGAGGTTATATCGGTAATGGTAGCCAGATAGGTGTAGTCATTGAACCTATCAATCAGCCCCACCCTAGAAGGAAAGGAGAGAGTATGACACTGGAACAGGCTATTGAAATATGGAAAAAGCCCATT